>Ga0187849_1004565_pt1 | contig 11442 bp, 10 predicted proteins | sample June2016WEW_4_10_2_FD_132412 | JGI IMG/M metagenome (GOLD analysis project Ga0187849, IMG submission 132412) | Peatland microbial communities from SPRUCE experiment site at the Marcell Experimental Forest, Minnesota, USA - June2016WEW_4_100 | ecosystem: Environmental > Terrestrial > Soil >... | reverse complement strand
TCCTCGGTGGCGATCAGAGATGTCAGAGCAACATCATTCTGAATCCGCTACCGCAGGAGGGCAACTGTTGACTTTCTACAAACACCTATTTTGGACAAGAGTGACATTATGTCGCCCGCTTTGCGGGCTGAATGATGTAATTCGTCCCCCCGACTTGAGGCGCCACCCCACGATTTCAGGATGATCGCCACGCGGAAACCTGCCCCAGCCCTTTTTGTTTCTTTCCCTGTCCTATGCAGTCACTTGGACGTGTCGGCAAACCTCGGATGTGGTCTGCGTGTCATCTCTGACGGTCAAGCCTGGATGACGGGCCACTCGGAAGCTATTCCCGTCCAGAAGTCCCCTGTGGGAAGTGTGGAATTCCTAGGTTCCGGACCGATAGATCCCCCCTAACGGCGTGGGGTAGAGCGGAGTTACTGAACTCCCGGATTGTCACCTATCCTGAAACAACTTCTTACTGGGGCCTCAATCTCTGATTACCTAATTCCTGAAGAGCGTCTTTGCCGTAACCAAGGGAACATCTGAACCTGAACCACTACCGGAGGCCGAACGCCGTTCGGCCCTACAGCGGCCCACGAATCCCTAACCCCGAATCCCTAACCCCGAATCCCTAACCCCGAATCCCTAATCCCGAGTCCCGAGCCCCGAATCCCGAGCTGCGTGTTATGATTGAAGATTCAGGAAAGGCCGGAATTTGATGTCCAAAGTTCGAGTTCGTTTTGCCCCCAGCCCCACCGGCTACGTCCACGTGGGAAATGCCCGGACAGCCCTTTTCAATTGGCTGTTCGCGCGCCATAACGGAGGCGTTTACGTCCTGCGCATCGAAGACACTGACGCGGAGCGTTCGACGCCGGAATACGAACGGCAGTTGCTCGATGACCTGCGCTGGTTCGGGCTCGACTGGGACGAAGGCCCCGACAAGGGCGGACCGTTTGGGCCCTACCGCCAGTCGGAGCGCCGCGCGATTTATGCTCAGTACGCGGAGAAATTGATCGGGCAGGGCGACGCCTACTATTGCTTCTGCTCGGCGGAGCAACTGGAAGCTGAACGGCAGGAGGCGCTCAGGGCCGGCCATCAGCCGCGCTACTCGGGGCGCTGCCGGAAACTTGCTCCTCAGGAGGTCTCGCGCCGCAAGGCGGCGGGTGAGCCCGCGGCGGTGCGCCTGAAGATCGTGGAAAGCAGTTTTTTTTGGAATGACCGGGTGCACGGACCCACCACCATTTCCAGTGAGGTCATCGGCGATCCCATCCTGGTGCGCTCGGAGGGCCTGCCCGCTTACAATTACGCCGTGGTGATTGACGACCACCTGATGGAAATCACCCAGGTGATTCGCGGCGACGATCACATATCGAACACGCCGCGCCAGCTTGCCGTATATCGCGCGCTGGGTTGGGAGCCCCCGGAGTTCGCGCATCTCTCCACCATCCTGGGAGCCGACCGCACGCGCCTTTCCAAGCGGCACGGGGCAACTTCCATGGAAAGTTTTCGGGAGATGGGGATTCTTCCCGAAGCGTTGCGGAACTACCTGGCGTTGCTGGGGTGGTCGCCCGCGGATGGAAAAACGGAAATCCTGAGCCCGGAGGAATTGGTCAAGCAATTCTCCCTCGACCACATTACCAAGAGCCCGGCTGTGTTCGATAACGACAAGCTCAACTGGTTGAACCGGCACTATATGAAAGAGTGCGCACCGCGGCGTTTGGCGGAGCTGGCGGCGCCTGTCTTGCAAGTTGCCGGCCAATCAGGCGCGGAACTCGGGCCCGATGTTCTGACGTGGATCGAACGTGTGCTCGACGCCGTGCTCAAGAACATCAGTTTACTGTCGCAGCTTCCCGAGGCGGGAAGGATGATTTTCGAGTTTGACGCGCAACGGGCCCTGGCCGCGCCGGAGTTTCAGGAACTGCTCGCGAATCCAGCCGCCCTCGAAGTGCTAAAGGCGTTCATCCCGAAGGTCCTGGCAGAGAGAGCGCTGACCTACGAACAGTTTCGCGAGATCACCAAGGCTGTGCAGAAAGAGACAGGAAAGAAGGGGAAAGATCTGTACCATCCTATTCGCATGGCGGTGACCGGCGCGGGTTCCGGACCGGAACTGGAAAAACTGATTCCCATCTACGAGGAAGGCGCGAAATTGCCGTTGGCGCAGCACGTGAAAAGTGTGGCCGAGCGCCTGAGGGAATTTTCCGAGGCGGCGAAAATTGGATAGCGAATCGTTTGTGTGAAAGGAAACCAGCCCTCTCCCCTGGGGAGAGGGTGTCGGCCTTGTGCCGACAGGTGAGGGGTTACTTCGCCCCGCGCATCCCCGCTCAACGAGTTCGGGAACTCCGCTGGGTGAAGCGGTGAGAACGTGAGGAGCATCAAGGACGCTTCGAGGGAAGTGACCCCTCACCCCCCTCCTCCGTCGGGCACCCTCTCCCCAAGGGAGAGGGAACAAATCAATTTCACCGCCCTGTCCCGAGGGCAGAGGGCTGTTATCTCATGTGTATACGCGCGTTCGAAGGGGATCGAACCGTTTACTGTAGGAGCATTTGATTGTCCCAGCGGGAAAGTGGAGATCACCTGGAGGTCGTTTACGGCATCCATCCGGTGCGGGAGGTGGTGCGCACCCGGCCGGTGGATTTTGTGATGATCACGCAGGGCTACCACAATCCGCGCGTGCAGGAGATTGTGGACGCCTGCCGCGCCGCGGGAATCTCTCTGCGCTTCTCCCCTCGCCCGGCGGTGGAGCGCGCGGCCGGCACTCCCCAGCACCAAAACGTGGTGGCAGTGTGCACGCCGAAAGCCTATGATGATATTTCCGACCTCGTTGCCCAAACCGAGCGTCCCCTGCTGGTGGCCTTGGATGGTGTGGAAGACCCGGCAAATCTGGGGGCGATCATTCGTACGGTAGTGGCGACGGGCGCGCGCGGCGTCGTCATCCCGGAGCGTCGTGCGGCGGGGCTTTCGCCAGCAGTGGCACGGGCGGCGGCAGGCGCTTTGGAGCACACCAAGGTGGCGCGCGTCCCGAATCTGGTCCGAGCCTTGATGGACTTGAAACGCCACAACCTTTGGGTGTATGGATTTGAAGCGGATGCGCCGAAGTCTTACACCGAGCTTGATTATTCCCAAGGGTGCGTGCTGGTGCTGGGCGGCGAAGGGCGTGGCCTCCATCGGCTGGTGCGCGAGGCCTGCGATGAACGGGCACACATCCCCCTGCGGGGTCCGGTGAGTTCTCTGAACGTGTCCGTGGCGGCCGGTGTAGTGCTCTACGAGGCCGTGAGGCAACGGGTTCGAGAAGCCGGGTAGCGCAGGGCTCGCTCTTCAGCCCTGCGGCTTTTCGATTGGGTCCAGGAGAGCCGCAGGGCCGAACCGCGGGCCCTGCGCTACACGCTCCCCTGCAACCGGAGTTGACTGGCGGTCATCCAACAGGAAGGGAACTTTGGGAGGTCGTTCATGAATTGGAAATGGCTGCACTGCTTCTTTTGCCATGCAGCGTCCCTCGCGCTGTGGGTGGCGCTCGCTGACCAGGCGCTGCCGCCGGCCGTCTGGGCGCAGGAAGGCGCTGCGGGCAAGAGCCCTGAGCAAGCCGCCCCGAAAAAGGATTCCCCCGATCAGACGCAGGGGGCTGGCGAGTTTGTAATAATAAGTAACCCTTTGTTGGTGACGACCCCAGTGACGGTCTTCGACTCGGGCGGCCAATTCGTGTACGACCTCGAAAAGAATGAGTTCAAGGTCTACGACAATGGTGAACTACAGGACATCAAGCAGTTTGACTCGGAGATACGCCGTTTGTCTTTGGTGATTGTGGTAGAAACGAATGACACCACTGCGCCCTTTCTGGATTCTGTCCGCCCGCTGGGCTCGATGTTTTCCGAGATGGTGATGGGGCCGCAAGGGGAGGTGGCCGTGCTCACCTACAGTGACCGCGTGGACCTGGCCCAGGACTTTACCCCCAATGGCGACAAGTTGGATACGGTGCTCCGCGGGCTCCACGGGCGCGGCGGCGGGATGCATTTGGACGATGCGCTGGCGCGCTCTCTCTCCATGCTCGACCACCGGCCGAAAGGGGATCGGAAAGTGGCCATTATCTTTTCCGATGGATACAACATCGGAAGCCAGATGAGCCGAAGCGAAATCGTTAAGCGGGCGATGAATTCCGACATAACCCTCTATGGGTTGGGCTTCAGCCCGGTGAAGGGTTTGTGGGCGAGGCCCGAGAAGGATCCCCCTCCGGATTTGGTGAGTGAAAGTGTCGCGCGGTCCATGCCTCCGAACTCGGCCCCCACACCCACCAATAGTTCGAACCTCTACGACACGCCGATTCCGATTGTGGCGATTCTGCTGGGTCTGGGCGAAGAAGCGAAAAAGCCGATTTTCAAGAGTTCATTGCAATACTTCACGCGTTACTCGGGGGGCGAATACTTTCAAAAGTGGGGGAAAGATACGGTGCAGGAGGCGCTCAACCGCATCGCTACGGACATCCACAGCCAGTACGAACTGGCATATGCTCCCGGCAAGCCCATCCAGCCGGGGTTCCACAAAATCGAAGTGCAAGTGCGGCGCCCGGGAGCGAAAGTTCGAGCCCGCGCCGGTTGGTTCTACCAAGGTGAACCGCCGCGCGGCGTGCCAGTTAAGTGAGGTACGCGAGGCGTCTAAGGTGGGGACGCCTTAATCGAATTCACCGAAGCTTCGGAATTCCTGAACGCTCTTGCCGGATTGCAGTTCGATTTCCGCAAAATAGGGACGCATATCATTTTCGTTGACGCGCAGGACTACGGCGCGCAACTTCCCCTGTTCATTGCAGACTACCGTAAAGTACTTGTTGTCTCTCACCCTGGTGAGCTGAGGTTTTATCTTCCACGGAATTTTCATGGCCAAGACTTCCGCGCTCACGTCGGGCCGATATTGCATCAAGGTGATCGAGGAAAAGGGTAAGCTGAAAGTCCCTGACGGGCATTTGAATGTGAACCCTTCCTTGAGCACTTCCAGCTTTCCCGCACATCCTTTCTCGATATTTTCCGTCCCGGCCTGGTACTGAAATGGCGGCTCCTCAGTTTTCTTGTGTTTGCCGTAGCTTGAACTGATCGGCAGGAGCAGCGCCATCAGCAGGCTGATTGAAATCGCGATGCATTTGGTAATGCGGTGCGGCATCATCATAAGATCCCCGAATCCTTGGTGGTTGGGCGCCACTTTTCGGCGCCAGAGACGAGTTTACTCCGAGAAGCGCTGCGCGGGAAACAAGCTTGTAGCCCGGATATCTCACCACGGGTTCGGAAGGGCGGGGCTTTAGCCCCGCCATGCAAGGCCTTCCTGATTATTCCCCGGTTCCGAGCCCCGCGCAGCCCCGATGCATCGGGGCTGCGCGGGGCTCGGAACGAACAAAGGGCGGGAACCGCGATTTCGGCGGGGCTGAAGCCCCGCCCTTCCGGCAGCCCCGTCCAAGCGTGGTGAGACATGCGGGGTGGGGGCAAGTGAAATGCCTGCGAGGAATTCAACGACTGCCCGAGTTGGCGGCAGCCCGAGCGATAGGCAGCGCGCTAACGGGTACATCGACCTCGAGGTATGACGCGATGGGCAGACTGCCCCAATGCGCGGGGCGGAAAGTCCAGCCCTGCAAAGTTTCGCGTGCGGCTTCGAACTGCGCCCTGCCCATGGGCGAAACCTCCATGTCGACCACCTGGCCCTGGTCATTTACCAGCAGGCGCATATGGACCACCTCTTCCGGATGCGCGTTCTCCGGCGGTCGCACCGCCTGGGGTGGTTTGACTTGGCGCAGAAAGTCTCGTTCGGCCTGCCGCGGCGTTAAGTCTGTCATTGGGTAATGCAGGGCAAATTTCAATTCCACCGTAGTAATGAACCCCGACGGCCCCGAGGCGGTAGCCAGCGGATGGTAGATCCACCGGCGCGCCGCTTTCAGGGCTGACACCGCGAGAATGGCGTTTCCTTGCAGCACATGCGCTTTGGCGACCTTCCCCTTGCCGTTGACCGTGAGTTCCAACTGCACCTGCCCCTGAAGATAATTGACCTTCGCCACGGGTGGGTATTCCGGCGCCGATTGAGCCAGGACCAGGCCCGTGGCTTGCTTGCGGTCAATGATGACGGGCAGGGCATTCGGTCCAGGAATGTTCTCCTGCGCGCGCACTTTTTCCGCTGCGCACACGATTGCCAGGGCGAGGAGGAAAAGGCTGTGGCGGTAATGCCGGAACTTAATCATCGCCTTCGAAAATCACCAGAGCCACGACGTAATGGTCAGAGTGTGAAATCGAAACTGACATCCGTGTGACTCGCAACGCGTGAGCAACTTCTTGCGCCCGGCCGGTCAAGACCAATTCGGGTTTGCCACTCGGCTGGTGAACGACTTCTACGTCGAGCCATCGAATCCCTTCCCGCCAGCCGGTTCCCAGAGCCTTGAAGGCCGCTTCCTTGGCTGCGAAGCGCGCCGCATAGCGCTCCGCACGGTTCTTGAACTTTTCGCAATAGGCGATTTCGGCCGGAGTGAAGAGGCGCTGGGTAAATCGCTCCCCGTGCTGTTCGAGCCCTCGCTCAATTCGCGAGGTTTCCGCGATATCCACTCCGGTTCCGAAAATCATCGTCAGGCGGTGCGCTTGCCGGGATAAATCCGTATGAGTAGGAATTTCCGTGTTGTCGAGCTTTAGCCTGCGACTTTCAAGCCCAGTCTTCCTCTTGGTGACAATATCAAATCGTTGCCCAGATTGCAACGCAGCAGGTGGTGGGTCAATTTGCTGTAAAGGGGGCTTTACGCCGCCATTGGGTCCGTCAGTTGACGGACAAACTCGCCGCTACCGCATCAAATTGAGCCACTGCCACGCCGCGGCGGGCCGGTTGCTGCCGGTCTTGTGCTATATTCAAGATTTGGGCACGCAAACTTTCAAAATGGTGTCACGGGGCGGTCTCGGCTGGCTTGAGTCTGTTCGGCTGAGCAAATTGCCATGGTTGGTGCATGCGTTCAGCACACGGCGGGGAGGCCTCAGCCCGGCCCCTTGCGCAGGCCTTAACCTGGGATTCACGGAGTCGGACCGGCGTGAACGGGTGGAACAGAATCGCCGCCGCTTCCTCGAGCTGCTCGGTGGAAAGGATTTTGTGCCCGCCGCAGCGCGGCAGGTTCATTCGCCCCACTCGTGGGTGGTGACTCGCGACCGCGCCGATCGACTGGCCTACCAATTGCCCGGCATCGAGGATTCTGTACCCGCGGCAACCAACCCGCCGGCGGGAGACGGGTTGATGACCGCGGAGCCCGGCATCCTATTGACCATCCGAATCGCCGACTGCCTTCCGGCGCTGCTAGCGGACCCCCAGCGGCGTGTGGTGGCGGCGGTCCATGCAGGTTGGCGCGGCGCGCTGGCGCGGGTCATCGAGAAAAGCGTAGGGGACATGCGCCGCGCTTTTGGTTCTGATCCGCAAAAACTGATCGCGGCGCTGGGGCCATCAATTCATGCCTGCTGCTACGAGGTGGGCGAGGAAGTTGTGGAAGCCTTCCATGGGAGTTTTGCGGGCGCTGATCGGTTCTTCCGGCCGCTGCCCCAGCGCCCCCCGGCAGCCCCCGATCGACATGCGATTCTCTTCTTGAGCGAATACCCACCTGGGCACGCTCCCGAGCATGTTCCCGCCGCACGCCTCGATCTCACCGCCGTTGCCCGGCATCAGCTCGCGAGCGCGGGGGTTAAGCCTGCGAATATCTGGGTCGCTGACTATTGCACGGCGTGCCGCACTGATCTCTTCTTCTCACACCGCCAGGAAGGTGGGCGCACAGGGCGGCAAGCAGCGGCGATTGGAATTAGGAGATCGGGTGATCCGGTGAACACGCAACGGCAGGCGAAACTCGAAAATCGAAACTCGAAAATCGGACGAGCTTAGCCCCGAGTTTCGATTTTCGAGTTTCGATTTTCGTCCTTGTGTTGCTTACCGGATCACCCGATCTCCGATGGCCAGGCTGAGTTGCCCGCAGGCGGCGCGGATGTCTTGACCTCGGGAGATGCGAATGAACGCAGGAATGCGGCGGTCGGTGAGGATTTTTTGGAAGGCCAGTACCCGCTCGAACTGGGGGGCGCGGAAGGGAAGTTCCGGGCCGCTATTGTAAGGAATCAAGTTGACCTTGGCGCGGAGGTCGCGCAGGAGGTCCGAGACGCGGCGCGCGTCGGCGTCCGAATCGTTGCGTCCGTCCAGCAGGACGTATTCGAAAGTCAAATGCTCCCACGGGCGCAGGGGATAAGCGCGGCAAACGCGCAGCAAATCCGCCAGCGGGTATTTCCTGTTGATGGGCATCAACGCGCTGCGTTGCTCGTCGTGGGAAGCGTTCAGCGAAATGGCCAGCTTGGGGCGCAGGGAGTCACGCGCCAGTTCCTCGATGCGAGGGAGAATGCCGACGGTCGAAACGGCAATGCGCCGCAGCGAGACGCCCACGCCTTTCGGATCGGCAAGAATCCCCACGGCTTTCATGACCTGGGGCAGGTTCAGCAGGGGTTCACCCATTCCCATGAAAACCAGGTTGAGCCGCGCGCCGCGAGCCGAGTTCTGCCCCGCGGCTACCGCCAGCACTTGCCCGATGATTTCACCCGCGGTCAAATTGCGCTTTGCCCCGAGCAATGCCGTGAAGCAAAACCGGCAATCGAGGGCGCAGCCAACCTGGCTCGACAAGCAGAGCGTCGTGCGGTCCTCCTCCGGCATGTAAACGGTTTCAACCAAGTTGCCGTCCTGGAGGCGGAAAAGGTAGCGGACGGCGCCGTCACGCGAAGCAAACTCGCGCTCGACTTTCGGATAGATGATTCCCTGATGGGATGCGATGGTGTCTCGGAAATCGCGGTTGAGATCGGTGAGCCCGGAAAAGTCGCGAACGCGGCGGGCATAGATTCCGTGGTAGATTTGCCGCCCTCGATATCGAGGTTGGCCGAAGCTCACCGCGAAATTCTCCAATTCTTCAAGGTTGAGCCCAAGAAGATTGCCGCCATGTTCTGCAAAAGCCATTTTGCGCCTGTTTCATTCGATGTTAACACTCGCCGCACAAAGGGTTCAAGATTTCCCCGGAGTACGGTGCTGTCCTAATTTGACGGAGTGATTTCGAAATAGGGCTTCGTACTTCCCAGCCCCAAAGGGGCGACCTAACACAGCCCAGGCCAGCGGCCTGGGTCAGGGAAACCCAACCTGTTTCCATCCGCAAGCCCTGAAGGGGCGCGCTAGCAGTTGCCTCCATCATCTTCCAAACGGCATTTTCATCTCGATCTGTGGTACGGAACAGTGGGTTCCGTAGATCGCCCATTCAGGGCTCAGCGCGAGAAACAATCCGTTAACCCAGGCCGTTGGCCTGGGCTTTGCTAGGCCGCCCCGTTGGGGCTTCTCCGCAAATTAGGACACTGCCAGTCGCCGAATCTTATTGACAAAAATGACCAGTCAGAAATAATCCGACCAGACGTCTTTTGAACACAGAAAGGAGAAAATGAGCCCTCGACGTGCCAATCCGGAACTTGCTGACCGCCGCCGGGATACCCTGGTAAGGGCGGGATACGCGGAGATTTTGGAGAAGGGGATTCAAGGGACGACCCTTGATTCCGTTGTCGCCCGTGCCGGATCGAGCAAGGGCGGCGCGCTCTATTATTTCCCCACGAAGGAAGACCTGCTCAGCGGGGTTCTGGAGTGGCTCCTGCGGCAATTGAACCAAACGCTGGATGAAGTCCTGCAAGCGCAGGACTCGGCGCGCGGAAAACTGGTTTCGGAATTGGAAGTGCTGTTTCACAGCGCGGAGGTAAACCGGAAGCTCTACCTCGTCTTTTTTGATTTTGTGGCGTTGGGCACGCACCAGGAACGATTCCGTTCACTCTTGGGGAGTTTCTTCGAGACCTGTCATCGCCGCGATACCGAGATTGTCGAGCTGGGAATTCGCGAGCAGCAGTTCCGGCGCGTGAATCCCCAGGACGCCGCCACGACGATCCGCGCCTTGGTGGATGGGTATTGCTTGCAGTGGCTGGTGGGACCGAGCGATGCGCCGATTGAAGCCTATCGGGATCGCTGCCGTGCGGTTTTGGGTGCGTACCTTCTGCGCTGAAGGCGTTACAATGGTAGGTAGTAGGTCGCAGGTGGTATGTGGGGACTCCCTATCTGCGACCTGCCACCTACCACCTACCCTTCCCATTACCCCACCTGCCACGTACCACCTACGACCTACCATACGTGACGTTCACACAGCAAGCGCGGACCTGTTTTGTAGGTCCGCGGCTTTCCTTCTCGTGCCGGCCGTGGTTAATTGCCACTATCGAGCTGACCTGGAGGGCACTCATCGCTTGCACCATGCTGAGCGGATGGGGCGGATAAATGATGGCGTGCCAGTGATCGGGCAGAAAAACCCAGGCCGTCAGCGCAAATCGTCGCTTTTGCCGCATCCGCACCAGTGCAATCACCAACCGCGCGTAATCCCGTTCCTCCAGCTTGCCCCTCGAGGGGAGCAATTTTACTGTCACGCAGATGTAGCGGTCATAGAGGAACGGGCGCCGCAACCTGGACAGGCGATCAATCTATGCGCGACGCCGTGCGGAGGCAATAGTGAAACGAGACGACGAGTCTTGGCGGGCACGAAAAGTCGCGGACCTACAAAACAGGTCCGCACTACCCTTGCTGAAAAGAAAAGACAGGATTTCCCGCTTTTGGATTTTCCCGGTGCGGCGAAATTGGCGCTGGGCGGAGCCCAAAGACAGCTCCCGGAGGAAAGGACGCAACTCCCGGGATCGATGGATGGCGGCTGGGTGTACACTGAATAGGACCCGGGAGTCCAGAATGGAAATTCCGGAGGATGGGCCGTGTTCCGACGTCGTCCCTGAATCGCACAACTGGAGGTGGATGATGCGCCGCCGTCACGTCGTCTGGTTGGTTCTTTCCGTTGTGGTTGCCGCGTTCGCGGGTCGTCCGGTCGCCGCGCGCGACCTGAAGTTTGGGTTCACGCCCGTGCTGGGGCAAACCGACGAGCGGGCCGAATTCGAACCCCTCACGTCCTACCTTTCCGACGTCATCGGGCAGAAAGTTGCTCTGTACGTCGCCAAAAATTACGGGGACCTGCGCACACAGATGGAGGCGGGCGAAGTAGACATCGGAAGTTTCTCGCCGTTTGCGTACGTGGACGCCGTCCGCGGCGGAAAGATTCGAATCATCGCCCAGTCGGTTATCGACGGCTCCGCAACCTACCGCGGCATCATCGTGGCCCGCAAGGACGGAGGGCTGAAGTCGCTTGCGGACTTGCAGGGAAAGCGCTTTGCCTTCGTCGACCCGAAATCGGCTTCCGGTTACGTCTACCCGCGTGCGATGCTGGTCGAAAAGGGCATCAACCCGGACAGCTTCTTCAAGGAAACCCTTTTCGCGGGCGACCACCTGAAGGTCATCGCTGCCGTCCTGGACGGACGGGTCGATGCCGGCGCCACGTACGACAACGCTCTCGGAATCGCCAAGGCCAGCGGAATGCCGTCGGAC
>Ga0187849_1004563_pt1 | contig 11443 bp, 13 predicted proteins | sample June2016WEW_4_10_2_FD_132412 | JGI IMG/M metagenome (GOLD analysis project Ga0187849, IMG submission 132412) | Peatland microbial communities from SPRUCE experiment site at the Marcell Experimental Forest, Minnesota, USA - June2016WEW_4_100 | ecosystem: Environmental > Terrestrial > Soil >... | reverse complement strand
GGATTGGATAGAAATTACAACTTGTGGGGAAATTTTTACTCTGAACATAATCATAAACGCCATGACAATTGCTACTATGACAAAGAGTGCAAAAGCGGCATCCCGAACGGCAACCCACATCTGTTGGATCGGTTTTAAGACACCATAGCCGAAACCTACAGAACTATTAGTTGTTTGTGCATATACCTCAGGGACAAGGCTTAATTTTTGAATTCTTTCTTTGATGTATGATATGCCCGAAATCGGACGATCACTTGCAAAGACTAACGATAACAGAGTTGCATTCTTGTTTTGGTTTTGATTAATCATACCTTGTTTTGCAGCTGTTATCTTAGGAAAAACACCTTGGAGAGCACTAACACAATTGTTGATATTGGCACTGTTAGTTAGAAAACACTGTATGGCCTGTGTGGTTTGTGGGCCGGTTGTTGAATTTATCATTGAACTAAATAGACCGTAAATTACCCACTGAACTTGTGCTGCGGTGTAACGCTCGCCGAATATTTCGTTGGGGTTACTTGTATCATAAACCTTGTTGTACCACTCCTGAAACGATTGGTTGTACCAAGTGCCGGTACTTGTATCTGCAGTTGCAGCTGTTGAATTTAGGTTGGGATTATTTGGTAAACCCGCAGCGTTTATTCTTGACAAAGAAGCAAAACTGAGTAGGAGAACGATACCAAGTAAAAAAGATACGAGCAGTTTTTTCATTTCCTAATATTCTAGCAGATTTCAGTATGTATTTGCTATATTCCAAACACAGGCGTTATGACTGGTATTACCGGATCCTCCCACTTTTTCGCAAATATCTCCATCGCACGCAGACGCATAACCACCATTAGCACAGCCACCAACTTTGGTTCCGCAAGTATCATTGTATACAGTACCAAATTCCCAAATTCTAATTGCAGTTTCAACATCGCTTTGACTCCAGTTGCAGAAACTGGAATTAGAACTGCCACTATTCAAATTTATTCCGTAACATGTTTTTCCTGCAAAATCATTACTTCCGTATTGGTCTGATGCCAAATCTTTAGCCAAGGCAAAAATGGTATCCATCAGGTTGCATGGGTTTGGAGTTCTTTCTGGATCGACAACTTTTACTGCATCTTTTAAGTTATTCCAATATGGTGCGAAAAAAGGGACAGGACCCTGGGAAGGAAAAGTGTTTTGATTGCAACTCGGCATGGTAGCACACCCGGTGCTCCAGGCTTTAACATTATCTTCGGTCCAGTCATATTTACCCGGATTAAACGCGCCTTCGCCATACATAACACCAAGGATAAGAGAGGGTGGGACGTTGTAACTTTGTCCGGCGGCCTCAAGAATTGCCTTTAAGGTTGGGGGCATTGCTGCACCCGTTGGGAGAGTGTCGGAGGATTTTAGTGTACAAGACCCTTGACCTGCGGGAAGAGTTGGTAAAGTTCCGCCTGTACACGAACTTGCGGTAGTTTGTGCAAATTCTATTGTGTCCCCAAAACCTTTTGGCCTGAGAGCTGTTTGAATTCCTTTTAAAAAATATTCGGATATTCCGCCAAGATGGGGTAGTTTAAGGTCAGCACTATCCTGACTGACGCCTGCGGCTGAGTAGGTTATACTTGTTGAACCCGGAATATCAATTATTGTTCCAACGCTGTCGGTTGTATTGGTTTCAGGAAAGATTCTTTTGAAAATTGCCATAGGGCCTGCAACAAGGCGTGACCAAATATCATCAACATCGGGTGTACTGGATTCAGTGGAGAGGGCAATATAGACATCTTTCGTACATGTTTGGACAGTTTGCATACAGTAGCTGTTTATACCTTCAGGAGTGCAGGATCCACTACAGCATTCTGTTCCGTCAGTACACACAGACCCGTTTGGCTTACAATTTGTTGAAGTGGAGGAAATGGCATTAAATTGGCATGAGAATTTAGCTGTGTAACTAAGATCTCCGGATAGTTGCGAGGCAAACAAATTATCACCTTTGTTAGATCTGACGTCAAGAGTGTTACAGGTGGTGTTTGATGATATGTTGGTTGGATTGCCGACCTCGTCAGCTCCTTGTGGTGCAAAGGTATTCTGAAGAAGGGCGGCATCTTGATTCGATTCAGCCATGTGGGAAAAAAACAACGTTGATGGTTTTTGTCCCGAGAAAGTTACACCATTTACAGTTACACCACTGGTAGTTGGACTAGTAGCTGAGGAAACATTATCTATAGATATACTTCCTTGAAGATCCTCTGTGGACGAGTAGGGGATATAAGAATAGAGATAGGAAAGATATTTAGAGACGGTGAGATTATTTATACAAATGAGCATTTTTTGGTTGCCTATTATTGGAACAAAACCTGGAATTGTAATGGTGTTGCATGCGTTTCCCTGCCATGTTTTATAAGCTTTCCAATAATCCAATTGATCTTTATATTGAGATAAGAGCGGTGGCGTATTACCTTTCCATTCACTTAAATAATGCCTTGTTATAAATTGGGTTAGCAAAGGGTTATTTCCATAGCAGGGAATCGGGAAATCAAGTATTTGGATGTTCGGAAGAGTAATGCCAAATGTTAGTAATAAACTATTTAGATCATTTACTGAAATATTAAAACTACAACCGACCACCTGATCATGCCGGGTATTCATTGCTTGGTTGACGGTATTGGCCCGGGCGATGAATTGTATATCTTGGGGTAGAAGTTTATTTATAGGTCCGGAATAGTTTACTGTATTGCTTGAACTGGTATCGCTTTGGATGGCGGACGATACACCCTCTGCTTTTGAATTTGTGCCTTCCAAATACCAGCTGACATAGTTATTCATAAGGTCGGCAGAACTTAGTGTTGATTTGGTTGGGTTTTGGCTATTAATAACGTCTTCGGTATTACCCATTATTGGCAAGTTGGCTTGGCTTAAGTTGATTATTATCGTATGGGGTGGAATCTTGGCATTGAAATTACAAGTTACGATACCACCTTGGGTTGTACAGTCTCCATCTCCAGGGTAAGTTTCATTAATTGTTTCCCTTAAAGTTAGTTGATTGCCACAGAAACTTGCTGTATTAGCAATCTGTGAAGTGCATGTTGTGTTTGCTTGAAACGGTCTCATCGAATTAAATTCGGTTGGAGGAGGAGCTTTTTGAGGACATAGTACCAATACATTTGGAATCGGAGCCTGATCTTGCGCGTGAACTGGAGCAGTAATAGTTAGATTATAAAAGATAAATATGAATAGAACAAAATTTATAGTTATTAATGACTTAAAGTTTAGTGATAGGAAATATGGTTTGGTAATTTTCATCTTAATTTATTATAACCCAAGACCCTAAGGCTTTATGAAGAATATTATTGTGTAACTGTGAAGGTGGTAACATCAACACCTGTTATCTTGGAGATTAGGACGAGGATTAGATAAGAAAGGAGAATTACAATTAAGCCTCCAATTGCATATGTTAGAGTTTTTTGGGCTCCCTCAACAGCTTTTGGATCTCCTCCGGAAGTAATGTACTTGAATCCGCCGACAATTAACAAAATAAAAAGTGTTATTCCGGCAAGTCCGAGAGCCAAACTGACAACCCTAGTAAAAACACTTTCCAAATCGGAAATGGTGGCGATCCCTGATGTTGTTCCTTGGGCTTTTACAATAAAACTTCCCACAAAAACATTTTAACCTGTGGTACTACTTTGAGCAAGTTGTATTAATGTATTAAATAGAAGGGATAACCAGGGAGAAGATGTTAACGTTAAAGAATGTGTTAATAAGGGCAACTATTGCCCAAGCGGCAAAAACTATGACAAGTCCAACGAGGGCTGCTGTAATTTGATTTCTTGCAGCTTCGGTTTGAGCTTTGTCTCCACCTGAAGCAATCCAGCGAATTCCTCCGATTACCAAAATAAAGAAAAAGACTATTGCTGCAACAACAACAGCAAGTCTGATTGCCGCAGAAACAATGCCGGGAGCAGTAATCCCACCCAAATTTTGAAATCCACTGTTGGGAGCAGGAGTTAAACTGATTGTTTGTGCAATTAAATTCTGCATATGTACATTATTGAATTACTGGCTTATTGATGTCAAGAGTCAGTATTAATTTCATTGTTTTAGGGTAGGTATTGTGAGATTCAAAATATGAAGTCCGAAGAAAGTATTGATAAGCTGGATTATTGCAAATACGGCAAAAAGGATAAACACTCCGATTAATGCACTGGTTATTGTTCCTCTTGCGCTTTCGAGTGCCTGCTTATCTCCACCCGACGAAATCCATTTAATCGCGCCAAAAATTAGCATGAAAAAAAATATTATGGCCCCTGCCAGAAATGCCATGCCGATTGCAGCTGGAACAGCATTTTGTAAAAAACTTACACCGTTAGTATTAGTTTGATTAAGAACAGGGTTTGTAATCATTTTAAATTTAAAAGCTGTTGAATATTCAATATATTTTCAATTCCGAGAATGTGACCTACAATTTCGACTATAAAAAGCGCGATTATAACAATTATCAATCCAATAATTCCTGTTGTTATTCTTTTTCTTGCGCTTTCGAGTGCCTGCTTATCTCCACCGGAACCGATAATTGCAATGGCTCCTGTGATTATAGTAAAAACAGCCCAAATTACGGCGACAATTGTCATAACACCGACTATGGTAGATAGAAAATTTGAGAAAATGCTAACAGAATTACCGCCGGGGTTTGCAAGTGGACTGGTTCCTATACCAGTAAAACCGTTGCCATTTGGAGCTAGTGATATTGCCAAGAGTTTATTCATTGTAATTGTAATGGTGTTATTGATGGATTAAGAATATAAGTTGCGTTACCAAATATTAATTGTCCGAATATTCCTGCCAAAACCAAAGCGCCGGCTGCAACCGCAAGCCCAAGAGCTGTTTGCCAGATTTTTGCCCAAGCCCCCGCAACCTTTTTAGGATCATCTCCTGCGGACATAAAGTCATAACCGGCAATTATGAAATTGAAAAGTGCATAAATTCCGGCGCCAACGATCAAGATCCAAATAGCATATTGGATTATTTTACCTATTGCTTGACCGGCATCACTAGAATTACTTAGTGAGCTTGTAGGAGCATTGATTGTTCCAAATGGATTATCTTGTGCCAAAAGATTTAACATATTAAAAAATTAAGTTCGATATTCCTAAGAGCTGAGCTACTAATTTTACTATCCAATAGGATACAAATACAATAACAAAGCCGATTATAGCGGAAGTAATTGTTTTTTTAGATTGCTCCACTTTTTGAGGATCGTCCTGACCAGCAGAAATGATCATTCCAATTCCCCCAAGGATAAAGAAGAAAAGAAGAATTATGCTGGCTACGACAAAAGCGATATTTAGAAACAAGGAAACAAGACTGCCGATACCGTTTAATGAACTTCCTGAAGTTCCACCACCAAAGGTATTTGAACCCCCGAAGAATGTGTTACCTATACTTAATGCCAAATTGTTCACAATGCTATTGTATTTTAACTTTAGAAAAACCGCAAATATACATTATTTATTGTGGGGTAAGTGGCGGATTTTGGTAGCCACTATTATTTTTAGTAGAGATTGAAAAAATTTGTCCGAATATTGTGTTTTGGATACCCAGAAGTTGTCCAAGGAGTTGGACAATGAAAAAAGCAATAATAATAATCACAAATCCAATTAAAGCGTTTGTAATTTTTGCTTGTGCGCCTTGCATTGCCTTAGGATCTCCGCGCGATAACATCATCTGAAAGCCCCCTAAAATTAAATAGATAAGTAGTGCAATTCCAGCAGCGCCAAAAACGTAATTTAATATTCCCGAGTTTTTAACAAAATCTCCAATTGTTGAATTTCCGCCGAAATGAGAATTAGGAAGAGCAGACGCTTGAATTTGACTAAAAAGATCCGATAGCATGTTTATTATGGAAAACCAAAACTACCTAACCCCAGTATATCAATTCCAATAAATTTAAGTATAAAGATTGAGAATATTAAAAGAATGAGTCCTGCAATAGCAGACGTTAAAAGTTCCTGACCTGCTTTAAGTCGTTCAGGATCTCCGGAAGCGGTCATGATCATAAATCCTGCGTAGAGCATTAGGAGGAACGCAATTCCACCGCCAATTCCGATTGCCCATTTTAAAATAAACGATAACAAACTCCCCGAATCTGAAATGGGAATGCAACCAATTGCTGTTTGAATTCCGCAGGTAGTGAGAATGCTCGAATTGTTGGTGGTTTTAATACATGAATAAGTGTGGTTGGCAATATCACAAGTCAGACCGTTGTTCTCGTCGCAAGTAAAATCTGGCGAACAACAGGCTTGCTGAAATTCCCCACAATCTGATGGAAACGGTGTTGATGTGGCAGAGACACATGTATAAAAAGGATCACAAGTTAGGTTGTTGGTGTCACATGATTTTGATCCGGCACAGCAGGGTAATCCCTCAGTTCCGCACGTTGTCGACAAATTGGATTTAATACATGAATAGGTGTGATTCGCGATATCGCAAATAGAACCTTTGTTACAAAGGAACCCAGGACTACAGCAAGCTTGTCCTATTTCTCCACAATCCTGAGCTAGAGTTTTTTTGGGGAAAAACAAAATAAGACTTGAAAACAATGAAATTAAAAAAACAACAATTAGTGTTTTCTTCATCACTCCATTATTTTAATGCAATTGGGGAAAAAGAGAAAGAAGCGGCCGAGTCTGACGTTCTTGAATGTTGGTATAATAAATTTACCATGAGTAAACAATTTCTAATTTCCAATTTCCAATTTCCATTTAAGAGATTTTTAAAAATTTTATTAATTACTACAGTTGCTTCTTTTACCTTTTACTTTTTACCTTTTACCCATTTTCTGCTGGTAAAAGCCGATATAAACGATGATTGTCAAAATGAAGATGCAGCTCAAATTGTTAAGGAAGGAAAGATGGATGAGTGCACTCAAATTCTCGGAAATATAGCCGCGTCGATTGGTGCGGCAAATGCAACAAATCAAAAAAATTTATCAGCTCTTCAATCACAGCTTAATAATTTAAATAGCAGATTAAAAGCTCTTTCGGATCAATTGACGATAACCGCAAACAATATTTCCAGCAGGGAAGAAGATGTCGGTTTCACTCAGGAAGTTTTAAACCAAAAAACCAGAGATTATTATACCTTTTTACGTCTTTATGATCCCATCACCCCGTTCCTTTTTTCGGACAGTGCCTCTGAAGCTTTTCAGGAACTTATACTTCGTCAAAGGGCCCAAAGTGCGGATGTTACCTCAATAGAAAATTACGTAAACGAAATAACCGATTTGAAAAATAGTCAGACGTCTTTACAAAAAAGCCAAGCTTCCCTCGCCGTTGTACAAAAACAAGTGGCAACTCAAACGAATTTTTTAGCAGGTGAAGTTGCAAAGGCCAACAATTACTTGGCTACTCTTTCCGCACGCCAGCAGGACTTCATTGCCGCAAAGTTGGCAAGCCTTGGGCTTTCAAGAAGCGCTTATAACCTAAATGGCGGATGCAGCAGTGATATTAATCCTTATAAAGCCCCAAACTTTGGCGGTCCCGAATTTTCCTTTTTTACATTTGGAGTTCCCAATAGAGTCGGAATGGACCAGTACGGCGCTTGGGGTAGGGCAAAAGCAGGTCAGAGCTATGATCAAATTCTTCACGCTTACTACAATTTTGACAATTATCAGAACGTGAGCGGAATAACAATTAAAGTAAATAACGGCAACGGCATAAATACGGGGAGTGTAATTTGGAGCGGGAGTTTGGAAGATTATGTCAAAAGGATTTATGAAGTTCCGGATTCATGGACGGATAACGATTCGGCGGCTTTGAAAGCACAGGCAATTGCGGCCAGGTCTTATGTTTTGGCGGCTACAGGGAATGGTGCAAACTCCGTTTGTGCAAACCAATATTGTCAGGTTTTTCAAACCAATCCCAAGGGCGGCAATTGGGAAAATGCAGTTAATGCCACAAACGGAATTGTTATGGTTCAGGGAGGGCAACCCATTAAAGCCTGGTTTTCGGCAACTCACGGCGGATATGAATACACATCTGCAGATATAGGTTGGTCGGCAACTTCCTGGACAAAGAGACTGGTTGATGTCCCTTCCGGGAGCGTTGGAAGTTTTTCGGACCTTATGAGCAATGCCTATGATAAAGATTCTCCGGTGTTTTACTGCGATTGGGGTGGACGAAAGGACCAAAACAGTACCGCGTGGCTTAGTGCAACAGATCTTGCAGAAATAGTTAATGCAGTACTACTTGCGGAAAAAGACGGTTCAACAAAATCGCATTTATATCAGACTGATTCTCCAAATCCTGAGGGTACAGACACCTGGAGTTCCGACCAGGTAAAAAGTGAATTATCAAGCCGTGGCGGAGCGCCAATTGATAGTGTGACCGATGTTTCCGTATCGGTCGATTTTTCAATAGGAAGGACAACGTCGGTTACCGTTAACGGACAGACAATAAACGGCGATGATTTTAAAAATTACTTCAACTTGAGAGCTCCAAGTAACATTCAAATTGTCGGGCCTCTTTACAATGTTGAAAAGTATTGACGATCCAACATCGAAAAGAGATAGAGCGTGGTATAATCGGTTTAGGATGCCTGATGTATTCGTTTCACCCAATAACGGTTCCCAAAAAAATAATTCTCAGGCCGCTTCCATGGGCCATCGGAATATCTTTTCTGCATTTAATTTGTACCCCACAGATATAGATTTTGAAACAAGGGAAAATAACGAAAAAATTATTTTGATGCTTCGCCAGCATCCGATTATTAACATAAAGTGGATAGTTGTTTCAGTTATTCTTTTAACAGGTCCGACACTTCTTAATGTTTTTGGTTTTTTTAATATATTTCCTTTAGGTTACCCGCTGATTATCTGCCTAACTTGGTATTTGCTTACCTGTGCGTATGCACTTGAGGGATTTTTGAGCTGGTATTTTAATGTCTATTTTGTTACAACAATGAGGATTGTTGATATTAATTTTCATAATTTAGTAAACAAAAAAGTTTCTGATGCTGAAGTAACCAAAATTCAGGATGTAAGTTATACATCAAGCGGCTTTTTGGGTGCGATGTTTAATTTCGGTAATGTTTTTATTCAGACTGCGGCAGATGTCCAGGAATTCAGATTTTTATCAGTTCCCAATCCCGATAAAGTTGCAAAAATTTTAGATGATTTTATGGTCAAAGAGAAATAAATGGTAAATATATTTACAGATAGTTTAAATATTTGGATTTTAATTAAAGTACTTGCATTAGTTCTTTTGGGGATATATCTTGTCTTTGCATTTGTGGTTATCAGGCAAGTGAAGCTGATGACAGATACTTTACACATAGGTTTTGAAACTTCTGCCAAAATGTTATCTTATATTCACTTGGCCTTAGCGATTTTGGTGTTTTTGACTGCCCTTGTAATACTCTAAATAATGTTGGGAACGATTAGTGCAAAAGTGACGGCTACTCCTGGGCCGTCCGGATGGGTGCAGGTTCATGAGTTTGCCCCTGATGATCCGGAAAAGATGCACCTAAGAGGACGGCTCTTTGTCGTGGTGGCAACAAAAAAAGCCGGTGAGGGAATAGACACAATTACCCTGGGCAGACAGTTTGTCGGAAGACTCCATGATGAATATTTTGGCTCCTTAACCGAAAAACCCTATGATTCTTTACGGAATGCTGTCCAAAAAGTTGTCTCCGAATTTGAGCAGCCATGGGGGAAAATAGAAATAGCAGCTTGTGCATACGCTGGGGGAGTTGTCTATTCGGCAGCTTCTGGCGGAGCCAGGGTTGTTGTTTGTAGGGATGGATCACTCGCTACGATTCTGGAAAGTGCAGATGAAGTTATTGCGGCTTCCGGTTATCCGAAGGAAGGAGATTTAATCCTTTTAGGGACGAAAGCCTTTTTTGATAAAGTTTCCCCGGAGATGGTCAAATCGGGACTAATATCCGGCACGCTTCAAGGCGCTGCGGAAACTTTTATTCAAATTATTCACGAGACGGGTGAAGAAGGTACGGCAGGCTCGGTTGTTATCGGTTTTAACGGAGAAAAAAACGAACCCGTAACTATCTCTCAGCCTCCGGTTCAACCACAAATACAAGAAACCATGCAGAGTGTTAATTATAAAGAAAAGTTTTTGGACTTTATCGGTAAAATTTCCCGCAGGATTCCGCGAAGAAGTATTTATATAAGGAGCGGAATGGGGGATGAAGCCATTTCCCAGAGCAGGAAACTGACTTTTTCTGCAGGAATTATTCTTTTGCTGATTTTGGCAGTCAGTATTGGTTTCGGAATAAGGCAGAAAAATATCAACGATCTGAAAAATAAATATCAGGAAATTTTGGCGGAAGCAACAACCGATGTCGATCAAGCAATAAGTTTAGCAAGCGTTAATCCCGACCAATCAAGAACACTCTTTTTGGATAGTGAGCAAAAGCTTCAGCAAATTCAAGCGTTAAAAGTTAATGATCCTAAAGTAGATGAATTACAAAAGAAGATTAATGACAGCCGGGGGGCAATATTCGGGGAATACGATGTAACTCCGGACCTGTTTTTGGATCTGGGCCTTTTGTCCTCAGGGTTTAGTGGGGATAGTATTTCTTCTTCCGGCGGGCAGGTTTTTATATTGGATAAATCGGGCAGTAGAGTGGTAAGTGTTGCTCTTGATACCAAAAAAAGCAAAGTTGTTGCCGGGCCGACCGTTATTAGCTCAGCTCTGGATTTGGCTTCCTATGAAACTAATGTTTATATTTTGTCTTCCGATGGAATTTATGAGGTTGATTCGGGCAGTACTAAGGTGATAGACAAAACTTGGAGTGGGGACGCTTTTCTTTCTGCTTTTGCCGGAAATTTGTATGTGCTGGATAAAGCCGGAAACCAAATTTACCGCTACTCCGGCCAAGTGGAAAATACTTTCGGCCCTCAGCAAAGTTGGCTTTCGGCATCGACCAAAGCGGATTTTTCCGGCGCGGTTAGTTGGGGAATGGACGGGGCGATTTATGTTTTGTATCCGAACGCAAAAATTCTTAAATACAGTTTGGGTTCACCCCAAAGTTTTTCGGTAACAGGAGTGCTACCTGAAATTGGCAGCATTGATGCAATTTATGCAGATCCGGATAATCAATATATTTATTTACTGGATAGGGCTGGTAAAAGGGTTGTTGCGGTAGATAAAACGGGAAAATATAAAGCCCAATATGTCGGTGACCAAATTGCTGAAGCAAAGAGTTTGGTAATCTCCGAAGCGCAAAAAGAAATAATCTTTCTGACGGGTGATAAGCTTCTTTCAATCGGGATGCCAAACCTTTAGTGTTAAAATAGGATAAGGTGAAAATCTTCAATAAAAAAGCGAGATTTGAATATGAACTTACCGGCGAGGGAGTAGAAGCCGGTATATCCCTTTTGGGAATCGAGGCAAAGTCCGTTCGCGAAGGAAGAGCCGATCTTTCCCAATCAGCAGTCAGAATTTTGGGAGATGAG
>Ga0187849_1004562_pt1 | contig 11443 bp, 9 predicted proteins | sample June2016WEW_4_10_2_FD_132412 | JGI IMG/M metagenome (GOLD analysis project Ga0187849, IMG submission 132412) | Peatland microbial communities from SPRUCE experiment site at the Marcell Experimental Forest, Minnesota, USA - June2016WEW_4_100 | ecosystem: Environmental > Terrestrial > Soil >... | reverse complement strand
AGTATGTCCGGCGATGTTATGCGGTCGAACCGAGAATGTAAAGTGGCGCGAATGCAATAATTCTGGTCCGTTTAGCAAAGACAGTTGCGCTGGCGAGGCAACTGACCTCAGAATGATCTTGGCCGCCCCGGCGCTCGATGCCTTCGTGGCCCGACAATCCGTGGCTTTGCAAACGAAAATTCTGATCCTGTCGATGCCCCATGGCGCCGCGCATCAACGCGCCGCCAAAGCATTGCGGGAGGCTTTCGCCACCCTCCGCCCGGACGCGCGGGTGGAAGTGATTGACACTCTCCAGCACTGCACCGCGTGGTTCCGGGCTTATTACAGCTCTTACCTGATTCCGCTGGCGATTTGGCCCGGCCTGTGGCGCTATATTGAAAGCCGGCAACACCTGGCCGAATACACTACCCCCGGATGGGCCTACCGGCACGGCGCCCAACCCCTCTTCCGCTATCTGCGGGGTTTCGCCCCCGATGTGGTCATTGCTACGGAGGTGGGTACGTGCGAGCTCGCCGCGATGTACAAGCGTGAAGCTCGCGCCAACTTTCTCCTGGTCGGGTTGGAGTTGATGGATTTCAACCGTGCCTGGGTTCAGCCGGAAGTTGATCTTTTCCTGACCACCCATGTTGATCTCGCCGCGGAACTGGTGGCCGCGGGCGCTTCCGCCGCCAAGGTGGTGACCACCGGCCAGCCCATCGACCCGGTGTTTGCTTCCCTTCCTGACCGCCGAACCGCGCGCGACAAGCTGGGAATCAAGCCGGACGCTCTTCAACTCCTGATTCTCTTTGGCGGCACGGGACACGGGAAGCCGGAGCGTATCCTGGCAGAAGTCGCGAGAGTGCAGCACCCGCACGAGATTGTCTTGGTCACGGGCCGCAACCAGCGTCTGGAGAGACGGCTGCGCAAACGCTATGGGAGCTTGCCCCATGTGCGCGTGTTGGGGTGGGTCGACAACATGCAAGAGTGGATGGTGGCTTCTGACCTGATGATCAGCAAGCCCGGTGGTGGCACGCTGACGGAAGGCTTTGCCTGCGGCCTGCCCATGCTGGCCTTTGATCCCCTGCCCGGAAACGAGGAGCGCACCTGCCGCTGGATCGAAAAATGGGGAGCGGGAATTTGGATCGAAAAACCGGAGGACCTCGCGCCCAAGATCGAAACCCTGCTCGCGGATGCCGCCCAGCTTGCCGCCCTTCGCCACCAGGCCGGCGCGTTGGCGCGCCCCTATGCGGCACGCGACGGGGCGCTGGCCACGCTGGAGTTCCTATCCAGAAAAGTCCAGCCACCCCTGAGGTCCTGAGTTGAATCCACTTTCAGCATTCAGGCTCTTGCTCGCGCGCTATCCACCATCGCCTTGACCTGCTCGCGAAACAGGAGTATACAACCGCCTGGCAATAGCCCTGGTCAAGGACGCAAGTTGCGAGGTGCTACTCTCCTCACTGAGGAAAGGAGGAAGGCCATGGGATTCGGGATTCGGAAGCAATGTATCGCAGTGGCCGTGGCGACGTTTGCCGTGCTCAGCACGGGCCCCGCTTGGCACGCCCAGGAGGTAACGGTGCAGGAAAGAGGGTTCCTCTATGCGCCGGATGGGAACTGGTCAAATGCTCACTCTGACACCATCATCAATTACCTGGATTGGTATGGGAACAAATGGACAGCCAGGCTGCAAGGGAATGGCTTCCTCCACGCGCCGAATGGAGATTGGTCAAAGGCGCACCCGGATACGATTCTCAACTACCTGACTTGGGGCGGTGGTAAATGGACAGCCCGGCTGCAAGGAAACCGCTTCCTCCATGCTCCGGACGGTGACTGGTCGAAAGCACATCCCGACATCATCATCAACTACCTGGACTGGAACGGGAACAAATGGACAGCCAAGCTACAAGGGAATGGATTCCTCCACGCGCCGAATGGGGATTGGTCAAAAGCGCATACCGACATCATCATCGACTACTTGGATTGGAACGGATACAAATGGACAGCCAAGTTGCAAGGAGATGGATTCCTCCACGCTCCGGACGGGGACTGGTCAAAAGCGCATCCTGATACCATCCTCAACTATTTGACTTGGGACCGCGGGAAGTGGACGGCCAAGTTGGAGTGAAGCTGGCCACGCACTGTGAAGCCCCGTTAGAAATGTCCCCATTCTTCGCTTATTAGAAGTTCCCTTTTTTTGCGGCTTGGTCTTCTTGTGGCAGGCTGTGCGCGACCTCGACGGAGGAGTTGCGCCTGCGGGCGGCTCACGATAATCTTTTGCCCCGTGGAGGAGACCACGAGCAGGCAGTCATCGCGAATCCTCATTCTTGCTGTCCATCATGGGTCCACGCACGTGCAGATTGCGCGGGTGGTGGAGAAAGCCCTTCGGCAACTGCGGCCGAACGTGCATGTGGAGGTCATCGATACTCTTGCGCATTGCCGGCGGTGGTTCCGCACCTACTACGATGGTTTTGAAATCCCCATGAAATACTGGCCCGGGCTCTGGGAGCGAATTGAAAGCCAGCAGTACCGCGGCAAATCCACCGGGCCCCTGTGGCTTTACCGCTGGGGGGCGCAGCCGCTCTTCCAGTTCATCGACGCGTTCGCACCCCACGTGGTCGTAGCCACCGAAGTGGGCCTGTGCGAAATCGCCGTGTTGCACAAGCGCCAAACCAAATCTCCCTATGCCCTGGTCGGGATCGGGGCACTCGACTTTGAGCGGCCGTGGGCGCAGCCGGAAGTTGATCTTTTCATTTCTTCTCCCGCCGAGGTTGCTGACCAACTGAAGAGCGCGGGCGTGGCGCCGGAAAGAATTGTCGAATGCGGAATGCCCGTGGACCCCGTGTTCGCCCCGTCCGCCGACCAGCCCGCCCTGCGCGCACGCCTGGGTTTGGAACACAACCTTCCCGTGCTCCTCGTCAACTTTGGTGGCTCGGGAAAAATGAAACCGCACCAGGTGGTCGGCGAACTTCGCCAAATTCAGCAGCCCTTGCAAGTGGTATTCATCGCGCGGCGGGATGAAAAACTTCGCAAAGAACTTCTGCACCTTACCGCCGGGATGCCCCACGTGCACATCCTCCGCTGGGTGGACAACATGCAGGACTGGATGGCGGCAGCCGACATCCTGGTGAGCCGCGCGGGCAGTTGTACAGTGGCTGAAGCTCTCAACTGCGGATTGCCCATTGTGGTTTTCGACGCCCCTCCCGGCAGCGAGCGCCGCGTGTGTGAGCTGATTGAGAAAAAATGGCAGACCGGCTACTGGGCAAAGTGCTCCGGCGACATTGCCACCCGCATCAATCATCTGTTGACCAAGCCTGGAGAACTCGAGCGCTTGCGCCGGAACACGGCGCAACACGCCTACCCGCACGCCGCCCACGCCGCCGCCGAGGCCATCCTGAAGCTTTGTCCGTAAATCAAACCAGAACCAGGTTGGGATGGTAGATGGCGCCGGAAACGTGTCGCGCCACGGCAATCAGCCGGCGTTCCGTGCCCAGAATTTTGAGGAGACTCGCGACGGGCGCGGGCCCCAGGGTCCCGCCCCGCCCCGGCCGGAGGGCCTGGGCAAGTTCAAATGCATGGCCGTGCCGCACCGAGATTTCCTCGCGGCCCCGCACCACTAATTCCGGGCAATCGGGAAGAAGGGCTTCCAGGCGGACGAGGCAGGATTCCAGATTGCCCTGTTGCGCGGCTTCTTGCAAGTGTTCCAACGTGACCGCGCGATTCTCCGTGAACTCCGCCACCGCGGTGCGCCGCAGGCCGCCCAGATGCCCTCCGCAGCCTAGCTTCTGCCCGAGGTCATGGGCCAGGGAGCGAACGTACGTCCCTCCGGAGCATTCCACCGCGAAGTGCACCTGCTCGCCTTGCAAACTCAGCAACTCCAGGGCGTAGATTTCCACTTCCACCGGCGTCAAGTTTACCGGCTTGTGCTGCCGCGCCAGTTCGTAAGCGCGCACTCCCCCCACCCGCTTGGCGGAGTAAGCCGGAGGAGCTTGCAGCAGCCGCCCCGTGAATGCGCGAAAATGCCGTTCCAGCTCCGATGCTTCCAGAGCCACCGGGACCGCTTCCGACGTGGGTTCCCCGGTGGCGTCGTAGGTGTCGGTGGAAAAACCGAGACGGATCGTGCCCTCGTAAGCCTTGCGCGACTTCAAATAGAATTGCGCGAATCGCGTCGCCTTGCCGACGGAGACCGGCAGCACACCTGTGGCGAAAGGATCGAGCGTCCCGAAGTGGCCCACCTGGCGCTGGCGCAGAATCTTCCGGACTCGCGCCACAACATCATGGGACGTGACGCCCGCGGGCTTGTCGATGACAAGGACTCCACTGACTTCGAGTTTGGGGTCGTTGGTTGCTGTCATCTTAAAAGGTTAACGAGAAAAGGATGAAGGATGAAGTCTGAGGATGAAGACTGAAATCTGGTCGCTGGTGAATTCGATTACCTTTATTCTTTTCATCTTCACCCCTTAAACTTTACCCTTCAGCCCTTATCCTTCAGCCTTCATACTTCATCCTTCATCCTTCAGCTTTCATCCTTCATCCTTTACACTTTGGTGGATTTTTTGCAGGAGCATCTCGATCTTCTCGCCTGCTTCGACCCCGTGGTCCAGGATAAAGCCCAGCTCTGGAACCCGTCGCATCGCCAACCTGTGGCCGATTTCGTGGCGAAGAAATCCCGCCGCCGAGGACAACCCTTCGATGCTGCTCTGTTGCTCCTCCGGGCTCCCCAACACCGAGACAAAGACGCGGGCATGATGCAAGTCAGCGCTCAACTCCACGCGCGTCACGGTGGTGAACCCGATTCGCGGGTCTTTCACCTCGCGTGAAATCAGTTCCGCCAACTCCACACGAATCTGGTGTCCCAACCGCTCTGTTCGGCGTCCTGGCACGCTCATAGGAGATAAAATACGAAACTGGAAATTGGAAACTCGAAACGCGCCGCGAGTTTTCAGTTTCGAGTTTCCAGTTTCTAGTTTCCAGTTTCCATTGTCGCCTCAAAAGAACTCCAACACGTGGTCGGCAACGTCGTCACCCAGGATGTTTTCCGATTCCGCGAGGACTTGGCGAAAAACCGATTCCAGCAAAGTTTGGCTGTCGGAAATCGAAACCACCCCCAGCGTCGCGCGCTGCCACACGTCTTGATGGTCAAGCTCCGCCACGGCCACGTTAAAACGGGCCCGGAGGCGATCCCGTATTTTTCGCAGGACCGCACGCTTTTCTTTGAGTGAATGCGCGTAGGGAAGCTGAATTTCCAGGGTTAGTACGCCAACCGGCATTGTGTTAGCCCCCTTGGGGGCTGAGGACCGGGGGCCAAGTCTCGAAACTCGAAAATCGAAATTCGAAACTCGGCCCCTGACTCACGAGTTTCGAATTTCGATTTTCGACATTCCCCCAGCTTCAGGCCATGGCAGGCTCGGCCACCCGCTCCTTCACGTAAGCTTCAATGACGTCACCGACCTTTACGTCATTATAGTTTTCGAGCGAAATTCCGCACTCCATTCCCGATTTCACTTCCGCCACATCATCCTTGAAGCGGCGCAAGGATCGGACTTTGCCTTCGTGGACCACCACATGGTCGCGCACCAGCCGGATCTGCGAATCCCGCGCGATTTTGCCGTCCTGTATATAACATCCGGCCACCGTTCCGACTTTGGTGATGCGGAAAGTGTCACGAACGTCCGCTCGTCCCAGAGACGTTTCTTTGTAAGTGATGGCCAGCAACCCCACCATGGCTTTCTTGATTTCCTCGGTGACGTTGTAAATGATGGTGTGCAAACGGATGTCGACGTTCTCAAGCTGTGCCAGCTCCGTCGCTTTCCGCTCCGGCCGGACGTTGAAGCCGATGATGACGGCGTTGGAAGCCGAAGCCAGCAGCACGTCCGACTCCGTAATGGCGCCTGCTCCCGCGTGGATGACCTTGATCTTCACTCTCTCGGTGCTTAGCTTGACCAAGGTTTCCGAGAGGACCTCCACCGAACCTTGCACATCTGCCTTGATAATGAGCGGCAGTTCCTTCACATCCCCCGCCGCCATCTGTTCGTGCAATTGCTCGAGAGTAAGACGCGCCGACTTGGCGAGCGCCGCATCGCGGAGCTTTCCCTGCCGGTGCAGGGCAATTTGCCGCGCCTTGAGCGTATCCTCAATCACCTGAAGGCGATCGCCAGCCTGGGGGACATCCTCGAGCCCGAGGACTTCTGCGGGGGTCGAAGGGGGAGCCTCCAACACCGGGCGTCCGTGGTCGTCAAACAAGGCTCGCACCTTGCCGTAAATTGCTCCCACAATGAAGGAATCACCAATTCGCAATGTGCCGTTCTGGATCAGCACCGTCGCCACCGGACCGCGACCCCGGTCAAGTTTAGCTTCCAAAACCGTCCCGTTAGCCAGGCGCTTGGGGTTGGCCTTCAAGGCTTGCAGGTCGGCGACCAGCAAAATCATTTCCAGCAGCAAATCAAGGTTTTTGCGCTGCTTGGCCGAAACTTCCACCGTCACGGTCTGCCCGCCCCATTCTTCCGGCATCAGGTCATGGTCGGCCAACTGCCGCTTGACGCGTTCCGGCTGGGCTTCTGGCTTATCGATCTTGTTAATGGCCACGACAATCGGCACCTTGGCGGCGCGTGCGTGATTGATGGCTTCAAGGGTTTGAGGCATGACGCCGTCATCCGCGGCAACCACCAGCACGACAACGTCCGTCACCCGGGCGCCACGCGCACGCATCAAAGTGAAGGCTTCATGGCCGGGAGTATCGATAAAGGTCACCTTTCGCCCTTGCCCCACCACTTGATATGCGCCGATCCTCTGGGTAATGCCACCCGCTTCGTGCGCGGCCACATTGGTCTCGCGCAACGCATCCAGAAGCGAGGTTTTGCCGTGATCGACATGGCCCATCACCGTGACCACCGGAGCTCGCGGGCGTAGATTTTCAGGGCGATCCGATTCTTCAACTCCCTGAAGGACCTCTTCCTCGTAACTGACAATGGCTGCTTCCGCGCCAAAGCTGCGGGCGATTTCCACGGCCGTGGGGCCGTCGAGGGTCTGGTTGATGGTGGCGAAAATTCCTTTGTCCAGGAGCCGCTTGATCACGTCTTTCGCGCGCGCTTCGAGCTTTTCTGAAAGCTCTTTGATTGCGATCCCTTCGCTGATGGTAATCTTTCGGCTGATCGGGACCTCTTCCGGAATCAACGGCCGGGGAGGCGCCATGGAAGGCACCGGGCCGCGCCGAAACGCAGGCGGCACTGGCCGCCCCATCGGCGGGCGAACCGGAGGAGTGCCTCCCGCGGCCACTGCCCCGCCCGCGGCTGGCCGCGCCGAGGTCGGATGCATGGGGCGAGGCTCACCTGGACGCCGAGAAGGAACTGGCCGCACTGGCGCAGGTTTCGGCATGACCGCCTGCGGATAGATCGGCTGGTTGGAACTGGGAACTCCGTGCCGCCCTGGCCGTTGCGGACGCATTCCCCCTTTCTGTTGCGAACCCGGTGGTGGCGGCGGGGGAGGCATCTCCGGCGGCTTGCTGGGAATAGATACCTCACTTGCCGTACCAGCATGCGCGACGGGAGCCGGAGGAGCTTCTACCCCGCCCTTTGCCGGGAAAACCGCTGGCCCCGGCCGGGTCGGCATCGGGTGCCCAAGGGGTGTTGCGGGGGAGGGCACGGGAATCCGTGCCGCGACCGAGGGCCCAGCGGCGGCGCTGCTGATCACGGCGGGCGCGACGGGAGCGGGCCGCTCGAGCGGGCGCTCCACGGATGGCGCGGACTTGGGCGGGGCAGGCGAAGTAGCCGGTCCAGCGGCAGCAGGTGGGACAACGGGCTTAGGGGGAGGCGGCGGAGCCACGACGGCCTTGCGCGCGGTCGCCTTAATGTCCGCAATCGAGCGGGTCAGCGGCTGGAGGTCCGACTTAAAGTCGTGCAGCTTCTTCAGATCCAGCACCGTAGGCACGTGCGGCGCTTCCACGGGAGGCGCCGGTAGCACGGGCGCGGCAGCGACCTCCTCCACCTTTTCAGTGGCAGGTTCTCCATCGGCACGGAAATGCGCTCGGACTTTGTCGGCAAGGGCGTCATCGAGTGCACTGGAGTGAGATTTCTTGTCCGGAATACCCAGCTCGGCCAAGTACTCTATAACCACGTGGCTCTTCACTTCCAGTTCACGCGCCAGTTCGTTGATCCTAATCTTCCCCATGCGTAAGTCTCTTTCTCCCTTACCGTTGCCCAGACGTTGGGCGTTAGAAATCTGCCGGCCGGTTCGATAAAAGCCCTGGCAGCCTTATTTATTTTTCTCCACCTCCTGCTCCAGCCGATCCAGGCTCACCCGGCAATTTGGGTTCACCTTCGCCTGAAGAATCAATTTTGTCAATTTCCTCAGCCGACGCGTGCCCTTCGACCGTTTCCGACTCCGCGGCCTCAGCAGTCCCAGCAGGTCCCTCCGGCGGAGCGGGTTCTTCTATGGAAGGACTCGGGGGCGCCGCCTCAGAGGCTGGGTTTTCGGACGTTTCCGCCGATTCTGCTACCTCACCCTCCTCCACCTCATTCGGGGCTTCTGCGCCTTCGGGGGCCGGGCCTGCGCCCGACTGGTCGCGCTCAAAGTAATCCGTCACCACGCGGCGGATGCGCTCTACGGTCTTCTCTCCCACGCCCTGAATCTGCATCAGGTCTTCGGGAGTCATTTGCGCCAACTGCTCGACGGTTTCGATGCCGTGCTCGCGCAGCTTTTCGAGAGTCTTCTCGCCCAATCCCTGCAACTCGGAAACGGGCGCGCCGCGCAGGGCCATGGCGGCCATCTGCGATTCGATTTCCTGCCGCTTCTCTTCTTCGCTCTTGATGTCAATGTGCCAAGCCAGAAGCTTGGCGGCCAGGCGCACGTTCTGGCCTTTCTTGCCGATGGCGAGTGACAACTGGGAATCATCGACGATGACTTCCAGGTGTTTCTCCCCCATGTCGAGGATGGAGACGTGATTGATTTTCGCCGGGCTCAGAGCGTTGGCGGCGAAAACCAGGGGATCATCGTTGTACTCGATGATGTCGATTTTTTCCCCGCGCAGCTCGCGGATGATTGACTGCACGCGCATGCCCTTCATGCCGACGCACGCGCCCACGCAATCAACATCCGGATCCTTGGAGTAAACCGCCACTTTGGTTCGCTCTCCCGCCTCGCGAGCGATGGCCTTGATCACCACGGTGGTGTCGTAGATTTCGGGAACTTCCATCTCGAAAAGCTTTTGCACCAGCAGGGCGTCCGCGCGCGAAACAATCACCTGCGGCCCCCGCGCGGCGCGATCAACTTCTTTGATCACGGCGCGAATGCGGTCGCCAATCTGGTAAGTTTCCAGGCGCGATTGCTCCTTGCGCGGCATGCGCCCTTCCGTGCGTCCCAAATCCACAATGACGTCTGGCCCCTCCACGCGCTTCACGGTGCAGTTCACCAATTCGCCGACGCGCTGGTTGTATTCCGCGTAGACGGTATCGCGCTCCGCCTCCCGCACCTTCTGAAAGATCACTTGCTTGGCCGCCTGCGCGGCGATGCGGCCGAGCACGTCGGTGGGCTTGGGGATTCTCACCTCACCCTCGACGGCCACCTCGGCGTTATATTTCTGCGCATCCTTGAGGCTGATTTCGTGGTCAGGGTCCTGGACGTTCTCGACAACCTTCTTTACGGCGTGGACTTCCACGACGCCGGTTTCCTTATTGAAATGCGACTGGAGGTCCTCAGAAGTTTTGTAATACTTCCGCGTGGCCACGAGAATGGCATCTTCCACAGCAGAGATAATAATCTGCGCGTCAATACCCTTCTCGCGGCTCAACTGATCAATCGTTTGATACAAAAGACTTGTCGTCACGAGCTACCCCTCTCGAAATCTGGCCATTGGGTCATCGGCCCATCGGGCCATTTAAAGGCTGTCCGTGGTCCGTTGTCCGTGGTCAGTAGCCTTATTCCTTAGATCTCCGCGTACCGCTTGCAACGGGCAACGGACCACGGAAAACGGACAGCTTTTCAATGGCCCGATGACCCGATGGCCAGATGACTCAATATTCAAAGCTCAACCACCAACTGCGCTTTCCGAATGTTGGCGAAATCAAGTTCTTGTACGCCGTGCTCGCCCCGGTCCAACCGAACCTGGCCATTTTCAAACCCCGCCAGGCGCCCTTCGAAAACCGTTTGGTCCCCCATCGCTTCCCGCAGCACCAAGCGGGCCCGCCGTCCCACGAAATACGTGAAGTCGCTCGGCTTGGTAAGCTTCCTGTCCAACCCCGGAGAAGAAACTTCCAGCACGTACCTTCCCGGGAAAGGGTCTTCCACATCCAGCATGGCGCTCAGTTGCTCGCTTACTAATTGGCAGTCGGCGTGTGAAACCCCCGCCGCCTTGTCGATATAAACGCGCAACAGCGGGTTCGAGTTGCCCCCCTTGAGTTCGACATCCACCAAGTGTAGACCCTCGGAAGTCGCGACCCGCTCCGCCATCCCCCGGATTTTTTCCAGATCGACCATCGAGCGCGGCGAGTGCGCACTCCACACTCGTGGCGAGTCCGCGCTCAGGCGAACCCGACCCGCAGCCTAACAAAAAAGTGGGCTTTCGCCCACTCTGTGCGTTCGCCAGATAGAGTATAGTCCCTGCTTACTAATAATTGCAAGGACTAGGTGGTGGGTTGGGTGCGCGACATGGAAGTGAAAGCCGATCCCTCGGACGTAGCGCGGGCAGCCTGCCCCGATGAATCGGGGTCTCGCCCGCTGTGGCACGGGCGCCCGAAGCTGTGAAAAAATCGAAAGAGTGTTTGACTAGCCTTTATACTATGATATACTCCCTCCTTGAGATGTCGGGGGGAGGTCCCGTATGGGTTATCAGTCCACGGTGCAAGTGATCCGGCGCGGCGGCAAGAACTGCCAATGGTACTTGATTTGTCCCGCGCCCTTGGCGCAAGCCTTGGAAATCGAGAAGGGCGAAGTGATCGAATGGGTGGTCGAGGACCAGCATACGCTGGTCGTGAAGCGCACCCCCCGGCCGACCGATTCCTCTTCCCGGCGGAGGCGAGCGCATGCGTGACGCGAGCGAGCACGGGCAGCAAGCAATGTGGGCGGAGGGCGAGTGGCCCGCCCCCGCGCCGGAGCCGCCGGCCAGCGAGCCCGCCCCCAAGCCCCCGGCGCGTTTCCAGCCGGTGAACCGGCAGCAGATGGTGTGGCGGGCGGTGGACGTGGAGCAGTTGCTGGAGCCCGACCACGTGGCGCGGGCGATTTGGGAAATGAGTGGGCGGCTGGACCTGACGCCTTACACCGACGAGGTGCGGGCGGTGGAAGGGGCGGCGGGGCGTCCGCCCATCGATCCGCGCCTGCTCATCGGTCTGTGGGTTTACGCCTACAGCGAAAAGGTGAGTTCGGCGCGGGAAGTGGCGCGGCGCTGCGGCTACCATCCCGCCTACCAGTGGCTGACGGGGTGCGAGGAGATCAACCATCACACCCTGTCGGACTTCCGGGTGCAACACCAGAAGGCGCT
>Ga0187849_1004559_pt1 | contig 11448 bp, 9 predicted proteins | sample June2016WEW_4_10_2_FD_132412 | JGI IMG/M metagenome (GOLD analysis project Ga0187849, IMG submission 132412) | Peatland microbial communities from SPRUCE experiment site at the Marcell Experimental Forest, Minnesota, USA - June2016WEW_4_100 | ecosystem: Environmental > Terrestrial > Soil >... | reverse complement strand
GGATTGCTGTTGGTGGCGCTGCTGGGCAGCCCCGCCTGGGCGCAAACCCGTATCGCAACGGTGGATATGCGCAAGCTCTTTGACGATTATTACAAAACCAAAGCCGCCCGCGCCGTCCTGGATGCGCAGAAGGCCGACATGGAAAAAGAGCACGCCAACATGGTCGAGGACTGGAAAAAGCAGAAAGATGACTACCAAACCACCCTCGCCAGCGCCAGCGACCAGGCCGTCTCGACCGACGAACGGGAAAAACGAAAGAAACTCGCCGAGGACAAGCTCAAGCAGGTTAAAAAATCGGAGGAAGGCCTCGTCGATTATGAACGCTCGGCCCAGTCCACTTACCAGGATCAGATTAGCCGCGTCCATGACAAAGTCATCGAGGAAATCCGCTCCGTCCTCGAGGCCAAAGCCAGGTCTGCCGGCTACGCGCTGGTGCTCGATGTCGCCGCCGTCGGCGCCAACGGCATCCCCATCGTCCTCTATCACAACAACACCGACAGCGACCTCACCCAGGCCATCCTCGAGCAACTCAACGCCACCGCCCCGCCCGAGGCCGCCAAAGCCCCGGAAAAACAACCCGAGAAAAAAACCGACAAGAAACGGCCCTAACCGCCTGCGCAAAAGTCTTGTCGAATGGCGTTGACATCCGTCGCCGCAAGGTTTAGTGTATGTCCCCGACAGTGTTTAATCACTTTTTGAGACCATGTTGATTCGAATCAGCTTAATCGTGGCCATCATCGCGGGGCTGGCGGTCGCCGTTCTGAATTTCACCCAGGTGAAGGACAAGGTCACTACCCTTCAGACCAACCTCAAGGAAGAAACGGCCCAGCACAAGAAATTCCAGGGGCTTTATACGACCACCAAAAGGGACCTCGATAAGACCGCGGCCGAGTTAAAGCAGACCAAGGCCACCCTTGAGGCTACCAGCGAGGAACGCGACACCGCCGTCAAGAAGGCCGACGAACAGACCAAGCTCGCCGAGCGGCTCCAGAAAGACCTGGACACGACCGTCACCGAGCGCAACACGGCCCGCGACAAGCTCGCCGCCTTCGAGGCCGCCGGGCTGACCCCCAAGCAAGTCACCACCCTTCAGGAAGAGATGAAAGCCCTCGCGAAGACCCTGGCGGGAGCCCAGGCCGAGAGCCGGGTGTTGGCACAGAACAATGAGACGCTCAAGAATCAACTCGACCGGTTCCTGCATCCGGAGAAGCACGTGACCCTGCCGGCCTCCCTGACCGGCAAAGTGCTGGTGGTCGATCCAAAGTATAATTTCGTTCTCCTCGATATCGGTGAAAACCAGCGCGCCAAGGAGTACGGCGAGATGCTGCTCAATCGAAACGGCAAACTGGTGGCCAAAGTCATCATCCGCAGCATGCAGAAGGATCGCAGCATCGCCAATGTCATGCCCGGCTGGGAAATTGGCGAAGTGATGGAAGGCGACCAGGCCATCCCTGCTTATCCCGAGCAATGAAAAAGTTCCTTGTCTCTCCGCGCCCGATATTTCTCCTGCTGCTCACCATGACCGTCCTGGCCCTGGCAGGCTGCTCCACTACCGACTCGGAAAACCTTTCCGAACGGCCCTGGGACTCCCCCAAAAACTGGGAAAACGGCCTCCCCAGCTCGATGATGGAGGGGCGATAGAGGCGCACCCACCGGCCTGCCCCGTAATCTTCAGGCCCCGTCCGTGGCGGCCAACAGGTGTTGACCCTGGAAAAAGCAGTTTAACCGCAGAGAACGCAAAGATCGCAGAGAAACAAGGGGTTCATGATGTGCCCGCGTCCTTTGGCGGATGAGGCCAATCCTTTCCGTAAGTGCTTATCTTTGTGTTCTTTGCGCTCTTTGCGGTTCATCAACTGCCGTTGCCGGTTTCTCCGTTTTGGCGGGCAGGGGCGCCGGCACCGGCGTTAGGGCGGCCGTTTCGGCAGAGTTCAAGCTCAACGCAGGCGCCGCTTGTTCGCGGAGGGCAAATGGAAGCGTTTCCTGTTTTAGTTCCGCTGCCGCCGATGCCGCCGCCTCCTTGATTGCCTGAATCAACTCATCCTCCATATGCCGCGAGCCAACGACTGCCAGTCCCCCCATCTCCAGCAGTGCTGCATCCCCGCAACCGTAGAGCAGCGGCGGGGCGTCCTCCTTCAGCCGCGTCTTGAACCGGCGTGGGTAGTTGGCGTCCGCCCGGCTCATGACCCAGATCGCGCGCGCACTCCACCGCTCTGCCGCCTGACTCAGCAGCGTGATCATTCGGGATGTGGGGCGGAGAAATGGGCTGGTCCCGCGCCCGCCTCACGCAGGAGCCTGGCAGCGATGAAATAGACGAAACTCTTGCCTCAGCCGGTCTTTTGCACCACCAGCAAACGCCCCCACCCCTCCACCACATGACGGATGGCGTCCTCCTGATTTTCGCGGAAATTGGCCGCTGGGTTTTGTGTGCCCAACCGGAGCAGCTCAAGGGCGCGTGGAGCGATATAGGTCATGCGCCGCTCACTTGGCCAATTCCACGCAACGGGTCTCCCGGATGACGATGATCTTGATTTGGCCCGGGTATTGCAATTGGTTCTGGATGCTCGAGGCAATTTTGCGCGCGAGGGCAAAGGCCCCTTCATCGTCGATCTGTTCGGGCAGAACGAAGACGCGCAATTCGCGCCCGGCCTGGACGGCAAAGGACTTCTCGACGCCGGGAAACGAGCCGGCAATCCGTTCGAGGTCTTCGACCCGCTTGAGATAGGTGGTCATGTTCTCGGAACGGGCGCCGGGGCGGGAGGCGCTAATGGCATCGGCGGCGCTGACCAGGATGCCGAGCGGGCCGGCGGAGGGCACGTCGTTATGATGGGAGGCCACGGCATTGACGACCGCCCCGGATTCGCCGCAGCGTTTGAGCAGTTCGGCGCCCGTGACCGCGTGCGGCCCTTGGACCTCCTGGTTGGCCGCCTTGCCAATGTCGTGCAACAAGCCGGCCCGCTTGGCCGTGGTCACGTCCAGGCCCAACTCGGCGGCCATCAACCCAACCAGGTGGGCAACCTCGACCGAGTGGTCCAGGATGTTTTGGGAGTAGCTGTGGCGGAAATGCAGGCGCCCCAGCAGCTTGACGACTTCCAGGCACATCGGCGGCAGGCCCGCCTTCATCACCGCTTCCTCCCCGATGCGCACAATCGTCTCGTCCATCTCCTGGCTCACCTTGGCCACGATCTCCTCGATCCGCGTCGGGTGAATCCGCCCGTCGGCGATGAGCCGAAGCATGGATTCGCGGGCAATCTCGCGGCGCACCGGGTCGAACCCGGAGAGCAGCACCGCCCCCGGCGTGTCGTCAATGAGCACCGTGACGCCGGTCGCCGCCTCGAAGGCGCGGATATTGCGGCCCTCCCGTCCGATGATGCGCCCTTTGATTTCGTCGCCCTGGAGGGCGATGCTGGCCGTCGTGTTCTCGAAGGTGTGCTCGGCCGCGTAACGCTGGATGGCGATACCGATGATGCGCCGGGCCTTCTCTTCGGCCTTGGTCTTGGCCTCCTCCAGGATATGGCGCGCCAGATTGCTGGCGTCGCGCATGGCCTCCTGCTCGACCTCCTTGAGAAAGGCCCCTCGCGCCTCAGCCTGGCTTAAGCCGGCCAGCTTCTGCAATTGCTGGCCGGCCTGCCGGGTCAGCTCCTCCAGCTCGCGCTGCCGCTGTTCCAGGGCTTCGGCCTGCTGGCGCAGCGCCGCTCGCTGCTCGTTGGCCCGGTTCTCGGCATCCACGACCTGTTGGAGTTGGGAATTGATCAGCGCCTCGCGCTCGCCCAGCCTGCGCCCCAGCTCGTCGCGCTCGGCACACCGGGCGCTGAAGGACCTATCGAGCTCTTCGCGCAGCTTGAGAGCTTCCTGGTTGGCGGTCACGCGGGCGCTCCCCAGCAGGGCCTGGGCTTCGTTGCGGGCTTTGACCAACAGCGCCTCCGCCTCCAGCCGCCTGGCCTCCTTGAGGTTGCGGTCTTTCCACCAGAGCAGCAGGTAGCAAAGCGCCCCGCCAGCGGTCGCCAGGCCGCCGTCCTGCACAATATTGACCAATGAAGTCATTCCAAACCGCGCGCGCTCAGAGCCCAATCCAACGCGTCGGTGTCAAGATGCAATTCATAAGCACGTCATGCGAGGTGACGGGGACTTCGCGCACGATTTGTTGGTCGAACGCGACGCCGCACGTCACTCCGCGCAGGCCCGCCAGCAACTGGTCATAAAACCCTTTGCCCCGGCCAAGGCGGCGGCCATGCGGGTCGAATGCTACCCCAGGCACGAGGATCAAGTCCAGCCACTTTAATGAAAAGGCGGCACAATGGTCCGCCGGCTCGCGGATGCCGAAATGCCCCGCCTTGAGGTCCAGCCCCAGGTCCTGCACTTCGCAGGCCGTGTAGGCCCCGCTCTGGGGCGCGAAGCGCGGCAGGCCCACCCGCTTGCCCGCCCTCAGCGCCTCTTTGACCAGCGGCCACACATCCAATTCCTCAGCCAGCGGCGCATAGAACAGAACCGACCGCGCCGCCCGCCACCGGGGCTGGGAGGCCAACAATTGCCGGGCCTGCCCCGAGGCGGCCTCCCGCTCCGCCGGGGCCATGGCCTGCAACACCGCCGCCACCTCCCGCCGCAACGCCCGCTTGGAGGCCTTAATGTCAAGGTTCATTCCGGGGCGCTGGAGAAGGAATTTTGGCCTGTGCCAGTTGCGCCCGCCATTTCTCGAGGCGCTCCTTGATCTTCTTCTCGACCCCCTCCTGGCCCGGCTCGTAGTAGCGCTTGTCGGCGCCGAGGTAGTCCTGGGCGACAAAATGGCCGGGGTAGTCGTGGGCGTATTGGTAGCCTTGGCCGTGGCCCAGGCGTTTGGCGCCTTTGTAACTGGCGTCGCGCAAATGCTCCGGCACCGGCAGCGTGCGCCCGGACTCCACGTCCTTGAGCGCCGCATCGATGGCCATGACGGTGCTGTTGCTCTTGGGGGCGGTGGCGATGTAAATGGCCGCCTCGGCCAGGGGGATGCGGGCCTCCGGCCAGCCGATGAATTCGGCCGCCTCAAAGGCGGCGTTCGCCAGCACCAGCGCCATGGGGTCCGCCAGGCCGACGTCCTCGGCGGCATGAATGACAATGCGCCGGGCGATGAAGCGCGGGTCTTCCCCCGCGTGAATCATCTTGGCCAGCCAATACAGCGCCGCGTCCGGGTCGCTCCCGCGCATCGACTTGATGAACGCCGAAATGGTGTCGTAGTGGGCGTCCTCATCGTCATAGACCACCGCCTTTTTCTGGATGCTTTGCTCGGCGGCGGCCAGGTCAATGCGGATTACGCCGTCCGAAGCAGGCGCGGTGGTAAGGGCGGCGATTTCCAGCGCATTGAGGGCCTTGCGGGCGTCGCCGTCGGACAACCTGGCCAAGTGGCCCAGGGCCGCTTCATCGGCCTGTATCCTCAGTTCGCCCAACCCCCGCTCGCGGTCAAGGACCGCGCGCCGGAGCAGGCTGCAAAGCTCCTCTTCCGACAATGCCCGCAATTCGAAAATCTGGGAGCGGGACACCAGCGGCGAGTTGACGAAAAAGAACGGATTGTGCGTGGTGGCGCCGATGAGCCGCACGATCCCCCCTTCCACGTCCGGCAGCAGCACGTCCTGCTGCGCCTTGTTGAACCGATGGATCTCATCGATGAACAGGAAGGTCGGCAGCCCCGTGTTCTCCAGCCGGTTGGCCGCCAGCGAGAGCACCCGCCGCATGTCCGCCACATTGGACTCCACCCCGCTGAGCCGCTCGAATTTGCTCCGGGTCTTCCGGGCGATAACCTGGGCCAGCGAAGTCTTTCCCGTCCCCGGCGGCCCATAAAAAATCACCGACTGCATCCGGTCGGCCTCGATGGCGCGGCGCAGGAGTTGCCCGGGGCCGAGGATGTGCGACTGGCCCACAAATTCGGAGAGATCGCGCGGACGCATCCGGGCCGCCAGGGGCTCGTGGCGTTGCGCTTGGGCGGCCGGCGGCGCGGCCGGCGGCCCGGGGGCGGCTTCGGAAAACAACTCATCAGGCGCCATGCCCCAACATACCAGGGGCCCGAGGCGGCGCCCAGAAAAAAAACCCCGCCATTGCCGTGTATAACAGTTCCTTTGAACTTATTAGAAACAGGTGGGAACCCGCCGAGTTGCTTACGACTTCCAGTTAAGGCCTGTCGGCCACAACCACAGCTAGAGCTCCTCGAATTATCAACTACGGTTCAAGGACATAGTTTCTAATCACGAGCATAGGCAGGGTAAATTCTTCGACCCCACTTCGTCTTTTCCAAAGAACCGGCGCGCGGGAGCACCGGGCGCTCCCAATCGCTTGCTGCCAAGGATTATCGGCTGCCGGCGAGGATTTCTCAAGGAAAATCTTTTTCGCCCGGACCGATTTTTGTCTTGCCTTTCACCCGAGGCCAAGCCGATGCCCTGCAGGGCCGGCTCCCGGAGCGCGCGCGTTTCCCAGGGCTGCATCAAGCTCGGGACCGAGGGAAGGGACTGCCGCGTGAACGCGGCGTTCCGCTTCCCCGTCGGAACGCCGCATTTATGCGGCAGGCCGGGATCGACCGAGTCCGAATGCTTTCGCGGGCTTGATGCAGCCCTGCGCCGTTTCCAAGCACGCTCTAAGGGACCTTGCCGTTCCAGCGGCAAGGGGAGAGACTGGCAGGATTAGCCCAACTCTGCCTGTCATCTTCTTTTATGCTGTCTCATTTTGACTTGACTTGCCAAGCTCCCCGGACCTTAATGGGTTCGTGAAGAAGACCCTTTGCCGGGTGAAGCGGTGTGCAGTGTCCTCCTGCGTGACACGGGCGGGCATTGGCTTTGGCCATGTCCCCCCGCCCCCTGCGAGCGCCCTGGAGACGAGCCTTTCCCCGTGCAAAAGGATAAATCGGATCATGAGGTCATGAAACAAACAAAATAAGCACAGCATCCTATGAAAACCTGTCGAAACTTAGTATCAAAACTGGCCATCGTGGCCGGCCTCGCGTTGGCTTTGGCGGCGAGCCGCGGCCTGGCTCAGACTATCCTCACCACTTCCTATACGAACACGTTCGATACCGACGGCAACACGACGTTTTTCGCCGGATCAGGGAGCGTGGCCTCATGGCTCTATTGGTGGGGCCTGATCGGCGGCAACGCGGGGCTGACCAACGATCCCTCGATGGATGCGCAGGGAGACACCAACGTCTCCGGTTCGCTCTATCTGCCGATGGACTTCGGCACCGCCGGAAACCAAGAAGCCATTTTTGGCACATTCAGCGGCAACACGTGGAACAGTTCGGTGGTCATGCCTCTAAATATAGTCACCCAACTGTGCTTTGATATCCATGTGCAGCCCGGGACCAAGCCCGATTCATCCGGGGATTTTGGCCAGATTACAATGGCCCTTATCGATCCAAACTGGGCGGGAGGAGACTACGGAGACTTTAGCGGGATAACCATTCCGGGCGCCGCAACCAACGGATGGGTGCATGTGGCGGATACAAATACCGCCAACGATATTATCAAGATGATGACGGCGGGCTTTACCCAGGCCGCCGGACTGGGTTTCATTTACGCCAGTTGGAGCGGCTATCCCACCAATCCCGTCACGTTTTGGATCGACAACGCCGCCGTGCTGACCGCGTCCGCCCCACCCCCTCCGCCCCCCCCGCCCACGATGAGTATTGTTAGTCCAGTGGTTCAGGGTTTGAACCTGTTCACCGGCAACGGCACCGCTTTGTATAATCGCGAGAACCTCCAGACCGTTAATCCTGACTATAGCTGGGTGGGGGCCGCGGGGCCAGTCAGTTACTCCTTCACCATCACTAACTATCCTGTCGCTGCCGGTGATGCGGTTCAATGCCAGATTTTTCTGGTTCCAAATCCAGGGACCGAGAGCGGCCCCGATTGGAATGAGCCGAATGTGGTATTCCTGGATCTTGAAAGCATGGTCCCTGGAGGCGGCGGGGTCCAGTGGAATTTCCGTTACAAGACCAATCAGCCCAATGCCAATACCATGATTTACGGGGCCGGCACGCTGGCTTCGATCAGCACCACCAACATTCTTGGCACTTATACCGTTACCTTCAATAATGACACCAATGTGACAATGCTTATGCCCGGCGGCGTGACCACTAACATCAGCATTCCAGATGCCAGCGGGGCGACGACCGCTTTGTTTGCCAACGGGGTGCAGCTTTATTTCGGCGTGCAAGCGGGCAACGCGGGCGGCGTGAATGACCTTATTGTTGCCTCCGAGTTCAGCGTCACAGGATTGGGTTCTGCCGATTTCGATGACAACTTCGTAAAGGACGCCGGGACCCTGAATACCAACATTTGGGCCGTTAATGCCTCCTACGCGAACTGCGTGCAACTGCTGGGTCCGGGTAATCCCTGGTGGGTCCGGTGGACAACGCCGGCGATTGGCTACTCACTGAACACGACCGCCGCCCTTTCAAAGAATACTCTGTGGACTCCGGTGACAACCTACGCTCCGATTCAGAACGGTTCATTCTACACCCAGTTGATTGGCACTAACGATCTGCAACCTGGAAAGGACGCATTCTTCTCCGTTATCAAGCGGACCTTTAGCCAACTGCTCGTCGTGCTGCCGGGTCAAACCCTCGCCCCCAACACACCCACAGGCACGACGGGAACGCCCACTCCAGTCAGCCTGAGTAATAATGGCGGGGCAGAAGATGTCACCGTCTATGCGGTGGACGCCAACTTTTACCCGGTTGCTGGAATCACCGACACGGTGGCCATCACTAGCACGGACCCTGGCGCCCTTACACCCGCGAACGCTGCCCTGGTCAATGGCAGCCGCTCCTTCACCCTCTACTTCGGCACCTCGGGCGCCACCCAAACGGTGACGGCCACCGATGTGACGGACAGCACCAAGACGGCCGCAACCAGCGCCCCGGTCACCGTCACTCCGTGACGGATGATGTTAGATGTCGATACTGCTGGCGCCGGATTCGTCTGGCGCCAGCTTTTTGTCATGAACCGGCGGGGATGCGACGCTGGGTGCGATCAAAGTCGTGACGAGGCCGGCGGGATGCCGTAAGCTGGCGCCGTGTTTGGCCAGCGGAGTTTTTTTGGCGGCCCGGCAGTTGTGGCCGGAAGTCCTTCCCAAGCGATGAGCGCATTACGAAATGTTTGTGCGGCCTGCGGAGGGGCCCTGGTTCTTCTTGCCTTTGGCGCTGAATCGAGGGCGCAAGCGCCGCTGCCGCTCTACACCGATCATCTGGTCAACGGCTTCCAGGACTGGAGCTGGGCACCGCACAATCTCTACAACACCGCCCCGGCGCATTCGGGGAGCGATTCTATCAGTGTGAGCGCGACCGCCTGGCAGGCGCTTTATTTCGAGCATTCGGATTTCGATGCGACGCTTTACGCCAGCCTGGTGTTTTGGGCCCACGGAGGTGCCGGTGGCGGCCAGATCCTCGAGGTTTCCGCCCTGTTCGGCACGAGCGCCGGACCGGCCCATCTGCTGCCGGCCCTTGCGGCCAACACCTGGCAGCAGTGTGTGATTCCGCTGAGCGCGCTGGGGGCGGCCGCTGCGACCAGGCTCAATGGGTTCGACATCGCGTTGACCGCGAGCGGCGCGACCGGGACTTTTTACATCGATGACGTCCAACTGACGGCCAAACCGGCGCCGGCCCTGGCGCACCTGAGTGTCAATGCCCTGTCATCCGTGCGCGCGGCGGACGCGCGCTGGTTCGGGGTCAATACGGCCATTTGGGACAGCAATTTGGACACGGCCCAGACGGTCTCGTTGCTGGAGGAAATGGGGACATTGGTGCTGCGGTTCCCAGGCGGCTCGATTTCCGACCAGTACGATTGGGCCTCGAACACGACCGGGACCAACACCTGGGCGTGGGCCACTTCGTTTGGCATGTTTGCGCGCGTGGCCACCAACGCGGGCGCGCAAGCGGTTATCACGGTCAATTACGGCTCCGGCACCGCCCAGGAAGCCGCCGACTGGGTGCGTTGCTCAAACATTACGAACCGTTACGGCTTCAAGTACTGGGAGATCGGCAACGAAAACTACGGCACCTGGGAGACCGACCAGAATGTCCATCCGAACGACGCCTACACCTACGCCACGCGGGCCAGGGATTATCTGGCACAGATGAAAGCTGCCGATGCGACCATCAAGGTTGGGGTCGTCGTCACTCCGGGCGAGGACAGCTCGGTCAACGGCTACACCAACCACCCGGCCACCAATGCGCTTACCGGCCAGGTGCATTACGGCTGGACGCCGGTCTTGCTGAGCACACTCAAGAGCTTGGGGGTCGTCCCGGATTTTCTCATTCACCATGTCTATCCCGAGTGGACCGCAGCGGACAGCATTGCCTGCGCCGACAGCGATCCCCTTTTGCTTCAGTCCTCCACGGCTTGGGCGAGCGATGCGGCCGATCTGCGCCGGCAACTCACCGCCTATATGGGCCCTCAGGGCGCCGGCGTTGAACTGGTTTGCACCGAGAATAACAGCGACTCCGGCGCGCAAGGCAGACAATCCACCAGCCTGGTCGACGCCCTGTATTATGCCGACAGCCTGGCCCAGCTCATGAAGACCGAGTTCAACGGGTTCATCTGGTGGGACCTGCGCAACGGCTCCGATACCAGCGGCGGTTTCGATCCTACGCTCTACGGCTGGCAGACGACCGGGAACCTCGGCATGATCGGCGGCTTGGCAAATCGCTATCCGACGTTCTATGCGGCAAAGCTCATGCACTATTTTGCCCGGCCCGGCGATGCCATCCTGGCTGCGAGCAGTGATTACAAGCTCCTGGCGGTCTCTGCCGCCCGGCGCGCCGATGGGGCGCTCTTGTGCCTGGTGTTGAACAAGGACACCCTCGCCAGTTTCGATGCGCAGATTGGCTTGAGCGGGTTCGTTCCCGACTCGGCAGCAATGGTCCGCTCCTACGGCATCCCGCAGGACACCGCCGCCCGAACCGGCGCCGGTTCGCCGGACCTCGCGCAAACGAATTTCGCGCCGGCCGGGACGAACTTCGCGTGGACTTTTCCGCCTCTGTCGATGACGCTCTTTGCCCTGGCGCCCGCCGCTCCGCGCTTGGCGGTGGCGGCGCCCAAGCCCCAGGCGGGCGCGCCGCTCCTGGTGCAGCTTCAAGGCCAGCCGGGCGCGACCTACGTGATTCAAGTCTCGACCAACCTGAGCGCATGGACGTCGGTTTCGACCAATGCGCTGGGGACCAACAACAGCGTCATCTTTACCAATCGTGTGCCGGCCGGCTCGAGACAGGCCTTCTGGAGGGCCTTCTGGCCAGGGCCGCTCTGAAGTCACGCTCGTGAGAGAAAGGGCAAACCCCGCAGCCCGCAAATCCGAAGTCCGAGGTCCGAAGTCCCTCACCTGGCGTAGCCAGAACCAAAGGGCCTGGCGAAAATCGCAGCCCTATGCTGCCCGGGGTGGTCTTTGGGCGGTTTAAGCCGACTAAAGTCGGCTTACCGCGTCCGAGGACCGGCTCGG
>Ga0187849_1004553_pt1 | contig 11458 bp, 11 predicted proteins | sample June2016WEW_4_10_2_FD_132412 | JGI IMG/M metagenome (GOLD analysis project Ga0187849, IMG submission 132412) | Peatland microbial communities from SPRUCE experiment site at the Marcell Experimental Forest, Minnesota, USA - June2016WEW_4_100 | ecosystem: Environmental > Terrestrial > Soil >... | reverse complement strand
TTCGCCCATCCGGTTATGCAGGTATGGATAAGAAAGGAAGGCTTCTGGGTCGCCGCGGGATGTGTAGATCGGTACAATAGCTCGTTGAGATTGAGTATTCATGATTTCACCTTATCAACATCATTATACGTCCAATAACGATTAACGAAGAAGTTCCAGAGCATAACTACACCAACGGCAACAGCCAGGGTGAAGTTCTTTCCCAGGAATTCGGGTGTGAATATCTTAATCGATATAGTTTCGAACAGGCTCCGCATGGGAGGTTCGAGGTAATGCAAAATAGGCAGGCGGATGGCGAGCCCTGCGATATTTACAGCAAAGAACATGACCAATTGGCGGGAGATCGGGCGCGAACGCGAATCAGGATAGGTCCAATAACGATTCCAAATGAAATTACTCACGATTGCACAAATGAAAGAAATCGTGCCTGCCCAGACCAGTGCCATGCCAAATAACTTAGAAAACAGGTTCATTATCCCAAAATCAACCACCGCGCCAAAGACACCCACGACCATAAATTTCAAGAAACGATTGCGTTCCTGAGGATTGGTAATGATATTGTTCATTGCCCAACCAGCTTATTTTTAAAGTATTCAATCGTTCGGGATAGACCCGCCTCCAGGTCCACTTTTGGTTCCCAGTTAAGCAGAGTGCGGGCACGCGAGATATCCGGGCAGCGGCGCTGTGGATCATTGCCAAAGCGTTTATCAGGTTGGTAATCCAGGCCGGCGCTGTTTCCAGCCAGGAGATTAATGGTTTTGGCAAACTCCAGAATCGAGGTTTCGGTCGGATTACCAAGATTGACCGGCAGATGTTCATCCGAGAGTAATAAGCGATAAATCCCTTCGATAAGATCATCCACGTAGCAAAAAGAACGCGTCTGTGTGCCATCGCCATAAACGGTCAGGGGTTCACCACGCAAGGCCTGTTGAACCATATTGGGGACGACACGACCATCATCCAAACGCATACGCGGGCCATAGGTATTGAAAATGCGAACGATGTGTGTATCCACTTCATGGGCGTGGTAATATGCCATCGTCATGGCTTCGGCAAAACGCTTGGCTTCATCGTACATCGAGCGTGAACCAACGGGATCAACATGGCCCCTATAGTTTTCCGTCTGGGGATGTTCGAGCGGGTCGCCATAAACTTCCGAGGTAGAGGCAAGTAGAAAACGGGCTGCGTGAGCATGGCTGACGCCAAGACAATTGTGTGTACCAAGCGCACCGGCTTTCATGGTCTGGATGCGAAGATTGGGGTAACCATATGGAGAATCTGGATTAGGGCTAGCGGGTGAGGCGAAGTGCATGACCGCATCCAATTTGCCAGGGACGAATATGTATTCTGAAACATCCTTTTTGATGAATGTGAACCGTTCGTTTCCGACCAGTTGAGCCAGGTTGGCAGGATTGCCGGTTATAAAATTGTCCAACCCGACCACTTCATGGCCTTCTGCCAAGAGCCTGTCGCATAGGTGGGAGCCAAGAAAACCAGCTGCACCGGTGATAAGAACACGCATGGAAAACTCCAAAAGAAAGATTTGCCTGAAAAGAGCTTCAAACCCTATTCGCCCGGCATTTATTTCCAATCAATGTTTGTAGTCAGTCCATCGCCGGTGACTTGCTGTGATTGACCACTGGCGGCATCCACGATCCAGAGATTTCCTTCGTAGATGACCCCGATATAATCTCCGCCATTATCAAGCTTATGCGGCGCCCAGGCCAGCGTCTGGGTCAAGGGTGCGATACCAGGCTGTCCTTCAGCAGGGAAAAGCAAGTGTTGATTTGTTCCGTCACTATTTATGACCATCAAGCGGTAGCGGCTGGTTGCGGAAGCGGTGGGGAAAATCGCTTGCAGATAGGCTACAAGATAGGAGGAGGCTCCCGACTTGTCAGTTCTGATGGAGGAAACAGCCGGGTAAGCGAACATGCCAGTCTGTGTCACCAATGTGGTGCTGGTGTTATTCGACAGGGAGATGGAGTTTAGGGCGAAGTTGGGAGATTCTTCCGGTGAAATCAGCCCGGTGGGGGCAGAATGTGTTACCGCGAACAAGGTCCGGCTATCGCTACCCCAGGCCAGGCCTGGCGTCCAAGCCCAATCACCATGCGTATTCAAGGCGGTAATATTCAACAGGGGGGTTAAGGCCGCATTGGTGATATCTACAAGACCTACCCCGTCAGGGCGGGAATATGCCAGATTTTGACCGTCAGGTGACCAGGCAAACGAGCTACCCCACCAGGGATAAACGCCACCATAGTTGGTATCGAGAACATCTTGTATCTGGCCTGGTTTCCCGTTCGCAAAGTCCAAAATGTGTAAATCATTGTTTGCATCCCAGCCAGGAGCGGCAGCATGCGGTTCAACGGTAGAATAGGCAATTTTATATTGTGTTCCCGGCTGCCAGTCTGCAAAATGGACAATATTGGCAACACCCAGGTTGACTGGCGCGGCTGGTTGACCGGAAGTGCTAATGGCCCAAAGTGTGTTTATTTGCTGATCAAGGGGGAGAGTGGATTTTCGTGTGAAGAGCAACCAAGCGCCATTTGGAGAGAGCGAGAAGATATATCCATCCAGATCACCACTGGTAACAAGTGGCTGGCGGAGAGATGTGGATCCGTCCATTATCCAAGCATTTCCACCAGACAGATAGACAAGTTTTCCAGGGATGGAAAGGGGGGCAAATGGCGACTGGACACCTATCATGACAATTTCCGGCACTGCCTGTTGAAGCAGGTTTTCAGAGACCACTGAGCTGCCAGTATCGACATTGTTTTCGAAGACATGCCTGATGGTAATTTCGTCCAACCCGTTTTGACCAGCCTGGATGAGACGTGTTTCGCCTGAAGGGAGCGATTCGTTACGGAGTTCCTGGCGCTCGAATGGAACAACCACCTGTTGTGTTTCAAATACTTCACGGACGCGAGTGACAACTATAGACATTCCAGGGGTCAGAGGGGTATAGATAGGTGGGTCAACCCGATCCGTGGAGGAAAGGCTAATCTTTGCCCCTGAAAGAGCTTGCTGAACCGTATTGCCAGAAGGAAGAGTAACAGGCCGGGTGGCGCCGTCGGCAGTTACATTGGCAGTAAGTTTGGTCTGCTGAACCTGGGCAGCACAGGCCGAAAGAAAAGCCAAGGCTATCATGAAAATGATTACAATCCAGAAAGCGCCATGAAACATGCTTTTCCGGCTTTTTAGGGATTCGCTCGCTCGAAATTTGCTCATAAGGTTACTGGTATAATCCAAATGCTATTTTGTCCGGCCAACAATGGTCATGGTACCATTCGAAACGGTGATGCTTTCCAAGCGGAAACCAGTTGCAGCTGGGCCAATGGCACCGGTATAGGCCTCCTGAATGGCGGATGTGACAGTGTCTTTCAATCCGACTGGGACAGGCATTGGACCAAAATCGGCGTTGGAGACATCAATCAACACCTGGCCCTGCGCGTCCACACCGGCACTGATCACGATATGAATGGTTACCTGGAGGTAGCCTTGTGTGGCAGTTCCGTAAATTTGGATCTGGCCATCGCGCAAGTATACCTGCGGATCAGTAAAAAGTGGTTGAGCCTGATTTTGAAGTTGCGCAGCCAGGTATGAGGTAACTTGCTGTTCAGTGACAACCAAGGTCACCTGACCAGAATCTGCACCAGTGGCCACAGCTGTCTGTAAATTGGATTGCAGTTGGCCAGCAGCTTCAGTCGAAACCGGGATATGCAGGTTCGGGTAGGCTGGCCCGCCGATGTTCATTGTACAAGCCATTACTACCATTAGCAAGACTGACAGGCCAAAAAGAAGGGTAATTTTACGAACTTTCATAGAACATCTCAGGTAACGGAGTTATTATAGCATGAGCGAATCTGAAAACCTCTCTCCGCTGGATATCCCGGCTGCCCTGGAGGCGCTTTTATTTGTTTCAGCGGACCCAGTGGCTCCTTCCCAGCTTGCTATCGCGCTTGAGCTTTCGGTTTCAGCGGTGGAGCAAGGATTGCAGCAACTGGACGGCGAGTTGCGCACACGCGGTCTACGGCTCCAGCGTCATGGAGGCCGTGTGCAATTGACGACCGCTCCGGAGATGGTTGAAGCAATAGAACGATTGCTAGGACTGGAAGCAACCAGCCGATTAAGCCGGGCGGCTCTGGAGACACTTGCGATTGTCGCTTATCAGCAACCGGTTACGCGCCCATATATTGAAGGAGTGCGGGGCGTAAGCAGCGATGGCGTGATGAAATCGCTGCTGAGTAAGGGGCTGGTTCAGGAGATTGGACGCGCAGAAGGCCCAGGTCGCCCTATTTTGTATGGTACTGCTCCTGATTTTCTGCAACATTTCGGTCTGAATTCCCTGACTGAACTCCCAACACTGGTCCTTCCGGACTTGGAAGGCGATAACGGGATTGGCCATAATGAGATGTTGAAAGGCTGAAATGTTGAGATGAAATAAGAATTTCGCGAACGAACAAGCAAATGGAGTTGCGACTACGGACGACTTTGAAAGGTTATGATGGAAGAACGATTGCAAAAAATTCTGGCACGGGCCGGTCATGGGTCCCGCAGGAGTTGTGAAGAACTGATATCGGCCGGTCGGGTACGGGTAAATGGTCAGGCGGTGGGCCTGGGGGATAAAGCTGATACAGCCAAGGATAAAATCACTCTGGATGGGCGGCCGGTTACACCGGCTGAGCCGCTGGTCTATGTGGCGCTTTATAAGCCACGCGGTGTTATTTCCACCGTCTCCGATCCGGAACTGCGGCCGGCAGTGCGCGACCTGGTACCCGTGGCGGGTACGTTATATCCGGTCGGGAGGCTCGATTTCGATTCCGAAGGTCTGGTCTTGATGACCAATGATGGCGATCTGGCCAATAAACTGACGCACCCGCGTTATGAACATGAGAAGGAATATCGCGTACTGGTAGCGAAACAACCCGATGCAGAGCAGTTGAATCTTTGGCGTCGCGGCGTGGTATTGGAAGATGGATTCCGAACCGGGCCAGCCGGTGTGGATGTCGTTTCCAAACATGGGAAGGGTGCGTGGCTGGATGTGATTTTACAGGAGGGACATAAGCGCCAGATCCGGGAGATGGGTATTCAAACCGGCCTTCCGGTAGTACAGATAGTGCGCGTGCGCATTGGGGAATTACGTTTGGGAAGCCTCAAGCCGAAGGAATGGCGTTTTCTAACCACCCAGGAAGTGCAGGCTTTGCAAAAACCCGCTTCAGCTTCGAAGCCTAAGCCGAACTTAAGATACCAAAAAAACCAAAGACAGAAGTAATATTGATGGGATTTGAAAGGCTATTTTGGGAAAATCCCATATAAATCGGGCTGTTATTCCTGGGCATCTATCATTTTTTTGGTTCAACATCGGATAACCGGCCCCGAATGACCAACCAGGCTGCAAAAACCCCCAGCAGCCCTGTAATCAGAGCCATACCATCTGCTCCACGCCAGTCAACAAAGAGACCTCCTACAAAGGCACCCAAGAATTGTCCCAACCCCAAAAAAACAGAATATAACCCCATAATCGCTCCACGGTCAGTTCCATGTGTTTCGGTGATGTCCGCCAGGTGTGCCAGGGCAGCCGGAGTAAAGCCGCTCTGGACCATGATGCTGACTACCAGCATAATGGATAACGGTAGTACCCAAGGCGCATATAAAGATGGCTGGTGATTAATCCCGAAAATCAACAGGCAGGAAACGATCAATCCAGTGCTGCCAATCAGCATGGTGGTGGTCTTCTTAAGAGAGGGGAAGAAAATGCTCCAACCAAAAATGCCCAAAATAAAGAAGACTGCGTATAAAGCTATGATGTTCCCGGCTGTGAAACTATCGAAATGCCCTACCAGGACCTGGTGCGGAAGACCCCTTTTGTCGGTCAGGATGCGCGCCGAAAGGTTGATCCAGATTCCCAATACGGCATTGATGGCTATCCAGGCAGGGGCGAAACCGGCCACGCGTGGACTGCGGAGAATGGCCCAATAACGTTTGATTGTTTCACCAGGGGTGATGGAAGGTATAGCGGAGGCGGGGCGGATTTGTTTTACATGGTGGAAACCGATCCACAAAACGATCAGACTGCCCAGATAAACAAGGGAGTTAACCGCAAAAGCCGGGCTGGTAAACGGAATTCCCGCTACCCGGGAGGCGGTACCGAATGTGCGCCAAAGCCAGCCGCCCAGTGAGAATCCAATGGCAATTCCACCAATTGTTCCAATCTCAAAAAGACCGGCGATACGTGAGCGCAGCTTGGGGGCATCGGAAGTGGCTTCGGCGATATAGCCCAGGGTGGCTGGCGCGTTGCTGGCTGTGGATAGCCCTTCCAGCAGGCGCGTGAGAACCAACAGCCAGACCAAGGTAGTAACGGAGGTTATAAGGACTGCCACAGCACCAAAAACAGGTCCAAGAATTATGAACCATTTACGCCCGAAACGATCACTCCAGGCACCCAATACCAATGCACCTAGCAACTCGGCAACAAAGAAGCTCCCTATTATCATACCGCCGAGGGCATATGAAATTGGGTAAACATTTCCTGCGCCGGCAATTGCCCGTAATGGATTGTTGGGGTCCAAAGAGGCGGCATGGATGGCGTTAAAGTAGAATTGGATATTCTCGCCCATTGCGCCGGCGGCTGCTCGCAGGAGCAGGCTACCGACAATGACAGATGCCAGAGACCGGATAAGATTTGGCGGCGTGGCTGGGCGGACAGGCAATTCGGACATTTAGTGTAGAGGAATGAAAAGCCGAACGGGGAGCTTGTTACTCAGCTTTCCTGGATGGTGACTTTATTAAGTTTCACAGATGGAGAGGCGGACCGCGTTGGGTCGCGCGGTGGAATGGACATAAGCACGTCCATGCCAGAAATTACCTGCCCGAAGATACTATGTTTTCCGTCCAGCCAGGGGGTGGGAACGTGTGTGATGAAGAATTGACTGCCATTGGTGCCCGGACCTGCATTCGCCATTGAAAAAATCCCGGGTTTGCTATGTTTCAAGGACGGATTGAACTCGTCCGCAAATCGATATCCAGGGCCACCCGTGCCGGTTCCGTTTGGGTCACCGCCCTGTGCCATGAAGTCGGCGATTACCCGATGGAAAATTGTGCCATCGTAAAATCCTTCACGCGCCAGAAAAACGAAGTTATTGACCGTGCGAGGGGTCTTATCTGCAAAAAGCTCCATTACGATCTCACCTTTGTCGGTGCTAAGGGTCGCAGTATATTTCTTTTTAGGATCAATGACCATTTCGGGTGGATTCTTCCATTGTTTGCTCATATATTTTCCTTTCAGGGATGGATCGATGGATTAATTATCACTTCGACAACAAAGATTCGATACGGGCGACGACCATGTCCAGCGCGGCGGCATTGAAACCGCCTTCGGGGATGATCACATCGGCATAACGCTTGGAGGGCTCAACGAATTCAAGATGCATCGGACGGACTGTGGACATGTATTGTTTGATGACTGCCTCAGTGGTCCGGCCGCGTTCTGCGATATCCCGCTGCAGGCGACGGATGAAACGGAGATCCGAATCGGTGTCCACGAAAATCTTAATATCAAATAATTCTCGTAACGCCGGTTCCGCAAAGATCAAAATGCCTTCCACCAGAACCACGCTACGGGGTTGGACCGTGAACAAACGATCAGTTCGACTATGCGTGGAGAAGTCATATACAGGTACTTCGGCTGCCTGTCCATTTTTTAGCTGTTGAATGTGATGGATGAGAAGATCGTTTTCCAACGAATTGGGATGGTCAAAGTTTACTTCGATGCGCTGGGCAGGAGGCAGACCACTCAAATCCTTGTAGTAAGCATCGTGCTGGAGAAAGGATATACGGTCAGGACCAACGCGTTGCAGGATGGTTTGTGCGACCGTGGTCTTACCAGAACCTGAGCCGCCGGCGATACCAATTACAAGGGGGATTATGTGTTCAGGCATAGGATGATTATACCCGCGCTCCTATATCATAATGGAACGGCGGTTGAAATCAGGAGAAAAGAGGGATAAATATCACTTGAATTTTGCCAAACAAATCTAAAGAGTGAAAATATCCATACCATTTCCCTCTTCAAAAAACAGGCGACTCCCGTTGATCGATTGAGACCGGGAGCCACTTTCTTTGAGCCACCAAAGAGATTTGAACTCTTGACCTGGCGTTTACGAAACGTCTGCTCTACCGACTGAGCTATGGTGGCGATTCGTCGAGCGGCGGGATTATACCAGTATTTTTTATTATCAGGCAAGTTTAAGACTTTGCGATTATACTCACAAGTATGAATGTGGCAATGTTATCCTACCACACCTGCCCGCTGGCAACCCTGGGTGGAAAAGACACCGGCGGAATGAATGTCTATGTACGCGACTTAACGCGTGAGTTAGGCCGGATGGGCATCCACGTGGATGTGTTTACGCGCTCGCAGGACGAGCATGTACCGCATGTGCTGCACGACCTGGGGTTTGGCAACCGCGTTGTACACGTTCCAGCCGGCCCTGAGATACCATGCCCGAAGCGGGAACTAACGGGCTACATCCCCCAATTCGTGGAGGGGATAAAGCAATTTACAAAAGAAAAAGACATTCATTATGATCTCATCCATAGCCATTACTGGATGTCGGGCCTAGCCGCTGAAGCGCTTTCGGACGCCTGGGGCGGAACGCCCATCGTCCAGATGTTCCATACCCTGGGCGAGATGAAGAACCGGGTGGCCCAGAGCGAGGCAGAACGGGAAGGCGCCTATCGGCTGGATGGCGAACGGCATGTTATGGAGCGTGTTAACCGGGTGATTGCAGCCACCCCGGCGGAACAGGCCCAGCTTGAATGGCTTTACAAGACCGATATGCGCAAGGTGACCGTAGTGCCACCTGGCGTGGATGTAGGCCATTTCTACCCCATCCCGGTGGATGAAGCCCGCCAATTCATCGGCCTGGCACCGGACGCCCGCATGATCCTGTTCGTCGGCCGAATCGAGCCGCTCAAGGGACTTGATACACTTATTAAAGCTGTGGCCTGTCTACGCGTCCAGGATCTTTCCGAACCGGTGCACCTGGCTGTCATTGGTGGCGATCCGGATGCCGCTCCTGAAGAAATGTCGGCCGAAATGGCGCGCATCCAAAAAATATGTGATGACCTGACGGTGGGGAAGATGGTGGCTTTCCTGGGCAAACGCAGCCAGGATACCCTGCCATATTACTACTCGGCAGCGGAAGTGGTGGTGATGCCATCACATTATGAGTCATTTGGTATGGTGGCCTTGGAAGCCATGGCTTGTGGAACACCGGTCATAGCCAGCCAAGTGGGCGGGCTGGCTTACCTGGTTCAGGATGGCGTGACCGGCTATCATGTACCAGATGGCGATGACGAGATTTTATGCGAAAAATTAACGGCATTGCTGGGAGATCCGTCGTTACGCCGGAGATTGGGCCGGAACGCGGCGGAATATGCTCAGAACTATGCTTGGGAAAAAATTGCCAATCAGATTGTAGGGGTCTATACTGACGTGATCAATTCCACCGTTCCATTAAATTCCTTTCAAAAGGTCCTGTAAATTATCCGCCACCCGTCCCGCAGTATGGCCATCCCAAAGAGGGATCGGCTGTCCATGCTTGTATTGGCCCGCGAGTACCTGCTCGAATACATTCCAGATGAGGTTTTCATCATTTCCCACAATGGTAGAAGTGCCCAACTCCACGGTAACGGGCCGCTCGGTATTCTTTCGCAATGTCAGGCATGGAATGCCCAGGCAACTGGTTTCTTCCTGGATACCACCCGAGTCAGTCAGGACAAGTTTGGCCTGCTTTTGCAAGCAGAGTGAATCCAAGTAATCCACCGGCTCGACCATGCGAAAATCGGAGGGTGGCGTATAGCCAAGCAACTCGATCTGCTTCTTCGTGCGGGGATGGACCGGGAAAATGAGCGGGATTTTTTGGGACAGGTCTGCAAACAAGGCAAGCAACCGGGAAAGAGTCTCAGGATCATCAACGTTGGATGGGCGGTGAAGTGTAAGCAGCGCATATTGACCCGGCTCGACTCCCAGGCGAGAGGCAGTCTGCCGTTGCAGAGCCTTTGGCAGCATCCGGACGAGTGAATCGATCATGATATTTCCCACCAAGTGAACCTTTTCCTCTGGTATGCCTTCCTGCTGCAAGTGCAACATCCCGGATGCTTCTGAAACCAGCAGGAGATCCGAAAGCGCATCCGTTACCAGCCGGTTGATCTCCTCCGGCATGCTGCGGTCAAAGCTCCGCAATCCGGCCTCCACGTGCACGACAGGAATCTGGCGCTTCGCGGCTGCCAGCGAACAGGCCAGGGTGCTGTTCACGTCGCCGAATACAACCACTGCGCTTGGGGGCTTTTCCTGGAGCAGTTCATCGAAGCGTTCCAGAATCCGGGCGGTCTGAAAGCTTTGCGTACCCGAGCCAACTTCCAGGTTGATGTCCGGTTCGGGGATGTTCAGAACTTTGAAGAAGGTCTCCGACATGGCATGGTCATAGTGTTGCCCGGTGTGTACGATCTGGAATGGCACACTCCGACGGGAATGCAATATCCATACGAGCGGGGCCAGTTTGATGAAATTGGGGCGTGCACCGGCAACCAGATAGATTAATTTGGTCATAATGATATTATGCCCTCTCCAGCAACCGATCAATCTCGCTCATCTGTTCCTGCTGGAGAGGACCGAATTGCATTGCCCCGGCATTTTCCTGTACCTGCGTAACTGTGCGGAAGCCCGGGATGGGGAGGGTCTTTTCACTGCGGGCCCAGTTCCAGGCCAGCGCGCCTTGCGCTAGGGTGCGCCCCTGTCTGGTCAGAATTTCACGGATGGCATCCCGCCTGGCCGCCCATTCTGGATTGGGAAGGCCATTCTTAAAATACTTCATCCAATCAGGGCTTTTTTCACCGCGTACATCATCAGCGGCGACTTTAATTCTGCCATTGTATTTATCGGTCAAAAGACCCATAGCCAGAGGTCCGCGGTTAAGGGCGGCCAGATCATATTTTTCACACAAGGCAAGCATGGCTGGGTTGTCATCCAATACATTGAGTTGCAATTGTACAGCGCTGCAATGTGGTCCTTGGGCAAAGACCTCGGCCCTCTCGGGGAAGTCTGTGCTCCAACCATAGGCGCGGATCTTGCCTGCACTGACGAGTCCTTCGAGCGTCTCGCGAACTGGGACGGCTTGTCCAGCCGGGAAACCATTGTCATGAAACTGGTACAGGTCGATATAATCCGTGTTTAGGCGGCCAAGAGAGTCTTCACAGGCTTTGCGGATGCCTTCCGGGGTGGTATCACTGCCGGTCACCTGGCGGGTGGTTTCATCGAAAACTGCATTGAACTTGGTGGCAATCACAACTTGGGCTCGGCGACCCTCAAATGCGCGTGCAAGCACCCGTTCACTGTGACCGGCCCCATACACATTGGCAGTGTCGAAAAAATTGACCCCCATATCCAGGGCCTTGT
>Ga0187849_1004545_pt1 | contig 11472 bp, 10 predicted proteins | sample June2016WEW_4_10_2_FD_132412 | JGI IMG/M metagenome (GOLD analysis project Ga0187849, IMG submission 132412) | Peatland microbial communities from SPRUCE experiment site at the Marcell Experimental Forest, Minnesota, USA - June2016WEW_4_100 | ecosystem: Environmental > Terrestrial > Soil >... | reverse complement strand
GCTCAGTCCTCAGTCCTGCTTCTCTGGATGGCTGCGCTCACGGTCGCCGCTTTTGCTCAGTCCTCAGTCCTCAGCCCTGCTTCTCTGCGTGGCTGTGCGCGCGGGGTCGCCGTTTTTTACTCAGTCCTCAGTCCTCAGCCCTGCTTCTCTGCGTGGCTGCGTGCGCGGGGTCGCCGCTTTTTACTCAGTACTCAGTCCTCAGTCCTCAGTACTGTTTCCTCAGTCCCCGCCGGATGCTTGCACAAAAAAATTCACAGTGTCAGGCCGGGTCGTTTACCCAAGGCCAATCCCCTTCTTCCCTCAGGCCTGCGGCTAAAGATGCGACCATTTCTTCGGCAGTGCTGAAGTCGACCAGCCCCGTGTTGATCGTTATGTGGTAATTGCGGGCATCAAACTGGTCAAAGCCGGTGAAAGATTTAATATAGCGGGTTCGCTCCTGGTCGGAACGATCGATCATCTCGGCTGCCTCCCGCTTGCTATCGACCCGATATATGTTCATGACCCTTTGTATACGAAAGCTGAGAGGCGCATGAACGAATACGTTCAGTAATTTCGCCCGCCCGCGAAGAAGGTGGAATCCACCACGGCCAAGCACGACACAGGGCCTCTTGACTGCCAATTCGCAGATCAGGCGCTGCTCGGTTTCGACCAGTTGTTCATCCGAAACCCAACGCTGCGGCGGAGTGTAGATGCCGTCCACGCCCCCCAGGGCAAAAACGGAGATGAGCTTATCCCAGAAGCTTTGCACGCGCTCGTCCCTGTCCTCGAGCTCAGTTTCTTCCAAGCCGAGTTCTCCGGCAGCCTGCTGCAGGATCTGCCGATCTATATAGGCATAACCCAGCCGCCTTGCGACCTGTTTACCGATGTAAGATCCGCCGCTGCCAAGTTCACGGGCAATCGTAATAACAACCGGAGGTGGCATCTTGCATAGCCTCTAATCAAGGGTGAGCGGGCAGAGGACCCAATTCGATCCGAATACTCAGTAGGGCCTCAGATTCCATTGAATTCCCAACAGGGTGCTGAAAAATGATGGGAATTCCCACTTTACAGTAAAAACTCCGTGGGGCCGTCACCCCGGCGAAGGCCGGGGTCCAGTGTTTTACTTTAAAAATCAAATAGCTCAAAAAAGCTCTGGATTCCGGCTTTCGCCGGAATGACGAAATCGCACGTCCTTTTAAGGTTCTTTTCCCACCAGCAGCGCCTTTTTCAGCACCCTGCCAAGCTCAAGCCTTGCGCATTATTTGGGTTCATTTCCGGACGCACGCGTAGCGGATACTTCTTCCGTAATATGCCGAAATTATATTAGTGTGACATTTCGATTTGGCAAGAATATTTTGGACTCTTGATGTTTTTGAAAAGCGCGGGGAGCTACGCCCCCCACACCCCCTCCGCCTCGCGGAGCGTAGAGATATTGCGCTCGGCCACACGCGCTTGCGCGTGTACGCCTGGCGGAGCCTTGAGATCGAAGGGAAACTTTTCCCCACCTGGCAGAGCCTGGAGTTATCAGGGCCACTTTTAACGCTACTTAGTATCAGGCGGCCCGGTAATCGAGGGCTGAACCGGGTTTTGACCCTGGGTGTTGGGCATGTTGCTGGACACAGGCGGTGTGCTTTTTGTAGAATTGGAGCGGGAGACGGGCTTCGAACCCGCCTGGACCCTTAAGCAGCCAGTTCGGGAAATTGGCTGAATTCAATCAATTACAATTGTATAAGTTGGTTTATCACTCTCCGTTTAAGTCTCCACTGGAGGATATAATGTGCCAATTTTGCCATCAGCATGGGGAAGGAAAAAAGTGGTACCTCAGGGCGGAAAACTATGCTGCGGAACTGCTCTCGGACATGAAAAGGCGCCGCTACCTGTCTGACTTCATACGCGAAACCACGAATGCGGATTATGAAAAGGATTTTCTGAGAGCAATGCGGGCGCCCTCCTGGGCAAGGAACCTGAAGTACGCGGCAGTCGAAAAGCGACAGCGCAGGGACCACTTCGGCCAGGTAGTCCCTATCGAGGATATTGGACAAGTGCTGGCCCTTGCGAACTCTATCGTCCGCGTCCCCTGCGTTTGCCGCAAGAACAAAACGGGCAGGACAGACAACAGCTTCTGCTTCTGCCTGGGCATCGACGCGGAAAAGCTGTTAAATGTAAAGGAAGCTTTCCTGGAATCTTTCAAGCCGGGGCCGGAAGAAAAGCTTTTCGAACGCCTTACTGCCGAGGAAGCCCTGGAACTGCACCGCTCGTTCGAAAAAAACGGCCTTATACATACCTTGTGGACTTTCAAGACACCATTTATCGGAGCGATATGCAATTGCGACCGCTCCGACTGCCTTGCCATGCTTTGCTATCGGTACGGGCTGCAAATCTTTTTTCGAGGCGAGTACGTGGCCGAAGTACTTCAGGGATCCTGCACCGGGTGCCGGTCCTGCATTTCGCTATGCCAGTTTGGAGCAATCTGCTACTCCGTCTTGAATAAGAAGGCGTCCATCGACCCTCTTCGATGCCAGGGGTGCGGAGTGTGCCGGTCCGGCTGCGAGTTCGGGGCCATTGCGCTAAATTCCAGGATAGACCATCCCCTGGCCCGGAATTTGTGGTAGGAGAAAAGGTCGCGCTGACGCGCGGGGAAGCAGGAAGCGGGAAGCGGGAAGCGGGAAGCAGGAAGCAGGAAGGGGTGAAGACTGAGGACTCAGGAGACAGGAGACAGGAGTGAGGACTGAGGGCCTCCGGCCCGGCGCTGGGCAATCTTGGAGTGGTGTGTCGCCGGGTTGTACGCGCCACGGAGGACTGAGCTGGCAAACCTCAGGACCCTTTAGAACGAAGGGCGGATGGCGGAGGTAGGAAGACGGAAGGCGGAAGAAGGAGGACTGAGGGCCTCCGGCCCGGCGCGAAATGATTAAGGAGACCTAATGGCTGCGTGGATCATCGGAATTGGCAAGTTGTTGTTGATACTGATCGGCGGATGCGCAGGATCGGTTATTATTGGCTATCCTATCTTGAAGCTGGGAATATTTATGGATAATCATCATTGGAAAAATGCTGCGGCCGTCTTGGGAATGATCGGTGGCCTGGCAGGGTTTGTGATCGGAATAGCTGTCACAATGACGATCTTGGGAATATGACTTCAGATTAAGGGGAATCCCCTCCGGGAGCCATAAATCGGAAGAGATCAGAAACCGTTTCCATCAACTCCTCCCTGAACCTCACAACCCAATCACACGAACACTCAATCATCGGATTCAGCAAGGGATTCAATTCCCCTGATAGTGGCTCGTGTCCAGTCTCTTTCGGCTTCTGAGAAAAGCGGTCCTTCGAAGTAGATTTCCAGTGAAGCACTCATCTCAAAACCCGCTGTATTGTTTCCACAAACCTATGGAAGACCTTCGTGCGATTTTTCCTGCCCCTTATCGTCAGGCCCGAAAACATTTGCCGGCGCAATCCCACTGTAATTTCCAATTGCACCCCTTTACCCGTGGCCGACAGGTTACATATGTTTTGGGGATGCCGGCCTTGAAGTTCGGAATTCGGAGGATCTGAAACAGCAAACCCTTCGCTTGCCAAGCGTGAAAGAGAGGGGTCACACCTACACTCCTGACAATGGCGGGGCAGTCAGACTGGTTGCAGCAGGGGAGATGAAACAGAGCAAATCTGTTGGAATGCTTGAGAGGGAGCTTGGGGCGTGAAAAGTGTAGGTTTGACCCCTCTCTCTATATACACTGGCAAACCTGCCTTATCGAGTATCTCGTCGAGACCGATCTCATGGAGGTAAGGCAAAAAGAGAAAGAGGCCGCCGAACCTGGTCTTAAATTGTCTTGGGGTGCGGATTTCGCAGTGCATCCTTCTACACATTGATGCACTTTTGCCCACCTGCCGCCGGGCTTACTTTAAATCGATTGGCTTCCATCCGGCATAAGGGCCATAGACGGCACAGCCTGTATAGTTATCCATGGAATCCAGGCGCCAGATGCTTATTTCGCCTGAGACCGTGGTCCAGTAAATACGAGCAGTTCCGTCAGGGTTTCGCGAATAGTTCCCCGGCGCCCATCCGGCATAAGGGCCATAGACGGCACAGCCTGTATAGTTATCCATGGAATCCAGGCGCCAGATGCTTATTTCGCCCGAACTTGTGGTCCAGTAAATACGAGCGGTTCCGTCAGGGTTTCGCGAATAGTTCCCAGACGTCCAACCGGCATAAGGGCCATAGACGGCACAGCCTGTATAGTTATCCATGGAATCCAGGCGCCAGATGCTTATTTCGCCTGAACTTGTGGTCCAGACCAGCCGCCCGGTTCCGTCAGGGTTCGCAAAGTAACTACCGGGCGCCCATCCGGAGTAAGGGCCATAAACCACGGAGCCTGTGTAGTTGTCCGATGAGTCGAAGCGCCAGATGCTTATTTGTCCTGAAGCGGTGGTCCAAAGAAGCCGTGGAGGACCGTCGGGGGGGACGTAACTGCCGGGAGTCCATCCGAGATATGGACCGTACGCCACAGAGCCTAAATAACTAACTGACGGGTCCAGGGTCCAGATGCTCACAGACCCGCCTGTTCCATGCCAAAGGAGTGTGCCGCTGGACGTGGAGGTTACAGTAACCGAGTCGACAAGCATCGAAAAAGTCTGGTCCAAACTGGGCGACGTCGTAGGCTGCAGGGAACCGTCATATGCGTCCGTAAAACTTGAATCCGGCGCCCACATGTTGAGGTGTAAATACATTGGCCCTGCCGGCACGTTGGTTGCCGCTGTCCGGACTAGAACCCCATCGATTAACCAGGATACCTGGTTGCCAAGCCACTGGATTTCATATGTATGGTAGTCCTGTATCGAAATGGCATTAATGAGCACGTATCCGGGATTTCCAGCACCCTGAGACTCGTCGCTGTAAATATTTGTCAGCACTTGGTTTGGCAGATTCGTAAGAAGTTCGAAATCGATTTCATCACGATTCGTGGTGCTTCCCGGCACAAGAGCGTACAAAAATATTCCCCCTACGAGGCCGGTCTGAGTGGTGTTCATTTTAGCGCGCACCTTGATGTCAACGCCCTGGTCCAGGTAAAATAACTGATTGCTTATCAGATCCGTACCATAAAAAGAGGGACAACACGGTAGCGCAGTTGGGTTGTAGGTTTCAAGGTCAATGACGGCATTGCCGCTTTGAGTTGGCGGAAGCGGAGCATTTTGCGTACATTTAAACTGAGTTCTACCTACATAAGTCCCATCAGTTGAGGATACCCATGTTGGTATATGCCAATTAGTGGAACTGACAATGGTTCCGACAAAGTCATCGAAGAGAAGCGCAGCTGCTCCATATAAACTCGACGGCACGAAAACAAAAGCGAACATCAGGGAAAGCAGGCGAGAAGACAGTTTTTTCGACATGACTCTCTTCCTTCAAGGCAGGCTGAAAACCCTTGACAAAACAGGCTTTCAGGGAGTACAGAGTTGCTAATGAAAATGTGCCCTCCCCTGGAGAGGCTCGATCCCCGAGGTTGCAGCCCGGGAGGGAAAGAGCTTAGCGAGGGCATTTTCTAGTTGGCGAGAAACCATTTTCTCACCGTTTTTCATTAGATTTCCCCTCACCTCCTCTCTCTGGCTGACCCCAATTCCATCGGTTAAGTGGATTTTTTATCCGGAATAATGCACCAACTTCAGTGCCAACCATCCCAACCGCATTTTCGGGTCGGGTCTTCACCCGAAAAAACATCATTTGCGCGCCTCAGACCGGAAAAAGCATACAATCTCCGGTTTGAATACGCAAGTTATACGTCGATGGGACCGGTTTTTGCGTTTTCAGGGCGCACCTCCATTTCCGGAGTTTTGTATAACCTGCTTCCCGCCTGTCCGACTTGAAGGGTTCAGGCGAATAGAATCCGATAGTACCGAGCGAGAGGAAAAGCCGTAGCAACATGGATATGCCACCTCCCTGCATGGTAGACCACCCTGGCCCCAACCTTTACCAGCCGCTTGATTATCGAGTCTATGGACGGCTTGACGCTCTCGCCCCAGAATGCCGCATCCCGAATCATGTGCAGCAGATTGTAGGCAAGGCATCCGACGAGAAGCCTTGCTTGATTGGCTGCGAATCGGTGGCAACTCGTTTTGTCCCATCTAAGGGTATTCTTTCCCTCTTTTATCCGATTTTCGATCTCAGCCCGTCCATTGTAGATCGTAATTACCTTTTTTGCTGCTATGCTGGAGTTAGTCACAATAAATCCGACACGGGGGAAAAGTTCACCCATGTGCCATTCGATTTTACAGACAACCCTTCGCGGTTTATTCTATTTCTCCGCTTGGTAATGAAACTCAATCCCCCTTACCTGAACGCCCCTCTTTAGAGGATGACCGGCGGGCCGCTTCAGGTGAGGCAGGGCGATCTTCTTCAAGCTGTTGTTGGCCGGAAGACGAATGAAATAAGTGATTCGCTTCTTTTCACAAAACTCATACAGGTCTGGACAGGCAAAAGCCGCATCCCCCCGCAGCCAAACTGCTTGAACCAAGACCGGTAGCGCTCAACAAGAGGGGAGATAAGATCCAGGACCCCATCGGCTGAGTGCGCATTGCCGGGTCTCAGTCTTGCGCTCAAAAGATCACCTTTGTTGGTCAAACAGAACAGAGGGTGATAGCAGACCTGGTGGGAATAACCGTTAAACGCTGCACCCTCCTGGTTTCCGTGCACGGGATCTTCGGTGGAATCTACATCGATGATGAGCCGCCGTTTGTTTCTGCGCCGAAGGAGGGTGTCGGCGGACCGGCTGATGGCATTTTCAAGGGCTTTCAAACCCTGGCCTGTTGCGAGAATCTTGTTCTCGAACCGGCAGAGTGCGGATTGGCTGGCGCCGCTTCCATGTTCTTTACCCAAGGCCAGCCGAAGTGCAGGGTCTACTCTCAGGTGATTGGCGTCATTGCAATCGTCATAGCCTGCCGCAACCTGATAGACTCTCTGACGAAGCAGTTGGAGCATCGCATGATCCGTATGGCGATGCGATCTTGGGTCATCAATTTGGGAGGCGGGACCACTGAGAATGTTGAACCGCTGATCGATCTCCCTGATGAGAAGAAAACCCGTATTGCTGGTGATCTTTGCGCCCTGAAAATCAATGCTGATGAAAGAGAGGGGTCACACCTACACTCCTGACAATGGCGGGGCAGTCAGACTGGTTGCAGCAGGGGAGATGAAACAGAGCAAATCTTTTGGAATGCTTGAGAGGGAGCTTGGGGCGTGAAAAGTGTAGGTTTGACCCCTCTCTCTTCTGCGTTCATCCCAACCATCTGATATTATGTCGCAATTTCGTCAGAGTGAGGGAAAGCTGCATGCGCGCAGTTGGCCCCCATCTGATTCTAGGGCCTACCATACCTGCTCCTGAATCTTATGGGCAGCCTTGAGTATTAATGCAACCCCTTCGTTTTCTAAAGTATTTCGATAGTCTTTGGCGTCAACTATTAGCTTCTGAATATTAGGATCACCTGGGGAATAATCAGAGTTCACACAAGCCGTCCAGAGTATCATAAGTGAATCACGCGCACTCCATACGTAATGATGATATTCACTGAAGTAGCCCTTGATAGCCACGATACTCTCTTCTGGTGCCAAACGACGCAAGCGGAGTTCGTTCACGATTTGTTCCGGCGTCGTCCAGAGGCTGTTATCGAATGCTAAGTACTGTTTGACTGCTGATTCATAAAGCTTGCCTTGTTCCGCTAGGAGCACAGTTGTGTTCGGGTGAAACGACTGCATTTTGTCATCGAATAAATTTAATCGTGTATGTAGCGATAGTAGAGCCTGGCGTGTCATTGTATCGTATTCGAGAACACGTCTAACGAGATCCTGTCGTGCTTCGCGCCTTATTCTCTGGGTTGCAAGAAAGTTAGAGCCCAAAGGAATAAGGATAGAACCAAGTAATGTTCCTACAAGAAGAACAGTTAGAGGATGCTTTAATATGTCTGCTGATTTTTGGGGTGGTTGTTCAGTGTTCATGGAGCAGGCCCTCACTAGGCATATAGAATAGGCAGTAAATTTACTACACGACATGGGAGCGATTTGAAATAGGGAATGGCCCTTTGTACATCGCCCTTTGCGTTCTTTACCGAAGACTTTCAAAACACTTTGCCGGCGCTGACGGCCACAAGCGCTTCGGTGGTTTATCAACTAACTATGCGCTCAAGGCAATCGCCGAGATCCCTAAGGCAAGGGGTCTAGGCATCTTCTTCGATGATAAGAAACTCCCTCAAGCATTTCCAATAGCACATCCTCTCGAAATGTCAACTAAACTTTCCTTCTAGCTGGAGTTTAATAGTGCCACAAAAAGTATCACGGGGCCATGCGCTACGGCACTACGGTGTCGGGCCGAAAGTGCCGGGATGAACCGGCCTCAAACAACTGAGATATCTCTTGCATGTCCGATCTGAAAATCGTATGGTTTTTAAGGTTTCAGGGACGCAACGGAAGTTTTTCAGGCAAAAATGCGATCTCAATATGCAGTTTGGGTGCATGGCGCAGAAGTTGATGCATTATTCCGGTTTATACCACTTCGGAAGGAAGCTTCTTCGCGTTTCGGAAAGGACACAATACCTGTGAACGCCGGTTTAAAACTCCAAAAATTGTGCGACAACCTCGAACAGGGCATGCGATTCGAACACTGAACCAATTGCCCCCCCGCCAGCCCTTAAATCGGCCAGGAGTCCCAAGTCCATGGCGCATTAAAGGAAGACATACTCAAACGTCCGTATGGAGTTAGTCAGGGTCCCGGTATCACAGTGGGAGTCGAATTACTGTCCGGGAATCCGCAGATAGAACGATATTCAGTTTGCCGCTTGGCCTGTGAAAGTCGATTCCGGGGCATTCTGGGAGGGTCCTGCTTTGCGTCATCGCAGCGAGGGAAGTTGGACTCGCTTCCTCTTTTTTTAAGGGTAAAGTTTTGGTTTTTTGCGCGGCAGCAAAGAGCCCCCCACAACGTCCCCCACAATCAAAAGAAGCATCTGATTCAGGAAACCACATGTGACGTAGACAGTGGGAAACGAATTTAACCTCCATTTTGATCGAGAGTGTGGGGGATAGCGTGGGGGATGGAAACCGCGATTCGCGTAGAAGTGGAGCGGGAGACGGGCTTCGAACCCGCGACCCTCAGCTTGGAAGGCTGATGCTCTAGCCAACTGAGCTACTCCCGCTCGACTCTTGATGTTTAGCATGCCGGGCGGGGTTTTTCAAACACAAATCGGTCGTGCACCCCCGCAACCGATGGTGGATATCGGATATCAGGTCCTTGCTTTCCGGGGATGTCTTTTCGGCCCTTCCACCACCACCCTGTCCACCCCGTCCTTTTCGAAAAGGAGGACGTTTACCTTCTCTTCGGCTCTGGTATCCAGGGCGATCCCCACAAACTGGCCGAAGATGGGCAGTTCCCTGTGGTCCCTGTCCACAAGCACCGCCACTTGGACCCTCCTTGGGCGGCCGAGGTCGATGAGGGCGTCCAGGGCGGCGCGGATCGTTCTTCCGGTGTAGAGCACGTCGTCAATAAGGACAACTTCCAGGTCATCGATACGAAACGGCAGGTTTGTTCCCTTCAGTACAGGCTGAGTGTGCAGGCGCGTCCAGTCGTCCCGGTACAGGGTGATGTCGAGTGTGCCAAGAGGTACAGGGGCTCCCAGTTTGTCTGATATAATCGCCGCAATCCTGTTGGCCAGAAACACACCGCCGGTATGAATGCCTACCAGCGCAAGCTTGCCGGGTTCCCTGCTGGAGGCTATTATCTCGTCCGAGAGGCGCTCAAGCGCGGCCTGGATGCCTTTGGCTTCCATTATAACGCGTCCGTCGCTGTCATGTCCCATGTTTGTGTCCGCCTTGCAAGAGAGCGTAGAACAAGAAAACATAAAAGGCGCCTTCCGGCGCCCCTGCAAGCCACTGGCTGGCTTGAGAACGGCATAGTTCCGAGAATCTTACGTATCAAGTTTTTCAAAATATGTCAATCGATTAAAACATAGGGGAGCAGGCAGTGTTTAGCGTATCTTTGAGGCGGGTTCCCTTGATACGCCGCTTGCTTTTTAGATTCCTGTATGTGAAGGTTATATTTGATAATGAGAACGGTTTGGAAGAGGGCTCGAAATTGTTGCTCAAACTGCACCTTTGCGTGGAGTTGCCTTACATCGAAAGGACTTAAACGATGACCGGACAAGAGAAAATCGAAGAAATAAAGCAGCGGGCCAGGAAGAATTTTTCTCTGGGGTACAATTGCGCCGAGTGTGTTACCGAAGCGGTTTTGTCCCTGATAGACACCGGGCTGCCTCCCGAGGTAGGAAAACTTGCAACGGGCTTCGGCGGTGGAATAGGGCTTTACGGCGACACTTGCGGAGCGATCAGCGGTGCGGTCATGGCGGTAGGCGCAGTCCACGGAAGGTTCTCTCTTCCCGAGGGTGAAGGTAAAGAGGCCATAAAGAAAGCCAGGCAGCAGCTCTCCGGCAAGCCCGGCCTCTACAGATTGTTTAACCAGATTCCGAATCGGTTCAAGGCTCAGAACGGTCACACCCTGTGCAGGGAGTTGACGGCAAAGTGGCAGACAAACTGGCTTAGCGAGGATCGTGCCCTGTTTTGCCGCGAACTGATCACGGCCGCGGCGGGAATTGCTGCGGAGCTGATAGTGTCGGACAGGGACGAGAGCGCGTCGATGCCGTATGGCGAAAACGTACAAAATCTCAAGGAATAGCGGGCTCGTGTTGCGATGCGTACGTTCACATAACTGGTGAATCCGTTTTTTTATTCCTCCCAATTGCGCTTGACCATTCGTCTGCTGAAGGTTCAGGGCGCTTTGAAGTCCCGCATTGAATGCTCTCATTCTTGACATCAACTCTATGATAGCTATCTCTTAGGCTGAAACTGAGCAATCAAGGCATGCGGCTTTGCGCTTAACCATCGGGCGCAATTAAACGGATCTTCCGGAATCGTCCCAGGGGATGTGCCTGCAGAGGCATGCCTCGGGTGACCCCGACAACTCGTTAGCGAGGCCGGCGCCGGGGCAGGCCCATAAGCGCTTAAATAACAGGGTAATCCTCCGGCTCTGCCGGGGGACTCCCAGAGTTTGACATTTCCGGGAGTCAGGTCGTCATTCCGGCAGTGCTTAGGCCGGAATCCAGGTTCTTGTGTCTCGTCAGGGCCTTTAAAGGTATCGGTTGGCAATTTGAAGCGCTGGCTAAAGCTGTATACCAACCTGCGAAAATCTGCTGGATTCGGGCTCAAAAGCGCCGCCGGAATGACGATGGCGCGGTAGTCAAAGACCATGCTGATATTCTCGGAGCTATCAAGTACCGCCAACCGCTTTGAGCGGTCCATGATTTTCCAGGCCTCCGGCTTGGCCGGAGGTATATGACTAAGAGCGTAAGTGGTTGAATTTACTAGAACCCCGATAAAGATTGTAGTGATCTAAGCGCAAGCCGGGGTCCAGTGTCTTTACCTATTGATTTTACAATAAAAACCAAAGATGCTGGATTCCGGCCTGC
>Ga0187849_1004544_pt1 | contig 11474 bp, 6 predicted proteins | sample June2016WEW_4_10_2_FD_132412 | JGI IMG/M metagenome (GOLD analysis project Ga0187849, IMG submission 132412) | Peatland microbial communities from SPRUCE experiment site at the Marcell Experimental Forest, Minnesota, USA - June2016WEW_4_100 | ecosystem: Environmental > Terrestrial > Soil >... | reverse complement strand
TGGTATTGCCCGCGCCCTTGACCGTGACGGCGGCCAATGCGAGCCGGGCTTATGGCCAGACCAACCCGGTTTTCACGGGCGCCATCACTGGCGTGGCGAACGGGGACAACATCACCGCGATATACAGTTGCAGCGCGACAGCCGCCAGCCCTGCGGGAACCTACCCCATCCTTCCCAGCCTGCTTGACCCCAGCAACCGCGAAACCAACTACACCGTGAGTCTGCTCAACGGCACGTTGACAGTGACACCGGCCGCCCCGCCGACCATCGTCAGTGTCACGCCGGCCACCGGGCTAACCAATGGCGGCACTACCGTGACCATTCTCGGCACGGGCTTTGCCACCGGGGCCACCGTGAACTTCGGCGGCTTGCCGGCCAGCTCAGTGGACGTCATCAACGCGACGAACCTTGCGGCGGTCACGCCACCGTCGGTCCAGGGCACCGTGAACGTGGTCCTCACCAACGCCGACGGGCTGAGCGCGACGCTGACCAGCGCCTTCACCTACGTCACCACGCTGGCAATTGTCGCACCGTCGGTGTTGCGAGCAATGACGCAAACCGATGGCGCGATCACTCTTGCCTGGGGCGCGACGCCGGGGCAAACGTACCAAGTCCAGTACAAGACAAATTTGACCCAGCCGGATTGGACCAATTTGCTCATCGTCACCGCCACCAATTCCACCGCGACCGTATCCGATGCTCTGGATTCTTCGGCACAGCGTTTTTATAGAACCGTGTGGTTGCCATGAAAGGCACTCCCAAGCACGTCCTCCTAATCCATCAGGGGTTGGGCAGGCGGCCGACCCGATAATAGCGTGAGGGCTTGGCAGTCAGACCTTCGGAGAAGGGAACCAGGGTGCTGGAAGCGGTATTGGTGGCGACCGGCACCCAGTCCACCAGGTTCGATGAGCTCTGGACGACATAGCTCAACCCGGGATTGGCGCTGTAACTGAATGAGAACAGGCCCCTGCCGGCACTTGGCGCGGTCAGCGAGACGGCCAGCGGAGCAACTACGCTGATGTTAACCACCGAGGAAGTGCCTGACACTCCGGCGGCCGTCGCTACCGCCGTGAGGGCGTACGCCCCGGGAGCGGCAATGCTCCCGGTGACACTGAACGGGGAGGCGGTCGCATGACCCAAGGAAGCAGTGCCGGCAAAGAATTCCACATTCGTCACACTGCCGCCGGTGGCCGTAGCCGTCAGCCCGATGCTGGCGGGAGCGGCGAAGGTGGCCCCCGCCGATGGGCTGGTGATACTCACGGTGGGTGGAACCGGCACCGCAGCAGTCGAGCGCTGGTAGGAAAAGCCGCCCCCGTGTTGAGGCCAAGAGGTGAGGACCATCGAAAGGTAAATATCGTCGGCCAGGAGATGAACCACGGTCTGGTTTCCCACTATGGCAGTTGGCCCGCCGCCGCCGGTGCCGCCGAACAGCCCCTCCCAGGAGCTGTAGGTCAACGCAGCATAGTCGGCTAGTGCGCCCAGGGCCCATTCCGTTCCCGCAGGACTCGACAAATGCGTGTAGCTGGTTTCGGTCTCGGCGTTGTAGAGTCCCATCGTCGTCGCGCGCGTGATCCAGACGTTCCCGGTCAACCGGTCCTGGCTCGCGGGCAGGGTCGGATCCGCTCCCGGGGCCTGCGTGAATGTCGTGAGGGGACCAGTCCATACCTGGGCTGCCCAAGCCCCCTGCACGAAGCAAGCGCCGAAGGTCACGAAGGCGGTGAGAGAATTGAAACAATGTTTCAGGAAATGCACTTTTATTGTGTGATGCCTGAGGCGCTTTCGCGGTTCCCGGAAAAAGGCGCAGCCGCCGGGAGGGCGATGTGCGGGAAGATGCCTGGCAATAAACTGGCGGCGCGTCATGAACCAAATTCCTATCAGATTGTCCGATTGTCCGACTCCATCGGCAGCCAAGGTTCAGCGAAAGCGGTAGGTCAGGGTGGCGAAAACCGTGTGCGCCTTGTAGTTGGCGGCCCCGCCGGCCGTCGGCTCGTCATAATAATAAAAGGCGTACTGGAGCCGGGTGGTGAAGTTTTTGCTGACGCGGCGGGAAAGGACCGTTTGGACCGCATGCTGCTGGTAACGGATGCCCAGGGGCGGCGGGCTCCCCGGGTTGGAGACGAAATTATTTTGGGCGTAGTCAGCCAGGGAAAACGAATAGTTCAACGTCAGGTCCGTTGCTGGGTTGAAAATATAGGCGCCGGTGGCCAGAGCACTGTAAACCCCGCCCTCATAAGGCGGAATCAAGCCCCCGCTGGCCGTCGTGGTGCGGGTCCGCTGGTAGGAGAAAGTGCTGGAAAGGGACAGCCGCCGCAAGGGAGTGAAGGCGGCCCCCAGACTGACGATGTGTGAACCGGAGTTGCCCGCCAGGAGGGAGCCACCCGGCGAGTAGGTGGTTGGGGGTGACGACAGGGGATCGAAGGCGGGGCGGGTGTCCTGGTTGAAATCGGTGGACAGATATTGATAGGACAAAGTCGTCTTCAGCCACGTCTCGGGGCGCAAAACCAGCTTGGCCTCGACCTCGTCCGTGACCAGATCCCGGCTGCTAATCAGGCCGGGGTAGCCGCCCACGGGCTGCGGCACCTGGTTGGTCTGGTAGTGGCTCTCATCCTCGTAGCGGCGATAGTGGGCCGTGAAGGAGGCGCTCTGCCAGGGCGACGTGCTAAAACCAGCTCGAAAATCCGTCAACCGTCTGGTAAAGGCAGGCTCCTCCAGGAAACTGGCCCCCGGTTGGAGGTCACGCTCGGTTTGGTCAATGGCCTCCTGCTGCAGCCGGGCATCGGCAAACAGCGACGTGAACGGGATTTTGCCGTAGCGAAGGCCCAGCGTTTCCGAAAAGGTTTTCTGTTCGTAATCCGAGGCCAGCGCGGCCGGGTTGATGATGAGATTGCTGGGGGGCGGCAGCGCGTATGCTATCCCGTTCAGATGGCCGCTGCCGGCGGCCTCCTGGCGCGTCCATTGAGCTTGAGCTCCGGAGGAAATCGTCAGCCCGTCAAAGGGTCCGAGCAGGCCGGTCAGGTTGAAAATGTGCGACTCCCTTTCCAGGATGATACTCGGGACGGAGGCGAGAAACAGGGCGTGGTTGTTGACCGTGTCGTCGGTGAATGAATCGGCAGCGTTTAGCCGGCTGTAGAAGTAACCTCCGGAACCGAAAAGCCAGCCCTTGAACCGCTTCTCCAGCCGGAGGCTGTTGGCCCCCTGAAAGTAGTGATCTCCCTCGCTCGCGTTCTGCGACATGGAGCCACGGGCGGCCACGTTGGTGTAGTGGGTGTCCAGCCGGTAAAACTCCCCGCGGAACCGGTCCTCGATAGCGACGCCCTGAACCTCGGTGTCGAGGTCGAATTTAATGATATGGGTGCCTTCATCCAGGGACTTGCTGGTCGGAGCGATGTTTCGCACGTTGCTACCCACTCCCTCGGCTCCCCAACTGGTCGTGGCTTCTTGCCCACGTTTGTAGTCATATTCATAGCCCAACACTATTCGCGGCCAGTGCGGCGGCGTCAGGCCAAAATCAATCCACGCTCTTCCGATGTCCAGATGCAGGTCGCTTCCCAGTCTCTGCGGAAGCTGGGTCCCTCCGGAGGGAAAGTTGCCGCCGGTGCCGTCGTAGTATTTGCGATACTGCTCCCAGCCGGAGTGAATGAACCCCAGGTCGTTCCGGTCCGCGCCCAGGACCATTTTGTAGTCATCGCGCAAGAAATGACCCGCGGCGGACACTTTCGTGTCCGCATCGGTCTGCTCGAACCACTCGAACCGTTCCAAGCCCCCATCGGCCCCATCCGGCCGCCAGTAGTGCTCACGGAACTTTTGGTTGTCCCCGCTCACCGACGTCCAGCCGGCCGTGGGGGCAAGCGTGAAATCAAGTGAATTCGTCGGCGCGGTGGTTTCCCAGACGGCGCCCTGGTCAATCCACGCGCGCAGCCAGCCAATTTGAGCTTTTGTCAACGGGTCGCCCCTTCCCTCCGGCGGCATCTCCATCTCCGGCACCAGCCGCGTGACATAGTGGATCAGCGGGCTTCGGGCACTGTCGCCCACCACAATATCAACCCCGTTTTCCCCGCCTTTAAGCGCCCCTGCGCGGCTATCGAGCCGAAATCCGTGCTTGGGTTTTTCCGGGCCGTGACATCGGAGACAGGAGGCCTGAAGAATCGGTTTGATGTCGCGCGCGAACTCGACCCGCGCGGCCGCCGGGGGAGGCAGTTGGGATTCAGGAATCTCGGCCGCCAGCCCAACTGCCGGCAGTCCCGGAAGAAGGCCCAACCAAAGCCGAGCGGTGAAGTTGTGGCTCACCCTTTTCAATAAAAGAAATAGGGTTGGGTGTTCGAGCCGTGAATCGAGGCATGGCAACCGGCGGTCCAGCAACTGCCGTAGCGGAGGTAGTTGGAATGGTCCACATTGCCGATGTGAAATCCCGCTCCCCGGCCCTGGCCCTGCACCTGCGCGTGGCACCGCAGGCACAGGTTCGAGTCACGGATGGTCAGCAGCTTCGGGTTGATCGATCCGTGCGGATTGTGGCAAGTGGTGCAGCCTTCCCGCAGCGCGGGGTGATCGAATACGAAGGGCCTGGTCTGTTCCCGGTGGCACTCGGCGCAGGACTCGTTCAAGCGCGCCATGGCCAGGCCGTTGGCCGGTTTCATGATGTCCAGGCCGTGCGGATCGTGGCACTGCGCGCAATTCATCTTGCCTTCGGTGACCGGGTGGTGCTGGGGAAGGTGGAATTCGGCGTTGATGTCCGGATGGCATTGGAAACAGGCCTGCGGGTCCTTGCCCGGATTGACGATATACCTCTTGGGTCCCGAGCCGCCTGCCGCCACGTGCTTGCTCGCCGGGCCGTGGCAGGACTCGCACCCGTACTGGCCCGGCATCTGGCCAGCCTCGAGATGCAGCCGCGCGTGCGGGCTGGAAGGAAATACGCGGGAGATCTTGGCATGGCAATCCAGGCACACCTTGTCGCCCACAAAGGTTGCCCCTTCGATCACCGGGGGCTCAACCACCGCCCGGTCGGCGGTGGAACAGGAATCAACCAGCAAAGCCAGCGCGCCAACACCGGCGCCCGCCGCCAGTCCCGCAACGAGGCGCCGGACCTTTACGTGAAACAGGCTCATGGAACGCGGCGTTTTATTCCAATTCGCGCCGTGAATGCAAGGCTAAAAGCATTCGGCCCCTGGCTCCCTAATCCATCAGGGGTTGGGCAAGCGGCCGACCCGATAATAGCGCGAGGCCTTGGCACTCAGACCCTCGGAGAAGGGAACCAGGGTGCTGGAAGCAATATTGGTGACGACCGGCACCCAGTCCACCAGGTTCGATGAACTCTGGACCACATAGCTCTGCCCGGGATTGGCGCTGTAACTGAATGAGAACAGGCCCCCGCCCGCACTGGGCGCGCTCAGCGAGACGGCCAGCGGAGCAACCACGGTGATGTTCACCACCGGGGAAGTGCCTGACACTCCGCCGGCTGTCGCCACCGCCGTAAGGGCGTACGCCCCGGGAGCGGCAATGCTCCCGGTGACACTGAACGGGGGGCCGGTCGCCTGACCCAACGAATTAGTGCCGGCGAAGAATTCCACATTCGTCACACTGCCGCCGGTGACAGTGGCCGTCAGCATTACGCTGGCGGGAGCGGCAAAGGTGGCGCCCGGGGAGGGGTTGATGATACTCACTGTCGGCGGCGGAACCGACACCGAGGGAGTCGAGCGCGTGTAGGCGAAGCCCCCGGCCTTATTTTGGCCCCATTGGGTGAACTCGACGGACAAGTAAATGTCCTCGTTGATAAGATGCATTACCATCGCCTGGTTCAATAGGAGTGCGGCCAGGTCCCCGTTCCGCATGGATTCGAGCGATTGGTAGCTCAACTCGGAGTAATCGGCCAGCGCCCCAAACGCCCACTCGGTGTCCAGAGGACTGGAAGGCCCGGCGGAGGTTTCTCCAGCCGCAGTATTGTACAGAACATCGTTGCTGCCTCGCGTTAAAACCACCTTCCCGGCGAGAATCACGTCGGAGGGCGAGGTCGGCGACTGAGTGAAGTCGGTAGTTGGCCCGGTCCAGAGAGTGGCTGCGTGGCTCAACGGGAGCGCGATCGCCGCCAAAACAAACACGGCGCCGCGCCAACAACCAGCCGTCACAGAAAGAAGTCTGTTGGTAATCATACAGTTATAGTGTCAGGATGCCTGATGGCGGACTTTGTTCCCGAGAGGCCGGCTTTTCTGAACTCATCGGCCCGTTTATTCGCTCCAAGTCGCGTCGCCTCACAAGAATGTTCCCAGTGTTGCGTGGTTATCTCTTACATTCCACAAGACGGGTCCATTGTCAAGGGCCGCCGAACTTGGCGTGGTGCGACACCGCGCCCTCCGATAAGCCGGCAGTCAATCAGATTTGCAACTGTTCAGGTGGGAGGGTGGGGCAGACCTCTGGTCTGCCGGTCAGCCGGGCCTCTGGCCCGGTGCTCCGACCGCACCAGGTTCACGGAGCCGGAGGCTCCGTCAACTGGCAGACCGGAGGTCTGCCCCACACCTGAACAGTTACCGCTCGAGTAATTGAGCCACCGATTGCGCAGATGGCACAGAAAGGAATTCCCATCGGTGCAATCTGTGCAATCGGTGGCTCAAAAATCGTGGTCGAGGCGCTTGCTTGCGGCTTCGCCGGGCTACGCTCCACACGTCTCGGCGTCCTCACTGCCTCTCCGACCCCGCCTGCCGGTCCCCATCCGGTCGCCAGCGTCCCTGCCCCCAAGAAAACTCTCGAAAACCGTCGCCATCCCAGGCAAGGTCAAAGGCCATGGGGCTGAATTGCGAGATGAAGGCGATAATGCTTATGGAGATTGCGGGCGCGCTGGCGGCGGCGGCTTGCGCCTGCGCGGCCGAACCTTACGTCAGGCAGGCGACCTGGGCCCAGACCATGGTTGCGTCGCGGGCGGCGCTGGGCGCGGCCTCGCTTCCGGCCCAGGAACGGGCCCGGGCGCAGGAGGGGGTTTGGTTCCGGGTCAAAGATGACTTCCCGATAGAGTGGGATTGGGCGATGCAGGATGGGGGCGCCGGTTTTCCGCGATGGTTCGACTCAGCCAAGGGCGCGAGCCTGGAACGGCAAATGATCGAGAAGGCCGCCGCCGAACTCGGTGACTTGGGCTGGTCGTTGCGGGAGGAGTCCAATGGCTTGCTGCGGGATAAAGTCGCCGGAAGCGACCGGCGCTGGTGGGAGCTCTATGCCAGGGCGTGCGCGCAGCGGCGACGGCGCCGCCTGCAAACGGCCCTGGCCAAAGCCCCGCGGATTGTTTTTGTCAAGCACCGGACGGTTCGTCCCTCCTTTTTCGCTTACACGGAGGGCCAGTCGGACGCCCAAAACGAGCGGCATTTTCTTCCCGGCGCCGAGTTGTGCGCGCTCGAGTTGGACGGGCTCAAGGTGCGGACCTTGGTGTCCGATGCCGCGGGCGCTATCCGCGACCCGGCGGTCTCCTGGGACGGCCGGCGCGTGATGTTCGCGTGGAAAAAGTCCCTCAACGAGGATGACTATCATCTCTACGAATTGGACGTCGCGTCCAACCAGGTTTCGCAGATTACCTCGGGCCTGGGCTTTGCCGATTACGAGCCGGCGTATCTGCCGAACGACGACATCATATTTGCCTCCACGCGTTGTGTGCAGACGGTGGATTGCTGGTGGACGGAGGTCAGCAATCTCTACACCTGCGACTCGCAGGGGCGATTCCTGCGCCGCCTGGGCTTTGACCAGGTCCACACGCTTTATCCCCAGGTCATGGACGACGGCCGGGTGATTTATACCCGGTGGGATTACAACGACCGGGGCCAGGTTTTCGCCCAACCCCTCTTTCAGATGTATGCCGACGGCACGGGGCAAACCGCCTTTTACGGAAACAATAGCTGGTTTCCGACCACTATCGCCCATGCGCGCGGCATCCCCGGTTCGCAGCAGGTCCTGGCTATCCTCTGCGGCCATCACACAACCCAGGCCGGCAAATTGGCGGTCATTGACCCCGCCCGGGGCCGGCAGGAAAACAGCGGCGTCCAACTGGTCGCCCCCGTTCGCCAGACGCCGGCCGAGCGCATCGATGGCTATGGGCAGCAGGGGGAACTCTGGCAGTACCCTTATCCGCTGAACCGGGAGGAATGCCTGGTGGCTTATGCGCCGCTGGGGTGGGACAAACCGCCGGGCCGCAAGGGCGACGCAGCGTTCGGCGTTTATTGGATGGACATGGCCGGTCGGCGCGAACTGCTGGCCTCGGACGCGCGTCTGGCCTGCACGCAGCCGGCACCCCTGGCCCCTCGCCCCCGGGCCCAGATCTGGGCCAACCACGTTGATTACACCTCGGGCAGCGGCACCTTCTATATGCAGGACATCTATGCCGGACCCGGACTGGCCGGCATCGCGCGCGGGACGGTCAAGAAGCTGCGCGTGGTGGCCCTCGAGTACCGGGCCGCGGGCATCGGGAACAACGGCAACGCCGGTCCGGGCGGTGGCGCCCTGGTATGCACCCCGGTCGCCATCGGCAACGGCGCCTGGGACGTCAAGACCGTGCTTGGCCAGGCCACGGTCTATGAGGATGGCTCGGCTCTTTTCACCGTGCCGGCCCGCGCGCCGGTCTATTTCCAGGCCCTGGACGAGCGCGGCTGCGCCCTCCAGAGCATGCGCAGTTGGACCACCCTTCAGCCCGGCGAATACTTCGCCTGTGTCGGCTGCCACGAGCACAAGAACACCGCCCCGCCCACCGAGGGCCACGGATTCAGCCTGGCCATGAAGGCCGGCCCGCAGGAGCTCGAGCCCTTTTATGGCCCCCCGCGCGGGTTCAGTTTCCCCAAGGAAATCCAGCCTATCCTCGACCGTCACTGCATCCGATGCCACCGCGACCGCGCCCCGGTGCAGGCGCTGGTGCAGGGCGCGGTTTCGCGGCCGCTCCTTGGGCCAGCCCCCTCGCAGCGCGTCTCCGCCCCGGCCACACAGGACGAACTGGCCTTCAGCCTCCTGGGCGAGTTGACAGTTGACCCGGGCGCCAAACGAAAGTGGAGCGACGCGTACCTCATTCTCACGCAATCCACTCGGGAGCGGGGGGCGGGCCCATTGGGCGCCTTTCTGGGCGAGTGCCGGGGGCGTGTGGTCAATTGGATTGGCGCTCAATCGCCCCCCGAACCGTTGCCGCCCTGCTCGGCCGGGGCGGTGCGCAGCCAATTGCTCACGCTCCTGGAAAAGGGACATAAACAGGTCAAACTCTCGCGCGAGGAACTTGAGAAGCTTGCCTGCTGGATTGATTTGCTGGTGCCGTACTGCGGCAGTTACCTCGAAGCCAACGCCTGGACCGAGACCGAGATGAAGAGCTACGAGCACTTTGCCGAGAAGCGCAGGCAGATGGAGGAAATCGAGCAGGACAACCTTCGCGCCCTCCTGGGCCCCAATGCCCCCGCCCGCGGCCCCCGCCCAGGCCCCATGCGCATGCGCTAGCGCCGTTCATAATTCATAATTCATAATTCGTAACTGTTCAGGTGTGGGGCAGACCTCCGGTCTGCCAGTTCACGGAGCCTCCGGCTCCGTGAACCTGATGCGGTCGGAACACCGGGCCAGAGGCCCGGCTAACCGGCAGACCAGAGGTCTGCCCCACCCTCCCACCTGAACAGTTACCATAATTCATAAGCGGTGGAGGAAGCGAGTGCTTGCGCGCTGGGAAGGCTTGGCCTATAACGCTGGGGATGGCCAACCCATCGGAGACCTGATGGCTGACGAGAATCCAATTCTAAATAACCCGTACGAAGAGCCGGAGGGCCACTATGCGACCAATCTGGCGGGGGAGTTGGACTACTCCAAGCCGGTCAAGGGGCGGCGTGTATTTACACCGGAAATTCAGACGATCCCGGTGCGCCAGGGGGCGCAGGAAGAGTTGATGGAATTGAACGAGGTCGCCGGGGCGCAGTACGGGAGCCACGCGGTGAACCTGCTGCGGCGCGAGGTGTCGGCTTGGCGGAATGAAAAATACCCTCAGACGACGCGGATCACGCGGGAGTTGCTCCAGTTTTGGTTTCTCAATCCCGAGCGGGACATGACGCTGTCGCTGTTTTTCGCGCAGCGGGAGGCGATTGAGACGGCGATCTGGCTCAACGAGGTGGCGGAAAAATCGAACGTGGGGCAGCACATTCTGCGCGAGCTGGAGAAAGCGCAGGCGGTTTCCTCGTCGGCCGAGAACAATCTGCCGCGGGTGGCGTTCAAGATGGCGACCGGCACGGGCAAGACGGTGGTCATGGCAGCGCTCATCGCCTACCACTATTTCAACCGGGCAGAGTATCGGAACGATGTGCGCTTTGCCGACAATTTCCTGATCCTGGCGCCGGGGATTACGATTCGGGACCGCTTGGGGGTGCTGCGGGTGGACACCAGGGGAGGCATCGACGCGGAGGATTACTACCACACGCGCTACTTAGTGCCGAAGGCCTGGCGCAAGAAGATGGCGGAGTTGAACAAACGGCTGGTGATTACCAACTACCGCGCGTTCGAGCCGAAAACCTTGCAGGGGAACAAGCGGTCGCCTTTTGACGGCAAGATCCGGGCGGACGGCACCAGGCAGGAGGCCAAGGAGGATTACTCGCAGGTGCTGGGCCGGCTGCTGGCGGGATTCCGGCCGGGGTCGCGGCTGCTGGTGATTAACGATGAAGCGCATCATTGCTACCTGCCCAAGGAGGATGAACGCAGAGCGGAGGGAGAAGACAGCGAGAAGGAGAATGAGCGGGCCGCGGTCTGGTTCAGCGGCTTGGTGCGGGTGGCCCAACGCTACAAGGTGCGGAGCGTCTATGACCTCAGCGCGACACCCTATTTCCTGACAGGCTCGGGGTGTGATCCGTACACGTTGTTCCCTTGGACGGTGTCGGATTTCGGGCTCATCGAGGCGATTGAATCGGGCCTCGTGAAGATCCCGTTTTTGCCGACGCGAGATGACACCCAGGAACTCGAGCTTCCGGTGCTGCGCAACTTGTACGAACATGTGCGCGATGGACTGCCGAAGGCCGGGCGGAAGAAACAGAAGGCGCGGGCCAGGGAGGAAGGCAAGACGCTGGATGACCTCACCGACGAGGGGCATGCGCTGGCCTGGGTCAAGAACGCCTTCCTGGATTTCCGGATTCCCTACACCGACCGGGCGGGCGAGCAAAGGGATTATTACCCGGATTTCATCGTGCGCAGCCGTCTGGCCGGGGGCCGGCTCATCACCCTGCTGGTCGAAGTTACCGGCTTCAACCAGGACAAGGAAGAAAAGCGCTGGACGGTCCTGCACCGATGGCTGCCGGCAGTCAACTCCATTGCCCCCAAGCGCGCCTGGTTGAAATGGGATGGGTGTGGCTACTTTTTGGCAACGAGAAAAGCCCTGAAAAATCAGGTGATTTTGCATAATGTCGCTCTGGGGATGGTCGGAAAGTCCGGGGTTATCGAGGCGCCGACGCGATATCCCCAGGTTTAGGCGTCACTTTTTTCGATTTTTCAGCGTGCCGGAG
>Ga0187849_1004540_pt1 | contig 11483 bp, 8 predicted proteins | sample June2016WEW_4_10_2_FD_132412 | JGI IMG/M metagenome (GOLD analysis project Ga0187849, IMG submission 132412) | Peatland microbial communities from SPRUCE experiment site at the Marcell Experimental Forest, Minnesota, USA - June2016WEW_4_100 | ecosystem: Environmental > Terrestrial > Soil >... | reverse complement strand
GGCGGACCGGATCGCCGGCATGCTAATGGAAATAGCGGCGTAAGAATGACGACGATGACGCAGAAAGAGAAGAGCGCAAAGACGATACCGCAGCGGGTGCACCTCGTCGGCATCGGCGGCGTGCACATGTCCGCGATTGCGCACATCCTGATGGTCTGGGGCCACGACGTCAGCGGCTCCGACCAGCGCCTGTCGTCGTTCACCGAGCGCCTCGTCAAGCAGGGCGCGACGGTATCTCAAGGCCACGACGCGTCGAACGTCGACGACGCGGGGCTGGTCGTCATCACCTCTGCGGCAACGAAAGACAACCCGGAGATCGTCGAGGCGCGGCGTCGCGGCATCCCGGTCATCAAGCGCGCGGAAATGGTCGCGCGGCTGATGGAAGGGCACCGTTCGATAGCGGTGGCGGGAACGCACGGCAAGACGACCACCTCCGCGCTGATCGCTTTCATGCTCGTGGAAGCGGGCCTTTCGCCGACGTTCCTAGTCGGCGGCGACATCGTCAACCTGGGCACGAACGCGGCCGCCGGAGGGGGCGAGCACGTCGTCGTCGAGGCGGACGAGTTCGACGCCGCCTTCCTTAGCTATGAGCCGGACATCGCCGTCGTCACGAACGTCGAGGCCGACCATCTGGATATTTACGGCTCATTCGACAACCTGGTCGGCGCCTTCGCTCAATTCCTCAAGCAAGTGCCGCCGGATGGCCTGATCATCGCCTGCGCCGACGACGAGGTCGTTGCCGAGCTGCTGGGACGCGGCAAGGGTCCCGCGATCCCCCTTCAGACGCAGCGCGTGGAACTTTACGGGCTGGATACGCCCGTCGACTGGGTGGTGAGCCATCGCGGGACGCTGGAAGACAGCGGCCAGGAGTTCTATGTGGGGCTGAACGGCCGGCCGTACGGCGAGTTCCGCATCGGGCTGCCGGGGCGACACAACGTGAGCAACGCTCTGGCGGCGATAGCCGTCGGGCACAACGTCGGCGTGCCGCTAGAGGCGATGAAGAAGGCGCTGGCGGAGTTCCGCGGCGCCGGCCGTCGCTTCGAGTTCGTCGGCGAGGCCGGCGGCGTAACGGTGATGGACGACTACGCGCACCACCCGACGGAGCTATGCGCAACCATCGCGGCCGCGAGGGAGCGCTTCGCCGGGCGACGGCTGGTCGCGGTGTTCCAGCCGCACACCTACAGTCGCACGCTCTATCTGCTCGAAGGCTTTCGCACTTGCTTCGAGGGGCTCGATGATCTCCTGGTGCTCGAAACGTACGCGGCGCGCGAGCCGGTGGCCGCCGGCATGAACGCCGAAGAGCTAGCGCGGCAGATCGCCCGTCCCACGACGCGCTTCGTCGCGACGTTCGAGGACGCGGCGGCGGCGGCGCTTGCGATGCTGCGGCCCGGCGACGTGTTCTTCACGCTGGGCGCAGGCGACGTGAACGAGGTTGGACCGCTGGTCCTGAAGGGACTACGCAAATGGAAGGCGTCATGACAGGCGTGAACGAGAGTCTGATCGAAGAGCTGCGAAAGGCCGGCGGCGTGCGACTGAACGAGCCGATCTCGCGCCACACGACGTTCGGGATCGGCGGTCCGGCGGACATCTACACCATCGCCGATGATGCGATGCAGCTAAAGACGATGGTCACCCTTTGCGGCCGCCACGACGAGGCGTTCTTCATCCTCGGAGCGGGCAGCAACATCCTCGTCAGCGACAAGGGTATCCGTGGCGTAACCATCGAGAACCGGGCGCGGGCGCTAGAAGGCCCGCTGGCGGAGGAGGACGGTCATGCCATCTTCCGCGTAGAATCCGGTGCCAGCTTGGCGGCGACGGCGCGGGAGCTTTCCCATCGAGGTTTCGCCGGGCTGGAGTGGGCCGGCGGCATCCCCGGCACGATCGGCGGCGCGGTAGTCTACAACGCCAGCGCCTACGACGGCAGCGTAGCGGGGATCCTGCAGGGCGTCGGGATGCTCAGCGGCGACGGTCTGGAGTACGAGTTGGCCGTTGGTGAGTTGGGTCTGGGCTATCGGGAGAGCGCTTTCACCCGCAAGCTGTTCACCGGCCACGTGATCCTCCGCGCCAGCCTGTTGCTCCACCACGCGGACGCCGGCGAGCTTTCGGAGCGGATGGAGGAGCTGGACAGAAACCGGCAGGCGGCGCAGCCGCGCGGGCGAAGCGCCGGCTCCATCTTCAAGAACACACGCGAGTACCCGGCCTGGTGGCTCATCGACCAGGTCGGGCTCCGAGGCTATCGCCTCGGCGACGCGGAGTTTTCGACCAAGCACCCGAACTTCATCGTCAACATCGGCCGGGCGACGGCCATGGATGTCCGGCGGCTCATGGAGCTGGCGGAGCAGCGGGTAGCGGACGAGTTCTCGATCAAGCTGCTGCCGGAGGTGGCGCTGCTGGGAGAAGACCTGACGTGAGCGGAGCAGGCGCTCGGAAGCTCAGACTGGGCGTCATATTCGGAGGGCGCAGCGGAGAGCATGAGGTGTCAGTGGTGTCGGCGCAGTACGTGATGGCGGCGATAGACCGCAGCCGCTTCGAGGTCGTGCCCATCGGCGTGACCAAGAACGGCGCCTGGCTGACGCCGGAAGAGACGCAGTCTCAGATGGACGCGCCGGCGGCCCCGTTCAAGAAGACGCTCGTCGGCGAGGCCGAAGGACTCCTGGGACGGCCGCAGGCGCTGTCGGTGCTGACGGACATAGACGTGGCGTTTCCGCTGATCCACGGGCCCAGCGGCGAGGACGGCACGCTGCAAGGGCTGCTGGAGCTAGCGCGCGTGCCCTATGCCGGCGCCGGAGTGGCGGCCAGCGCGGCGGGGCTGGACAAGGCGCTGATGAAGGCGCTCCTTCGCGACGCCGGGCTGCCGGTCATCGACTGGTTGGTGATGACGCGCCCGCAGTGGGCAAAGGACGCGGCAGACCTGACGCAGAGAGTCGAGGCGGAGGTCGGCTATCCCTGTTTCGTGAAGCCGGCGAACGGCGGCAGCAGCGTCGGCATAACGAAGGCCCACTCGCGCGAGGAGTTGACGAGCGGCATCGCTTGGGCATTCCGCTTCGACCGCAAGCTCATCGTCGAAAAGGGCGTGGAGCCGCGGGAAATAGAGTGCGCGGTGCTTGGCAACGACGAGCCGGAGGCGTCGCCGCTTGGCGAGATCATCTGCGGCCGCGAGTTCTATGACTACGAGGCGAAGTACCTCGATTCGTCGACGACACTGTCGATACCGGCGAAGTTGGCGCGCGACAGGTCGTCGCGAATTCGGGCGCTGGCCCTCGACGCCTACCGCGCCATCGACTGCTGCGGCATGGCGCGCATCGACTTCTTCCTCACGCCGCAGGACGCGGTCTTCGTTGATGAGTTGAACACCATACCAGGCTTCACGCCGGGCAGCATGTACCCGCGGCTCTGGCAGGTTGCCGGACTCTCGTACTCCGAGCTGATAAGCCGCCTCGTCGATCTGGGACTGGAGCGATTCGAGGAGAGGGAACGCCTTGCGCAAGGATAGTCGCAGGCAGATACAGCGCCGGGATGCGCCGCGGCTCCGAGAGAGAATAAAGCGCGGTTTGAAGCGCCTGGCGCTGCTGGGCGTGCTCGTCGGGATTTTGGGCGCCGGCTGGCTGGTCTACCAATCGCCTTTGTTCCAGATCAGGACCGTATCCGTAAGCGGCGCGGAGACGCTGGACCCGGCGATGCTGGCGAGCGTCTCCGGCCTCAAGGGCCAGAACATCCTCCAGGTGAACACGGAAGCGGCGAAGCAGCGCCTGCTGGCCCTGCCCATGGTGGCGGACGTGTCGGTGCAGAAGAAGTGGCCGGGCAAGATTGTAGTGAATGTAACGGAGCGGCACGCCTGGGGCTACTGGCAGATCAAGGACCAGACGTACGTCATCGACGACCAGGGCGTGGTCCTCGATGACGTACGCCCGGACGACGGCGCGCCGACGATCGTCGAGATAGACAGCGAGCGACGGTTGGCCCCCGGCGACCAGGTGGATGCCGACGCGGTCGCGCTCTCGAAGCAGCTTATCGATGAGGCGCCGAGCGCGTTGCAGCGAAACGTGGTCGGCCTGGAGTATAGCGATCACAGCGGCCTCACGGTCTCATTCGACGGCGGCCTGCGGGCGACTTTCGGAGACAGCCGTGATCTCGATTACAAGCTGAGCGTCCTTTACGTGCTGCTGGACAAGGCGCAAACGCAGGGACTGGCCGTCAACAGCGTCGACCTGCGTTTCGGCGAGACGGTTTCGTTCCAGTAGCGGGACCCAAGAGGGGGCGATATCGCGAGAGGCGCGCCCAGGGAAGGAGGAACCAGGATGAGAGCGGACACCTTCGCCTCAGTTGACGTTGGCACTACGAAGGTCTGCACCGCCGTCGCAGAAGTCGGTGACGAAGGGGCGATTCGCATTCTCGGCGTCGGCGTTGCGCTGGCCGGGGGCTTCAGTCGGGGCATGGTGGACAACATCGCCGAGGCCACGCAGTCCATCCGCGACTCCGTCGACAAGGCGGAGCGCTCCAGCGGCACGCGCATCCTTTCCGCGCACGTCGGCATCACCGGCTCGCACATCCAATCGTTGAACAACCGCGGCATCGCCGCCATCGCCGACCGCAACCATCCCATCGGCAGCGAAGACGTGGAGCGCGTGCTGGAAGGGGCGCGCGTCATCAACATCCCGTCGAACCGCGAGGTGCTGCACGCCGTGCCGCGCTACTACGTCGTCGACGGGCAGGACAGCGTGAGCGACCCGCTGGGAATGCACGGCCAGCGCCTGGACGTCGAGACGCACATCGTCACCGCCTCGACGAGCGCGATGCAAAACCTGACGAAATGCGTCGAGGGCGCCGGCGTCGAGGTGGAAAGCCTGATCCTCGAGCCGCTCGCCAGCGGTGAGGCGGTGCTGGAGGAGGAGGAGCGGAAGCAGGGCGTCATCGTCGTAGACATCGGCGGCGGAACGACGGGGATAGCCGTCTACCTGGACGGGAGCGTCTTTCACACGTCGGTGCTGCCGGTCGGCGGGAACCACATAACGCGCGACCTGGTCGCCGGGCTGCGCTGCCCCTACGCCGTGGCGGAGGAGGCGAAGGCGAAGTTCGGGCACGCCATCCCGAGCATGGTGGACGCCAGCGAAAGCGTCGACCTGGACTGCTTCGGCTCCGAGCGCCAGAAGAGCGTCCCGCGGCGCCGGCTGTGCGAGATCATCCAGGCCCGCTGCGAGGAGATCCTGGAGATGGTGATGAGCGAGGTGAAGCGTACCGTGCACGACGACATCCTGTCGGCGGGCGTGGTGCTGGCCGGCGGCACGGCAAAGCTGCGCGGCCTCGATGTCCTCGCCGAGCAGGTAACGGGCCTGCCGGCGCGGATCGGCGTTCCCCGCCATCTGCAGGGACTTTCGGAGACGCTTGCCGACCCCGCCTACGCAACCAGCGTCGGGCTGCTGCAGTGGGCGCTGAAGGAGAACGGCACGCTCTACGGGAGCCAGCGCCCCGGGCCAAGTCTGGCCTTGAACGGGCTGTGGCGTCGGGTGAGCCAGTGGATGCGGGTGCTCATGCCTGAGTAAGGCATTCGATTCGATAGGAACGAGCGAAAGGAGGCGACGGTGACAGCAAGAGAGGATCTGGACAAGCTTCCCCCGATCAAGGTTATGGGTGTCGGCGGCGGCGGCGGCAACGCGCTGAGCCGGATGATGGCGGAGAACATCCCCGGCGTGCAGTTGGTGGCCGTGAACACGGACTCGCAGGCGCTCGCGCATACGGACGCGCACGTCAAGATCCGCATCGGCGACCGGCTGACGAAAGGGCTGGGCGTCGGCGGCGATCCCAACAAGGGCCTGCGCGCCGCCGAGGAAAGCCGTGAGGAGCTCTTCGACGCCGTGAAGGGCGCGGAGATGATCTTCATCACCGCCGGCATGGGCGGCGGCACGGGCACGGGCGCATCGGCCATCGTCGGCGAAGTGGCGCGCGAGGCCGGGGCGCTGACCATTGGCGTCGTTACCAAGCCGTTCTCCTTCGAAGGCGCAAAGCGTCGAATGCAGGCGGAGGACGGCATCGAGCACCTGCGGGACAAAGTGGACACGCTAATCGTCATACCAAACGACCGCCTCCTTGCCGTTTGCACTCCCGACGTGTCCGTTCCCGAGGCCTTCCGCGTTGGCGACGAGGTGCTCAGGCAATCGATTCAGGGTATCTCGGAGATCATCACCGTGCCCGGCGACATCAACCTCGACTTCGCCGACGTGCGCAAGATCATGGGCGAGGCCGGGCAGGCGCTGCTCGCTATCGGGCGGGCCAGCGGCGAGAATCGCGCCATTGAGGCCGCGCGGGCGGCGATCACGAGTCCCCTGCTCGACACGAGCATCGCGGGCGCGAAGGGCGTGCTGTTCAACATCACCGGCTCGCGCAGCATCGGGCTGCACGAGATGAACGCCGCCGCACAGGTAATCGCGGAGGTAGTGGACCCGGACGCGGAGATAATCTTCGGCACGGCCACCGATCCGGACCTGGGCGACGAGATAAAAGTGACCGTCATCGCCACGGGGTTCCAGCCGGCGCGGATGCTGGAGCAGGGTTTGGAGGAGGCGTTGGGTCGCGAGCACAGGCTGCGGCCGCTGCGGGTAGAGAACCTGAAGAACGTGGGCGATACGGACCTGCCGACCTTCCTGCGTCGCACCGTCTCGTTGCGGTGAGGCGCTAGAGGGAAATACCAAATGAAAGGAGGGTTCTGTCTAGCCGAGCAACCACGAGCCCCGGCTGATCCGGGATTTTGAAGGTTGCCTCTCGGATGAGGCAATCGGTCGCGGTCGGTGATAGGGAGATGCGCCGACCGCGACCACTTTTTCGGAGGCAAATGCTTATGTTGAGGCCCCGGCGAATCGGCGTCTTGGGGCGGCGGATTCGGCCCTTCTTGACAGAACACGCCACGCAACTTGACCACAATATGTTGGGTTTTGCCCCTTGACAACCTCTATATGTTGTGCCAGAATCCCCCCATGCGATGCCCCTACTGTACTTCTCAGGACACAAGGGTGATCGACTCGCGGGAGGCCGAAGACGGCATCCGGCGGCGGCGGGAGTGCGCGGCCTGCGGCGAACGCTTCACGACGTACGAGCGTCCGCTGGCCACCGGCCTGCTCGTCGTCAAGAAGGACGGCCGTCGCGAGGAGTACACGCGCGAGAAGGTGCTGCTGGGCATCCGCAAGGCTTGCGAGAAGCGACCGCTGGCAGTGGGGACGCTGGAGGCGGTCGTCGATGAGATAGAGGCGGTGCTCAACGAGCAGGGGCTCGCCGAGGTGTCGAGCCGCGACATCGGCGAGATGGTGATGGGGCACCTGCGGCAGTTGGACCAGATAGCCTACATCCGTTTCGCCAGCGTCTACCACGAGTTCGCCGATCTCGACGACCTGCGGGACGAGGTCGACGCGCTGGAGGCGACGCTGGGGACTGCGGAGGGCACAAGCCAGCCGCCGCTCATCCCGGAAGAGGAGTTGCAAGGCCTGGCCAGGTCACCGGCGTGGCGGGCCTTTCAGTACGGCAAGGGGGCAAAGACTCGTTATCGGCAGAGGCGGGCCGTCTCGGCGGCCGCCGGCGAGGCGAAAGGAAGCGCCTCGTCGTCCGCTCGACGGGGCGGCCCAGGTTAATCAGGCAAAGGAACGCATCTCACGAAGATGGAGTCGGAATACGGTCGTGACTACGGTCGGGTGCTGAACGGCGGCGGCGAAGTGCTGGCGACGGGCGCGTTCGAGATCAACAAGGAGCGCTGCGAAATCGTCTTCCGGCCCGTCGTCGATAGCAGCCTGCTGGACAGGGAGACCGGCCCGCTGATCATGGAGTTGGACGACGGCCGCATGCTGGACATCGCCGGCAAGTACCTTCGCTTCCGCCTCCTCGGGCCCGACGGGGACCGCCAGTCAATCTACCGCCTCCGTTACGCTGCGGGGCAGGAGGCCCGCGGCACCCCCGTCTCTCACTAGAACACCGGCCAAACAACGCCGACCCGGCCAGAACGGGACGGCGCGCACGCGCTTTAGACCATTTCGGTCGGATTCCCGGGAAAGGATAAGGGGCCATGACAACGGTCACAGAGGCATCGCCGTCAGCGCCGCGGGCGCACCTGCCGATCAGGCGTCTCTTCACGACGCCCGGTCGCCACCCGTACGACGAGGTGGATTGGGAGACGCGCACGGCCAGCATCGTCGGCGAGGACGGTAAGGCCGTCTTCGAGCAGCATGACGTGGAGGTGCCGAAAGACTGGTCGCAGCGGGCGACGAACGTGGTCGCCTCCAAGTACTTCCGCGGGCCCCTCAGCGCCGACGCCGTCGTTCACCACGAGCGCGGCGAGATCAAACGCGAGCGGAGCGTGCGCGAGCTCATCGACCGCGTCGCCGGCACGATAACGGCCTGGGGCGTCAAGGACGGCTATTTCGCGGACGGCGACGAGGCGGATAGCTTCGCGGCGGAGCTTGTCCACGTGATCCTGCACCAGATGGCGACCTTCAACAGCCCCGTCTGGTTCAACGTCGGCGTGGAGGAGACGCCGCAGTGCTCCGCCTGCTTCATCCTGTCCGTCGACGACACGATGGACTCGATCCTCGACTGGTGCCGAACGGAAGGCATGATCTTCAAGGGCGGCTCCGGCTCCGGCGTCAACCTGTCGCGGCTGCGCTCCTCGCGGGAGCCGCTTTCGACGGGTGGGCTCGCCTCCGGGCCGGTGTCATTCATGCGCGGCGCCGACGCCATCGCCGGCTCGATCAAGTCAGGCGGCAAGACGCGGCGGGCGGCCAAGATGGTCATTCTCAACGCTGACCACCCGGACATCGTCGAGTTCGTCGAGTGCAAGGCGAAGGAGGAGCGCAAGGCGTACACGCTCGGCGAGGCGGGCTACGACCTGTCGCTAGACGGCGAGGCGTGGACTTCGATCCAGTTCCAGAACGCGAACAACTCCGTGCGCGTGACGGACGAGTTCATGCGGGCGGCGACGTCGGACGGGCAGTGGGCGCTGCGGGCGGTGACGACGGGCGACGCGGTGGAAACGCTGCCGGCCCGCGACCTGCTACGCAAGATAGCGGAGGCGGCCTGGCAGTGCGGCGACCCCGGGATGCAGTTCGACACGACAATCAACGACTGGCATACCTGCCCGGAGAGCGGCCGCATCAACGCCTCGAACCCCTGCTCCGAGTACATGCACATCGACAACTCCGCCTGCAACCTGGCATCGCTAAACCTGATGAAGTTTGTCGATGACGAGGGCGAGTTCGACCTGGAGTCGTTCCGGCAGGCGGTAACGGTGATGATCACGGCGCAAGAGATCATCGTCGGCAACGCCGGCTACCCGACGGAGCTCATCGGCGCGAACGCCGGCAAATATCGCGCGCTGGGGCTCGGCTACGCTAACCTCGGCGCGCTGCTCATGTCGCGCGGCCTCCCCTACGATTCCGACGGCGGACGCGCCTATGCCGCCGCTGTCACCGCCCTCATGAGCGGCCAGGCCTACGCGGCATCGGCTCGGCTGGCGGCGCTGAAAGGTCCGTTCGCGGACTTCGAGCGGAACCGGACGGCAATGCTCGGCGTCGTCGAAAAGCACCGGCAGGCGGCGGAGAGGATCGACGCGGCGCTGGTGCCGGAACCGCTGCTGACGGCGGCGAAAGGGGCCTGGCAGGAGGCGCTTTCGCTGGGAAGAGAGCACGGCTATCGCAACGCGCAAGTGAGCGTCCTGGCGCCGACGGGCACCATCGCCTTCATGATGGACTGCGACACCACGGGCGTGGAGCCGGACATCGCGCTGATCAGCTACAAGCGGCTGGTCGGCGGCGGCATGATCAAGCTGGTGAACCGCACCGTGCCGCTGGCGCTGCGCAAGCTCGGCTACGGACGCGAGCGGATCCAGGAGATCCTGTCTTATGTCGACCAGGAGGGCGTCATCGAAGGGGCGCCGAACCTCGCGGACGAGCACCTGCCGGTGTTCGACTGCGCGCTCAAGCCGGCGAAGGGGATGCGCTGCATCGCGCCGCTGGGCCACGTCCGCATGATGGGCGCCATCCAGCCGTTCATCTCCGGCGCCATCTCCAAGACCGTCAACCTGCCCAACGAATCGACGGCAGAGGAAGTGATGGATACGTTCGTGGAGGCCTGGCGAAACGGCGTCAAGGCGATCGCCGTCTACCGCGACGGCTCCAAGCGGACGCAGCCGGTGAGCACGGCGCGGCAGAGCGCGGGGCCGGTCGCGAAGCCGGTGCGCCGCCGCCTGCCGGACACGCGCCACTCCATCACCCACAAGTTCTCGATAGAGGGGCACGAAGGGTACATTACCGTCGGGACGTACGAAGACGGCTCGCCGGGGGAGATCTTCATCACGATGGCCAAGGAAGGCAGCACGATCTCCGGCATGATGGACGCCTTTGCCACGTCGATATCGCTGACGCTGCAATACGGCGTGCCGCTGAAGGACCTGGTGAACAAGTTCGGGCACATGCGCTTCGAGCCGGCGGGCATGACGCAGAACCGCGACATACCGGTCGCGCAGTCGGTCGTCGACTATGTCTTCCGCTGGCTCGGCTCGCAGTTCCTGGGCGAGGAGGAGAAAGCGGAGTTAGGCATTCTCAGCGAGGCGGTGCGGCTGCGGCTGGCGGCGAACTACGGGAAGCAGGGCGAGTTCGTCATCAAGTCGAACGGGCACAACGGGCAGGAAGACGCGCCGGTGTGCATGAACTGCGGCTGGATTATGACACGCAGCGGCACGTGCTATCGCTGCGAGAACTGCGGGAGCACTAGCGGCTGCTCATAACGTGTTTGGAAGCTGTCGGCGGACTCCCCCGCCACCAGCCGCCCGACAGCGATCTAGAAGTGGCGTCCCTGATTCGTCAGGGGCGCCACTCATTATTGGCGCGCGACGGAAATGATAAACTGGATTCGGCAAGAATCCGGCATAAAGGACCCTGGGTAGAGGACGACCCGGAGGTGCACCTATGGCGACCAAAGCTCACCCCAACTCCATTGCTCTCTCCGATAACGCCCGCGTGGTGCTCGAGCGGCGCTACCTGGCGAAAGACGAGCGCGGCCGCACCGTCGAGACGCCGGAGCAGCTATTCCGACGCGTCGCGCACAACATCGCCGGCGCCGAACAAGCGTACGGCGGCGCGCAACAGGTGGACTTCTGGGAGCAGCGCTTCCTCGACGTGATGACGAGCCTGCGCTTCCTCCCCAACTCGCCGACGCTAGGCAACGCCGGTCAGCCGCTGCAGCAGCTCGCTGCCTGCTTCGTCCTGCCGGTCGAGGACTCGATGGAAGGCATCTTCGGCGCCATCTGCAACATGGCGGTGATCCACAAGAGCGGCGGCGGCACCGGCTTCTCGTTCAGCAGGCTGCGACCGGCTGGCGACATGGTCCGGAGCACGGCGGGCCTCGCGAGCGGTCCGGTGTCGTTCATGAAGGTCTTCGACGCGGCAACAGAGGCGATCAAGCAGGGCGGCACGCGGCGCGGCGCCAACATGGCGATCCTCAACGTCGAG
>Ga0187849_1004537_pt1 | contig 11486 bp, 7 predicted proteins | sample June2016WEW_4_10_2_FD_132412 | JGI IMG/M metagenome (GOLD analysis project Ga0187849, IMG submission 132412) | Peatland microbial communities from SPRUCE experiment site at the Marcell Experimental Forest, Minnesota, USA - June2016WEW_4_100 | ecosystem: Environmental > Terrestrial > Soil >... | reverse complement strand
GGCGCGGTGGCGAAACTTCGTTGAAGTACGGCAAGTCTTCAAAGATGCCGATGATGTGGATGGATACGTGGTCTTCAATATCCGGCAAAATCGCTACCGGTTGGTGACGGTCATTCACTATGCGCGCGAGAAGGAAGGCCGAATCACGCAGGGCCACATCTACATTCGGGCTTTTCTGACGCACCGGCATTATGACAACCGGGCTAACTGGGACAAAGGGGTCAAACGATGAGCACAGTGCTTGCAAATCCAACCGAAATGATTCGGCAGGGAGCACCACGTCTGATTCACTCGGATGAAGAGCTTGAGGAATACACTTGTACTCTCTTCGAGTTGACAGCGAAACCCGATCCAACTCCCGACGAGCAAGAGGCTATCGAGTTGATGACCCTTCTGATCGAACGCTACGAGTCCGTGCGCTACCCTATACCCGAGGCAGAGCCTGCCGATGTGCTGCGCTTTCTGCTGGAGCAAAATGGACTCTCGCAGCGTGACATTGCTGCGGAGTTAGGCAGCGAAAGCACCGTTTCGCTGGTCCTCTCCGGCAAGCGCCAGTTGAACCGCGATCATATTGCGCGGCTGAGCCGGCGGTTCAACGTGTCGCCGGCGGTGTTCTTCGGAGTGACCACGCTGCATTGATTGTCCGGAAGGAGTGGCGTTGTGGCTGGCCGATGCTTTTCTACTCTATTTGGTTGTCCGCAGCCGCTTGGCCAGCGCCCATTTCAGCTCATCGATTCCCTGCCCCGTAACTGCCGAAATCGCGTGGAACTCCAGCTTCCTGCGCTTTACGTGAGCCGCCAGCTTCTTGAGTTTGTCGGGGTTGGCAGAGTCGATCTTGGTGGCGGCTATGATCATGGGCTTGTTCGCCAGAGGGTGTTCGCCGTCGGCGTTGGTGAAGCTGGCCAGCTCCTGATTGATGACCTTGAAGTCCTCCACCGGGTCGGGACGGCCGCTGGCATCCGAAACATCGACCAGGTGGACGAGCAGGCGGGTGCGCTCGATGTGACGCAGGAACTGTGTGCCCAGGCCTGAGCCGAGATGCGCGCCTTCGATCAAGCCGGGCATGTCGGCGACGACGAAGGACTCCAGCTCCGGCTCCTCGCCGACGGTGACCACGCCGAGGTTAGGCTCGAGCGTGGTGAAGGGGTAGCCGGCGATCTTGGGACGCGCGGCGGAGATGCGGGAGATGAGAGTGGACTTGCCGGCGTTGGGGTAGCCGACCAGGCCGACATCGGCCAGCAGCTTGAGTTCCAGGCGATAAAGACGATCCTCGCCGGGACGGCCCAGCTCGTGCTCTCGCGGGGCTTGATGGGTGCTGGTGGCAAAGTGCTGGTTGCCGCGTCCGCCGCGTCCGCCTTTGGCGATGACAACCCGTTCGTCGGGTTCGGAGAAGTCATGCACCAGCTCGCCGGTCTGCTGGTCGTACAGCAATGTGCCGACGGGGACTTGCAGGATGACGGGGTTGCCGTCGAGCCCGGAGCAGTTGGAACCCATGCCGTGTTCGCCGCGCTGGCCCCTGTGCTCCGGGTTATAGCGGAAATGGATCAGCGTGTTGTGGCGCTGCGAACTGACCATGACGACATCGCCGCCGCGCCCTCCGTCGCCGCCAGATGGCCCGCCGCGGGGCACGGACTTTTCGCGCCGGAAGGCCATGCAGCCGTGGCCGCCGTCGCCGGCCTTGACGCGAATTTTCGCTTCATCGATGAACATGGGGAACCGAGGGACTAGGGACTAGGGAATAGGGAATAGCCCGCGAATGCCAACCGGCGAGGTAAATCCGAAATACCGTCTTTTCAGTTTACCGGAGAAGGGCATAGAATCTCTGGGAACGTTGTTGATGGGGTAATTTGAGCGGCCAAAGCAGGGAGATTTCTGTCTGACTATGGCCGCAAGGCTCTGCCCCATCCGGACCCGCCGCCAGAGCGGGCCGGGGTTGAAGCTTGGAGAGGTTTTCCCAGGATCTGCCGCGAGCGAGTCTCGATGGCAGGAAGTTGGACGAAGACGCTGGCGGTTGCCGTGCTGCTGATGAGCGCGGGAACGGTGGGTTTTACCCAATCACCCCAGATTCAATCAGACGTAGATCAATCGACCGGCTCACTGAGTGGTAGAGTGACCGACCTGCACTCCAAGCCCCTGGAGGGTGTTGCGGTCGTAGTACGCAACCAAGCCACCGGCGCTGAGTCGCGCACCATCACGACAAAAAACGGAGCATACCGGTTCAGTGGACTGGAGCCGGGGGAGTACGCGCTCTTCGCCGAGAGTCCTCAACTGGGGCGTGGCCAGGTGGAATGGATTGTGGTCGCAGCCGGCCACGAGGCGCGGGTGCAGGCGGCGATAGAGTTGGAGCCGCTGCCGCCCAGTCCTGTTGTGGCGGCATTGCCAGGTGAAGAACATCCCAAAATTGAAGAGCCGCCCTGGATGAACCGGCCCGTCCTGGAGATGGAAACCCTGCTTGTGGGCGACGTTGCAATGACCACTGAGACCTTGAGTTTGCTGGCCTTGCGCGGGCAGTGGATGAGAGCGAAGGTTTCTCAAACCGCGACAGTCGAGTTGAACGTTGCGCTGGAGACCGAGCTGTTGTGGACGCTGCCCTCGCGTGGGCTGTGGGTGAGAGCAAAAGTTACTCGGACCACGGCTGTCGATGTAAACGCTGCACTGGAAACTGAGCCATTGCGGACGCTGGCTCTGGCGGGGCAAAGCCTGCCGAATCCCACTTCTCCGGCGCCGATAGCCTCTCCTGCGATTAGTCCGGCGGCTCCGCCGTTGAGCAACACGATGAGCGCCGCCGAGTTGCAGGCATTGCCGGTGAGCGGGCGGCGCTGGCAGGATTTTGTGCTGGACAATACGCCCACATCCACAACCCCGGCAGGCGGCCAGGGAGAGATTTCGCTGCGAGGCGCGAGTGAGCCGACGGAGATCGCGGTGGATGGAATGAACCGGAGGACGGTCTTTGGCCCCACAAATGAGACGGGGCAAGGCTCGCAGGGACGGGGGCCGTTGGGTCAGGGCGAGAACCCGGCCGGAATGGCGCAGGTGGGCAAAGGCGGGCATGGGCTTGTCCTAAGCGAAGCGGCGATTCGCACGGTGGAGACAATGGCCGGCAACGTGGAGGCCGCGGCAGACCGGGCGGCGGGCGGGCGCATGAACGTGGAGACTCAGCGCGGCGCCAATGAGCTGCATGGACAGGTTTTTTTCTTTGATCGCCAGAACACATGGGGCGCGCGAAACCCTTTTACGCAGTGGGTGAAGGAGACTGCGCCGGCCAGCGCGCTCTATAATTCGGTTCCGGTGTTTACGCCGGAGTCCTACACGCCTCCGGATCACGAAACCACCTGGGGCGTCGGCGTGGGCAGCCGCATTCGTCGGGATAAGCTCTTCTGGTTTGCCGCGCTCGATGGTTATAACCGAAACGATCCGGGACTGGCTACGGTGAAACATCCGGACGAGTTTTTTGCTCAGCCCTCGAATGACCAGATGCAGGTGTTGAGCGCGCGACTGGGGTTGAGCAGTTCCAATCCGGTCGGCGAGGGTCTGGCGACCTACTCGCCGATGCTGGAGACGCTGGCCGGTCTTCTCGGCCCCGCGCCACGCACCGCTACGCAGTGGACCGGCTTTGGGAGGCTTGATTGGCAGGCGAGCGAGCGCAATCGCTTCACGTTGGAGGGCATCGGCGCGCGATGGAACTCGCCGGGCGGAGGGCTGACCCGCGTCTCGGAGAGCTACGGAAACCACAGCTTCGGGTCGAGCAAGGCCAGCGAGGAGTGGCTGTTGGGCCGCTGGGAGGCTTTTTTGACACCCAACCTGTTGGCCGTGACCCAGGCCTCTGCGGGACGCGTCATCCAGGAGGCGCGGCCTGAAACTCCATCAACCTATGAGAAGACTCTGCTTAGCGGGAATGTGTGGGGCCAGTTGCCGCAGATCGTGGTGGACAATCGCTATGGCTTCACCATCGGCAACCCGTCACGCTTTGGGCAGGGCAGCTATCCGGATGAGCACCTCTACCACGGGCGGGAGTCGGTGGATTGGATTCGCGGCAAGCTGCTGGTGAAGGCCGGCTTCGAGGTCAGCCACAACGCCGATGCGACCAGTTTGCTGCGCAACCAGACGGGGACCTACCACTACTCCAACGTGGAGAACTTCATCTCCGACGCGCTGGTTTTCAGCAAGTTTGGGCTGACAGACGCGCTGGACCCATCGAACCAGCACAACTGCGACCAGACGGGCAAGGTGTGGCGTGATTCAGGGGGCGGGTTGCGCGGGGTGGGTTACCTGCCCTGCTACTCCTACTACTCGCAGGTCATGGGTCCCAGCGGCTGGCACTTAAGCACCAACGATTGGGCGGGATACGCGACGGCCCAATGGGAGGCGAACAAGCGCGTGGTCCTCTCCATCGGGTTGCGCTGGGAGCGGGAACAATTGCCGCCGCCCATTGGCGCGCTCTGGCCGCCACCGATTGCCCCGAACTTATCCACCGGAGCTTTGCCTCCCCAGGGACTGCCCAACCTTGGCAACAATTGGGGTCCGCGGGTCAGCCTGGCTGTGGGGTCAGGCGAAAAACACTGGCCAGTGCTCCGGCTGGGCTACGGAATGTACTTTGGACGTACCGGAAACCTGGCGCTGGAGACGGCGCTGACCCAGACCGGTTCCTTGAACGGAGACCTGAACTTTTTCATGCGGCCCACGGACAATCTGAACAATGGCGGTGCTCCGCCATTTCCTTATGTATTGCGGGGAACTCCGGGGAGCGCAGTGAAGCCGGGAGCGGTGGAGTTTGCGCCCAGCTTCCACAATCCCGAGGTGCATCAGGCGGTTGTGACCGTCGAGGAGACATTGCCCAGCCATGTGGAGCTGATCGCCAGCGCGATGGTGAGCCTGGGACGGCGACTGCCGGTCTACATCGACACCAACTTAGGTCCCGCAGCCACGATGGCGGGGAACATCACCTACGCCGTGGTAGATCCCATCAGGGCGGTAAACCCCACCAAAGGTGGGCCCATCAAGGCCACGCAGATCACGGTTCCCTTTTACGCCTCCTGGTTCTCGGCCGGATATACGGGATGGCTCAACCCGAATTATCAACAGATCGACCAGATCACGAGCGTGGCCAACTCGACCTATGAGGCGGCGATGCTGAGGGTTGTCCGCTATGGCCGACGGGGTCTGAGCCTGCACGCCCACTACGTCTTCTCTCGCGCCATGGATTGGAACCCCGGCGAGAGTGAGCTAGAGCCGGCCAACTTCAGCCAGGAGTACGGAACCAGTGACCTGGATATGCGCCACTCTGTCACCGCCTGGGCGATCTATGAAGCGCCATGGAAGCTGCGCGGCATGGCCGGAAAACTGGGCAATGGTTGGATGCTCTCGGGGATCGGAAAGTTCCGCAGCGGCTTACCCTACACCATGCGTGTATCGGGTTCGCTACCTAAGTGCATCGTGAGCGCGGGCGCGGGCGTGACACTCTGCAACACGCCTTATACGGGGCAGCAAGCGAATCCCGGCGACCTCTTCATGGGGCTGAGATCGGGCATGAACGGCTCGGGCGGCGACAACCGCGTTTATGGCGTAGGCCGCAACACCTACCGCTATCCGGCCACCTGGAAGGTCGATCTGCGGCTAGGAAGGCGCTTCGACCTGGGGCACATGCGCCAACTGGAGCTGTTGGCGGAGAGCTTCAACCTATTCAATCACCAAAATGTGACCGAACTGGAGACCACGGGCTACTATATCGAATCCGGAACGACTAACTCCCCGCCCACGCTGAACTTCCTCACCGGCCTGAAGGCCAACACCACGGCCTTCGGCCAGCCTCTGAACATCAATGCAACCAACTTCTACCGCGAGCGGCAGATTCAATTTGGGTTAAGGTTGAGGTTTTAGTTACTCGCAGGAGGCGTCTGCGCTGCCGGGGGCGCTGGCGCCGGAGCGGGCGCAGGTGCGGGCGCGGTCGTATCAGCTGGCGCAGGCGCGGGTGCTGGCGCGGGAGCGGGAGGAGGAGGTTGCGGCAACTTGTACAGGCTGCGGATGTAAATGACGAGGTTCCACACCTCGTCATCCTTGGCGCGGCCCTCGGCTTCGGCAGGCATCTGGCCCTTGCCGTTGCGGATGAGGTTGAACAGATCCTGGTCCTGCCTGTCGGCCAGCGCCGCGGGGTTGCTCAAATCTTTGAGCGTTATTCCCATCCCAGTGGCAACATCGGTCTTGCCATTCCCGTTGTCCCCATGGCACAACGCGCAGTCCTGTGTATAAAGCTCCTTGGCGCGCGCGTGTGACTTTTCGGTAGGCTTTACCGGATTCTTTTGGCCAGCGGCAGGGGCCGGGGTAGTGTCCTGCGAAATGGACCCTGGAGCGGACAAGGCGAAAATCCCAAACAAAACAGCAGAAACAAATAGCAACGGCTTCAACATGGCAGCCTCCTCAGTTGCGGTTGCCTGTTCGTGGCATCCTGCAGCCGAATCGTTCATCGCATGGATTATATGCCATTCAGACGGCATCAGGCTGGGTGGATTTGATCGATATGGTTCAAACGGGGCGATTTGGCGGGGTTGGCGCGGTTATTATGCGGCAAACGCCTCGCGGCTTCAGGGAATTTGCCGCCAGCCGCAGGCCAGATCCGGGGTGGTGGTCTTGCCGTCGAGCCTGAAGCAGGAAGCGCCGTTAATGTCGGTCGAGAAGGTGCGGACCCGGGCCGATTCTAGCGCTTTGAGCACCTCGCTGCGGGGATGGCCATAACGGTTGCGCAGGCCGCAGGAGATGACAGCGCACTCAGGGTGCACGCGGGCCAGGAATTCCGGGCGCGTGGAGGTGATACTGCCGTGGTGGCCGACCTTGAGCAGGGTGCTGTCCAGGCCGTGTTCGGCCAGCATTGCTTGCTCGATGGGCGCCTCGGCGTCGCCCTCTAAAAATACAGAAGTGGCTCCGTAGGCCACCCTCAGCACCAGCGAATCGTTGTTGCCGGGCTGCGGGCCGGGCTGACGGTCGCTGAAGGGAGCCAGGACGCTGACCTGGGTTGGGCCGAAGGCGAAAGCGTCGCCGGCACGCAATGAGCGGACGCGAACATGGAGTTCGGCGGCCTCGTCGAGCAGAGCGACGTAGTCTTTGGAGCGAGGATTGTTGCCCACCCAAAGCTCGGCGGGATGGAAGTTTCGCAAAATAGCGGGCAGTCCGCCCATATGGTCGGAGTGGGCGTGGGTGAGAGCCACCACATCGAGACGGCGAATGCCGCGCGACCACAGCACCTCAGAGACGACCTCCTCTCCGATGTCGAAATTCTGGGGAGCCTGTCGCGGGCCGCCGCCAAAGCCACCGCCATCGACCAATAGCGTTTTGCCGTCAGACGCAATCAGAAGTAGAGAGTCGCCCTGGCCGACATCGATGGCCTCGACGAGCAATGCATCACGCGGGTGATCGACGGGGCGGGGCAGGACGGCGACGACGGCAGCCAGAAAGAGCGCAATCCAGGCGGCGCGGCGATGCCAGCGCAATCCAGAGGAAACAGCCCTGCGTGCCAGCACGATGGCCGCCGCAAGCAACGCGCAGAAGGCCAGCGATTGCCAAAGCATCGGCGCGGGAATGCGATAGTTCCCGAAGGTGGGCGAGCCGAAGAAATGCACCAGACCGATTCCAAAGTGCAGGGGCAGCGCCACGAACATGGCTGGAACTACCGCGTAGGCTGGACTAATCAGAGCGAAGAGCAGAGTAATCAGCGCGGCCGGCATCAGAATCACGAGCAGTGGCAGGATAAACAGATTCACCGGCAGCGCGAAGACAGTGATGCGATGGAAGTAGATGGCCATGGGCAGGGCCATGGCCAGTTCCACCACGAAAGACACAACCATGAGTTCAAAAATGCGAATCAGGCAGCGCATCGTCCATGGAAAGACACGCCAGGCGATGAAGTTGGCCCATCGACCGTCCACTGCATCCCTGAGTCCTACAGCCATCATGCGCAGCGTAATTCGATATTGCGCCTGGCGCGGAGGCAGTTTTGCATCCACGGCGATTTGACGCAGGTCGCGGGTGGCCGTCAGAAAAGGGTGCACCGTGGCCAGCAGCAGCGGAGCGGCGACGCCGCCGATGGCCACCACGGCCAGCAGGGTCATTTGGAAACTGGCGTCGAAGAGGCTGCGCGGGCTGTAGACCAGCAGGCAGAGAGCGGCAAAACCGATGGTGTTCAGCGCGTTGCGCTCGCGGTAGAGGAGCCGGCCGAGCAGGTAGAGGGTGACCATCCACAGCGAGCGCGCGACCGGCGTGGCGAAGCCGGTGAAGATGGCGTATGCGAAAGAGGCCAGAATGGTGGCGAATGTGGCTGGGACGCGGGAAAGACGCAGGCGGCGCGCGACCCAGAAAAGACAGCCAGCTACGATGGCCAGGTGGAAGCCGGAAATCACCAGCATGTGGAAGGAGCCGGTGCGCTCAAAGCCCACGCGCAGAGAGTGAGTCAGGAAGGTGCGGTCGCCGGTGACCATGGCGGCCAGCATCACAGCATCATCCTCTGATAGGCGCAAGGGAGCGGGCAGGCGGCGCATGGCCGCGGGTAAAGCCAACAGGCGGGCGCTCGAGGCGCGCTGCAATCCGCTGACGCGGCAGGCGAGGAAAAGGCCGGTGGACGGGCCGAGACGTTCTACGCGATCAATGCTTACCGTCGCCATGGAGGTGATGCCCTGCTCGACGAGGAAATCCTCGCGGTTCCAGACGCCGGGATCGTGATAGACCTCGGGCGGCAGCAGGCGGACCACGGCGCGCACGCGCTCGCCGCACTGAAAAGGCTGCTGGATTGCCGTGGCTTCGGGCCAGCGAACGGTCAACCGCACACGGCCTTCGACCGGTGCCTGCACGTCGTCGGCGTCGGTGACCACCTCCAGGCTGGAGACGCGCAGATCGATTCTCTGCGAGGGACGCTGGACCGATGCAGGCTCATCCAGGTTCTGCTCTGTTTCGCCGCGCACCGGACCAGCATCGACGACCGCGCCTTCAACGGTGCGCAGCAAACCGTCAGAGAGCGCGGCCAGCGCGGGTGCGGGCGCCGGATGCGGCTCCATCCAGGCGCACCATGCGCCCAACAGCAACCACAGCGCGGCCAGCGGCAGCCAGGTAAAACGCTGAGCGCGGAATGCCGCCACGCCGCACAGCACAGCCGCCAAAACCAGCGCGATAAGCACCAGGCTGGGCCGCAGCCAAAGAAACTGAGTAACCGCAATCCCCACAGCAAAGAGCCAGGCCGCGTGAAAGAGCGGGACGGAACCCGGCCCTAGGCCAAGCGCGGCAGGAGCGCCGATGACTTGCGCGGGAGTGGGGGATTCGAATTGCATCGCACGGGGAAACTCAAAAAGCTCTTCTGGCACACAAGCCTATCAGGCTCGCCGCATTTGGACCACTGTTTCCAGATGAAAAGTCTGGGGAAAAAGGTCGGCGAGGGTGATGGATTGGATTTGATAGCCGGAGGCGATGAGCGCGCGCAGATCGCGGGCCAGAGTGGCCGGATCGCAGGAGACGTAGACCAAAGCGGGGGCGGCGATCTCCGACAGCAGCGAGCAGATCTCCGCGCCGAGACCGGTGCGCGGCGGGTCTACCACGATCAAGTCAGGCACAATCAGATCAGGAATTGCCGAGCCGGAAGACGCACCCGCAGTGCGATGGGTTGCATGGGCGCGAAGAAAATCCAGGGTGTCGCTCTTCACCGGAATTCCGGTGGTGCCTTTGAGGTTGGCCGCAAGCGCCTGCGTTGCCGAAGGGGAGGATTCGACGGCTACCACGTGCTCAAACCGGGCCGCGAGCAGTCGCGCGAAGAGTCCTACGCCCGCAAAGAGATCCCAGGCGAGACTGCCGTTGTGGCCGGCGACAACTCGCTCCACCAGAGAGTCTACCAACCAGCGATTGACCTGAAAAAATGCTCCATGGTCCACGCGATAGTCGAAGCCGGCAGCACGATAGTCGAGCGATGCCGCGCCCCACTGCGCCAGCGTGCGCGGCTGCTGACCGGGACGGCCCTCGGCTGCCAGTTCCGCGCCAATCAGCGCGGGAATCCGCTTGTGCAATGCCAGCGCCAACGCATCAAAGCGCAGCTTGATTGGACTTGCAGTGAAGACAGTGGCCAGCAGAGTGGTTTCCGCAGCATCGCAGAAGAGCGCAATCTCCGTGGGGCGCAGCGCCGGGGTAAACTCGCGCAGAACTTCCGTAAAACTCCGCGCGGCCTCAACCAGCAATGGCGCGGCGATAGGGCACTCGCGCAGGGGGACCACTACGCGAGAGCGACGGCCGCGATAGCCCAGCTTTCCCGCCGCGTCGAAGGCCAAGCGAATACGGTTGCGGTAACGCCAGGGCTCGCCGGAGAGCACGTCAATTTTTTCCAGCACTCGAGCCCCGCCACGTTCCAAAGTTTCGCGCAGAATCGCTTGTTTGAGGGCCAGTTGAGTTGCATAGTCCGCGTGCTGGTAGTGGCAGCCGCCGCAGGCGCCGAAGTGCGGGCAGGCGGGCGTGATGCGCTCCGGCGCTGCGCGGATGATCTCGTCAACCTCGGCGGTCGTGTAGCCGGGCTTGCTCTGCGTGATGCGCACCCGCGCCTGCTCGCCCGGCAAAGTGAACGGCACAAAAACCGCCTTGCCCTCGATGCGAGTCAGACAGGCTCCTCCGTAGACCGGCTTCTCGATTTCGACAAGCTGTGATTCAGCGAATTGTTTTGCGGGCGGCGTCGCGGGAAGCGTCATTGCTGGCTCATGTAAAACAGACTCATTCGCGGCAGGTTGTAGTGCACCAGCAATTGCTTCTGCACAAATTGCCTTTCCACCTGGCGCAACTGCACGGTTCCCATGCGGCTGCGATAGGGCGCCAGTTCGCGGGCCGCATGCGCTTTGAGGCTCACCAGCAGTTCTTCGGGAGCCGCTGCAGTCAGTGCAGCAAAGAGTTTTTCTTCTAGCACGGTGAGAATGCGTTCGAGGGCCTCTAGCTCGGACGGCGAGCTGCTTTGGCTTCCGTACTCGGTAGCCAGCTCGCGCAGGCGGGCGGCGGTTGCGACGCAGGCTTCGGGAGCAACTGTGGACGCATCCAGCGCCGTTGCGGCGGATTCAAGGTGCGCGGCCACGCGCTCCTGCTCGAATCCCGACTCGCGATCAATGATAGAGGGAGCCGTTCCTGCGGAGGCCTCGCGCAGTTCCTCTGCTGCCACCATTACCGCCTGCGCGCACCACGCCAGCCCGTTGATGCGCCGCATTCGCCCGCGCTTTTGCCGCGCCTCATATTTGTCAAAGGCTGCGTCAATGCCGCGCAACACGGCCTCCAGCGGAACGCCTGCCTCACGCCAGGTCTCGATCAGCGCCCAATCCAGCGTGGAGAGCAACAACAGAGCCCCGCGCCGGTGCTGGAAGCGCTCCTCGATCTCGGTGAAGTAGTTGAAGTAGTTCAGCACGGCGTGCGCCTCAGTGCTGCTTTGCGGGGCGGTTGCGCTCAAAGAGAATCAGCAGGCCATCGAGGGTGAGCATATCGTCGATCTC
>Ga0187849_1004533_pt1 | contig 11493 bp, 7 predicted proteins | sample June2016WEW_4_10_2_FD_132412 | JGI IMG/M metagenome (GOLD analysis project Ga0187849, IMG submission 132412) | Peatland microbial communities from SPRUCE experiment site at the Marcell Experimental Forest, Minnesota, USA - June2016WEW_4_100 | ecosystem: Environmental > Terrestrial > Soil >... | reverse complement strand
CGAACGAGGCAAAATATATATAACCAACCGATTGAACAGGCTGCTTACCGATGCGCAGGAGCAGGCCCAGAGGCTCAAAGATGAGTATGTCTCGGTCGAGCACATCCTGCTCGCTTTTTTGCAGGAGGGAACGAGCAGCCCCTCCGGCCAGGTGCTCCAGGAATTCGGCGTCACAAGGGATTCGCTTCTAAAGACGCTTACTTCGATTCGCGGAAGCCAACGGGTAACCAGCGCCACTCCGGAATCGGCCTATGAGGCCCTTCAGAAATACGGGCGCGATCTTGTCGAGGAGGCGCGGAGCCAAAAACTTGACCCGGTTATCGGCCGGGATTCTGAAATACGGCGGGTTATCCGCATTCTCAGCCGGAAGACCAAGAACAATCCGGTCCTCATCGGGGAGCCGGGCGTAGGCAAAACGGCCATAGTGGAGGGTCTGGCTCACCGGATCGTGCGGGGAGACGTTCCCGAAGGCCTGAAAGACAAGACCATTTTCTCGCTGGATATGGGGTCGCTGGTCGCTGGGGCCAAGTACCGCGGCGAATTCGAAGAGAGGCTCAAAGCGGTCCTAAACGAGATAAAAGAAGCCCAGGGCAGGATTTTGCTCTTCATCGACGAGCTGCACACTATAGTCGGCGCAGGGCGGGCCGAAGGTTCGATAGACGCCGGGAACATGCTCAAGCCCATGCTTGCCAGGGGCGAGTTGCATTGTATAGGGGCGACCACGCTCGATGAATACCGCAAGAATATCGAAAAGGACGCTGCCCTGGAGCGGCGTTTTCAACCGGTGCTCGTAGACCAGCCTACGGTCGAGGACACGATCTCGATCCTGCGCGGCCTGAAGGAACGCTTCGAGGTTCACCATGGCGTCAAAATTCAGGACATCGCCCTTGTGGCCGCAGCGGTGCTCTCCAACCGCTACATAACCGACCGTTTTTTGCCTGACAAGGCGATCGACCTCGTTGATGAAGCCTGCGCAATGATCAGAACGGAAATCGATTCGATGCCTTCCGAACTCGACGAAGTGGAAAGGCGAGCGCGGCAGCTTGAAATCGAAGAAGTGGCCCTGGCCAAAGAACACGACAAGGCCAGCCATGAAAGGCTTAAGGCGCTGAGAAAAGAGTTGGCCGAGCTTCGAGCGAAGGCCGATTCCATGAAAGCCCAGTGGGAGGCTGAAAAAGAGTCGATCAAAAAAGTTCAGGCGATTAGAGGGGAGATCGAGAAGGTCCGTCACCAAATGGAAGCCTCCGAACGCGAATTCAATCTCCAGAAAACGGCCGAGCTGAAATACGGAGTGCTCCCGGACCTCGAGAAAAAGCTGCACGAGCAGGAGGACCAGCTTTCAAACAGGCAGCAGGGATCTCGGCTCCTCCGTGAGATGGTTACCGAGGAGGAAATAGCCGACATTGTCTCGCGCTGGACCGGAATCCCGGTGACCAGGCTCGTTGAAGGAGAGCGGGAAAAGTTGCTCAAGCTCGATGAAGTGCTTCACAAGCGCGTTATCGGCCAGGATGAGGCTGTTCAACTGGTGGCTGATGCGGTAATACGCGCTCGTTCGGGAATAAAGGACCCGAGGCGGCCGATCGGCTCTTTCATCTTTCTTGGTCCGACCGGCGTCGGGAAAACGGAGCTTGCAAAAACTCTTGCGGAAGCTCTGTTCGATACCGAGGAGAACCTGATCCGGATCGATATGAGCGAATACCAGGAGCGCCATACCGTTTCGCGCCTGATTGGAGCGCCTCCCGGATACGTCGGATACGAAGAAGGGGGTCAATTGACCGAAGCCGTCCGAAGGAAGCCTTATTCCGTAATTCTTTTCGATGAAATAGAAAAGGCCCACAGGGACGTTTTCAACACTCTGCTCCAGATCCTGGATGACGGCCGGCTGACTGACGCTCAGGGCCGAACGGTTGACTTCAAAAACACGGTAATAATTATGACCAGCAATATCGGTTCGGAATACCTGCTGGAGGGTGTGACCAAAGACGGGAAACTCCGGGAAACCGCAAGGACAAGTGTAATGAGCGCCCTGAGGCGGCATTTCATGCCTGAGTTTCTGAACAGGGTCGATGAGATCATCCTGTTTAAGCCGCTTACGATAGACGAGATAAAGAAGATAATCGACCTGCTCGTTGAAGACCTGAACCGGAGGCTCAATGCCAGGCGCCTCACTCTTCGCCTGACCGGAGAGGCGCGAGAGTTCATCGCCAAGGCAGGTTACGATCCGGTTTACGGGGCAAGACCTTTGAAGAGGTACATGCAGCGGGAAGTCGAAACCAGAATCGGCCGGGCCATAATAGCCGGTACAATCCTCGACGGGTCCATTATAACCATTGATGTTCGGGATAACGAACTTGTAGTAAACCATACCGCCGAAGCTGAGGCTGAAGTTGCGGGCTAGCGTCCTGAGTTAGTTTCCGTCCGGCAAGGGTCCTTTTCCGCCCTGGGGCGCAGGGGCGCAGGGCCGCAGGCCGATATCTCGACGCTCCGCGAGGCGGGCGGCCGCAAAACCCAATCACGAATCTCGACGCTCCGCGAGGCGTTACAGCTTCCGGCTAAAGCCCATAGCCGTCAACTTAAGAGTTGACAGGCAGAACATTCGTCTGCTGCACCCTTTCCTCGTGCCTCCTTGGTGTTCTTCACCCCGCTGCGCTCCCTCTTCGTGGTTGCTAGCTTAAAATGATTTTCTCACCATGGAGGAGGAGAGGAGCGGGGTGAAGAGCACGAAGGTTCTGTCGAGCCTGCCCTGGGTACCTCGCGGAGCGTGGAGATAAAAGCACCACATAGCGCCTTACAGCCGCCTGACATTAAAGCAAGCAGTTTCACCCCGACACATCCGCTAAAGTTGACGGCAATGGGCTAAAGCCGGTGAAAGGAATGACCGGATTATGTACGCCTCCGCACTAAAATCCCCCCTGCCCCCTTTTAGGAAAGGGGGGATCTCGGTTTCCTTGCCGGGACGAAAACGTTCAGGCTAAACGCCTTGGTCATAGACAGGTCAAGGAGAGCGCGGAGAAGAGATTATCACTCCTTTCCGAACAGAAACGTCGTGGGGCGTGGAATTTGTCTCGGAGTTTCCGGATGGAGACGAGTTAAGGGAACCCAAGAAAGTCAAATGTTAATATGATGGCCCGCCGCACACGTGACCACGGCCAAAGCCGGGGTCACGTGCTACCAAGCAGCCGAAAAAATACGGATACCAACAGTCTCCAATTCGGATTTCTTGTCCTAAAAGAAAGGGATTGAGAGATTAAATTCCTCAATGCAACAGCGTTGCCCCCTGCTCCCTCGCTGTGACGGTGCAGCGTCAGGTCGACCCGAGGGTTAGGCGTCTCGATCACCCGCTCCGTCGTACCTTGAGTAGGGACTCAAGGGTAGCCCTCGTCCACACAGTTTGCTCCTGCACCTGATCTCTCATCCAAAGGAGTTGTCCCTGAAGCTCTACGGACATAGGCGGCGGTGGGAGTTGGACGCGAATCGTGGAACGAGAGGTAAGCCAGACGTACGTTGCGAGGGCCGCAAAAATGAGAGCAGCCCCAAGCCACGGTAGAATCCAAACCGCAGTATAGTGAGGGCTTACAATTAGAGCGACAGCTCCGATAGCAAACGTGGCGGCCGGAATACCTACACGCTCTTTAGTGGTTGCGACACGCTCGAATGACCGCTCTATCCGATCAGGGTCACTCGCCCTCTTGTTCTCCTCGATCTTTGGCGCTTCTACCATGCCCTTGCCTCCTGAAAAAACTACCGGTGAAGTTCAGTGCGCCTAGCAATGATTAGATTAATCCTCATAAGACGCGGACCATTGATGCTCAGCCCCTATGATACGCCGTCACAGTGGCGGTGACTGAGGCTATATCTCTCCTGATGTCATACACTTGCTTCCCTCTGGGGGATTTTCATGCCATGTTATGAGGATCGGCATAAACACCTCTGCGATGACCTCATGGTTTATCGATAGGGCTGCCAACGCCAGCCAGTCATCATTGCCGGCAGGATACGACTATATCGAAATGGCGTCAATCAGAGAATGCATGGAGATGCCCGATTCGACACGCTCTTTTCTTTGATGGTTGTATGGGTTGCGGGGATACTCGCCGAGGCAGGAGAACAAGCTGGAGGTGGACTACAACAACCTCACAATTTCTTGCCACTGTATCTAACTAACTCCAGAAATCCACGTATACTGATCTCATGGAACGTTGAGGTGTCTTGCCAGATCCTTGAGGCCGGCCGGGCCAGGCATAAACGAAACATATGATTCGGGAAGGATACATTCGTTCACGCTCTATTTCTCAAGGTCCAGGAGCTGTCTTAACTTTCGCTGGAGCCTCTCGTGTACAACGAAAGATAGTAAGACTGACAACGTCCAAGCTCAGCTCCGGCCCTGACGGCGCGAAGTGGCGGCTGGGACAGCGGCTGGCGAGCCCTTGTTGGGCGGCGCTATGCCGGACGCGATCTTACCGATACTCTTTGAACACGCCCTTTGCCAGCATGATCGCAGACATCGCCGTAGGCCACCCCGAATAAAATGCAAGGTGCGTGATTGACTCTACAATCTCCCCTTTGGTCACACCGTTTTCGAGTGCACGCACGAGATGGAAGGGCAGCTGTTCCGTTCGATTCAGAGCAACGAGGGTCGCGACGGTGATAAGGCTGCGGTCGCGCTTGGAGAGACCCGGTCTCTCCCACACATCGCCGAAAAGAACGTCCTCGGTAAGTTCAGCTAGCTTTGGCGCGACATCTCCAATCAAGTCCCGTATCATCGAGCTGTGCTGGTCAGTTGCCATGAGGCTACTCCTTTGGTCTTGGATAGACAGGGTCATGCGGCTCGCAGCCAGCCTCCCGTCCCGTCAAGTCTGACAGGAGAACTGCTTCGCTTATCGGCCTCTCAGCGGATCTCCGCCGCGTCCACCTAACGACTGAAATCATCGGCGGCTGCAGGCCAGGCCATCCGCTGGGGTGATTTGCCGGGGGCTCCCCGAGCTAAGGTTAAGCACAAAATAGTGACACCCAAGAACCTTTTAGCACAAAAGCTCAAGTATTGAATGATAAACCTTTGTGGCTAACCCACCTTATGTCCTTGTCGCCTCGACACAGAGCCATTGAAAGTCGCAATACCGTGCCAAAGTGGACCATTTCATATCAAACGCGCTCTCCTCCGTCACCCGTCCTCTCACTCTTTACCACTTCCCGCTCCCCGCTTTACTCGTCCTCCGTCCTCCGTCCTCTGTCTTCTGTCCTCCGTCCTCTGTCCTCCGTCCTCTGTCCTCCGTCCTCTGTCCTCTGTCCTCTGTCCTCCGTACCGGGCCGCCACGCAATGCGGAAAAAATCCGAAAAAACTGTTTACACTTTTCGAGATGAAATGTTAGACGAACATACTGGAAGTTTCGGGAGCGGACCTGCTTTGTCTTATCAGTTCCGTTTCGCCGCGCTTTTCCGGCAAAGGGCCAGCTCGACTATCGGGACCTGGACTGGGGCCATGCTCATGTTTTGGGACAAGACCATAGGAAGGGATTGACTTGTTCGGCAACGGGAGGAGACCGCTAATACCAGGTTGCATTCATAGGGCGCTTGATAACCCCAGGCTGAGCGGGGGAAAGTTTTGTCACCTTAAAGATGCCCCGCACCCCGTAAGGACCCCGAGCAGTTGCGCAAAGACATGGATCGCCTTTATAATAGGTTTGCGATCCTAAAGGCGCGCCGCCGGCAGTTGGCCGGAACTCTGAGCGGGGGCGAGCAGCGGAGTCTTGTCGATTTGATGAGCAGGAAGGCAGCTACTTTTGTTGGAATAACTCCCAAAAAAAGCTGGTCGAAAGAGGTTCGCTCAAGCGCGAGGGCGACAGGGTTAAACCTTTTGTCGACCGCAGGCTCGAAATGACAATGGAGGACACTTGATGCACGAACTGTTGATTGCTCAAACCAACAGGCCCCAGTTTCTTCTGGGCAACGAAGCGATTGTGCGCGGGGCGCTGGAAAGCGGAGTTGGCGTTGTGGCGGCCTACCCTGGGACGCCCTCTTCGGAGATTATCGACAATTTCGCCCAATTGGGCGACGAGGCCGGAATATACGTCGAATATTCAGTAAACGAGAAGGTTTCGGTGGAAGTTTGCTGCGCTGCGGCGCTTTGCGGTGTGAGAAGCCTTTGCTCGATGAAACATGTCGGTCTCAACGTGGCCGCCGATGCTTTTATGAGTCTTGCCTACGTTGGGGTAAAAGCGGGCATGGTGATCGTCGTCGCAGACGATCCATTTCTTCATTCGAGTCAGAACGAACAGGATAGCAGATATTATGCAAAGCTCTCCGGGGTCCCGATGCTCGAGCCATCGACTCCACAGGAAGCTTATCTGATGACGCTTGAAGCCTTCAGGATTTCTGAAAAATTCGGCACGCCCTGCCTGCTGCGCACCACAACGCGTGTAAACCATTGCCGGGGGCCTGTAGAGATCGGCTCGATTCCAGCGCAAAAGGGCTTTTCGGGTGAATTCAAAAAGGACCCCTTCAACATGGTCTTAATTCCCGCAGTGGGCCGGAAATTGCGGTTGGCTTTGCTTGAAAGGACCCAAAGGCTGATCGAGGAGTCCGAGGGCAACCCTTTTAATTTTATTTCCGGAAAGGGCGACCTGGGCATCATTACCAGCGGCGTCTGCTTTCTCCATGTGCTCGACGCTGTAACCGGCATGGGCCTGGAGGATAAAATCAAGATCCTGAAGCTGGGCTTTACCTATCCACAGCCTAAAGCCCTGATCGCCGAATTTCTTGGCGGGGTAAAGAAGGCCCTGGTGGTTGAAGAATTAGAGCCATTCATCGAGGAAGCGGTAAAGATCTGCGCACAGGAATCAAAACTGTCAGTTGACGTTGCGGGCAAAGGCAAGGGATTGATTCCTCAAGCTTTCGAGCTTGATGCGGCAAAGGTAAAAAACGCCATCAGCAAATTTTTCAGTATTGCTTACGAGCAGCCAAAAGCCCACGAGGCGCCTGAGTTGCCGCAAAGGCCGCCCAATCTGTGTCCCGGCTGCCCCCACCGAGCGACTTATTATTCGGTGAAGAAGGTCTTTGGAGAGGAAGCGGTATATCCCACCGACATCGGATGTTACACCCTGGGCCTTCTTCCACCGCTCAAAATTGCCGATTTCCTCATCTGCATGGGTTCCGGCGTGTCCACAGCGGCAGGATTCAGCAAAGTGCTGGACCGGCCGGTAGTCGCTTTCATCGGCGATTCCACATTTTTCCATGCTGGAATACCCGGGCTCGTAAACGCCGTTTCAAACGGCCACAAATTTTTGCTGGTCATTCTCGATAATGGAACTACCGCCATGACGGGCCATCAGCCTAATCCAGGGGTGGAGTTGACCCCGAAGGGGAGGATCGAGCCCAAAGTAAGTCTGGAGAAGCTGGTCCGGGGATGCGGAGTGAGCCAGGTGGCAACGATTAATCCTCTCCAGGTCAAAAAGAGCCAGGCAGTATTACAGGATTTCAAAAGCAAAATGAACGCAACCGGGGTTTCGGTCATTATCTCCAAAAGCCCCTGCCCTCTCTTTGAGACCCGGATAATCAAGAAACAAAAGAAAATAGTTTTTCGGACCGATGAATCCAAATCATGTGCAGAGTGCAAAAAACAATGCCTGACCGAACTAGGCTGCCCGGCCTTTTTTGTTGAATCTTCAGGCGGGGTCGAGCATGTTTTAATAAACGAATCGCTTTGCAGCGGGTGCAGCGTCTGTTCGCAAATCTGCGATTCTATCAGTCCTAAAAGGATTTGATGAAAAGAGAGATCATGCCGATGGGAAAAGAAATTAGAGCTTTGCGCATATTTTTTACCGGTGTTGGAGGTCAAGGGACCCTTCTTGCAACTCGCCTCGTCGGTGAGGCCGCCCTGGAGGAGCGTGTCCCGGTTCTGATGAGCGAGATTCACGGCATGGCGCAAAGGGGCGGGGTAGTTGAGTCCTCCGTAGTAATGGGTCGCGCCGCAAGCCCAATCATCGCCGACGGCGAAGCGGACATCGTGATCGCGTTTGAACCGCTCGAGGCAGCTCGCGCGCTGCCGAAGTGCAACCCGAAAACGGTGGTCATAACGAGCATCGCGCCAATTCCGCCCTTCACTGTTACAATCGGCCAAAGCGTTTATCCCGACCAGGATGCGCTCAACAGAATGTTAGAACCTCACGTTGCGGGCCTGATCCGGGTAGATGCAGATGGACTGGCAAGGTCCGTCAGCGCCGAGCGCAGCTCAAATGTGGTCATGGTCGGGGTATTAGCCGGAACCGGCATTCTGCCGGTGTCCAAAACGAGCTTCGAGCAGGCGCTGCGGCAAGTCCTGCCTGAAAGGCTGCTCGAGCCGAACCTGCGTGCACTGGATGTGGGGTACAGGTTTGGCGCTCAACTGCCGGCCTCCATCCGGAAACATTCCACTTAAACTGAGGTCCAAGACTGAATTTCTTTAAAGGGGCAAGGGGGGGCGCAAGGATAAATGATTGAGACTGTCAGGGTGGAGCTTGACGCGCAAATCGCGCAACTCAAGCAACACCAATTAGATAAGAGCTTGTCCTGAATATAAGAAACGACTCATGATTGCGATTTCTACCCTCGAGTTATTCGATCTGACGGGTAAAAAACAATGCGGGCATATATCCTGCTCAAAATCCTGGGCTTCTGCCTGGCCGCGTTCGGCCTGATTTCCCTGTTCGGCGATTTCGCCTTCACCGGCGTAACCATTCCCTGGAAGGAAGCCGATGAAGGTTTGCTTGTAGCTGAGTTCGAGTCCGTTTTTGACAACGCCCCTTACGAGATCACGGTGGTCAAGGTCGACCCCCAACGTTATTCGTTTCATCTTCTGTGCGCCACACAGTACGGAAAAGAGTCTCTAACCACCAAAGAATGGGCTTTGAAGTATCAAATGCTTGCGGCCGTAAACGCCGGGATGTTTCAGGAGAACGGTTTGACCAGTGTGGGCTTCATGAAGAACTTCGGTCACGTTAACAACCCGAGGCTCAGCAACGCCAATACCATCCTGGCTTTCAACCCTGTAGATGAAAATTTCCCCGAAATACAGCTCGTTGATCGTGAATGTCAGGATTTTAACTACTTCCGTCAAAAATATCAGTCATTCGTACAAAGCATAAGAATGATTTCTTGCAACCAGCAAAATGTCTGGAGCAGGCAGGATTCCAAGTGGAGCACCCTGGCGGTCGCAATGGACACCCAGGGGAATATCCTGTTTCTTTTCAACAGGACTCCCCTTTCGGTTCATGATTTTATAGAAATCCTGCTCTCTCTTCCGCTGTCTTTAAAGAGCGCAATGTATCTCGAGGGCGGACCACAAGCTTCACTTTATCTGTCTACCTCGAGTATGACCCTTGAGAGATACGGAGTCTGGGGGGGCCTTGAAAAAAATCCCCTCCCATTTCCACTGGCCGTTCCCAATGTGATCGGAATATCGAAAAAACCGCGCGTCAAAAACTAGTACGTTGTCAACAAAGTTATTACATGTTGCAAGGAATCGTCACCCCGGCGAAGGCCGGGGTCCAGTGCTGTTAACCAACTGAAAAGACGCTCGATTCCGGCCCCCGGACTAGACACTTCCGGGGCAGGCTTCGCCGGAATGACGGGCTGACGGTCCTTACCTATAGGAACTTAGTTGACGCTGCACTAGTAATTCGCGGGATTTTGCCGTTTTTGTTTTAACACGAAAATCAATTCGCTGGTTTGGTCAATCATCCGGTTTATTGCCTCGGAATCCTTTGCGGTGAGCGCCCCTGCAGATTGCAGCCGGTCGTACTTTTCTTTGATCTGTTTGAGTTTTTCCTTGATGGTGGATGCATCTTGGCGAGTGATTGTTTTCGCGGCGACATCCTGATCCAGCCACTTCAGTTGATTGGCTATTCTGTTTGGTATGTCCACTTCTGTAGGCTTTAATATGGGTTTTATTTCGGATATGCAGGCCGCGACCAAAAAAACTGACATGATGAGAATTATTTTCCTCACATCTGCTCCTTCCGGCGAATAGCTTAAAATTACACCATTCTACCGAAAAATCTGTAAAAGTACGCACCTACCTCTGGTGCCGGGCACCCTTAGCTTAGGGTCTGCCTGTTTTCTCAGATTTTAAATGAACGTTCAAGTCTAACCTTTCAAAGTCCGATCTGATAGTTAAATGGAGGCGGTTTGCCAAACAGGCTCAAGTGAGAGAAATGTAACCATGCTGGAAAAAATTGTTCATATTTTTGACGACGGTCCGGGAGCGCTGCTGTCAGACAGGGAAGAATGCAAAAGGGTGCCGCCGGCACGAACTTTGCCTCTTCAAACAGCAGAATAAGTCACTTTGCAACATAATCAGAACAAGGAACGGCTTATGAAGTATCAATGCATACGATGCCGTAAAACATGGGGACGCGGGAAACCTCACATTGATGGGTACTCGCACGGTCTTTGCGCAGAATGCCTCCGGGAAGCTTTGACTCCTCTCTATCGCAAACGGCAGTCTCGAGAGGGCAACTTTGACTGTTTCGCCAAATCCTCAGGCTACTGCGACCAGCCTGCCTGCAAGTATCGGCAAATCTGCGTGGGCGCCTAATCCCGTTTCGACCCGCTTCCCACCGGTCGAAAATCCGCCCTGCACCGCCGCATAAATTCCGGGCCTTCTCCTGGTGAGATAGACTTATTGAAAATAAGGCTATCTCAGTGAGCCTCGCCTCATTCATCCGCGTGCATTCACCACAACCAAAATCGACCTGTGTACTTTATAAAACTTTACACTATCCGCCCTATCCCACAGTACAAATCATTTTTCTCATTTAGCGCAGCAAAATTGGGAGCCACGCTTCGCGCTGGGCTCTACCTGTGCGCGCGTCGGCAGTGTGAGTCAATGCAGCCATAAGGGCGTTTAATTTGGGGTGATAGAGGCGCACAGGAAAGTCCGAAAGGCGCCCTGCGGCTCCTGGATCGGTGTTAATCCGTGGCGTAAACGTGGTCTGTCATTTGAGGTGGGCTGTTGCGGGGCGCCTCTTTACTTGTCGCCCATCTTTCGCAAACCCGCAGCGAATCTTATCATATGCCAAGTTCATAATCATTATTCCATGGGAGGGAACCATATGAAGAATGACCACTTTGACGAAGGTCCGGGGTGCTGCCCTTGTGATGAGAAAACAATTGAACCTTCCAGCGGCTTCACCTGTGCGGACAAGGAAAATATTTTTACGAAAAGAGAGCAGGAGGTCCTCGACAAGATCAGGGAGGCCTCCCTTCGCGCCGGCGTTCTGAAAGAGGAGATCAGCCGATTGGATGAGCGAGGACGCGAAGCGGCCCTGCTTGAACTGGAGCGCTTGAGGCTGACCAGGGCAGAACTCGAGAAGGAACGGCTGGCCGCTTCCGAAGAACGCATGCGGCTATTGGGACACCTGTGAGCGATTTAGAGTGGCCAAAGAGGATACTCACCGGTGACCGCCCGACCGGCAGATTGCACCTTGGGCACTGGGTGGGAAGCATAGCAGCCCGGGT
>Ga0187849_1004526_pt1 | contig 11507 bp, 11 predicted proteins | sample June2016WEW_4_10_2_FD_132412 | JGI IMG/M metagenome (GOLD analysis project Ga0187849, IMG submission 132412) | Peatland microbial communities from SPRUCE experiment site at the Marcell Experimental Forest, Minnesota, USA - June2016WEW_4_100 | ecosystem: Environmental > Terrestrial > Soil >... | reverse complement strand
ATTAAGTTCTCGCTGCCGCTGCTTGTCCTGGCATCGCTTGAAACGCTGGGATCGTGGATTGATACGCTGATGTTGGGTGTGTTGCGCAGTGCCACGGAAGTAGGACTTTACAACGCCGCCTTTCCGTTATCAATGCTTGTTACAGCCCCCATATCTGCAGCTGTCGTCATTTACATCCCGGTAGTTTCGGGGCTTTATGCCCAAAATCAGCGAAAAGCGATCAGTCGAAACTTAGTCGTCATAACAAAGTGGGTGTGTTTAGTAACAATGCCGATAGCTTTTACGATCTTCTTATTTCCTGGTGTGGTTATCAGCCTAACGTTTGGCAGCAAGTATGCAGCTGCGGCCGACGCTCTGAGGATATTGTCCATCGGCTTATTTCTTCTCACGACCGGCGGACTCGTTATGGACACCCTGATCGCCTTTGGCCATTCACGCTTCTTGATGGCGTCTGCGTTTCTTATGGTTATTGTAGACCTAATCCTCGACGTCTTGCTCATTCCTTTGTTCTCCATTGAAGGAGCTGCAGTCGCGAACATCTGTTCGGTGGTTTGTTGGGAACTTGTACTTTGTCTGAGATTGTACTCCGTGAGCGGCTTGCATCCGTTCAGCTGGAATCTGTTGAAGCCCCTAGCCGTCGTCGTGGGAGCCGTGGCAGCCTTTTATTACGCATCGACAACCGTTGGGAATGTGCGAAGCTTGGATATCCTCGACGGCGTTTTAACGAACATATTCCATGTGACGTATCTCGCGCTCCCGCTATCCTTCATGTTCTTCTTGGCGCTTTACATCTTGGCTGTGTTGCTCACGAGAAGCCTTGACGAGGAGGATCTGCATTTGATTACAACGATCGAAGCAAGAATGGGAGCAGACTTAGGAACTTTGAAGCGCATTATTAAGCATTTTATGTAGCTATCCTCCTCTTTTTGCTTTTTGTCTACGAACGCACTCCAATACTTCTTCAATCCCGCTACAATGCACGCGCGGAGAGAAGTATTTGGCGTAGTATGCACTCGCGTGCTCTTCTATTTGAACTTTTAAGGCGACCTCGTTGAATACCCGTCTAACAAGTTCCGCCGCTTCTGCGGCACTCTTGGCGAGGAGAATGTTGCTTCCGTCTCGCAACTCCGCGAAGCAAGCACGAGCGAATCGAGTAGAGATTACAACCTTCTTATAGAAAAAAGCCCCATAAAACCTAGAAGGGAAGCTAGGGGCCAAAATAGGACACACAACGCAAAATGCGTTCCTGTATATGGCAGCCAGCTGCGCGTCATCGACTACATACCCAGCAAAGTGGACGTTCGACAAAAGGGAGTACTTGAACGATTCTATGATGTCGCCCGCTGCTGCTCCAACGACGACGAAATCAATGTCTTTCAATTTTTCAGCGATTTGACCTAGGAACTCGAGACCTTTAATCTGATAGTGATAAAGACTTTGTCCTCTGGCTAGAGATCTAATAGCTAAACGTATTTTGGAGGAAACATATTTATACCAATCTTTTTGTTTTTCTCGAAAACGCCCCGCTCTAGAAAGCTAGCATATTGGTCGCTGCGCGGAAATCGAGTGTAAGTGGGTAGTACAATATTCACATTCTGGACGCCGAATCTTTTAAACATTGTGGCTGTTTTAATTTGTGTCGCTAAAACACCATCCGAACAACGAGCAGTATAGATAGTAAATGCAAAGTTGAGTGGGCTATGTGATATGCGACCCAAACTTCTTGCCATCCGGTAAAGTTTGAAGTTGAACAAAGTCGGGAAACCGATATGCATGAGGATCGCCGGAATTTTTAAGCGCCGTACAACGGGGTTGACCAAAGCAAAGGAGTGATAACTCGTTATCAACGCGTCAGGTTCCGCTGCAGCAACCTGTTCACAAAGTCTGGGCGCACCTGGGTGCAAGTACGAAATGAGGTTTGCATTTAAACGCCAAGACGACACTTTTTGCACGTGTAACGAAACAGTCTCAGTGTTGCCGTCAACTCCAACTTCCACAGGCAGGTCAAAGCGCTTTTTGCAGAGAACGGCTCGTTAGGTTCGAAAATGCATACGTTGTGACCTTTTAAAGCCATTGACGCAGCAGATCCGTAAATTATCCTTGGCTCGTTGAAGTAGAAGTACACAATTTTCATGCTTGCTCTTTAACAACTTGTTTGAGGATTTGTAAATAGGCGCCTATGCAAAGCCTTTAAAGAAATATTTTTCTGTCTAATGTCGAGAACTACAGCAACGTTAGCAAAAACAAGAACTAGCGCTGCTTAGCTTGCTGACGAGATTCGTAGTAAGAAGAACCGGGCCTCGCACATCGCGAGATGAAATTCGCTCTTTCGCGTGCGATGAGCCATCGCTCCACATAGAGACAATATCCTGTGCAGTCTTCAACGATAGAGATTTGCGTAACGCATCGTAGTTCATATAGGAATAACAAGCAATGCTAAACACACGAAACTTCGACATCTTCTTATTGATTTATATTAAGTTCCACATTTTTTAGTTCAATGATACCAGTCATCAATGACAAGGGAGATCGTAGGGTTCAGTTCTCGTGCATCCGCTTTGGAAATGTTTTAGCTTCGCGAGGCTCTGTGATACCGATTTTTCGACAGCAAATCGAGCGTGGAGGCCCGGTCATGTTACGAACCCACAAATGACGCGATTTGTGATGAGTATCCCCCACGCGGTTTCATTAATCCTGCGCACTGCCGAGCGGAGTAAGGGGGGCGAAATCTTCTTGTTGAAAATGCAAGCTTTGCGAATAATCGACCTCGCGGATGCCATGATCGAGGAGCTTGCACCTAGATATGGCTATGCGCCGGAGCAAATCGAAATTAACATTATCGGGAAAAAACTTGGTGTAAAAATGCATGAGGAACTGATGACTGATGATGAAGCACAACACGCGGTTACCTAAAACGAGCTTTTTACATTAAACCAGTTCAGTGAGCGATTGACAAGCGTTCAAGGGAACGTTAAGTACACTTCAGATCTAGCGAGAACAATCTCAAAAGATCAAATTAAGCAGCTTTTGAGGAATTGTGGCCTTTGAAAACCTCACGGCTCCAAAGATTTTGGCTTTCTTGAGCTGTAAGAGTTTTTTGACAGGCACGTGAAAAAAAACTCCATCAACAGGAATTTGCAAAAATATGGATCCAAGGTGATGGTTTGTGAGTCTGCGATATACATCGGCTTCTTTAACACGCTTAAAAAAGCCCCGCGTCATTCTTAGGCCTGTTGATGAAGCGAGTGTGGCCATAGCCTCTTCTATTCAGTTTTTTCATGCGAGGTGGCGCTTTTGATCTTCGAAAGTTTCTCCTAACGCCTCGTCAATGATTTTGTTTATGCATGAGAAAGAGCTGAACCTAGCCGTAATCTAAGAACCTGTACTCAGAACAGATTCTGCTAAGTCTGCATGTGCGCTGTCCTTGTAGTCTCGTTAGCAGGTCTCCGTAGGAAAGTGGTACACTTCTGATCTGTGTGCTGTTCGGAAAGAAAATAAATCTCACAAGTGAGGGCAGCCTCAAGTAATTTCAGATGACGAACAGCTTTGCGAATATGCAGCGCTAGCTGGCTACCGCTCGTCTCTCTCTTGCGAGGAAAAAACGGACAAACTCTTGTATCCGAAGTCTAATCCATTTTCTCGCGTTTCTGCTAAGACAAACTCAACGCAAAACATTTGCGCCGGACTAAGTACAAACAAACGATTGTAAAACCTATAACGCAAGCGCTGAAGCTTTTTTTGAAGCTTCAAATGCTTCGAAAGAGTTATCAGAAAGAGAAACCGTTATTTGCTAGCGCGGTTAGAAGAATAGCCGCTTTCAGGAGGCTAGACAATAGATAAGGCCGCTTTTATTTTAAGCGCTGACTTTGAACTACTATGGGCATACAGAGATCGCGGCGACAAAACGGGCCGCAATCTGAAAGCTAACGCGCACCGGGTGAGAGAGGACATTTTTGCCTTGTTACACGTGCTTGAACAATACCGCGTACCTTCAACGTGGGCAGTAGTTGGACATTTGTTCCTTGATCACTGCGAGAAGCACGACGGCGTCGCCCATCCGGACATGCCGCGTTTCAAGGCAGATTGGTATTCGTGCGATCCGTGCACGGATTTTGTGCAACACCCTCTGTTCTACGCTCCTGACGTTATTCGTAGAATCGTCGCAAGTCCCATCGAAAACGAGCTCGCCTACCACACCTTCTCCCACGTGCCGTTTTCAGAATGCAATCGTACGGTCGCGCAAGCAGAAATCGCGGAAGGTTTGAAATTCGCCAACAAGTGCGGCCTCACGCTCAAGAGCTTTGTATTCCCGAAAAACAAAATTGGAAATGTCCAAGTGCTGAAAGAGCATCATTTTGAAATTTATAGGGGGGCGAACCGGGGAGGGAGACACGTCAACCAGACGTTCTTGCGACGAGCACCGCTCTTTTTTTTCACGCACTTGATTCCTCCTCCAGTGGAGGCAATTTGGAGAAAGGGGATATGGGAGCTTCCGAGTTCAATGAAGTTCCAGAGTGATTCTTTTTCTGCTGCGCTGCCTTTCAGAGCTAAAAACGGCATCTTGCAGGCGATAAAGGAAAATAAAATTTTTCACATCTTCATCCATCCAGAAGATTTTGTAGCAAATCCTGCGCTCCTCGACAAGTTTAAACGGGTGCTGCAGTTCCTCGCAACTAAAAGAGACCAGAGTCAAATTGAGGTGACCACAATGGGGCGCCTAGCCGAGTCTCTCAATAAATCAGGCAAATGGGAGATCTAGGCGATCGAGCAATAGATCAGGATGATACTACTGCAGCAAGCTTAAGCCCCTCCATGCTGCAAATAACAAAAGGCAGCGGCGCCACGTTCATCGGTTCAGTGACCGGGCTACTCCTTGCGTTCATTAGCCGCTTACTGATTGCTCGGTTCGGAACTCAAGCAGAATATGGACTTTACGTCCTTGCGCTCGCGATACTGAGTATATTTGGCTTGGTTGCGACTCTTGGCCTCATCAGCGGGATAAGCCGAAATATCGCAGCGGCGCAAGCAAAAGGACAAAGTTGGAAGACAAGGCAGTTCGTTTTCGCATCGCTTGCGATTGTGGTGGCTTCCAGTGTTGTTTTGGCTATGGTTCTCTTCCTCTCTGCCGGCTTCATTAGTAGCGCTTTCTTTTCATCAACCGGAGCTTGCGCTACTGTTGCAAATATTTGCCTTCGCGGTGCCGCTCTTAGCGCTGTTTAACTTAGGCCTGGCCGTTTTTCAAGGGTTCAGGCGCGTAACTGCAATGACTTTTTTTCAAAATTTTGTGTTCAACGCGGCGCTCATAGCCTTTTTAGCGATAGCCTTCTACTTGCAGATTCCGTTCGTGAGCGTGTTTTACGCCTACTGGGCGTCACTCGTGTTTGCGGTTTTTTGCATTGGACTCTATGGAAAAAGAACTTTGAGTGAGTCGTTGACTTGCAAGTCGGTCCACGCAGATGACCGGTTCACACAAGTGGCGGCATACCTCATCAGGTTCTCGTTGCCGTTGCTCTTCGTAGCCGCGTTTGAGACACTAGGATCATGGATCGACACGTTGATGCTGGGGGTTTTGCGCAGTGCCACTCAAGTTGGGCTTTACAATGCCGCTCTCCCGCTGTCGCTTCTCGTTTCGACCCCCTAGGTGCAGCTGCCTACATTTACATCCCGGTCACAACAGCGCTTTACGCCCAAAATCAGCTTAAAACGATCAGTCGAGACTTGATTATAACCACAAAGTGGATCTGTCTAATCACTATGCCGATTGCGTTCACGCTCTTCTTGTTTCCTGACCTGATCCTAAGCCTCACGTTTGGTATTAAGTACGCGGCCGCTGCAGATGCGCTGAGGATACTATCCCTCGGCATCTTCCTCCTCACTACGAGCGGGTTGGCTGTGGATACGCTTCTCGCGTTTGGTCATTCTCGCTTTTTGATGGCGTCCACGTTTCTTATGGTTGCGGTAGACTTAATTCTCGACGTTTTGCTCATTCCTGTTTTCTCTATCGAAGGGGCGGCTGTTGCTGACGTTAGTGCACTTGCTTGCTGGCAGCTTGCAAATTGTCTGAAGCTGTACTCGCTCAGCGGCTTGCATCCGTTTAGCCGGAACGTGTTGAAACCGTTCATTGTCGTCGTGGGAGCCTTAGCAATAGTTAATTACGTGTTTTTAGGCACTGTGAACATGGCAACCTTGGGAATCCTTCACGGCTTGGCAACGGGCGAATTTAGCGTCACATATCTCGCGCTGCCGTTTTTCTTCTTGTTTTTCATGGCCCTGTACTTCTTTGCAGTCTTGTTCACGAAAAGCTTTGACGTAGAAGATCTACAATTGATAGTGGCGATCGAAACCAGAACCGGCGTTAACTTAGCGTCTTTAAAGCGTATGGTGCGACGTTTATGTAATTTCTCTTTCGTGTTTTTTTCAAGCCCTGCTTGATCAACCTTTGGGCTGTTTATTTTTATGGGAAACGCGCCCAGGATGATGCTTGGCGTCGTCCATTGCCGTCATCGAGCAGCGAGGGCAGTTCTTGCAATACACCCAACGGCTTCATCAGTTATGCTCACTGACACAGCAATTTGCAAGGTCTCCACTCGCACGCCTGATTCTAGGATCTGCCGCTTATAAGCAATGCTTACCATAGCTGAATTAAGCTGGCTGCGAAATCTGCCGCCCGGCACAATATAACGACAAATGGCTTCTGGTCAGCCAGTGCCGTACACCTGAACATCATGTCGAAACTTGGGTAAGATTGACAAGACTTTTTATGGAAAATAGGGCGGGGTGCAGCCTTGAATCAGAAAATGTCTTCGAATAGACACAAACGTTAAGCTCACAAGTGCATATACCTTTATTCGGCTCCGAGAAAATCTGAAGTCTTTGTCGGTCATACGCACAGCACGCAAGAGACTGATCATAGCTTTAGACAATTTAGGGTTTTGTGAGATAGAGCATTGTGAGAAACAGCGCGTGCGCCTCCGTCGTTCAGCCTGTGGGTGGCGTCGAAAAGATCATTGATAGGCATAGAAGTAATTTTCAGCCGCTCGAAGCTAACCGCGGGCTCGTCATGTGTCTTCGGGGGTCGCATTCGGCGCCAAGATAAAACTAAGATACGCAGTGACCAACTTAGCAAGCGTACACTGTCCCTTAATTCTGTGAGGAATGAAGTTGGCCGTGGTCTATGTTGACATTGGCGAAGCTCGAAAAGTTTACGGATCGGCCGCAGCTTTGTCTGTCTTGGGATATCAGACCTGCGTTGTAAGATCGATTGAGAAGGACAATCTGTCTGTGAAGCCATCTTGCATGGATGTCGAAATAGGTATTGATTTAAAAACGAAGCGAGTTCCGGTAAAAACGATCGATGTAGCGAAGGAGGTTCTCGGCGAAAAAGGACTACACGTGAGTCCAAAACATTTTTTGAGCATCTTACGGCCATTAGACCCTACCGTTTTGATCTCCGACCGTCATAGCTGGTTCGTCGTCAAGAACGCAGCTAAGAAGCTGGACGTTCCTTTGCTTCTATGGGTGCCATCCGCGTACTCCATATTCAAACTGTTTCTTTATCTTTCCAACCGAGCTTTTTCGAGATCCTTGCTAACCCCTATCGGTTTTTTTTATCTCACATACATAGCAAGACACTCAGATTATGTGATGACTAATGATATTCTCACTGCAAAAGTAATGCAGGGGCTCTGGATAAGACATATGGAAACTGTTTGGCCGACATATACCAGATTTGTCAACGAAGATGCGTATGCGGAGTTTTTACCACGGACCCGTTACGTTCGTAACGGCGACCACCGTTTTCCGAATCAATATGTCCTTTCACTCATTGCAATTGACTCTAAAACTGTTGTTTCTGAAGCCGAACTAAGGAGTTTGAAGTTTGTTAAAAGCGTGGCGTTGGCCGTGCCCGACATTGATTTTGTCGTAATCGGTACGTCCGTTGAAGCGCTCCGAAATCGTCGCGACTATGCAAAAGTAAAAAATCTCAAACTTATCGGCCTAGTTTACGACGATACTCACTTGTCCGAGTTATACAGGAACGCTCTTTGCGTGTTGTATCCGTATCGGATGCCTGGATTTTCGAATAGGCTGCTGGAAGCATTTTTTTATGGCAAGGCTGTAATCACAACCTCCTTGACCAACAAGTACTACGGGGATTTCGTGCCTAACCGTGACGTCATTTTTGCTGATAATCCGCACGCAGCTGTCGAAGCGCTAAAGAAGATTAGTTCGTACGCCTCGTATAGACGGCAACTAGAAGATGCCTCGCGTGCTTATTATATAGCCCATTATTCACCGGAAAAGCATGCAAAAGCCGTTGAGCGATCACTTGGGTACGCGGGATTTAAAACGCAAGGCTAATTCTGGCCTTTTAGTGCAAGCATCGCCAAATGCAATGTTAGCTCTAATAAAGTGCCAAAGTGCCGTGCCTCAAAAACCTGACAACGAGCAGTTTGCTCAGCTCAGGTGGGTGCCGAAGTTCATAAAATTTAAGCTTTTTTGGTTAAAAAAATATGCGGTCAGGCGCACTTTTTAGCCGGTTTGAATTCTAAAAAAAGATAAGTGCGCGCCTCAGCTCATAGACGAGCCAGCATAACCAACCGGCGCAATGCGGCAGAGAAATCGTAAAAATTACCAACCGCAAAAAACTGTTGCGAGCTCGTCGTTGTTGGTTTTTCCTGCAAAAGATTAAAAGCATTCCGCCTTAAACTCAGTGCAAACGATTGCCGGGAGACTCAATGAAGAGATCACAGTCAGCAAAGTGGCTTATCGCGGCGTTGTGCTCGCTTTTGTTCGTTGATGGTGTTATATTGCTCGATATCCCGCTGTTGAGGCCGCTTCTCGCCTTTACGTACTTCTCACTCGTTCCTGGTTTTTTGCTTTTATATGTGCTGAAACTAAGCCGACTCGACGCATCAAAACGCTTTGTCTTATCGGTTGGTCTTAGCGTTGCGTTCTTGGTTTTTGTGGGCCTCGTTGTGAACTTCTTGGCCCCCCTAGCAGGCGTTACTACTCCTCTCTCAACCCCGGCGCTTTTGGGTGGATACAGCACCGCGCTTCTTGCGCTTATGCTTATCAGTTGGCAGAATGCCCCACTTGCTGGCGTTCACTTTGGCATGATTAGGAATCAGTTAAGGTCAGCGTGGAGCCAACTTTGCCCCTTTGGTATCATTTCCATAGGATTCCCGGCGCTGATGTTGTTAGCCGTTAGACTTATGAACACGGTGCAAGTTAACAGCGCGATATTTATCTTTCTCGCAATGGTGCCCGTGTATGTCGCAGCGATCTGGCGTTCCAAGCGGCGCGTGCCGACGGCGACGTACGCTATGGCTACGTGGATGATCTCTGTCGCGATGGTCCTAGCGATGCCGTTGCGCGGCATCATCGCAGGGGGCGATTTTGATGCCGAATTTGGGGTCGTGCAAGTAATGACACACAGCGGCTTTTGGACGTTCAATCTGACGGGTCCCACGTATTCCTCTCTCACTGCGACGTATCTTACCGCTATCTATCACTTTTTGCTGGGCACGAGCGCGCTCGAGACTTATCAGTTCGCTGGCCCGATCTTGCTGGCCATTCTTCCGGTTACAATATTTTTGATAGCCAAACGCTATGTTTCAAGCTTCTCTGCGTTCTTGTGCGCGCTTTTGTTCGTATTCCAAGTTGAATTTTTGGAGGCTGCAGTTACGAGTGTGCGATCGCGGATGAGTCTTATGTTTCTTGCACTCCTCCTCCTCGTTATTTTTGATGCAGAAATAGACGGGCAAAAACGGCAAGCTCTTTTCCTTGTTTTCTTGTCGTGCCTTGTGGTTTCATACTACAGTTTCTCTTATCTCTTCGTTTTCCTCTGTCTGTGCGCCGTCATCTCATTGGTGATCCTTCCGAGCCGCCCCCCTTCAAAAAAGTTGCGCGTCGTGCAAGTTCTCCCTCCATCCGTCTTCGTTTTGTCTGCCGCGCTGGTTTACCTGTGGTGGGGCATTTTGACTCAAGGTGGCGCCACCGACTTTGTTACCACACTTCACAACTCGATCAACAGTTTGACGCAAATAGCTAGCATAGAAGCCCGGACTGCCACCGATCAAAAAATTTATGCAAGCGGGCTTCAAGGGTCCGCTGAGGTATTAAATCTCGTTGCGTACTATTCGACTGCAGCGCTCGCTGCCTTGGGGGCACTGATAGCAACCGTGCGATATAAAGAAGCCAAGTTTGAACGTGAGTATCGTGTCTTGATGATCGGCAGCTTAGTCCTCTGGCTCTTCGCCATTGCAATGCCTGGTCTCAGTTATTTTGTAAGCGCCACAGTGGTCTTCGAGTTCACATTAGTTATACTACTCCCGAGTATCCCGTTGGGGGCTTTGGCAATTGTGCGGGTTCCGCGGGTAGCCAGCTCCGTTCTAACGCAAACAGGACTAAAGTCCAGTCGAAGCGACAAAACCTCTTCTTTGGTGCGCGCCCGACAGAACGAGCAGGTGCACGCAATTTTAGTCGTGTTACTCATATTGATGATCTTAGCCAACACAGGGCTTAGTTACCAGCTCTTTGGACAATCAAAAGCTGTTCTCCTGAACTCGCAGGGACAACAGTACGACACGTGGTACATTCACCCTGAGGAAATTGCAGCAGGGACTTGGCTTTACACATACAACACCGTAAACTCTACAACATATGTTGATTCATACTCATTTGTACGGCTGAATGTGGCGCAGGAGCTGCTACCTGCCAACCAACAAGGGAGCTTACATACGGCTCCAGTTGGCCAAGGGGTCACTTTGCCTGCGTATTTTTTCCTGCGTTACGAGAACGTTGTAGATGGCACTGCAATCTTGTCGGGACAAACCGTTACGAGCTCATCGCAGCTATATACTCCAGTTGCTAACACGAGTTTGCTTTCTGGAAATAAAATTTACTCAAATGGCGGTTCAGACGTTTATTACGCGCTAGGCTCCACTTAAAATCTATTTTTGTTACGTGCTGTCTCAGCCCAAAGGCTGCTCAGCCACCGCTCACATCAGTGTTGTTGTGCCGATTTTTTGTCTTCAAACGTTTCCGTTCCGGAACTCACAGGTCAGGCAACTAGAAAAGTAGGTTCATGCGTCCGAAGAAACGTTAAACGTAAGGCTTTATACCCTAGAACTCCGTTATCCGATTGGATATGGCGGTCGGAAACTTGAGTCCAGTGCAACGGTTCGCGTTCAGTCTCGTCTTCTTATTTCTAGCAACGATATTCACATTGATAGTTTTCAACCTATATTCGTTACAAATCTTTGCGGTAGTGATAATGATTGAATTTCTTTTCGTCGTTCAATTGACGAAGCCTGCTCATTTTCACGCGCTCTGGAGAAAGAACATTAGTTTCTTCGTGCTGCTATTGTTCATCCTCTTGATTCTTATCATCTTCCTGAGCACGCCAGCTTTGTTTAAGTAGACCATTCCAATGTAATTCTTATGTTCGAAAGTTTCACGTGTGCGAGGTAAAAAATGCTTGGAGGGTCATTTTGCAAGCCTTT
>Ga0187849_1004523_pt1 | contig 11513 bp, 10 predicted proteins | sample June2016WEW_4_10_2_FD_132412 | JGI IMG/M metagenome (GOLD analysis project Ga0187849, IMG submission 132412) | Peatland microbial communities from SPRUCE experiment site at the Marcell Experimental Forest, Minnesota, USA - June2016WEW_4_100 | ecosystem: Environmental > Terrestrial > Soil >... | reverse complement strand
CGGGCGCGCGGGATCGAGGCAATAGGTGGATCGTCCGGGAAATAGAACAGCAGCTTTTTGAAGGGGACGCGGTCGCCGAAGATGGTATGGTCGCTCTTGCCGGCCGCCTGCTTGCAGCGGATCATCCCCTCGCAGGCTTGAGATGATGTGATTTGTCTACTAGATAAGAAAACTTCTCTCCTGGATCAACTCCGAGTACGGCAAACCCGATCTTTTTGTCTCCACAGGGGAGCGAGCCGTGAGGTCTATCCTTCGACCATGATTCGGTTTTTTGCCGACCAAAAAGCACACGGCCAGCCTGCGAGACTGGCCGTGTACCCTTTAGTCGGGGCGCCGGGATTTGAACCCGGGACCTCACGGACCCGAACCGTGCGCTCTACCGAACTGAGCCACGCCCCGATTCGTGCACATTATATCGCACACCCCAATGCCCACCGCGGGAATGTGATGGCCCACAACAGGGCTCGGCCGGGTCGGTGTCTCCCCTTTTGGGCCCCGCAACCATCGTGGGACGGGTCAGAGCGGCCGGAAAGTCGCGCGGGGCCTCTTCTCGGACGGGAATAGGACGGGGCGGGCCCCTTAGGAATGCGGTGTCCGCGGCTCCTCCCCAACCGCCTCCTGCCGGTCGGGCATCCGGAAGGCGAAACGGCTCCCCTTGCCGACCACGCTCTCGGCCCAGATCCGGCCGCCGTGGCGGTCGACCATCGACTTGGCGACCGAGAGCCCCAGGCCCAGGCCTCCGCGCCGCCTGCGGAGATGCGACTCGACTTGATAGAAGCGATCGAAGATGCGCTCCAGCTTGTCGGCCGGGATCCCGATCCCATCGTCGACGACCTCGAACTCCACCCAACCGGACCGCTCCCCGGCCCCGGCTGGGATCCCCCGCGCACCCACGAGCACATGGCCTCCTGGACCGGTGAAGGAAAGGGCGTTATCCACCAGGTTCTCGAGAGCCAGCAATATCTTCTCCCGGTCTGCCTCGAGCAGCATCCCGATGGGGGTACATTCGCTCCGCAGGTTGATGTAGCGCTGCTGTGCGGTGGGGGCGAAACGCTGGCGGATGTCGTCCAGGGCCCCTGCACAGAGAACGTCTTGGGGGTGAGCTTGGAGGCGTTGGGGTCCAGGTAAGTAAGGCTCGAGAGATCCTCGATGATCTTCTTCAACCGTTCCGCATTGCGCACAATGACTTCCAACTGGTCCCGCACTTCGGGCGAAGCCCCCTCCCGTAGAAACGCGGCATGACCCAGGATCAACCCCAAAGGGGTCCGAAACTCGTGTGAGGCAATCGCAATGAAGTCGGATTTGACCGAGTCCAGGCTGGAGAGTTGCTTGTAGGCCTCCTGAACATCACGCAGCAGGCGGATATTGCCGATCGCGGTCGCCGCCTGGACGGAAAGACTCTCTAGGAGAGATGCGTCTTCCCCAGTATAATCAGCACCGCTTCCCTTGTTGAGGGCCTTCAGCACCCCGATGGACTTGTCGCGAAAGACGAGTGGGACCGCCAGGACAGATCTCGTCGGCAGGCCGAGCAGTTGACCCAGGGCCTGGAGGGGGCGCGAATCCTGTCCTCGCACTTGGAGCACGGCAGGCCTTCGCCGCCGGAACACCTGGCCGGCGATGCTGTGTTCCAGCGGAATGGACACAACCTTCATGGCTTCCGGGGTCAGCCAGGGAGCCACCTCGAGGCGGAGTTGTTGGATCTCCGGGTCAAACAAGAGGAGGCAGCTGTACTCGCTGTCCGATAGTTCGGTGGCCGCATCTACGACGGCTTGCAGGAGTGGCTGAAGTTCCAGCGTGGTGGCCAGAACCCGATGGATCTCCAGGAGCCGTTCCAGACGCCGGGCTCTCTCGACCGCCAGTGGGAAATTGACGTCCATAGAGGATTGACTCAATCGATTATAGCATAGCCATTCTCTCGAGAAGGAATGAACAGCGCTGCAATTAGGAGGGATAAGGCATGTCCGCAACATCGAACAGGAAAGTCCGAGTGGCCATCATCGGCGTGGGAAACTGCGCCTCCTCACTGGTCCAGGGAGTTCATTTCTATCAGGACGCCGCGGAGGGGGTCGCGATCCCGGGCCTCATGCATGCCACCCTGGGCGGCTATCACATTGGCGACATTGAATTTACGGCGGCCTTCGATGTGGTCGAGGGGAAAGTGGGCAAGGACCTGTCCGAGGCCATCTATGCTTATCCTAACAACACGATCCGGTTCGCGGATGTTCCCTCGCTGGGAATCCCCGTGTATCGAGGCATGACCCACGATGGTTTGGGCAAGTACCTCTCCCAGGTCGTCAAGAAGGCCCCGGGCCCGACGGCGGATATCGTCCGCATCCTGAAGGAAACGCAAACGGACGTGGTGGTGAATTATCTCCCGGTGGGCTCAGAGATGGCGACCAAGTGGTATGTCGAACAGGTGCTCGAGGCGGGCTGCGCGCTCGTCAACTGTATTCCCGTCTTTATCGCCAGCCAACCCTATTGGCAGGAGCGGTTCGAGCAGCGCGGCCTTCCCGTCATCGGCGACGACATCAAGAGTCAGGTGGGGGCCACGATTGTGCATCGCGTACTCACTTCTCTTTTCGTGGATCGGGGCGTCCGGCTCGACCACACCTATCAACTGAACTTTGGCGGAAATACCGACTTCTACAACATGTTGGAGCGCGAGAGGCTGGAGAGCAAGAAGATCTCCAAGACGGGCGCCGTGACCTCGCAGCTGCCTTACAAACTTCCTGAGCAGGATGTGCACGTGGGCCCAAGCGACTACGTGCCCTGGCTCACCGACCGCAAGTTCTGCTATATCCGCATGGAAGGGACAACCTTTGGCAATGTGCCTCTCAACCTGGAACTGAAACTGGAAGTCTGAGATTCCCCCAACTCCGCGGGCGTGGTCATGGATGCCATTCGATGCGCCAAGATCGCCCTGGACCGGGGACTGAAGGGCGCCGTGGAAGCACCTTCCTCGTACTTTATGAAGACGCCTCCCAAGCAGTTTACGGACGACGAGGCCCATCAGCACCTGGAGGATTTTATCGAGGGATCCTAGCGGAACTCCATTCCAGGCACCGATACCGCCGACTGGCCTCCGCAAGCCACCCGTGCCAAGCGCCATGGAGACCTCCCGATTCATTGGCGAACCGATTCGGGTTGGATTTGAGGAAGACCCTCTTCTCCTCAAGAAACCCAAATGCCCTTCCCGATTCGAATGGAGGGGAGTGACCTACCAGATCCTCGAGGTCTTGGCGGAATGGCACACGTACCGCCGGCGGGGACAGGCCGAAGTGGAGCGGCCGGGCCCGCCAGTCCAGATCCCGTCCGAGAGAGGATCCTGGGGAATCGGGAAGACGTACTTTCGAGTGAGGACCGGGGCGGGGCGTGTGTTTGTGCTCTACTACGATCGAGCGCCCCGCGATGTGGACGACCGAGGGGGCGCCTGGCTGCTGCGGGAGGAGATTCTGGGTCATTCGCCGCAATAGCCGAATCCCAGGCCAGCCCTTGCGAGTGGGAAGAAAAGAGCGCGGAGACCATCCTCCGCGCTCTCTATTGCGCCTACGGCCGCCCAAGCCAGACGGAAAGCCTGCAAGCCGTGGACCTATTGGACCGGAACGGACATCCAGTGGGTGCCGCCATCCGTGGTCGAGTAGACCTGGTCCCCCGAGGCCGCCCAGCCCGTCTTAGGATCCACGAAAAATACGTGCTCCACGCCGACACCGGCCGATATCGCTTCGCTCGAAAGCACAGGTTTCCAAGCTTGTCCGCCATCCCCGCTCCGGTACAAGGTGCCCTGGGCGAGACCCATCCAACCCACCTGCGAGGAGGTCAGGGAGAGGCCCGCCACATAGCCCGAGATCGGCAGGGTGCTGCCCCCATTGATGGAGGCCGAAGCCGCCAGATCCCAGTGATTGCCTCCGTCCCCGGAAACAAAGAGGGACTTCTCCTGCAGGCCCATGCCGTGGTCTCCGCCACACAAGACCCAGACGTGATTCGCATCCAGCGCCGCCATGGCCGTCTCGAAGGAGGACACACAGGGTGAGGCCAGTTCTTTCCAACTTGCCCCGCCGTCATGGGTGACCACCAGATTGCTCGGAGCTCCCCCGATCCAGGAGAGGATCCAGGCATCGCGGGCGGTGGGTCGCGCCATTTTCGCCTCGACGCCCAAGAGCTGAGGTTGCACGCTCAAGGCTTGCCAGCCTGCGTTCGCCCCCCCAAAGGCCAGCAACTCAAAGGTGCACTGGGTCAAATCCGTGCAACTGCGCTGGAGGGCCCACGCCGTTCCGCCGGCAACCTCCAGGGCAGCGATTTCCCCGACCGGGTTCTGATCCAACCAGGACTTGCCCCCGTCGATCGTGGAGAAGAATCCCGGACCGAACACCCATCCCCGCTGGGCATCCAGGAACCGGACTTGGCTGACGTCCTTGCCCGGAACCGCAGGACCTTGGGCAGCGGGGGTAGGTGTGGGTTGCGGGGACACGGGTTGGGCCAGAGCGGACCATGTTCGGCCGCCGTCGTCCGTCGTGTAGACCGATGGGCTGCAGACTCCGGAGGCGTCACAGGCCGTGCCCAGCACCCAGCCCCGACTCGCATTGATGAAATCCAAATCCTGGACGCTGGCGGGCGCGCTCGAGAGAGGACCTGGACCCTGGCTGGCCGTAGGGACCAGCGTTGGAGTTGCCGATGGAATGGCTTTCGTCGCAGTCGGGGGCAACCCTGAGGCCGTGGATGCAGGTGTGTTGGTCAAGGGAAGAGTTGCCTGCGGGCTTGGGATCTCCGTTGCCTGGGGGGGCGTGAGCTGCACACCCAGGCACCCGGTCATCACCCATGCCAGGCCGAGCCCGGCCAACGCTTGGATTGCGTTTCTTCTCACCACAGATCCTCCTTGCCAGTCTTGCCGGTCCCCCGGGAGACGCTCCCTCGGGTTGGTCTCCGGTTCGCTAGAACATATCAAGCCCCCAACGAATCGCCACTACCCGCTTGAGGCGCGGCCTAAGGGAGGTTGCAAAGGCCGCGCCAACCCATAGCTACTCGGGTTGCTTTGCAAGCCCCAGCCGCAAGAAGATGACGGGGGCCAGGTACAAGGCCCAGAATCCGGTAATTGCGGAGCGAAGATACAGAAGGGTAAGGCCGCTCCATGAGGGAGCCGCCGGGAGAACTAGGGCGAGGCCCCCTGCCCACACCAGGATCCCAGACATTCCAATCAGGAACCTGAGCGCGCGCTTGCTCAGACTGCCTTGGGCCTGGTAGCGAGCGTATCGGCGCGACAGCGCCGCCCCCGCACCCAGCCCAAGCAAAAGTCCGGCAGCCGCGACCAGATCATTTGGCGAGCGGGGATTCGGGTAGCTCCCGGGCACACCTCGGGACGCCGTAATCGCCCATTCGGGCGGATCCGCATGGGAGGCCAGAGCCCAGAGGGTCCCTCCGGAAAGGACCAGGAGGAGCAGAGAGCCCACGAGCGCCAGGGAAAGCTGGGATATGAGCTTGGCCTGGCTGACCCAAGCCTCCGCTCTGGGGAGAATCCAGATGAAAACAAGCCAGGTGAGGACTCCGACCATCCATCCCGCGGCCACATCCGTTGGGAAGTGTACCCCCAGGTAGATGCGCGACAGGGAGATGGCCAGGACGATGAACCCGGCCAAGACCCAGGTCCACCAGCGACTGATCCGCTTTGCGAAGAAAAGCCCAACCGCCGAGGCCACCGAGGCATGGCCGGAGGGCAATCCGTACGAAGCCTCTGTTGAGAGCACGCGAACCGCCGGATCGTACCAGTAAGGGCGCGGCATGTGAAAAACAAGCTTAAGCAGCCCAGTCAGACCATCTACGCTGACCAAGAGAAACGCCAGGCGGATTCCCAGGGAGGCATCCAGGCACCAATAGATGAGGGTCACGAGGAACAGAAGGAACTCTTCCCGGCCGAGAAGAGTGAATAACTGCGCGGGCAGGAGCAAGCCAGGCCCCAGGGACTGAGCCTGCCTGACAACCAGAGCACCCCATTCCAGCAAACCACCCATTCCCCTCCTCTCTCACGGTTCCTCTGAAATCTGAGACCTCAGTGCTCCCGGGCGGACAGTCATCCGGGCAGCCGTGGTTCGGGAATGGGCAGGCTCGACCCGTGGCCGGAGGCAGGAGCGAGACCCCAGGTGAGAAGCATCGTTAGGGCCACAAGGACCGTACTGACCTGAAACGGCAGCGAGGGTTGGCTCTCGAAGAGAAGACCTGCAACAATGGGCGCCGTGACCATCGCCACGGCGTTGACCGTTTCGGAGAGCCCAAACGCCAGCCCCATCCCGTTTCCCTCGACCACCCGCCCAACCAGGGAGGTTGAAAGCGAGCGAGCCACCCCGAAGCCTGCGCGGAGGAAGTAGCCCAAGAGGTAGAACGGCAAGCCGGTCCCGAGCCATAGCAGCAGACAGGAACTGAGGAGCATTCCTTGCGCCAGGATCCAGCCCCGGCGAGGGTGATGTGTCCCAAGCAGGGAGTTGAAGACAACCAGACCCAATGCGTTGGCAGAGCCCAGCAGGCCGATCGTCTCAACGGGCACGGCATGGACCCGTTGGAGGAAATTCGGCGCCAGAGGAATGCTGATATACATGGCCAATCCCGCCGTCAGCACCAGCACCAACAACCGCAGGAAATCCCGGTTCAGCGCAAGCGATCCGCCCAGGTACGGACCGCGGGTGTTGGAGGGTGCCTGGGGGGAGATCGGCATCAATACCGCCGTTGAAAGGACGAAAAGCAGACTGGCCACCCCATAGACCGTCCGCAGGCCAAAATGGGCTGCGATCAGGCCGCCAAGTGCCGGAGAGGCTACGGCTCCGGCCCCGTAGATTGCCGCCACCGCGGTGATCGCTCGTTCCATGCTGAGCGCACCGCGACTGGAGGCGACGTACGAGTTGAAAACCGGGGTGACAAAGGCCGTCGAGAAGTACAGGGTGATCCCCACCGTGAAAAGGGACAGACCCGGAGCAAAGTACATCACCAGCGCGGCCAGGAGTCCCAGCCACCAACCGGCTAGCATGACCGGCCTGCGCCCCAGCCGATCGCCAAGATATCCCGCCGGGACGTGAAAAAGCACGGTTCCCACCGAGGCAATCCCCAGCACCGCGCCAATTTGCGCGGGCGAGGCGCCCAGACTGCGAATGTAGAGTGGCTGGATGTACAGGAAGGTTCCCTCGCCCAGGCCCCAAATGAAGAGGGAAAGGGCGACCCGGCGAAGGTCGGAACTCACGCCAGATCATCTCGGCAAACGGAGTGCACCCATTCTGCACACGCTCTCCAAACGCGGCGATGTTCCACATCCTCAGTCACAACATGACCCGAGCGTTCAACCCAGAGCAGTTCCTTGCGGCCCGGGCGCAGCGCCCCAAAGAGCTCCTCGGCGCCCTCGGGCGCAACGCTCTGGTCTGCTCGGGACTGAACAACCAGAACGGGAGCCTTCACGCTGGAAAGTCGATCCCGGGTGTGACGCACGAGGGCATCCATCTCGGCGATGGCACGCACCGGGTAGCCCGGGTAGTCGAGGTGATCCTTGGCTGCGTTCGGATCGACCCAGTCGGACGGGCCCTTGCCCACGCGAGGAACAAGGACAGACAACCAGCGGGCATAGCGAAGGCGCCAATCCTTGGGCAACCGAATGGGGGTACTCAGGGCCACCACGCCCCGGACGGGCAAGCGAGAGGCCAGCTCCAGGCTCAGCAGGGCTCCCATCGAAAGGCCCATCACGACGATCTTCCGCGCGGCGCCGTTCAGAATCCAGTAACCATCCTCACACGAAGCGACCCAGTCTCTCCACCGTGCTCGGACCATGTCGCTGGGTCTCGTCCCGTGAGCAAAAAGCCGGACGCCCAGAACGGTGTAGCCTCTTCGGTTGAGATAGTTCCCGAGGCCGCGCATCTCGTTGGGCGCGCCGGTGAATCCGTGAACCAAAAGGCACCCCACCGGCCCCCCCAATAAGAACCAGGGCTGGTTGCCCTCGGGTGTCAGCATGGCGTGCAGTGTCTCCGATGTCATTCCTGGGACCCCAATGGGGAAAGCACGGACGCTCGCCAAAATCCTTGGTCTAGGCCTCGACCTGCTGAAGACCTCGCGGCAGGGAGGTCAGCACCTCGGCGCCCTGCTCTGTCACGCACACATCGTCCTCGATGCGAATTCCGCCCTGGCCATGGAGGTAGACACCGGGTTCCACGGTGAAGGTCATCCCGGGCAGGAGCGGCTCGGCATTGCCCTCCCGGATGTACGGCTCCTCGTGGGCCTCCAGCCCGAGCCCATGGCCCGTGCGATGCACAAATTGGAGGCCAAATCCGGCCTCCCGGATCACCCGACGGGCCGCCCGGTCCACTTGCTCAGCCGATACCCCTGGTCCGATGGCTTGGCGGCCGGCCTCATTCGCCGCGCGAACCGCCTCGAAAGCCATTCGTAGCCGCCCATCGATCTCTCCAGCCACATAGGTTCGAGTCACATCGGACGCGTATCCGCGGCACGTCGCGCCCCAATCAAGGAGAACCAATTCATCGTGAGCCAGCTTGCGTTCCGTTGGAACCGCATGGGGCAGAGCCGAGTTCGGCCCAAAGGCGACGATCGGAGCAAAAGGGAGTTCGACATCCGACCCCGCGCGAATGGATTGGAGCATGATCTCCGCAGCAAATTCTCTTTCCGTCACACCCGCGCGCAGCCGAGGCATGGCATTGCGGATCGCCTGCTCTGCGATCCGGACGGCTTCGCGCATGGCTTCCAGCTCCCGCTCGTCCTTGCAGGCTCTCAAGTTGTACAGGAGAGGATCCCCGTTTGCGCGCTCGACCTTTTGAAATGCCGCCTCCAGCAGATCCAGTTCGATCAGGCGCATGCGCCGATACTCAACCGCCAGCCGCGGCTGCAAGGTCTTCAGGGAGCGCGCGGCGGCTTGGAAGGCGGCCGTCCGCGAAGCCTCATCCTCCGCATAGGGGAAGGGTCGGAGACCCACTTCATCCTGCTGAAGCTTTCCAATCTCCAGTTCTGGAAGAATGATGACTGGATCTCCCGAGCGAGGGAAGATCGCGACAACCGGACGCTCCATCAAGTGAAATGACAGGCCCGTGAGGTAGAAGAGATTCGGTCCGGGAACAAGGGCCACCGCATCCACCTTGGCCGTTGCAAGGTGGGCAGATAGTCGCTCGAGGCGTTGCAGATTCATAAGAGAAACCTGGGAGAAATGCGGAATGATCAAATGTACCACAACTGCACGCGCCCCGCCCTCCGGGCGCGCCCAATGATCCGCCTCATGGACACTTGCCCCCTCTTCCTATACACTTGTTCCGGGGAAAGCATGCGAGGTATCCCTTCCCAATCCGATCCGGGCAATGGGCCCCTGGAGGAGCAGGCGGCGCAAGCCCTTCCGGGTCCTTTTGCCCTTCCCCGTTATGGGTTTCCCCCGGGGATCCTCCCAGCGATACTTCTGAGTGCCCTTCTTGGGATTCGCCGGAGCTTTGCGGCGGACTCCCGCTGGCTGGTGCGGGGCATATCCAAATTGGCAATCATCGGCGAGGTTCCCGCCCTCTTTCCCCTTCCCGCTTTGGAGGGTGAAGACCCTCCGGCCAGGGGGTGGCTGATCACGATGAACCATTTTCACCGGCCGGGCTTTGGCGTTTGGTGGATACCGATCGCGATCGCCTCCCGGCTGCCTGTCAACATGAGCTGGGTGATGACCGGCGCCTGGACCTATCCAGATCCATTTCGGAGCCGGACTCTCACGCCGCTGTCTCAATGGCTCTTCGGCAGGATCGCGCGCGTCTACGGCTTCGTCAACATGCCGCCCATGCCGCCCAGGCCCGGGGAGGAGGCCCAGCGCGCCCAGGCCGTTCGCCGCGTTCTAACCTGGGTTCGTGCCACAGCCAGACCCGTGCTCGGCTTCGCCCCAGAGGGGATGGACCCCCCGCCGGGGCAAATGATCATGCCCCCGTCGGGCGTTGGCCGCTTCATCAACCACCTTGCGAACAGTGGCCTGGCCATTTTGCCGGTCGCAGGATTTGAGCAGGGGGACTCTCTCTGCTTGCGCTTCGGCGAGCCCTACCGACTCCCGGCGCGATTCCCCTGCCGCCGGCACGATCTGGATGTGCAGGTTGGCGAGTGCGTAATGCACGCTATCGCGGACTGCCTTCCGGATTCCCTGCGGAGTCCGATTCTGCCGAGGCCCTGAGCCGGCGGCCGTTTCAATCCACCCTCTGGCCGCCAAGCAACCGCTGGGGTCATCGCTCCCGGTTCGACGGGCAAACTCCTCACCCCCTGCGCGGGCGGGTGTCCCGCACGGGCACCATCATGACACTTCCGATTGCGTAGCAGAGCGCGGCGATGAGAAACAGAACGTTGTAGGCGAGATGCGCCGAATGAGGACGGAGGGCATCCAGCAAGAAACCGCCTGCCCCGGCCAAGACCCCGGACCCGGCCGTTGCGATGTTCGAGATCCCCAGGTAGCGGCCCCCCTCCTGGGAAGGCAGAAGGTCGGCCGCCCAGGCCCAGTTCACGCTCAAGAAGATGCCGATGCTGAGGCCGATCAACGCTCCGAAGATGAGGACCAGAGACAGGCGGGTGGCCTGGGTCATCAGGACCGCACCCAATGCGCCCAGCACCCCAGAGGCAAGGTTTAGGCCTTTGCGGCCAATGCGGTCACTCAGCCACCCCGCCGGGTATGCAACCACGGCAATGGCCAAGGCGATGATGGCCAGGAGGTAGCTCACCTCTCCCGCGGGATTGGCGGAGTGAAGTACGTCCTGCAAGAAGTACAAAGCATAGTTGCGAACCAAATTCATACCCAGCAAGATGAGCAATCTCGAAATCAACCAGAGAAAGAAATCTCGACTGTGGAAAAGGGCTCGCAGGGAGGCCGACAGACCCCCGCCCCGCGAGGTCTGAGCGGGGGCCGGGGCCGACGCGGGTGGAGCCCCCTGAAAAGGCCGTTCCGAGACAAACAGGGCGGTGAGCAACATGGAGATCAGCAACACCAGGATGATGGCGCCAAAAGCCCATGCGATCTTGCCCTGGCCGACAAGGTACCCGGTCGCCAACGAGGTGAGGATGATGCCAGCGATTTCGAGGAATTGCTTCACCCCCGTCACGGAACCGCGCTTCCGTTCCGGAACCAATTCGGGGATATAGCCCTGGTACGGCCCGTGCGCGATGTTGGATGACGTTTGCAGGAGAACGTAGGTGATCAGGAGCCAGCCATAGCCCGGGGCGAAGGCCATCCCCATCAGGAAGACCACGTCGAAGAGAGTTCCCCCGACGATGTAAGGGCGACGCTTGCCCCAGCGCGTCACATGCGCGTCCGTCCAAGCCCCTGCGGCAGGCTGAACGATAACGGCAATGATGAGGCCAATGGCCGAGATCAAGCCCAGGGCACTGCCCTTCTGGCTCTGCGGTACCAGCAAAGCGACAACCACCGGGAGCAGGATCGGCCCCATCGAGTTCCACAGGAAGGAAAGGGCGAACCAGTACACGTTGAGAGTGAGGTAGTCCAGGATGCGCAAGGGGCGGGCGGCAGGGGCGGCAGG
>Ga0187849_1004521_pt1 | contig 11519 bp, 14 predicted proteins | sample June2016WEW_4_10_2_FD_132412 | JGI IMG/M metagenome (GOLD analysis project Ga0187849, IMG submission 132412) | Peatland microbial communities from SPRUCE experiment site at the Marcell Experimental Forest, Minnesota, USA - June2016WEW_4_100 | ecosystem: Environmental > Terrestrial > Soil >... | reverse complement strand
TTTCATTGACAAGGTCGCAATCAAGACAGGCGACAAAACACGTCTTTATGAGAGCGACAATAACGAAGTGTTTGAAACCGTCGCATCCATCGTCGATATTGATGCGAACCGCCTCGTAGTGGAACGGCAGAGTCCTACTCAGGTCCCTCAGAATTTCCTCGTAGACGGAGCCAACCGAAAACAGCTCACCGAAAACAAGGATCTGTTCCCCGATCTGACCAACGCCGTCAAACGGCGCATCCAGATAGAACGAGCGGACGGCATCCGCTTCAAGATACGTGTCATGCTGCCGCAAAGCTGGAAAGAAGGCACGCGTCTGCCCGCGATTTTCTGGCTGTATCCGAGCGAATTCGACACTCAAGATGCCATTGACCGGCCGGATCGCACATTTAACAAGAACGCGTTCCAAGTATTCAACAATCGGTCGATGGAGTTTTTCGTGAGGCTGGGCTATGCGGTAGTTCTCGACACACCCGGCAATATCCCCATCGTCGGCCCAGCGGGTCAGCAAAACAATAATTACGTGAACGACCTGCGCAACGACTTGGCGGCGATGATCGACGAGTTGGATCGCCAGGGAATCGCCGATCGCACCCGCCTCGCCATCGGCGGACACAGCTACGGCGCGTTCACGACGGTAAACGCGATGGTGAATACGCCGTTCTTCAAGGCCGGCATCGCGGGCGATGGAGCGTACAATCGCACGCTGACGCCGATGGGATTCCAGAACGAGCGTCGTGATTTGTGGGAGGCACCCAACGTCTACCTTGCGATGTCGCCCTTTCTCTACGCTAACAACCTAACTGGCGCATTGCTGATGTACCATGGCCTGCACGATCAGAATGTCGGCACGGACCCGGAAAACTCAGTCCGTCTGTTCCACGCGCTCAACGGACTCGGCAAAACCGTGGCCATGTATCGTTATCCTCTCGAAGATCACGGCCCGGCATGCAAAGAAACGTTGCTCGACCTGTGGGCTCGTTGGGCCGCGTGGCTTGACAAATACGTCAAGAACCCGGCGCCAAAGGTCCAGAAAACTCAACCGGCGGACGCGTCCAAATAGAATCGCAATATCAACACACGTGGATCGGCCAACGGCGCCGGCAAATAGTCCCGGCGCCGTTTCTGCCTTGGCCTCTTCGAGATTCTTAGAGTCTTTGAGTCTTCGAGGTTTGTCTTGCCTTTCGATCATACGATCCGAATCTCAAAAACATGCTAAACTGCTACCGTGACTCCAACGTGTCGTTCCTTGTCTCTTACGATTTTTGGCTTAATTTCCTTTTTGTAAACCCGCAGATCTCTGGTAGGCTTCAGTCGCTCGGAGAGGTACCGAAGTGGTTGTAACGGGCTCGACTCGAAATCGAGTTAGGGGCCAAAAGCCTCTACGCGGGTTCGAATCCCGCCCTCTCCGCCATCCAAAACGCTATCTAATTGATTCCAAAAGCGATATTTTATGGCCTTGAAATTACCAGCCATTTCATCCGACATTTTTAGCTGGTCTTTATTGGACAAACAAAAAGGGCGCCCGAAAGCGCCCTATCGCCCTCGAGGGGCCCCCTTTCGAGAGCCCCGGTTGATGGTTCACTTCAACAGAAGTTTCAGCCTGTGCCCAAGGTCGAAGAGCACCAACTCGCCGGCTGGCATCGGATCCACGAGGATCTGCGCGACTTCTCCCTGCGGAATGAAAACGGGTAACTGCACCTTCGCGTCCGATGCCACGAGCCCCAGATCCGCCAGCTGCATCAGCACGAACTGGCGCGGATCCGTTAGGCGGTAATCCTTTGGGCCAGAGTTCCGGACGAAAAACCCGGTTTCCGACCTGCCTGTACAGATCAGCGTGGTGGTGTTCCATCCCGGCGTCGACGGCCTCATTGAGTCAGCCAAAACAGACTCGCCTACGCTGCCGACGAGCAGACCCAGCGCCAAGCCCAACGCGAAAACGAGTCCTCTTGACGGCCGGTGATGATCGTGGTGGTGGGGGAGTTGGTTCTCCGTCATAGGAGCCCCGGGCCGCCAAGGACACCGGCGAACTTCCGGACAAACTCCTGCTGCTCCGGTGTGAAGTGCTTGCCAAACGTCATGCGCTGTACGGCCGTCTGAGCCGTCATGAACGGCCAGGACGGATAAGGTTTGATGATGTCCCCGGGCCCGTAGGGTTCACCCGAGTTGCGATTGAGCAAAACGGGCTGTCCATATGAACTTGCGGCGTGCTCGGTCGTCAATTCGAATGAGGGTGTCAGGGTGATTTTCACGCTTCACCCCCTTTGTTCTCCTGCTGCAAGCCCCGGATGATGCGCATTGACTCAGCGAATTCGGTTGATGCGCGCACGTCGATCATCTCCAGCTGGTCCAGCGCGCGAAGTGCAATGCCCTGGACAACGCAGAGGTTGGTTTTTAAGCTCTGAATTTCCAATCTTGTGATGCTTGCGACAGGTGCTTGTGGTAGTTTGGACTTAGCTTTGCTCATGGGTTCCTCATGGGTAAGGTTACGGCTCGGTTGCTGTTTGCGCAGCGGCCGGGCCGGCTATTTGCGTTTCTTCTCTTCCTTGGTCAAAAACTCCTCCACAAGTTTCAGCACCACGTCGGTCATGTCCTTGTCCACGTCGACGCAGTAGCGCTTTAGTTTCTTGTGGAGGTTTTCGGGTATGTTCATGCTCAGTCGTTTCATGCAATGATGTTATGTACATGAATACACGATGTCAATATAAATCGGAGGGTCGAAGTCAACGGCGTGGGAAGCGAGAGCTTTGTGGTTTTGGTTCTGTAAAACCGTTTCCACAAAACTCTCTGTTTGAGCCTGGACTACATCTCTTGTGAACACCCAACCGACTCCGCAATCTCTTCCTGGCCGTCTTTGCCGGTCACGCGGGCAGGCAGGTTTTACTGCTAATATCCTGATCTCTTGCCTTCCGCTTCGATCGCCCCATGCGGCTCCCGCGTTGGCAAAGATGCTTGACGTGCACGTCTCGGAATGCAGGGTTGTAGACACGCTGCAAAAACACAGTCCAGACTTCCGGGTCAGGCTTGTGGCCGTTGCTCTGGCATGCGGTCCAACAGGATTCGCAGTATGGCCAGGCTTGCATGAAATTGTTGCGGCCGGTCGGGCGCCAATCTTCGCGAAAGGGTTTTTCCGTTGTTCCGCAGATGGCGCATTGTTTGCCGTAGACATTGCACACGAAGATATCCGCGTCGGACTCGGGCATGCGGGAAGTGTACCACCAGGGGTTCCTCGCGCGCGCGGGTGAAATGCGCCAGGAGAGTTTGTCAGTACGTACTGACAAAGGGGTTCCTCGCGCGCGCGGGTGAAATATAGGCTCAGAGAGCAACGGAGTAGCACCGTGCAACCCCGTCACTCCTCGCGCGCGCGGATGCGCCCGGTTTTCGTAGGCTTTCCGGACGCGGAAAGCCTGTCACTCCTCGCGCGCGCGGATGCGCCATTCTCGCGGCAGCCATCACTGGCACGGCGGCCTGTCACTCCTCGCGCGCGCGGATGCGCCCGTTGCCGGCGCCAGTTCGCGCGTCACGTCTGCTGTCACTCCTCGCGCGCGCGGATGCGCCGTTCCAGGAGAGATTGTTATTACGTAATAACATTGTCACTCCTCGCGCGCGCGGATGCGCCCGTTCGCATCATAGAAGCGTCCCCTGCGCCGGCTGTCACTCCTCGCGCGCGCGGATGCGCCTTTTATTCGCGCGGCCTCGTTCTCCTCGGCCTCTGTCACTCCTCGCGCGCGCGGATGCGCCTAATGGCAGATCAGTTGCCCTTTCCCTAGGTTCTGTCACTCCTCGCGCGCGCGGATGCGCCCTCATGCACTCGGATAATATCGAGTGGGCCGACTGTCACTCCTCGCGCGCGCGGATGCGCCTCCCGCAACCAGGAATCCGGGCGGCGTCCGTTCTGTCACTCCTCGCGCGCGCGGATGCGCCTGTCAGGAGAATAAATCGCGTTTAAATGGTCCAGGAGAAGCGATCATGCTGCAGCCCGTGCAACGTATGGTTGTCGGGGAGTCCTTTTGGGGGCGTGGTGGTCACGTGCGGGGATGCACATTGTGGGGTCGGCCAGCCGGCGTCGACCGGATCACCGGCCGGCCTTTTGCCGCTGGCGGTAATCAGCAGCTCACGTGCGGCCACGCGCCGCGCGCTTCGTTCAATGCTTCGGGGGCGGCCGGGTGAATAAGGATAGCCCCAACCGCCCCGCTTCCTGAGAGTCTCACCTCCCGCTCGCATGTACGGGCCTCTCAGGAATGTCCTAGGCTAAAGTCACTCGCACGAATGCGGTCTCGAGGACCGGCATCGCATCAATTTCACATCTTGCCAGGAACCCGACTTGGTTAGAAACTGCGTACAGCTCCAGCAACCTCTGTACCATCACCTCCAAGGCCGTCGCGATCCAGTAGTATCGCAAGTCAGCCAGCGCGCCCACGTACAGGCCCGTGGTGAAGGTATTCGGGACGCCCTCGGAAATCAGGACCGGGTAGCCGATCAAGTTTGGAGGCTGCCCGTTGACCATGTCATCCCTCCAAAGATATCGGCCCTCGCCATCTTTCAGTTGGCGCAGAATGCGCGTAGCCTTCCGGCTGAAGAGCCAAACAGCATTGGGCCGGTGATTCTGCTTCAGCTGCTCCTCGCAGTTGAAGAGGTTGTCCGCTCCGATCGAGGTGATGGAATTGCCCAGCGAGACATCCCGCGCGGTCGAAATTCCCATATTTGACGCGGTAAAGATCCCAAGTGGCTGATTAGCGCCGGTGCCGGTGCAGAATGCGCCTTCGAACATATTGGCGAACGCGAGTTTGATCTGTTCCTCAACCACGTCGCCCGGCGCCGGATTTCCGAGGCGAAGCAATGTGTTGCTGACCTTTTCCAGAAGCGTGCACGGGTGCGGCGACAGCACGCGCGCGCCGATCTTCATTGTCGTGTCTTCGGCGGCTGCGGTAATTTCACCGCCCCAAGTCGGGGCAGCAGGCGCCGCGGAGAGACTCGGAGTGCCGAGCGAACTTGCATTTTTTACCGAGAAGGTCCGCGCCCTGGGCGCAATCACGGTCAAATCAAAAGTATCGGTGATGAATTCACCGCTCAAGGCCTGGCCAAGCGTCATATAGCCACCGGATTCGCTGATATCGGCCTGCAGAGCCCGGCGCTCTTGGAGGGCGAGGCCCGCCTCGCCGTCACGGTAATATCGATCCAGCAAACTGCGGTGATCCGTCCCGTTCGGATCATACGTCCTTCCCTTGCGCGTGGCCGCGCGCGTGGATCCTCCAAATGCCGCCGGATTTTCAAACATGGTCGGATTCACAACGTCGCGCTGCTCGATCTTCAGGTCGAGCGCATCGAGTCGTGTGTTCATCTCGTCCCATTGGCGGTTTTCCTCGATCGTCAGATTTCGCTTTTCTAGGTCCGCGTGATCGAGCAAAGCTTTCATGTCGGAAATCAGCTTTTTGCGATTCTCCTTCATAACCGCGACGGGTGTGAAGGCCAGGACGGCGCCAGGCGCGGCGTGGAAGCAAACAAACAAGCCTAAAATGGTCAGGAGAAGAAGGGGAACGCCGACGCCAAGGGCAATTGATGGCGTGCTTAACGGCTGTGAAACAAAATAGGGACGGCAAAACTGGGCGGCAAAGTACCGCCGCCTGTCACGGGCGTGAATCATAATCCCTCCAAAGCGTCAAATTTTGAGTTGGGTTTTTGCCGTTTGGGTGGGACGAACCCGGCGCAAGCGGTTGCGGCTGCACCTGGAATCTCGGGGGGTGGCGTTGGCCGGCGCCCTTCGATCCTGAGTGCGGCGCGCGATATCAACGGCATTTTAATTCCTGTTTATGGAATTTGCAACCGATTTTGCGTGCTCCGGTGTGATCTGGAGCGCAGCGCCGAGCCGACGAACCAATGCACAGGCCCACAAGCTGCACGCACCCCACCACAGTTTTTCGTCGCCCGAACTCTCGCGCATGAGCTTTGTACACGTTTCCGCGAGGAAAAAGGCATCGTTACTTCCTCTCTCGGCCGCCTCGAAGTCCTCGAATTCGATCGCTGAAGCGGGATTCGGGTGCTCAAGGTGGCCAGCAGCCAGCAGAAAGAGATTTCCAAAGAAGTCGTTGGTGCGCTCCATGTTTGTCAAAATGCACGCGGTGTCCCGCACAAGCTCAAGAGCCTGGCGGGGAATTTCATCGAAATTGAGTCTCACTGAGATCATCGGCCCTCCAAATTTAATAATTCAATTTCCCGGATTTGCGCGTTTACGCGCACGCTTGGTCTGGCGCGGAACGACTTTTAACTTTTTGGGTGCCACTCGGCCCCCACAGCCTGCAGTCGGCCCCCTCTCGTGGATGGTCCGGTGCTCCCGGTTGCCCTCGATCAAACGCAGTGCTGTTGGCTTAGGTTTACGGCCTTTCATGATTTTCCAAAAAAGCGAACTCGCGCAAACTCACACGCGCCCGGATTGCGCGGCACGGTCATATAGTTTTGGACCCGCCCGTCATCTCTTCTGCCCTCAACACCTTGCTGCCGCCCCACTGCTGCCATAATAAAAAACCCAAACATCCATTTTGGCTGTGCGAAAAAAGGTGCACGCGTCCGGTCTGCCGTCCGACCCGCTAGAGATTTTGGAATTGGCATATGCCTTCAATGGATCAGCCGAGACTCCACGCCAGGACTTTCGTGCTCGTAGGGATCGTCGAGACATCCGCAAGAGATCAGTTGTCCTCCACACCGCGGGCACATCTCCAGGCAGCACAAACCATGATGCTTGCCTCCAGGGATGACGTTACAGTCCCGGCATCTCTCGCCGGGCCGATACGGATTGTCGGACGGAACGCTCTCAAGCACGGTTCCATCGGGAAACTCAATTTCCTTGTTGCCCGCGCAGGTATCGTCAGTGATACCAAACATCTCTTTGTTGCATCGATTGCAGATCATTGGCCTCTCTCCTTTCTCACTGTTTTGTGGCTCGCTTCTCTTCGGCAGCGCTGTCTTCTGACAGCATTTTGTAGATAAGGATGGAGGTCTTATCCTTGTCCATGAGCTTGTGCGGGTTTTTGGAAAACCATCCCTGATGATGTTTCAGGCGGACGGGCACGACGATGTTGGAGAACAGTTTCTGCAGGTGGTCTACCTCAGCTTCCCCGATGACAAATGAAGAGCCGCCCTTCAGGGGAAAGGAGAAGCTTTTTGGAAGGGAAAGAGAATCAGAAACAGGAAGAGCGTTCGCCGGCGCAGCCGGGCCTTCCGCGCTTTGCGCGTTTCTGTCTCTATCTCTGTTTCCGTTTCTATCTCCTTCTCCTTCTCCTTCTCCATTGTTCGGTTGCCGTCCGTTCGGCATAGGTAACGGCGAACCATCGGCGTTATCTTGCTGCCTTTTGATCTCAGTCAGTTGCGCTGATAGTTCCTGTTTCCAAGGAACTGAGTCGGGCATTTCTGACAACTCCCTGATAGCGCATTTCCAACCGTTGGGATTTAAGAGCGATCCACTTGACCTCAAACTGAGAATGAGGGCGTAGCGAGTATCCCAGTCGTACCTCACAAAAGAAATGCGGTCCAGGTGAGTGATCGCCTTGACTACGGTCTTGCGAAGTAGGTGGAGATCGTCACAGATGTAGGCGATCGGCAGGTAAAAACTTCCCAAGGCATTCGAGTGTGGTCCACAAAGCAGATAGACACAAACCTTGAACGTCTGAGCGGGCAGCGAGAGCAATACCCGGTCCTTCCAAAAGTCGATCGGGATCACTGCGAATTTTCGCGCCATGGCGGACCCCGCTCAGCTCTGCGCAAGCATCGCGTCAAATTTGGCCTTCGGCACGAGAAAGCGCCCACCTATTTTGATAGTGGGAATCTGCCCGCGGTGCGCGGCATTGTAGGCGGCATTCTTGCCGAGTCCCAGCATGCGGCCGGCCTCCGGGATGTCGTAGGTTTTACGTTCCATCTTTTCTTTTTCCATGTTTGTTTACCTCGCCCGACTTGTACCGCAGTAGCGCGTAACGTGTCAATTACAGTTACACGATATCCAAATAAATTACGCGAACATTGACTGTATTCGTGCGTTCGCGTTACATTTGAGCCCGGAGGCGATCAAATGAAGCCCGAGGATAGAATCAAATTCGCTCTCGAATTTGCCGAAATGGACCTCGAGCGCGTCTTCAGGCGACCGGAGTCGCTAGCCTCTTTTAGGAATGAGTTTTATGAATTTCACTATGGGCGCGGCGGTGAATCGTTCGCCGATCGCGGCGGAATTCTGGCAATACCAGATTCCGAGTTCGCAAGTTGGAAGCTCGCCGAATTTCTCACCCTGCAGAAGAAATGCCGGCGGTTTGTTGCCGAGTGCGCCCATGGAAGTCCGCCACGGATGGCCATACCCGAAATGACCTTGACCGCCAAATATGGATTGATCAAGCTCGCCCACGATGAAATAGCCTTTCCGATGATCCGAGGCAGTGCCCACGATCTATTTATGATCGTGCTCTGGCACCTCATCGCCGGCGCGGCGGGTGAGCACATCGGCCGATGTCCCGAGCCCAAATGTGGAAACGTCTTCTTCAGGCCCACTAGGAGGGCGGTGTATTGCTCCAAGGCGTGCTCGGGTCGTGCCAGGGTCCGGAGATTTCGCGCAGGCGCCGCTAAGCCAGGCCGAAAGCCTGTAGGGAAATCGAAGGGGAATTATCGGAGACGAGGCGGGAAAGTAGGGGAAAGACGGCGACGAAATGACCCGCACAAGAAACACGAAAACCCGCGTGGTTAGCGGGTTTCGCTGTGTTTTCAGCGGTTTACGAAATTGCGCTCGATAGGCTTATAAGGCAGATGCTCTATCCACCTGAGCTATGGGCGCAAAAGAGAACCGGCCATCATCATAGCAATGCGCGCATGCAGCCTCAAGAGAGAACGTCGGCCTGGAAACGCCGCGATCCCGATTTCGATCCCGACATTTCAACGCCTTGACACACAGTCTCAGAAAAGGAATGCTGAGGGTCGCGGCTGAGAGGAGAGATCTTGAGTCGTCATGCTCATCCCGTCGTGGATACCCATGCCCATCTGTGTGAATCCGTTTTCGACGCTGACCGCGACGAAGTGCTTGAAAGAGCCGGGAAGGCAGGGATCGCCGCCGTCATCGCAGTGGGGGAGAATCTCGCCGATGCGCGAAAGAACCTGGAATTAACCGTTGTGCATCCCATGATTCGGCCAGCCGCAGGCCTTTACCCGACGCTCCTCAGTCTCCAGCAGGCGGAGGAGATGCACGGCTTCATACGCAGGCATCGGAGCAGGTTGATCGCGATCGGCGAGGTCGGGCTCGACCATTGGGCGGTGCAGGAGGAGGCGCAATGGGAGCTGCAGCGTGAGATCTTTGGCGGGTTTATTGCCCTTGCACTTGAGCTGAACCTGCCGCTAAACGTGCATTCGCGCTCGGCAGGCAGGCAAACGGTTGCTCTTCTGCTGGAGCGCGGAGCCACAAGGGTCCAGATGCACGCGTTCGACGGCAAGAGCAGCGCCGCCCTGCCCGCTATGGAAGCCGGGTTCTTCTTCTCCGTCCCGCCGTCGATTGTGCGCTCACCACAGAAGCAGAAACTGATCCGGAATCTTTCGCTGGAGTGCCTGCTTGTCGAGACCGACAGTCCGGTTCTCGGCCCCAGTCCGCAGGAGCGCAACGAGCCTGCCCGCGCCATGCTCTCGATCCAAGCCATCGCCGAGATCAAAAGAATCAGCGAGGGCGCGGTGATAGAAGCCGTGCGCGAGAATACGCGGCGGCTCTACGGAGACGTTGAATCCCGATAGTTTCGTTAAGGTAAACCATAGCCTCCGGCGGCGAGACACGACAATGCTCTGCTGTTCCAGCGTTGGTAACAGCTAAACCCACGGCCTCTGGCCGTGCGACCCTGACAGGCTAAGCGGTTCCGGCGAGCCGTTTCTGCGAGTTGCTGGAACGGCGGCCTGGTCCTGGGACCGCGCGCGTCCCGCGCGCCGGAACGTGTATGGCCACGCATCGCGGTTTGGCGACAGGATCGTGCCATTGCAGGCAGGCTTCAATTGTCTGCGGATCCGCGGAGCCTGCGCACTGCGCATGCTGCGGTCGTCGTCGGATTCAGCGCGCGGGACGCGCGCGGTCCCAGGGCGGCTGGCGCACTGTGATGGCCAGCCACTGTATTCCGCGGAGTTCAGCAAGCCGGTTGCTCCGCGGAGAGCAGGCCACTGCCCGGCGTTACCGTACGAACAGCATGCGCTCGTGGTACTTGAGGTTGGCGGGATTATAGTAAGATTTCCACCACGGAGTCGTCGCGCCGCCCGTTTGAAGCAGGAGGGGATTGGCCTTGGTCGCGCTTTGCATCACGGCGCGAAAATGATAATGATCCACCATCTTGATGGCCTCCACACCATAGGCCGTGGCTGTGGCACGATCATATATGGCCAGCAGGTTGTCGCCGTTGCTCACCTCGCCTCCCGAAGACAGGTTGGAGGAACCCGTAAACACCACCGGTTCTGAATCGTTGAAATCCACCACCACGAACTTGTCGTGAATGACCTGTCCCATGCCGCCGCTGAATTCCTGAGCGAAGGGCGGCGGCACCTGCTTATCAAGAAAACTGAACGGCACCAGCAGCCCGGTCGCTGAACCCGGCTTGTAGAGGTTCAGCCCCGTTGTGGATTGAGTGACGCCATAAGAGAAAACATTGGTTCTCGAGGGGACCTTCTGCAACTCCTGGAGCACCTCGCCGCCGCCTACTAGCTCCATGACCGCGAAAAGCACCGAGCTGTCGGCCATGGCAATTTCCTGCGCGACTTTAGTGAGCGAGATTGCATCCGACGTGTGCGGCGAAAAACAAACCGAGAATGGAGGCAGACCCGGTTGCTTGATGTCAAACCACTGTTTGGCGATGGGAGAGTTCGGGAACCCCGCCTGCGATGCGGTAGCGTCGTTGAACGCCTGGTTGAACGCCGACTCATAGAGCCCGGCCGTGCCGGGGTCGTCGAAGATCAGGACGTTGTTCGACTGAACGTAAAGTCCGCGCACGGAAAAATTCGCCGAGCCCGTCAGCACTTTCACCGGTTTCCCATCCTTTTTCTGGATCAGGACTTTGCAATGCGCGAAGCGCTTGAAGTGGCCCGTTTTCACATTACCCTGCCCCGCGGACTGCTGCAGCATGGCCTTGGCTTCCGGTTCGAGCGCGCCGGGCTTGGTGTGCAGTGGGGCGTTATCGAGGAAAGCCCTCAGCCTGGAGCCAAGCTTGGTCAAGCCGGTGACAAAGTCGGGCTCATCCAGGTCATAGGCAAACAAGTCGACGGTGATTGACTTGTCGTTGATGCACTCATTGAGGAAATCAAAAACCATTTTGCGCGCGTGATACCCCAGCCACACGTACTGTGCGGCGTAGGGCGCGGTCTGATACACGAGCTGCTTCGCGCCGGCGGGGCGAAACGGCGCATTCTTGAATTTGGTGGCGTATGCCTGCGAGGACATGTAGCCGCGTGTGAAGCCCATTTCCATACTTCCGCTATTGAAGTATCCGACATCCAATCCAATGTCTACGGACGGCCCTTGCTTAAGA
>Ga0187849_1004518_pt1 | contig 11525 bp, 9 predicted proteins | sample June2016WEW_4_10_2_FD_132412 | JGI IMG/M metagenome (GOLD analysis project Ga0187849, IMG submission 132412) | Peatland microbial communities from SPRUCE experiment site at the Marcell Experimental Forest, Minnesota, USA - June2016WEW_4_100 | ecosystem: Environmental > Terrestrial > Soil >... | reverse complement strand
GGCGAGCTGCGCGGCTTGAACGCGCCGCCGCGGAGGAACTTCGCTCCGGCGCGCGCTACCAGTTCCGCGATCGTGTGGATCTGCTCGCGGCTTTCGATGCTGCAAGGGCCCGCCATCACGGCGACCTGGTTGCCTCCGATCTCGACGCCGCCGACGCGCACGATGGTGCCGCCGGGCCGGAAACTCCGGCTGGCGAGTTTGAATGGCGACGCAATGCGCCGCGCTTCCTTGACGCCGTCCATGACGTCGAACACCACCGGATCGACGCGCTCGGCGGGGCCGACTCCGCCGAGAACCGTGTGCAGCACTCCCGTCGAGCGGTGCACGCTGAAGCCAAGGGAGACCATGCGGTCGATCACCGCTTCGATTTGGGGCTCGGTTGCGCCCTCTTGCATCACAACTAACATGATTACTTTCCTTTCGCGTCTTCCCGCCCGCCGTTGCGCTCCAGCACTAACCGTGCGGTATTCGGCCTACGGTACGGGTACCTACGGCCGATCGGCTGCGCGTCATGGAACAAGGATACGTTCATGCATCGTCTTTCGAGGCCATACGCAGGCGCTGCACGTTACGCATCTCGTCGATAATACGCTCGAAGATCCGCCGCAAGCCGTCGTGGGTCAGCGGCCCGTGATTGTGGGTCGTGACGTTCTCGAACACTTCGTCTTCCCGCCTGGGTTCGTAGATCGGCAAGTCGAGGTGCCGCTTGACGCAGCCGATCTCCTCGACGATGCGGGTGCGTTCGTTCAGCAGTTCCAGGATACGGAGGTCCAGGCCGTTGATGCGATCGCGGTACCCGCGCAGGGCTTCTAGTCCGTCTTCCCGCTCCATTATTTCCCGTCCAATCCTTGTCTCAGCTCTCGCGCCAGAGTCTCGAGCCGGGACTCCAGCGCGGCGTTGCCTGCATTCTCTTCGATCACGCGCACGAAGGCGCTGCCGACCACCACCGCATCCGCCATTTTACCCACCTCCGCCATATGTTCCGGCCGCGAGATGCCGAAGCCGACGGCCAGCGGCAGACCGGTTACAGCGCGCATTGCCTGAACCAGCGGCCCGGCCGAACCGGACACGGAATTCCGTTCGCCCGTCACTCCGGCGCGCGAGACCAGATAGACGAAGCCGCTCGAATAGCGGGCCACCAAGCGCAGGCGCGCTTCCGTGCTGGTCGGTGCCGCCAGAAAAACGGTGTCCAATCCGTGGGCGTGCATGGCCGCGACGTACGCGCCAGCTTCCTCGACACTGAGATCGGTAAGCAGCAGTCCGTCGATTCCCGCCGCGGCCGCGTCGCGCGCTAGCGCCTCGATCCCGTAGCGCAGCACTGGGTTCATATAAGTGAAGAGGAGCAGGGGAACTTCGGATACGGCCCGAATCCGGCGGGCAGCTTCCAGAACGCGGCGCAGACTCGTTCCGGCTCGGAGCGCCCGTTCGCACGCCCGCTGAATCACCGGACCATCCGCAATCGGATCGGAGAAGGGGACACCGAGTTCGATGAGATCGACGCCGCCCCGTTCGAGCGCCGCGACTAGGCCCGGTGTCGCTTCCAGTGAAGGGTCACCGGCGGTAATGTAGCCGACAAAGCCCTTGCGTCCTTCCTCGCGGAGGCGGGAAAAGAGCTGGCCGATGCGAGTTCCGGTACTACTGGGCATCGAGTTCGGGAAAGTTTTCACGGTATATGTCAATATCTTTATCCCCTCTTCCTGAGAGGTTTACAAGAAAAATATCATCCTTTGCTTTAGGCGCTCTCCGAATCGCTTCCGCAACCGCGTGCGAGGACTCCAATGCCGGAATTATGCCTTCGGTACGCGAAAGAGTCTTAGCGGCATTAAGCGCTTCCGAATCGCCGATTGAGACGTATTCGGCCCTGCCCTCATCATGGAGCCAAGCGTGCTCCGGTCCTACGAGCGCATAGTCCAATCCAGCGGAAACCGAGTGTGTGAGACTGATCTGCCCGTCGGCGTCCTGCAGCAGGTAGCTATATGCGCCGTGAAGAACTCCGGGCGCTCCGCCGCTAAAACGCGCCGCGTGGTCGCCCAGTTTCGGCCCGCGCCCGCCCGCTTCGATGCCGATTAACCGAACGCCGGAATCCGGGATGAACGAGTGAAAGATGCCGATAGCGTTGCTGCCACCGCCGACGCAAGCGAAAATGGAATCCGGGAGGCGGCCTTCGGCAGCGAGGATTTGGGTGCGCGCCTCTTGGCCGATCACGCGTTGAAAATCGCGGACCATGAGCGGATAGGGATGCGTGCCGAGAGCGGAACCCAGAAGGTAGTAAGTCGTGGCGGTGTTGGCGACCCAGTCGCGCATGGCCTCGCTGATGGCGTCCTTCAAGGTGCGGCTGCCGCCAGCCACTCCCTGAACTTTCGCGCCCAGCAGCTTCATGCGAAACACGTTGAGCCGCTGGCGCCGCATGTCTTCCTCGCCCATGTACACCGTGCAGTCGAGGCCGAACAAGGCACAGACCGTGGCCGTCGCCACGCCGTGCTGTCCGGCGCCGGTTTCCGCTATGATGCGGTGTTTCCCCATGCGGCGCGCCAGCAGTGCCTGGCCGAGGCAGTTGTTGATCTTGTGCGCGCCCGTATGCAGCAGGTCTTCCCGTTTGAAATAGATGCGCGCGCCGCCGAGCGATTCGCTGAGCCGCCGCGCGAAATAAAGCGGCGTCGGCCGGCCGGCGTAATTGTGGAGCAAATCGTCGAGTTCCGCGCCGAAGGCGGGGTCTTCGCGCGCTGCGCGATAGGCCTTCTCCAACTCGTCGAGCGGCGCCATCAGCGTCTCGGGGACGAACCGTCCGCCGTAAGGTCCGAAATGTCCTCCCGCGTCGGGAACTGAAATTGTCATGACAGAGCAGCTTTCAAAAACAGCGCCATCTTGCGGTGATCCTTGCGGCCCGGTGCCGATTCCAGGCGCGAGCAGGCGTCCACTCCCCACGGCCGCGCTTCCTCGATCGCCCGTCGCACGTTGGTTTCGTCCAGACCACCGGCTAGTACCACCTTGCCCAGCACGCCGCGCGCCAGCTTCCAATCGAATGAGTGCCCCGTGCCGCCGCAGAGCGTGGCCGATGGCGCATCTAAGAGGAACGCTTCGGCGCCGCGTGCATCGAGTTTCTCCGCCTCGAATCCAGCTTCGACACGCACGGTTTTCCATACGCGCGTCCCAGGCGGGAACTGGTCATCCTCTCCAATGACCTGAAGAATGTCCAGTCCGGCACGCGCGGCTATCGCCAGCGCATTGGGTGTCGTCTCGTGAACAAATACCCCGATTTTCCAAATACTTACAGGCACTACCTCAAGAATCTCTGGAACCAAGCTGGGGTCGATATAGCGCGGGCTTTTCGCAAAAAAGTTGAAGCCTAGCGCGGTGGCGCCGCTTTCGGCGGCAGCCCTGGCATCGTCACGATTTGTAATGCCGCAAATCTTGACTATCATTTCCGTACGGCAGCGGCCCCGGCCGGCATTTACTTCAGCAGGGCTTTGAGCGCTTCAGCGGGTTGATGCGAGCGCATCAGATGTTCGCCCACGAGGAAAGCCTGGTAGCCGGCCGCGCGCAACTTGCGAATGTCTTCAGCCGAACGGATGCCGCTCTCGCTGATCTTGAGGATTCCGGCCGGGATGTGTTCGGCGAGGCGAATCGAAGTCTCGATCTTCACCTCGAACGTGCGCATATCGCGATTGTTGACGCCGATAATCTGCGCGCCCGAATCGAGTGCTTGCGCCAGTTCCTCTTCGTTGTGAACTTCGACGATGGACGCGATGCCGAACTTGGCGGCGTACTCGCGGAGGTGGCGCAGGCGCTTGGACGGCAAAATGGCGGCGATCAACAGGATGGCGTCGGCGCAGCCGGAAGCGGCCTCGGCTACGTGGTAATCGTCCAGCGTGAAATCCTTGCGCAGCACCGGCAACCGAACCGCGCCGCGCGCGAGCGAAAGGTCTTCGAGGCTGCCGTGGAAAAACTTTTCGTCCGTGAGCACGGAGAGCGCCGCCGCGCCGCCCTGTTCGAAAGCCCGTGCCAGGACTGCTGGATCCGCCTGGCTCGCCAGCACGCCCTTGCTGGGCGATGCCTTCTTGATTTCGGCAATGATAGCGGGTGTGCGCGCCAGAAGCGCGGCCCGGAAGTCGCGCGGCTTGCGGTGCGTCTCGGCGGCGAGTTTTTCGAGTTCCTCGCGGCGGATCATCGCGCCGGCGAGTTCGGCCCGCTTGTACTCGACGATGCGGGCAAGTATGTCTGGAACACTGCTGGTCATGGCGTTAGAAAGCGAGCTTTTATCCTAGCACGCGCGGCATGGAGGGAAAGGTCAGCGGTGCGTCCGAAAAGGGCGGGGCGTCCGGGCCGAGGATGCGCGCTTGCAGCCATCCGGCCTCGACGAGCGGTTCCGTAGGCGTCGCGCTGAGGACGACCTGGCAGCTCTCGTCGTCGAGAGGCGCAATAGGCGGCCTGCCCAGGGCGGGCGTGACCGTGGCCAGATACTTGAGAACGCTGTAGACGTCGCCCATCTCCGGAATCGAGACCTCGAATTCCTGAGTCCGGAACAGGACGCGGCCGCCACGGCTGGCGATGTTCCAGACCAGGAAGGCGCAGGCATCGATGGCCTGCTCGAACCAGGCGAGACGCGCGTGGGGCACGTTCAGATCGAAAAAGATTTCGAGTAGGCGGTCCTGCTCGCGCGCGAATTCGCGCACCTGCAGCGCGCCGGTGTGGGCGGTCGCTTTCCAATCCACGTGGCGCGCGCTCTCGAACGACTCATAAGGCCGGATGCGGTAGAAATCGCTGCCGCGTCCGCGCACCTGCGAGTCGAAATCCCCGCGCACGGTGGCGAGCAAATCGTCGAAGCCGGGCTGTGGCTCGATGGAGGGATAGACCAGCACGTCGCGGCGCAAGGTCACTTCTGCGTGGCGTTCCAGGAAACCGAATGGAAATGCCGTCGAAAACTGGAAGCCGCTTTCGCGGTAGATGCCGCGCCGGGCGAAGCAGACCTCGACCGTCTCATCGAACACCGCGTGCCCCGGAATTACCGGGAAATATACGGTGGAGAGCACGCTGCCAGTCGCGCCGCTCAGGTGCATGGAAAACGAGGGCAAGAGCGCTTTCGTGTTGCGAACCCGCACGCGCCCGCCGAAACTCCGCCGCGCCGTGACGTGTTCGGGCAGAAAGAAATCGAGTTCCAGCCCGGCCAGTGACAGGCGGCTGACCAGTCCGGATACCAGTAGCGTCGCAACCATCGCCGCCAGGATCAGAAAAAGCAGGTTGTTGGCCGAGAGGACGGCGGCGGCGCCGACTAGCAGCATCGCGAGCGTGAACGCCGCACCGGCGTAAGTGACCTTATGCCGGAAGGCGCTTGTAATTCGTGACCACAAATTTTTCGGCTGCGCCTGCATTCTGAAGGCATCATGGCACAAACCGGGACGCGGCGGCTCAAAAACGCGCGCGCCGTCGTATTCTAAAGAAAATGCGTCGGAAAATCCAATACACGATAGGTTGCGCGGTAGTTCCAGTCCGCCTTGCCCGCTGGCTGCGCCCTGTGCATCTGGCGATGGCAGGAGTATTCGTCGGGGCGATTCTGACGGGCTGCGGCGGAGCACAGGGCCAAGCCGTGCGCGTCGATCCAGCGTTGCTCTCGCTGGTCCCGGCCGATACGACGATGCTCGCGGGCCTCAAGCTGGAAGCTCTGCGCGGGACAGCGGTATGGAAGCGCTACGTCGCCGGGCAACCGTTTTCGGCGCTCGACGACCTGGCGAGTGAAACCGGTTTGGATCTGCGCACGGGCGCCTGGGAAGCGTTAGTGGTGTCAAACGGCAAAACCACCGAGGTGATGGCGCGCGGAGATTTCGCGCCGCAAGGGCTCGAACCACGCCCCAACCGGCCGGGCGTCACGCGCACGCCGTATAGAGGATACACGCTGATCGGGGACGAGCGGGGCGTGGTCGCGTTTATGAACCCGAGCACGGCGGTAGCCGGGCCGCCGTCCGCGGTGCGCGCGGTGATCGACCAGCGGGGAAAATCCGGCCCGCCGCCCGCGCTGCGTGAACTGCTGCGCCAAATCCCCAAAGAAGATCAGATCTGGATCGCTACGACCGGCGGATTTCCAGCGCTGCCCGATTCCGGCAATGCCGCGAACCTTCGCCGCATCGCATCGATGGTCGATAGCGTGGTGGCCGGTGCGGATCTGCGCTCGGGGCTTGCGGCGTTTGCAACGGCTGCGTGTCCCGGCGAGATTGGCGCGGCATCGCTCGACGCAGCATTGCGAGGATTTCTGGTTCTCGGCCGGCTCGGCACTTCGTCGAAGCAGCCCGAGTTGTTGCGCGTCTTCGACGGCATCAAGATCGAACAACGGCAAAACACCGTCCGGGTGAGCGTTTCAATTTCCGAAAACGTGCTGGAGGCAGCGGCGGAAAAGTGGGGAAGGGAAGCGCGCTAATGTCCTGTTCCCGAAATCTCTTTCTACCGCTCCCTCACGGTCGCGGCCCGGTCCCGTCATGAGCCGCGACCGTGAGTGAGCGGTCTTCACCGTCACAGCGCGGGACACATAGTCGGCCCGCCGCGTGTGGCCCCTGCCTCCCATAGCTCCGTCATCGCGGTACATTGAGTCTTATGCGCCGTTCGACACTTGCATTATTCTTCCTGGCCGCCTTTGCGGCTGCGGGTGCGCTCCATGCGGACGAGGGAATCTGGCTCTTCAACCAGTTCCCGAAGCAGCAGGTTGCCGCCAAGTACAAAATCGAGGTAACGGACGCCTTCCTCGATCATCTGCGCCTGTCCTCGGTGCGATTCCATAACGGTGGCTCGGGTTCGTTCATTTCGGCGAACGGGCTGCTATTTACGAATCATCACGTCGGCTCCGAATGCATTCAGGCCGTCAGCACGGCCGAACACAACTACATGCGCGACGGCTTCTACGCTCGCGCCGGCGCCGAGGAGCAGAAATGTCCCGATCTCGAAGTGGATGTGCTGCTCGGCATTCACGACGTTACTGGAGAGGTGAAGGGCGCGGCGCCTGCCGGCGCCGATCCCGCTCAGGCCAACCGCCAGCGCAAAGCGGCCATGTCGCGCCTGGAAAAAGAGTGCAACGCCAAAACCGGGAACCGCTGCGACGTGGTGAAGCTATATTCCGGCGGCGAATACAATCTTTACGAATACAAGAAATACACTGACATCCGATTGGTGTTCGCGCCCGAGGAGGACATCGCGGCGTTCGGCGGCGATCCCGACAATTTCACCTATCCGCGTTTTTGCCTGGATTTCGCGCTCTTCCGCGCTTACGAGAATGGCCGCCCGGCGAAGCCGCTGGATTTTCTGCGCTGGAGCCGCGAGGGCGTGAAGGACAACGAGCCGATCTTCGTTTCGGGCAACCCTGGGAGCACGGGCCGGCTGTCAACCATGTCCGAGCTGTACTTCCTGTATTCGGATGTATACCCGCTGACGCACATGCGGCTGTCGCTGCTGGTCAACGCGCTCGATAAATATGCGGCTGAAAGCCCCGAAAACAAGCGCGTAGCGCGCGAGAACCTGCTCCTGACCCAGAACTCCTTCAAGGCGTATTCGGGCTTCATGAACGGTCTGCACGACTCGGGATTGATGAGGCTCAAGCAGAAGGAAGAGGACAAGCTCAAGCAGGCGGTCGCGAGCGATCCCGCGTTGAACGAACGATACGGGACCGCCTGGAACGAAATCTCCGCGGACTACGATCGATACCGCAAGTTTTACAAGGAGTACTCGTTGTTCGAGCGTTTCCCGGAAAGGGCCTCGGCATTGATGCAGATCGCGCGCGCGGTAGTGCGCTATTCCGAGGAGACCCGCAAACCGAACGGCGAGCGGTTGCGTGAGTACAACGACGCCAATCTTCCGGCCATCGAGCAGGCAATCTATTCCACCGCGCCGGTCACCGCTTCTATGGAGACCGCGGTAATCGCCGAGTACTTGCGCTTTCTCCGGCAACAGATGGGCGCGGACGATGAAACCGTCAAAGCCGTCCTGCACGGCCTCACGCCCGAGGAAGCGGCCAAGAATTACGTGAGCACGAGCAAACTCGGCGGCGTGGCCGAGCGCAAGCGGCTGACTAGCGATGCGAAGGCGGTCGCGGCCTCGCAAGACGGCATGATCCACCTGGCGCGCATTCTCGACGGCCCGGCGCGGCGCTACCGGACGGAGTATGAAGACGGCGTCGAAGCCGTACTGAACCAGAATTCCACCAAGCTGGCGCTGGCCCGCTTCGCCGTTTACGGGACGAACGCCTATCCCGACGCGACCTTCACGCTGCGCTTGAGCTACGGGGAAACGAAAGGCTACCCGGTGGCCATCACGGCGAGTTTGCCCTTCACGACTACATTCGATGGATTGTTCCAGCGGGCCACGGGGCAGGATCCGTTCAAACTTCCGCCGCGCTGGGCCAGCGCCAAGGATTTGCTCGACGTTACGACGCCCTTCAATTTCGTTTCGACTGCCGATACGCACGGCGGCAACTCCGGCAGCCCGACCGTGGACGCAAAGGGCGAAATCGTCGGCATCCTGTTCGACGGCAACATGCAAGGCCTGCCGAACCGATTCATCTACACCGACGTGCAAGCGCGCTCGATCCACGTCGCGAGCCAGGCCATTATCGAAGCGCTCCGCAAGATTTACCACGCCGGCCGCGTACTCGATGAGATCGGCATGGGCGGCAAGTAGCGGCGAGGATTGCGGTTCGAGCGAATTTGCCAGTGCTATGATCGCGAGGACCGCTCCCTTACGGTCGCGGTTCCGTCACGGGACAGAACCGCGCGCGTGAGCAATCCCCGATGGCCCTACGGGACAATAGAAGCAATGAAAATGCCAGCCGTGGGGCAGGCCCCCGGCCTGCGGCGGCTCTCAGGCCGCCTGCCTATGGGACCGGCACTGTTGGATCATTTTCGACGGAGCGGAGGTGAGTGGACCGCGGGTTCGCTATTAATTTTATGAACGCCGATATTCTGATTCTTGGTGTCATCTGGTACATTGCGTTTCTGCTCTCGACGACCTGTCACGAGGCGGCACATGCGTTAGCGGCGAAACTCGGCGGCGACCTCACCGCGTTTCACGGCGGGCAGGCATCGCTCGATCCGATTCCGCATATCCGCCGGGAGCCGTTCGGGATGGTTGTGTTTCCGATCCTCTCGTACGCGGTCGGAGGCTGGATGATGGGATGGGCCAGCGCGCCCTACGACCCGTTCTGGGCGCGGCAGCACCCTCGGCGCGCCGCCTGGATGTCGCTGGCGGGGCCGGGTGCAAACTTCTCCCTCGCGATCCTGGCGGCGTTGCTGATCCACGTAGGCATCTTTACGGGCTTCTTCACGTATCCCGCTTCCGCGAATTTTACCCACATTACGGTGGCTACGATGCCTGGAGCGGCGGAGGGCGCGGCCACCTTCCTGAGCGTACTCTTCTCGCTGAACCTGCTGCTGGGCGTTTTCAACCTATTGCCGGTCCCACCGATGGACGGCTTCGGAGCCATCGGCGTGTTCCTTGGGGAAGGGGCCGCCGGCCGGTTCCAGGACTTCGGACAGAAGTTGCGCGGCTATAGCATGATCGGGTTGCTGATCGCGTGGAGAGTGTTCGGCCCGATCTTCACGCCCATATTCGCACTCGCACTAAGCGCCCTGTACCCTGGCCATGGATACGGCTCCTAACCACTTTTGATCGCACAATCGGCGCGATGCCGGATGGCACCTTTGCTCCTGTCGTGGCACACGCTCCCAGCGTGCCGTGTTCGCACTCGTGCGAACACATTTTTCCAGCTAACCAAGCATCCCCAGGAGTGGGGACGCGGCTCGCATGAGTGCGCGCGCCACGCCCTTCAGCCGGTGGTCATTTAGCAACGGGCTGCTACGCCGCCTTGCGGGGAGTGCGCCGGCGATGCAGGGAGTCCAGGACCGGAAACACCGGAGCGAGGACGCACAAGAACCATCCGAGTCCAAAAAAGGCCGAACCTCGGCCGCCACGAATCATCAGAACGCCTTCGGCTTCGTAGGCCGCTGCTATCAACACCCAAACCAGCGTCCGGACTTTGGTGGCCCACGGGTGTTGCTCGGGCCGGTTCCATAGCCAGTTGAAGACAAGCCACACTCCCAAAGTGCAGTCGAAAGCTCCCAAAACTCCGGCTGTCCCCACTGCTCCGCGCCCTGGGAGGAACACCACCTTAAGACCGGCAACTATCGCCAGAAGAGCGAACAATGGTACGATCTGCTCTGCACGCTGTAGCGGTTTCATATCAACTTAATATATCGCTCTTGGATTCGCACGACGGAGCCGTGCGCCGTTTGCGGCGGCGCTCAAAGTAGCCCATCACCAACACCACCACTATTGCCACTGGGGGAACAGCGCACCAAGACCATCCCTCAGATGCATCGAGCATAGTATTGCTGTTATGTATCATCAGAATGCCTACTACTTCGAGTGCCGCAAAAAGCGATGCTAAGATAAACCACACCTTGCTTGTTGTGATCCAGGGATATTGTTGAGGTCTGGTCAAAAGCCAGACAAAAATAATTATTGCTCCCAAAATGCAATCGGAAGCACCGCCTAGCCGATGCCCAAAAAAGAACAGCCGCCCTAAACCGTTAAATATGGACAGTACACCCAATGCTAGGAAGATCTTTCCGGCCTGTTTCGGTTCCATGTCAACGCAGTATATCGCGCTTTGCGGGACTGCGGCTGGATTGAGGAATCAGTTTGCTGTGGGGGGCCCTGTCCATTCTCGTCGATGAGCGTGAATCTATCGATAAACGCCTCGATAGACTTCTTCCGGCAAAGAAGCCCCCAATGGTGCCGCACCTTGGGAATGCTGTAATGACAGCAATTCTTCAGGTTGTTCAGCCGGATAAGTATGGTGTTTGGAATGGTACCTCTGCGCGCGCCCTCAAGAGTCTAGGAGTGTGGCCAACGTTCGACAATAAAGATGGCTTCGGAGGACGCTACGTCAAGGTCAACGAGGTTCTACTGCGACTGGCAGCGGATTTGGGGCTCGACCTCTGGACCTTGGACGGGGCATGGTGGGGGCTCGAAGATTTTGGGGGTGAAATCCCTCCCTTTCGGGATAAAATTCCTCCCGAGAATGACGGGCAAGATCTTGGCGTGGGGGACCGGGAGCAGCAGCGCTACGATCCCGCGCCGGCGAGCTTTGGCTTGGAACGTCACCTTCAGGATTTTCTCGTAGACAACTGGGGAAAGACCCCTACTCTGAAGGACTGGTCCATCCTCGAAGAGGACGGAGACACCACAGGTGTGGAATACAATGCTGGCAAAGCTGGAAAGATAGACCTATTGGCTCGCAACGTCGAAAAGCGAAAATGGTTGGTGGTGGAACTAAAGAAGGGCCAAACGAGTGACGAAACAGTCGGCCAGGTTCTCCGCTACATGGGCTGGGTCGAAGAGAATCTCGCTAAGGGAGAAGAAGTGGTCGAGGGCCTTATTATTGCCGAGTCGGCAGATGAGAAACTTCGATTGGCCCTCAGGAACACCGAGATTGCCCGGAACTCCGTTGAAAGTCAGCGACTCTCGACCCTCATAGACTACGCGACGGC
>Ga0187849_1004500_pt1 | contig 11555 bp, 9 predicted proteins | sample June2016WEW_4_10_2_FD_132412 | JGI IMG/M metagenome (GOLD analysis project Ga0187849, IMG submission 132412) | Peatland microbial communities from SPRUCE experiment site at the Marcell Experimental Forest, Minnesota, USA - June2016WEW_4_100 | ecosystem: Environmental > Terrestrial > Soil >... | reverse complement strand
TCTTCCACTGCTGAATAGTCAGCGCGTCTCTGTCGATCTATCATAGTCGGAACAACTATGAAGAGGATATCAGAATTCGCGGCAACTTCTTCAGTTCCCGTTGTGACAGTGAATTTGCCTCCACGGATTGCTTTCTTGAGCATGATCGCTAAACCCTGCTCATCTATGGTTGTTTCACCTCTGTTTATGCGCTCAACGATCCGAGGGTTCATATCCGCCCCCATCACACGAGCACCAGCGTCAGCGTACAGACAAGCAGTAGGCAGGCCCATCCATCCCAAGCCCACAATTCCTACAACTAATGCTCCATCACGAATTCTAACCGCAATTTCGCCTGGTTCAAGAGAGAGCAACGTTTGCGAGGACAGTATCGACACCGCGTTAACTCGCTCAACTCCGAAATATTTAACTGTTTTTAACTCTAGATCAGTTAATTATGTCTGCCACGAGCAATGTGCACGAGTCCCTGCGACGAGCGGGTCTTACGACTTACGAATCAGAGGCTTACCTCGCTCTGCTTTCGAAACGCGAGGTGACGGCAGAAGACGTTGCCAATATGACCTCGATACCCATCACACGTGTTTATGGGACTTTGGAACAGTTAATGCAGAAAGGCTTTGCGAGAATAGTTCAGAGTCGACCCAAGAGATTTCACGCTATTCCACCATCCGAGGCCAAGAGAGGTTACCTAACCCAACTCCGGTCCGGGTTTGAGCGGAACCTTCTGTCCATTGAGGAAATTTTAGGATCGCTTCAACGACAAGTTGAGCCAATCTACGTAGAAAGTCACTTACAAGTTAAAGCTGAAGAATTGCTTGAACCTCTTGAAGATTTGCGCTCCATGGAAAAGAGGACCAGCGAGTATATTCTGAATGCGTCAAATGAAATATTGATTTCGACAGCATTGTTTTCTTGGCTTCCAAAAATAAACCCCCAGCTCCTAAAGGCGCTTCATCGAAGCGTAAAGGTAGCTATATTGATGCAGATTACGAACACACAGGTCGAAAAGCACTTGAGGGAATTGGCAAAAGCTGGAGCTCAGATCCGAGACACTCGCAAACCTTGGCATCCGGTTAGAGGAACGCTGGTTGATAGCAAGGATCTTATTTTCGTAATCTGGGCTGCAGAAGAGACTGAGCGACATTGGAATCCGATAGTGTATACGCCCAATCATACCAAGAATCCTGGACTGATCAGACTTTTTCGAGAGTCATTTGATTTGAGATGGAGCAACGCAAAACGAGTTGGTGGATTGACTAGTTGATGAAAGTCTGGCTAGATGTTCTAACGCCGAAGCAAGCGAACTTCTTCTCCAAGTTCCATGATAGACTGATTGCTAAGGGTTGCAAGACACTTGTGACTACTAGAAGATATAGAGAGGCAAATGAGTTACTTGAACTCAGAGGCCTCAAGAGTATTGCCGTCGGCAGTCATGGTGGTGGCCTACTCAAGAGCAAACTTCTAGAAAGCTCAAAACGCGTAATAGCACTTGCCGAAGTCGTAGACGAATATGGCCCTGATATTGCGATCTCATTTTCCTCTCCTGAAGCTGCTAGAGTAGCTTTCGGACTCAAAATACCACACTATTGTGTTAGTGATTCTCCTCACGCAGAGGCAGTCTGTCGACTGACTATACCCCTTTCACAAAAGCTCTTTACCCCCTGGGTAATCCCCACATACGCCTGGAAACGTTATGGAATTAATGCGAGAGATATCATAAAGTATCATGCCCTTGACCCAATGGCTTGGTTATACTCTCACCAGAAGAATCCAAAGGTCCTAGATGAGCTTGGTCTTGATCCGTCAAAACCGATAGTGGTAGTTCGAACTTCGGAAGAGTTTGCGGCATATCTAGTCGAGCGGTCAGCAGCAAAACTATCTACGGCAATAGATATTGTTGGGAAAATACTTGATCTAAATGACACAGCAACGCAGATTGTGGTACTTCCTCGTTATATCGAACAAGGCGATAAATTTAGGAGAAAATTTGGAAATCGCATTATAGTTCCTGAACACATAATTGATGCAATATCATTGTTTCAAACGGCTTCTGTATTCATTGGCGGTGGAGGGACAATGTCGGCTGAGGCTGCGATGCTAGGAGTGCCCGTTATCTCATACTACCCCGGAGAACAAACATTCGTTGAAAGATCCCTTATGCGATATGGACTTGTGGAGAGAATCCATGATCCAGGCAGGATTGCCAATCGAGCTGTGTCAATCTCTAAAAGTCAAGAATTCAGAGAATTTTACCAAGCGAAGTCAAGCAAATTTGTCCATAATATGGAAGATCCTGTAAAGGTCATTCTTAATCGTATTCTAAAGTGAGAGACTTCATGGTTCCCGTAGTGGATTGTTAGAAAGCAGTCATTCACTCTTTCTCAAGTTAACGATCATTAGAGAGGGCAATTGGGATTTGGTCTGGATGATGAGAAATGTGATTCTGAAATCATGTGTGAGACACATGTTGTTGTTAGGTAAATCTCGCTAAACACGTCTCCGGCAGTCTTTGATTATCTTTGAGAGTTTTGTCTTGTAATCCCTGGCTATCCTCATTGCTTGACCTTTAGTTGGAGCCTCCACTATTATTCGGTAGATAGGCTCTGTTCCACTAGGTCGTATGAGGACCCAGGAGTGTGGGGGGATCCAGATTTTTACTCCATCAATCTTGAGTGTCTTGCCCCTGGAGCGGAGAGCCATGATTTTCTGGTTAACGGAGAATTTGATCGAATCAGGACAATGAATTTTTTCTTTTACAAAATAGGATGGTGGCAATTGGGATATCAGACGCGAAAGTGGTTTATGGGTCTCTGCAATTATTTTGTAGATCCAAGCAGCAGCGATCCCGCCATCTCGTGCCGCGACGTGGGGAGCGTAGAAGATTCCCCCATTCTCTTCGCCCCCTAGGTTTATCTTCATTTTCAGCATCAGGTTTGAGACGTAAACGCTTCCTACAGGCGTGTACACGACTTCGGATCCATATCTTTCTGCTATCTCTTCAATTATTTGTGAAGAGCTTATAGGAGTTACAATCTTTTCTCCAGGATAGTTCTGCAAATAATCTTGCACGATTAGCGCTAGGGTTTGATCGCCCCAGCAGACTTTTCCATGTTCATCGAGGAAGATTGCTCTATCTCCATCTCCATCGTGGGCTACTCCGAAATCGGCGTGGAGGGAGGGAAGAGCTTGAGACGTTTTGCGAAGGTTGCACGGAGTTGGTTCGGGCAATCTTCCTGGAAATGTTCCATCGATTTCTCCGTTTATTATTGAAACTCTGCCGTTCATACTTTCAAGAATTCGCGGTGTCGCGAGCACGCTTACTCCGTTTGCTGGATCAATCAATACTTTGAGGCTACGGTTAGGAGTCCAGTCAAGGTGACTAAGAACTGAATTTATGTATGATTCGAATCTTTCGGATACTAGTATAGGCTCCTTGATATTTTTCCATTGAGCTAATTTCCGTCTTGATTTGAAATAAATTTGTTCAATCTTGAGCTCTTCCTCATGTGATAGTTCAACTCCGCTGCTTCCCATAACTTTGAATCCATTATATTCAGGCGGGTTGTGGCTAGCAGTGACGATAATGCTTCCCTTCAACCTCCAGTCCTTGGTCAGGTACTGTAGGGCTGGAGTTGTAACCTGTCCTAAACTCCAAACTTGGCATCCTGCACTGGATAGACCGGCGGTAACTATGTCCATTAGCATTGGACTTGAGGTTCTCCCGTCGCAACCAACTGCAAGATCTGAACCCTTGAAGTAAGTGCCTGTAGCGATTGAGAGTTTCAGAACTAACTCGGGTGTTAATTCTTTGTTTACTATGCCTCGAACTCCATTTGTTCCGAAAAGCTTCCTCTCTTGTTCCAGAAACGTTCCACTCACATAAGTTGTGCCCACGGTCTAACATGTTCTGCTACCTCTCGATATGGGTGTATGACTGCCCCTCGTCCTATCCTAACATTGTCGTGTACGTGAACTCCTGGTGACACGATAGCTCCGGTCACAATTCTGACTCTCTTGCCTATCAACGAATTTGATCCTACAATTGCTCCGATGACTCTTGATCCATCTCCAATCTTCACGTCATCGAAGAGAATTGAATTTGCCACTTGCACGTTTCTCCCTAATTGCACATTCTTCCCAGATACCACGTTAGGTCCTAACATGCTTCCTCGGCCCATTTCCGAGTTTCTCCCGATTATGCAAGGTGGAGCCAGCTTCGAATCGTCAGCGATCAGGCTTCTGCCTTGACGAACTACTACCTTCCCAATGATCGTTCGCATGAGATCAAAGTTCACTCTTCTATAGTCAGAGATGGTTCCAATATCAAACCAATACCCTGATGTGCAGAATCCAGCGAGTTTCCCGCGTTTAGCAAGATCAGGAAATATCTCCCTTTCGAGAGAGACTTTCCGACCTGACGGAATCATTTTGAGAAGACTGCGTTCAATTAAATAAATTCCAGCATTGATTAGTCGACCGGGGTCTTTCACGTTGGGCTTTTCAACAAATCGTATAATCCGCAACGCTGAGTCAACTTCAACCGCTCCAAATCTTGACGAGTCTTGGACTTCACATAATGCGTCCGTGACTACTGCACCGGATGCTTTGTGTTTCTCAAACATTTCATCGAGTTCTATGTTCGTGACTACGTCTCCATTCATGGCAACGAATGTGGGAGGCAATCGAGTAATTTTTGAAGCGAGTTTTATCGGCCCCGCCGTTCCAAGTGGTGATTCTTCAAGAGAGTACCTGATACGCATTCCTCGATATTCATCACCAACCACTTTCCTAAGAGCATCCGCCAAGTAATTTACACAGAGTATCACTTCTCCTACCTGAAATCGTTTGAGCAAATCCAGGGTCCAGTATATCATCGGCTTGCCTGCGACTGGAAATAATAACTTTGGAATGACGTAACTGATGGGCCGCAGTCGAGTCGCGAATCCACCCGCGAGAACTATTGCTTTCATGAGAACCCCAAGTCGTTGTGCATAGAATTCATATCAACCTATTTGTGCTTCGGAGGATTGCCTTGAAAGGGACTTACACATTGGTCATGGCCTGCGAAGAGCCATTTCGAGTTAAGATTGGTAAGATTGGCCATGCTCACATCGAGAAGGGATTCTTCCTCTATACTGGATCAGCGTTGGGTCGAGGAGGGGCATCACTTGAGAGACGGATAGAACGCCATTACCACAGGAGTAAGCAAGTGAGATGGCATGTCGATTTCCTAACAGTGCGACCAGAGATCAGCATCAAGAAGACCATCTGTTTGAAGTCTTTGAAACGATTTGAGTGTCGAATCAACCAGTTAATAATATCTGAACTTAGGGGCAAACCCGTCATTCTTCACGCGGGAGCAACAGACTGCAAATGTGACGGCCACTTACTGTCTGTTGGGGTTGCAGATGCTCACTGGATATTGATTAGACTTCAACAAATCTATTCAAATTTCGGAAATCCAATCATTCTTGACACGACTTCAAAGTCCGATTTCTCTGCTCTTTTCCCATCTAATGCGAAAAGCATCTTGGAATATTCTGATTAGCCCAGCATTCTTAGTGTAATGTGGACGATAGTAGATTGGACGAAGTACATCTCGCTTCCGAGTTGCCCAAATAAGAAAAACAAGCTCCTGATCGTCAACCAGTGTTCCCCTAACCGGATACCATTCCTCTGTGGATTGTCGAACTTGAATACCTAGCTCTTGCAATTCCTTGGCTCTTTTCCTTGTTGAATCATCGCTTGCCATCATGAGTATCCTGATTCTAACTCCGCGATCATGTGCCTGGTATAATGCTTCGTGAACTTTCTCATACCAGCCAAAAGTTTCGGCGAAGATAAACGTCTCTTTACTTGCATTCACCAATATTCGTGTCGTGCGTAATTCCATATCCGCAAGGTCTCGGAGAGGCTCAATTATTTCTTCGGATCGAATTCCCATCCTGTTCTCCCAATAAATTGGTTCCAGGATTTTTTCGAGTGCAAAAGCAACTGAATTTTCCTGCGCAATTTGATTCTCGAAAGACCTCCTTCGCTGTTCCAATATTGTCTGAAGAACCAAACGCGGTTGAACAGCCTCAACCCTGTTCCTTGATACTCTGACAAGACCTTTGTCTGCGAGAGACTTCAAAGAATCTTCCGATACTGCTTTTGATAATCCAAAGCCCGCAACAGCTTTTTCTAATGTCTCGCCCTCAGGTTGAGATAGCAGATGGAGATACATCGCAGACTCACCACTTGACAAACCTAATTCTTCGAGTAACTTCTCCTTGTCGTTGTTACCATGCAATTTTTTCAAACTCACTGATGATCATGATGTTTGGTGGACCGGGCGGGATTTGAACCCGCGACCATACGGGATTACGAATCTTTCCGCATTGCGGGCAATTAAAGCATGCCAAGCGGACGATTTAGTCGCATCGAGCAAGTGTGATGCTCATACCAGGCTGATCTACCGGCCCACCGTCGCAGTGGTCTCTGCTTCCGCCTAAAAACCTTCGTTCACTATTGAGGATGATTCTCACTGAGGAAAAAGTCTTAATTGCGTGCCGCTTGCAGACTCTCTATGCCGAGGACGCCGAGGTAGCTCAGCCTGGGAGAGCACCCGACATCGTGGGTGAAGCTGAAGACCGGGTTGACTACGCAGAATAAGCGTAGACCTAATCGCGGATTCAAAAGGAACCCAAAGTTCCTGAAATTCCCGCCCTCGGCACCATGCTCATCCACATTGATGGCATCGAACCTAAATCCGCACGAAAAGCCACACCGCTCTAAGCTAGGAATCTTGGAGCATATTCACGAGATTGAGAAACCCGGATAATCTTTTAATTTGAATCAACCATAAACCTTTGTGAGAATGTAATGGACACTGAACCATCAATACGTCAGATTATGCGCACCATAGTTTCAGTAGATTCCAAGTCCAAAGTGAAAGAGGCAGCAAGAATGATGGTCGAGAAGGGCATAGGGTCATTAATTGCAAATCGTGATGGCTTACCTTTCGGAATAATCACTGAGCGCGACTTAATGGAGAAGATTGTGGCAGAAGGTGTTGACCCTGCAAAGATAACTGTTGGCGAAGTAATGACCGCACCTTTAACAACTATCGATGCCGCCGCCAGCATTGTTGATGTTGCCAGAAGGATGATGGAGAAACAGGTAAAGAGATTAATAGTCACGGATCGAGAGAAGATCATCGGAATAGTCAGCCAAACAGATCTTGTACAGCATATGACCGATTTCCAGAAGCTAGCCAAGATGGGAATGGCCTAAGCGGAAAAGACTAATTATTCACTCCAGCAATCGTCATCCACACTAGACTTGAAGCGTGTCATCTTAAATACTGTCCAAGACTCGGGTTTAGTCTAATGCGGCCGTAGTCTAGTCTGGTCTAGGACGGGAACAGCAAAATCTGCTGACGCATGCCTGCCACGCTTCTGATCGCCAACCGCGGCGAGAAGATACCCGGGTTCAAATCCCGGCGGCCGCACCAACAACTGAGTGCGAATACCTTTTTATCTCCCGCTTTGGCGGACATTATACCTGAGATCTTACCTGCGTGGATGACGGATGAGCCATCAGGCTCGTACCGATTATCACCGCGAGTAACTTCTCTCGTATAACTTAGAATAAGGACGGTGGAAAGTAAGATGGGTTATGAAAATCGACGCTCTGGTGCCCCGAGGCAAATGACGAAAGTCAAATGCTCCGACTGCGGTGCAGACACGGAAGTGCCGTTCGTGCCGACAACGGGGAGACCAGTCTACTGTAGAGACTGCTTCCAGAAGCACCGAAAGTACTAGGAAAACCTAGAACCGAACTGACCGAAATTTCCTCATTTCTATCTGCCGTTAAATCTGCGTCCTAGATCTTGTACCATTGGATCTTCCAATATTTCTTTACTCGAAATGTTCAAGTAGAGTGGATGCTGATCTCTCGCCAACTTAACGACTTATGGTCTACCATAATACTACCAATCACCTTGACAAAGAAGATGAATACAAGGGGCGAAGACGTAACGCAAACGAAGACACATGACGATCGATCAGTGGCAGTGGACGTGCGACGTCAATTGGAATGGAAGTAAACGAGAGGAAGGAGGAGAAATCTAGCAGCAGGAACGTAAGTTCATGCGGTCGGAAGTGTTAAACCTGCGATGAGAACCTATGATCACCCGTGAAATCTATGCCGAAAGCGAAGAAGAAAGCAAAGAAGAAATCAAGGTAAGCAAAGAACAAAAGAGTTCCTTTGCGACGCGGGGGTTCAAGTAAGTTAGCAGACTCACGAAAGCTATTACGCTAAAATTCTGCCCCTAGTAACTTACCTATGTTTTCTCAATGAGTATCCTCATTCGCGGTGTGGTGGCCTTGGGCTGATCGACAGGTCGTGGACGGTTCTCAGCATTGGTCTGAACAGCGTCTCTGAAACAAATGCATATGCAAACGTTCCATAACCACGAATTTTTGTACGCAGATGAACGCTTTTATCTTTTGACCACGTAATTACTTCCATGGTTCCGATACCCCGGTCTTCAGAACTCAAACGTCCAGTGAAGGTTGAATTTGTCGGTATCATGCCCACTTTGTTTTCACATTGTGAGCATTGCATGGACGTAATGCATGGAACTGGCATGGAACCTTACTCCGAGCAGCTAGATGAGTACCCCGAGGACATTAAGAAACAGTATTTCGAACTTTCAGATATAGCTCAGAAGTTGAAAAGGGAATTCAATGGAGCCGTATTTTTTGATGCTATTGACAGCGTCTCACTTCTTGGAGTTTGGAAGACGATTAAACACCGAATACTCAAAACTCCATGTGTCTTAGTGGAAGGTAAGAAAGTTTTCAATCGAATCCCGGAATATGTGGAATTAAGGGAGAAGATTCTGGAGACTTTGGGTAAAGGGAGTTCGGTAGCTTCTTGATGTTATGCTGAATTTCCTAACACGAACATGAAGTTTACCAGTTCAGGCAACGATTCTTTACTCAATTTTCCAACGAGGTGTAACCGAGATGACAGTCTATCAAACTCGATGAGTTCAACATTCTTCGAGTTTTTCAGCCTAGTCGCGATCGATGCTTTCGAGGCTAGCTCGCGTGCGTATTCTCGGTCGGTCGCATACATAATGTAACCTAACTGTTCTAATTCGTCCAATCCTACAGCAGAGAGTCGGGGAGTATTTTCCGCCTCTTCTATAGTCTTCCTGTTCGTTCGTCTCATAATTTTTAAGTTCGAACGAATCGGTCTGGACAGAAGAGCCCAGCAGCTTAACCTGTCAAAGTCACGAGTGAAAATTGAGTAGGGATAGTAGATTAGGTTTTCTCGCGCGCCGAGCGTTAACGCGAAGTCCATCTCACGCATTTCAGCCCTATCCTTCCCTTCATACTTTATTCTTAATCCAGCATGGCCGTGAGAAGCGAACTTCACTTTACCTTTCTTGGATAGGTTTTCTTCGAACCAATGCGCGTAGCGAGTCAATGTTCGATGCTTCCAATATGTTCCAACTATGTAGACAACAATTAGCACGATTGCTATGATTACTAGTGCTTCAAGATCCGTGAAGACGATAGCCAATGACTATCGAACCAGTATTCTATGACTTTGGAAAGAAAATTGGGCTGGTTGGCCTTAAGTGGCCTAACCAGTATCTAGATCGGGTTGATGTTGGCATCGGGGTCTACGGTTGCGACGGCTGCGGCACCGGGGAAGCGCATTGAGGGTCCTCCGCTTGGGGCTCCGCCCGTCTTTATGGTTCTATACGCTTTTAGTCCGTCATAAGCAAGCACTATGCCGAGTATTGTCAGAATAACCGCTATCACTCCAGCCACGCTGCTACCGTAAGCCAAGACTCCGCTCCTCGTGAAAGCTATGAAGAGTGTAGCGTACGCAGTATATGCTAATGCGGCTATTGTGGTGACGATCATGAAAACTGCAGGTATCCCTGTAAACAGGTGGGGTTTCTTCATCTTCGTTAACCAGAGTGTTGCGACGAGCAAAGTTACGCCTGCTAGCAGTTGGTTGGCTCCTCCGAAGAGTGCCCATATGAAGCCCCAGAGTCCAGCTGCTATAACTCTTGGGCTTACAAGCAGATATGTAACAATGGACGCGACGATCGAGGTCAAGTAGATGTTCTTGAACGCTCGCACTCCAGCCATCTCAGAAATGGCCAGCCTTGCGAATCGACAGGCTAGCTGAGTTAGTGTTAGACCTAGTATTAGCACCATTAGGGACATGAGCCCGATTGCATATGGCAAATTCATTCCGAGGCGTAGTAGATATTGTGCACCGCCATTCACGTAAAGGCCGAGCGCCGCGATTGGTTGGGTGAAGTCAATCTTTAAGGAAGCGACTGCAACTACCGACGTCAATCCCAAGATTCCCTCAAGGAGCATTGAGCCACCTCCAACGAGGTGGGCATCAGATTCGTTGTCCAACTGTTTGGCGGAAAGGGAAGAACCTATGAGTCCATGCCATCCCGAACAGGCTCCACACGCTATTGTTACGAACATCAGTGGCCAAAGTGGGAACGAGAACAGGAAGACTCCTTGACCAGCTCCCAGCGTCAACGGGGCAAAGAAGCTCGTTAACATAGGTGCTTGGAATGTTTGTGGGACAACCATTGCGCTTCCCAATATGGCGGCTATGACGAAGTAGGCAACGTAGAACCCCAGATAATTAATTGGCATTGCAAAGCTCCATAGCGGAAGTACAGCACCGAGAAAACTGAAGACCAGCATTGTAAGCAGGACTACATCTGCGAGCACATTTGGATCTGGAAATGCAGCTGTGAAGCCTGCGTTTATTGTGGGAGCGAGAACGACGTGAACTAAGTATACTGTTGCGGCGACTAGGAGCAGTGAGATTCCAGTAACAGCGATAACATTGATCCTTGCTTTGAATATGGCAACGCCTGATAAGACTCCGATGATGGCGATGATCATGAATGAGACCAATGCTGCAGGGCCTCCGAACGCGAATGCGCCCGTTGGGGTTTTAGCTACGATAACTGGAAGAAGGGCACCAAGGAAGGCGGCAAAGATGAGTATTGTGTAGAATCCAAGGAAGGCTACGAGTACCTTTCTAGCTCTTGCACCGATAAGCTGGTAAGTGAGAGGACCTAACGATGCTCCCTCACTTCTTACGGACGATACAATTGCGGTGTAGTCGTGGAGCCAGCCAAGAAGCGCGTTGCCGATGAGTATCCACAATAAGCCCGGCAACCAGCCCCATACAATTGCCAAGGCAGGTCCTGTGACGGGCCCTAGAGCTGCAATGCTCTTCCAATGCCAGCCAAGCATTACGTACTTGTTGGATGGGAAGAACTCAACACCATCCATGTAGGTATGCGCTGGTGTAGGCCGCGCTGGGTCACTTTGGATTACGTTCTTGTCGAACCATTTAACGTAGAATTGATAGACCAATCCGTAAATTATGATGCCGCTTAGCATCACAATTAATGATTCGTACATTTTTCCTCGATGAACTGTTGCCGGTTTTGTATATAAAATCTTGGACGACTTATTAGTGCCTAAAACCCGGCGGCTAGGCTGTCC
>Ga0187849_1004497_pt1 | contig 11560 bp, 13 predicted proteins | sample June2016WEW_4_10_2_FD_132412 | JGI IMG/M metagenome (GOLD analysis project Ga0187849, IMG submission 132412) | Peatland microbial communities from SPRUCE experiment site at the Marcell Experimental Forest, Minnesota, USA - June2016WEW_4_100 | ecosystem: Environmental > Terrestrial > Soil >... | reverse complement strand
TTTAAGTATTTGATAAGCCAGTCGGCAGCCCTTTGCGACAAAAATACAACCCTGGCCTTTCCTCCTTTTCCAATTATCCCGAATTCCCGCCGGTCCAAATCAATTTTATCCCGATCAAGTTTAACCAGTTCCGAAACCCTAAGCCCCGTTGAAAAAAGAACCTCCAAAATTGCCTTGTCCCTTTTTCCCTGAATCGTTGCAAGGCTCGGCGCATTGAGAATTCTGTCCACCTGCTCGCCATTCAAAAATTTGACCTGCCGTTCTTCAACTTTCGGAAGTTCAATCTTGTCCGGCGCCATCACTGCATAATCATTTTTGATAAGCCACTTCAGAAAACTTCTCATTGCGATAACATGGTAGCCCTGCGTCCTGCGTGTCATTAAGGCTTTATTCTCTCCAGGCAAGTTTGAAAGATAAACCCTGAAACTCCGGACCACTTCGGGATTAATGTCTTTCAAATCTTCGCGAATGCCATTAGCATCCATCCATTTCATAAACCGTGTTAAGTAGTGCCGGTAATTCCTTATCGTTAGGGGAGAGGAGCCCCGTTCAACCTGAAGATATTCCAAAAACTGGTTTACTTTAGAAGAAATTTCCGACTGATTTTGAGCAGTATCAGCCATTTAACTAAATTCAGTCTAACGGAATCGAAGCGGGGTGTCAAGATTGTGCGACACTTATTGTTTAAATTTAGTACTTATAACACCTTTAGGGTAGTCTGACTTTATTTATACTAATAATCCTATAATCTTGACTTTTCATCTCTCTTGTGCTAGTATACTAATGCTGAACTAAACAAGTTCAGGCTCAATTTTGCACTTTCAAATATCGCTATTTTCCCCTTATTGGGGTGGGTTGCATCTTGGGTATCAGAGAAATCTGGTACCTAAAGTGCAACTCATCCAACCTACAATCTAGTAATAAGGAGGAAACAAAATGTTATTCTTTCCGAAAGAAAGAGCTCAGAGTTTAATCGAATACGGATTGATTCTCGTTCTGCTCGCATTGATCGTAATCGCAATCCTTGTGATTTTTTGGGGTGCGATTATCGCCGCTTTCGTCGGCCTTGTCTTTTTCGTCACTCACATCAAATAAGGAGAATCCAATGAGACACGTATTCAATTTCTTCATCACCGGATTTGTGATGATGGTTTTTCAGTAGATCGGCTGGATCCAGATTGTTAAGGATCTTGCGCCCTTCTACAACCATTTTATTAACCAACTGATTGTGGCCGGTATTGTCGGTCTCATCTTTACGGTTGGCATGTGGATTGCAAGCCTGGTGTGGAAACTTTTCCTACTGATCACATGTTCACTCGGATGCATTGTCTTTCCGATCTATATCGGACTGATTGGTGTTGCAGGATTCTGGGCTATTCAAACGTTTTTGCCTGGTTGGATCAGTATTAATGCCAACATCTGGCAAATTATCTTGATGGGCGTACTTACCGCCTTAATCCGCATCCACGCACCAGAATCATTCAGGGGAAAGAAGACTGACAGCGATTAATATTTGAAATGCAAAAACCTGGGAGAAATTCCTTAAACTATAGAATCATCCCAGGTTTTTTATTGGCTAAATGTGCGACATTGACCCATAAACGGCCGTGAAGTATAATCCGCGTGACCAATCTGATTTAGCCCTTTGAAAACATCCGTAAAACAGAAATATGCCACACACAGGAGGTGTGCAACGTATGTACAAAAAATTGCCCCGTACGTTTACGTTTCTTGTCTTGACAATAGTGTTGGTAACGGCTTGTTGCCCGGTAATAATAACGCCCGGTCCTGTTCCGACTCCGCCAGTCCCGACTCCGCCTCCAATGGTGGTACCGAGTCCGACTCCTGTCATCGTAACCGCGACGGAGACCGCAACGACAGTTCCGTCAGCTACTTACACAACTACGCCTACAAGTACACTAACACCTACCCCTACGTCCACAAAAACACCAACCGCGACGGCAACTCCGCAAACGATAATTCATATTTGGCTGCAGAGTTCAAACAATAAAGGGGCCGTGGTCATAGACGGAATCATACTGAACGGAACCGGACCTCTATTTTTTACCTGGGGCGACGGATCCGAGAGTTCCAAGTCGGCATTCCCGGCAAGTCATACCTACCAAAAGAGCGGTAATTACCGCGTCGTAGTTTGTACTCTAAATTGCCTTGCGGCAACGGGTATATACATCGACGTAGTACACAAACCGAGTCTCTATCCCTAGGATACGCAAATCAGACAAGGTGATGGGGGACCCTCATACTTTTTATTTAAGCTTGAGGGTTCCCCGATTTATTTCCAAAGCCTCTTCGAAGACTCTGCATGCTCTTCTCGGTTAAGTATTTAACTATATAAACACTCATTGCGGCATTTATTCCCACGGTTATACATATTCCAACGGCGGCGGTTGCAAGCAGTACACCTTTTATTCTATCTTTCGCGGCATTTTGCGGAATTTGTTCAGGAGGAAGTTCTGTGGGCGTTTCTGCCGTCATTATTAAGTTTAAATATTTTCAAGTGCCCGGTCAACTGCATACATAAACGGATACATTGCCTGGAGTTCGTTCGGATAGCGTTTGATAATAATCAACCGTTCGTGCCGAAAATCCGGCATTGTTTTACCGATCGGAACATTCACGGCTATACAATTTTCTATTCCCGCCATTACCGCCGCTTTTGTAAAATCGGTAGAATCATCAATATAGACAACCCAGGGCGCAGTTTGCGCAAGGATTGTAAGGCAGCCAACTTTGAAATATGTACCGTCCATTTTTTTATTCGTCCGGATCATTAGGTTTTCCGGCAAGAATTTTGGGAACTGATGCGTCAACCAATCCAGAGACGAGTCCGTAAAATCAGGATCTCTAACCGTTAAAACATAATTATTCTTGGCCCCATAAGCCGCAATCGTTTTTTCCACCACCGGTTTTATGTAAAGATACCTTTGGGCTTTGTGTAAAACTTTGGGATCAAACCAGTCGTCTTCAGCGTGTTTAATTTGTTTCCTGCTAAAACCGTTTTGTTTTAATATCTTAGTCAAATATGCATATTCATCAATTTCAGCCGGATTTACTTTTATTCCGTTTTTTTCTGTAAAATTCTGCAAAACTATTTTTGGTGAATCTGCCAAAACTCCATCCATGTCGTAAACAAAAATTGTTCCGGGATTACCTAAAGCTTCCTTAAACAAATTCCAATTGCCGATAAAAAGTTCGGACATATCAAAAGGCTCTCTTTCCATATGTCGTACCTTTTAACACAAAATCTTTTGGGGTTCAAGAAGCTTTAGCCAAAAACTCATCAGTTTTTTTCATTGCATCAACCGCATCTTCAAATTGTTGTTCTGTAACTCCAAGTTCTTCGGCACTTTTTCTAAAAAATTCCGCGAGTATCAAACTATCTTCATCTCCTTTGGAAACCGCTAATGCATAACCAAATAAAAGCGCTTGCGGATCGCTTAAAATCATTCCGAGCATCGCCCCTAAAATAACGGGATATTTCTGCCTTTCAACCGTCATATCCCAATCTTATCACCGCGTATAATCGATTTCTAGGCCGCTGTACTTAAATAGATGATCAGATAGTCGTCTTTGACCCGATCTTTCGGAAATAATTAAAATAATTTATATTATTTGATAAATTTTTAGACATTTATCAAAAAGCGGGGGAGGGGGACAAGGGAACAAAAATTCTTTTCGGTTTTTCTTCGGAATAGATTATTAAAGGCAAACTTTAAAAAGAGAGAAAACGTAAGAAAAAAGTTGTCAATGATAAACAGAAATAAAAGCTCCTTAGGGAATAGTACCGAAATACTACACTACACTCACCACATTTGGAATGCGTCGCAAAAGTTACATTGTGCGACCTAGTATACAAAGCTCCCTGGTGACACTAGGTCTCCCAAAAACACCTCCGGCCCTTCTAAGGGGGTCTTAGGGTCCCTTTAATCCTTAGCCGGGCCCGTGGCACCTCTTCTCTTGAAGAAGCGTCTGTTAATGTCTGCTTACGCAATTTACTTATCCACATTACGCATAAGGGAGAGTCAAAAGTGCAACTTCTGAGGCTAATAACTATATCAAACTATCACTGTCCTCTGTACAAAATGTGTTCGGCTTTTCTTCGCGCGCATGGATGTGTCGCAATTTGTGAAAAGACCCATAATATTTCGTGAAAACTTCGTGCCTAGGCACGACCACTACCCTATAATTATAGGGTGTGTTCCACCCTCCTCCCCTCTTTACCTGTCTGTCTTTTTTCTTTGCGGCAACTTTCTTTTTGAAGAAAGTGCGAAAAGTTAAGCTCCCCAGTGTGTCGCAATAAACATTGCGATGAAAACAAGGGTACCTACGATGAGGTGTTCCCTGAGAGTTGAAGGAAAAAGCCTGCCGTCAATTTTTGCCTGCCCGAGTCCCAAAAGCACATAAAAGCTGACGGTCAAAAAAAGCGATCCGACGGTTACGGTTACCGGCCAAAAATAAAGCGCCGCGGAAGCTTCAGCCGTAATAAGAGCCGCGCAGGCGGAAAGAATTATCAAATCTTTTGAAAATTTTGTGTCCAAAAGGGTCGACCAATATCCCTGAAGATAAAGCGGAAGGGAGATGATAAAAACCAAAGGAACCAAAAAATAAATCTCAGTTCTAAGGGATAATAAAGCATCAAAAACAAGGAATGAAGTCAGCAAACTGAGTACAAAACCTACTCCCCTAGCCGCCCTGAGAAGTGCAATCGTTCTTACCGCAGCAACGGAATAAATATTTGCCGTCAGACATAAAATGTAAATGCCGGCACCGTAAAAAATAACAACAGGAATTCGGGCAAAAATATTGGCGGGGAGAAGGAACCAAAAAACCCCAACGCCTAATGTAAAAATCACCGGAAGAACTAAGGTCAAAAGCGTCATATTCCACTTGATGCTTCCCAAAAGCGCCCAGTAAAAAAGAATTGCGGTCAAAAGGCCTAAAATGCCGATAGCCCAAAATCTGTTCTGGTCATTCAAAAACTGGATGGCAATAAAACCCATCATAAGGAGAACTGAAATAATAACAAAACGGCGGCGCTTGCTCATATTAGGTGGGTATCTTTTGCATTACGGCATCGGGAATGTCCAAATTTGTAAAAACATTTTGAACATCTTCCATCTCTTCGAGTCCCTCAATAAATTTTATCGCCTTCGCCGCAGTATCAGCATCGGTAATCTCCTGAAAATTTTTCGGCTTCATTACAAGCTCCGCCGAAGTTACCTGGAAACCGGCATCCGTAATTTTCTTGTGGATTTGAGCAAGCTGATCGGAAGCGACATAAATCTCAAACTCCCCTTCACCGTCTGTGATGTCCTCCGCTCCCGCATCAATAAGAGTCAGCATTTGCGCATCGGGGTCCGCTGATTTTTTAACAGCCATAAAGCCTTTGTGTTCAAAGTTAAAAGCAACCGCATTCGGTCCGGCCAGAGTCCCCCCTCCCCTCTCAAAAACATTTTTAATTTCCTGAGCGGTTCTATTTTTATTATCGGAGGCAACCTCAACCATAACCCCGATTCCTGCGGGGCCAAACCCTTCATATGTAATTTCCTCCAAATTTGCCGCCTCGGTTGTGGCTTTGGCAATAGCACGCTCAATATTTTCTTTGGGCATATTCGCCTCCCGGGCTTTATCCATTTCAAATCTCAGTTTGAAATTCATATCGGGGTCGGGACCGCTTTTGGCGGCAATCATAATTGCACGGGCAAGTTTACTAAAAAGATTGCCACGGGCCGCGTCATTTGCGCCCTTTTGCCTTTTAATCGTCGCGTAGTGGGAATGTCCGCTCATGGCGATTTGTATTATATCGTCCTGCTTACCCATTGACAAGTCGTACGAGTAGTCGTACGATAGACATATGACTACAATTACCTTAACCGCCAGCGACGCGCGTGAAAATTTATACCAACTCATTAAAAAGGCCTCAAAAGGCCTCCAGGCATTTGAAATCAAACTTAGGGGCTCCGAGCCTGTTGTTCTCTTAAGTAAATCAGAACTTGAATCTTGGGAGGAAACTCTGGATATTATGTCCAGTCCTGCAGAAGTCAAAGCGTTTAGAACTGCCCGTAAAGAAACCAAACTTTATAGCGAAAGCGACATAAAAAGAATGCTTGGTCTTAAATAATGGATTTATTCTTCAAACCTGTTGCGAGAAAAGAGTTAAAAAGACTTCCGAAAACTGAAGCAAGAAAAGTATTCAAAAAAGTTCAGGTTCTAAAAGAGTTTCCATTTGCCGGTAAACCATTAAGTGGAGAGTTTGAAGGTTCCCGATCCGTTCGTGCATGGCCATACCGAATAATTGATAGAATTCAAAAAACTAGCATAATTATCGAAACCATCAAACATCGTCAGGGTTCCTACAAAAGATAGCCGTTTTCTCACCTGTTAATTGTTAATTTGTTGAAGGTTGGAAGTTCCCGTCAGGGTGCCACTTCGCGCCAATTAATTACATAGTTGGCGAGCTTTGAAGGAAACATCAGGTCCAGCTCGGGTGCATATTCAAAAACTTCCGAAGGGGTTGTGGTATTCAGAGCCGCCCCGACATCTCTTTGTAGACTATATCCCCCGTACGCGGCAACGCTGCCCCTTATCCAAAGCTGACTGTCACAAGTATCTCCCGCCGGGCAACTTTCAAACTGACCGTCGGCAACATAAACCCCTTCAAGGTTTGCCGGTGTTCCCCCGCCGCCCCCGACCCCGGAGCCGACAACAATATTTCCGGTTGTAACTACCATAAAAAGCCCACTGCCGGTAACGGTTGTTCCGTGAGTAAAATTAATATTTCCCCCGATATTCAGGTTCGCATTCTTCACAATCAAAATTACTTTTCTGCCCGCCTCGCCGCTATTCACATTGACATCGGAATTAATCGTCAGGTCCGTCCCCGTTCCGTCATATTCATACCAGTAAAACCCGTCCGCGGCAGTTCCCCCGCTTTCAAAAGTGCTACCGGCAATCGAAGGATTACCCGGGTCGATTTCAGTCAAGGTTCCGTTTGCTACCGTTACATCCGCCGGAATGGCATTCAGAAAATAAGTTGAGTTGTAAGTCTTTGTCGAGGAAATTGCGGAATTGGCCAGCCAACCTGTCACGGAAACTTTTGGTGTAGTTAAACTTGTCGTTCCCCCGTAGCCGGGTACGCCAGGGTATCCGCCGGTGCCGACAACATCAAAGAAAGGTCCCCCGGGAGGAACATCGCTATTCAGATCCCCCACTGCCGAAACATCCCCGTCTTTTACCTGCCACCACGGCTGTCTCGGGTTAACCGTGACGTTGGCGGTTGAGGAACAAAGAACTTTCGTTCCCGCCGGGCTTTTGACATCAGAGGTTACGGTTCCGGTTCCGAGGGAAAGCCCGGTTACTACGGTACTATAAACATATGAGGCATCCGATGCGGGATTAACACTTTCGACTCCTTCGCCTGCGGTGTATGCAACAGAGCCGATTTCGGCCGAGGAATTGACGGAGGTGACCAGAGTCGGCGTATCCCCTATTTCCATCGTTATGTCGGAAGGGCTAGCATTACATGAAGTTAAATATGCGGTAATGTCAGAGGCGGAACCACAGGATTCCTTCATCATAAAATAATAAAAGGTCCCGTCGGCAAGCCCCGATACATTATAGCTCTCGGCATTCACGTCCAAACTTTCATCCTTGACGATGCACCCCGTTCCGGGTCCGGTTCCGTTTGGACAGCTATTTGAAACGGCAGTTTTATCCGTTCCTATGTAAATATCCTGATAACTTCCCTGACCGCCTTTCGACCAGGTTACCTGCCAGTTATTGGTGGAGATTTTGGTTACAGTCGGAGTGGAAGGGGGAGAACAACAACTTTTAGTACCGCTGCAAACTATTCCGCAGTTTCCGTAATATGTTGTTCCGGAACAGTGATCCCCCTGGTTGGGGCACTCCGTACAGTAATCCCAACAATTCAGGGCACACCCATCAAAACCGCTATGGACACACGAACCCTCAACCAAATAACAAGAACCGAAGTCGGTACACGCGGAAGCAGTGCGATCACCCGGACAATACCACCAACAGGTTCCGGGATCAGGATAGGGGGGGGCTTGAGCAGTACATTGTTTTACCTCGCCATCATTACAATCACACGTCCCATACTTTGTCTTATCGCTCAAGTTTGGACAATCGGAAGCAACGTGGCAACTTGCTTGCGCCCGCAAAACTTTTGTGAAGTTCATAAATAAACCACCCAAAACTATTAGACCCATACAAACCGCAATGACCGGCTTAACCAATGAGATAAACTTTTCCTTATTCATAAAACTAAAACGTATCCTGAAATCAGTTTAGCGTTATGGAAAATCTTTGTCCAATTACAATTTTCTCTGAAGGCAAAATTATTTACCAACTCCAACCCAGTAGTATAAACCGTCCTTGGAATTATATTTATATCCGTTAATTACGGGTACAACGCCCGGCGGGTACTTTCCGTTTGGGTACCAATTCTCAACCCAACCCGGTTGGTCCACCATATATGTACACGCATATTCACCGGGGCCGCCGCAGGATGTTGTGGGATCAAACGCAATTTGTTTGAAAGTATATCCAGTGTTCGGATCCTCCGGAGGATTCCACTCAAGCGTTGGTTCCGGTGTCGGTTTAAGTGTCGGTTCGAGGGTCGGTTCCCGTGTCAGTTCTTTTCTCTCCACCGATATCCCTGTTTCTCTTGCCGGTGTGGCCGTGGATAATGCCCCTCCCGGTTCGACCCTGGAAACAGCACCCGGCACATAATTACATGATGCCAATAGATACACTTGCGAACCTATCGCAACAAGGCCCAGCATCCTTTTTTGAAACGCGGTAAACCTCCTTGCCGTATCCGGATTATGGGTAGCGCTTTTTGCAGCTTCTACTTTTGCATTAGTTAAACAAACAAGAGTTCCTTCATCCAGTTCTCGCGGAACTTGAAGGTTGGGGTCATCAATAGGAATTTGTTCCGACAAATAACCTACCATAGCTTTCTCGCTCTGAACATCAAAAGGTTCAGGGGGACGTTTCGGATCAAGGAGACAAAAACGTCCCATCGCCTCGGTTGTAGCTCCCACTCCATCCTCAATTACTTGTTTAATTTCCGCCTCGTGACTACCCTCAAAAACAGATTCAGATTCTTTCACACCTTTATCCATAATTATAAATTATACAGACGCCCCCACCCCAGTCAATGAGTGGTTGAGCACTTGACTTCAGTGTTAAAAAAGTATGATACTGAACCATCATGGCAAGGTTTTACCCTAAGATTAATAAGGTACAAGCAATATTCTTGATCGTTTTACTTTTCATTTTAGGAGGCCTGACATACTTCATCGCAAGTGGCAGATTGGCTCTTTATAAATCCGGTGCGGCCGCCGTCATCCATATTGCAACCCCCACTCCAAAGCCTACCCCAAAACCCACCCCGAAACCTGAGTGTTATAAAGCATCGGATTGCCCAAACTGGAACAGTCACACAAAATACGGTACCTGTAATTGTCCGGGCTATGTAAAACAATGTACCACTAACGCTAATACCGGTGCTCGTATCTGTGCCGGTTATTGTCCGGGTGCTCTTGTTGCTTCCGCGTGTACTGACTTCGGTCCTTGTTACAAGGTTGCAGGATCGTGTGTCCACAGTGGCGTTAATGGGTGCCAACTGCCTTGTTGGAGTTATTGCAATACATGCAAATAAACCCAGTGCCTTAGGTCCAAGTATTTTCAAAACCTCTTGACAATCCTCCCCCGCTCCTTATACTCAATAACAGTTGAATTGATATGGATACTTCCCCCGCCCAAACCGCAATTAATTTAGCCCTTTCCGGAAACTGGAATGAAGCGGTAAAAGTTAACCTCGAAATTCTCTCAACCAACGCGGAAGATGTTGATGCGCTAAATCGTCTGGCTCGGGCCTACACGGAACTCGGAAAAATTTCCCTTGCCAGGGAGACCGCAAAAAAAACTTTGGCAATTGATACCGTGAATCCGATTGCACTTAAATTGGTGGAAAAACTGAAACTCGCAAAGAAGGGTGGAACTGAGGCTTCCGGAAGCGTTTCTTCCGAATCTTTTCTGGAAGAACCCGGAAAAACAAAACTCATAACTCTTCTGAATTTGGGTGATAGCAGTGTTTTTACAAACCTCGATCCCGGAGAGGAGGTCAAACTTGTTTCCTATCCCCATAAGGTTACGATAAACACTCCGGACGGAAAACATATCGGCAGTCTTCCGGATGACATTGCGGCACGACTTCGAAATTTAATCAAGGCAGGTAATAAATATCAGGTTCTTATTAAATCGGTTGAACCGAAAGAAGTCACGGTTTTTATCAGAGAAGTTGAAAGAGGTCCGAAGGCCCCCGACATTTCTTCCTTCCCGACAGAGAAAATTGACTATGTTTCATTCACGGCACCTGAGCTGGTGCACAAGGACACCCCGTTGGTTGAAACCACAGAAGAAACACCGGATTAGTTTTTTAAAATCTTCTGGCAAATTGTTGTCCAAGCTGAAGTTCAAGGTCAAAGTCGGTACTCCCCTTCCCCGCCTGACAGGAAAAGAGATCGGAAATTTTTTTGATAATTTTTGCATCTTTACCGATAATCACACAGTCCGTATTCTCCGGCTGAAGCTTTTTGTCAACGGAGGTAACCTTGCCGCCGATTACTTCCAAAATTTGTCCGACGGTATCCGCCACTCCCGGCATCCCCGTTGCATCAACAATATTAATTTTTAAATTTTCATCACTTATTACATTGTCCGAAAAATAAACCGTAAGCCGCTGTGAAATCGGGCCGGAAATTATATAGCCGGTCTGGCCGTCACTTAATTTTTGCTTCGTCAAAAATTGGCTTTCACCGAGATTTATTTCACTCCTGCCGATGTCCTGCACCTTAAGGGCAAAAAGGCCAAGTGAAATTCTGTCGCCAAAAGGAATGTTGGTGGCTCCCGGAAAGAAAATAAAATGCAAAGTTCCACCTAAATCTCCTTTGCCCAAACTTTCGGAATTATTCTCACTCCATAAAAATACGGGGAACATAAAATTCTTAGTAATTGTTGCCGGAAGCAAACTTCCGCCGACACGCTCATTTATTCCAAGCTGCCAGACATTTTTAATGCGGAGGGTGCCGAGATCCCGCGCGACATCCACCTGGGTATCCCCGGGGATAATAAAAGTGGTTACTTCATCAAGCTTCGGATCCATTACGGTTACCCCGACATTGGTACTGCCGTTTCTAAACGCCACACTTACCTTGTCCACCCCGTTCCAATATCTTGTACTTGCCTTAATAAAAACAAATATTGCGGCAACAAGGATAGCGGGGATTAAAATTTTAACAAGAAGGCCTTTGAACTTTCCTCCCTGTTTTTTTCTTTCAATGAATGCTTGTCTTCGGGCAGATCTCATATTTTATTTAAACTAGCGGCTGTGAGAAAGTCTCATAGACTTAGTCACGGTTGAAATTTCCTCTTTAGATTTTCCCATAGATTCCGAAACGTTTCGGACAATTGCAATTGCCGCCTCAAATTCGGGCTGAACAACTTTATCAAC
>Ga0187849_1004491_pt1 | contig 11571 bp, 12 predicted proteins | sample June2016WEW_4_10_2_FD_132412 | JGI IMG/M metagenome (GOLD analysis project Ga0187849, IMG submission 132412) | Peatland microbial communities from SPRUCE experiment site at the Marcell Experimental Forest, Minnesota, USA - June2016WEW_4_100 | ecosystem: Environmental > Terrestrial > Soil >... | reverse complement strand
CGGCCGGCATTATTATTGCTTCTGGTGGACCGAAGGGCCATCAGGGCTTGCTTACACAGCTTGCTGAAAAAGGCTATTTAGTCCGCTAATGATAGGCGAAACCGCCTGTCCCACAACGTAATATCGACAGTTTGTGCAGCCAGTGGGACAGGCCTCCTGGCCTGTCCAAGCCTTTTCCGCAGCCTGTTACGCGCGCGGTTCCGTAAGGGTCATTGCGCGCTTTACGGAATCACGACCGTGATGGAGTGGTCCGGCGCCTTTTCGGCAGCTTGGTAAACGCCTTCCGCGCCCCGATGCAATTCCGGGGCTCCATTCCGCTACGGCAACTTGCGGCGGATTTCGGGTAAACTAGTCTAGCTTTCGACTTCAACTATTGCGAGGTCCGCATGGATTGGTATTACTCGGATAATGGGAAACAAGCCGGTCCGGTTTCGGACGAGGCTCTCCAGCAACTGGTCCGGTCCGGTGCGATCCGGCCGGAAACTATCGTGTGGCACTCGGGACTCTCCGCCTGGACTCCGTACGCGAAGGTTCCCGGCGTTACGATGCCCGCGCCCGCTGCGCCGGCCGCACCCGCTCCCGGCGTTCCGACAAGCTACTGCACCGAGTGCGGACGCGCCTTCCCCGTGGATGACCTGGCGCGCTTCGGGGATCGCTGGGTCTGCGGCCATTGCAAAGAACTGTTCGCGCAGAAACTGCGGGAGGGCGTAGCGCCGCAAGGCGCCGCTCAATATGCGGGCTTCTGGGTTCGCGTGGGCGCCATGTTCATCGACTATTTGATCGTGGGCGGCGTCTTCGGAATCGTGGCCCTTGTTATATTTCTGGCGATGATGCCGTCTTTTATGCGGCACTCGGGCGAATCCCCCCAGGTGATGCTAGGCCCCATGATGGCATTCTTTGGAATTTTCGAGTTGCTCGCTATCGCGGGGGTGGCCTCCTACGAAGCCTTCTTCGTTAGCCGGTCCGGAGCGACGCCGGGGAAAAAGGTACTGCATCTCAAAGTCGTTATGCCGGATGGCGGGCGGGTTTCGCTGGGGCGGGCATTCGGACGCTATTTTGCGAAGATGCTGAGCGGTATGATTCTCTACCTCGGATACATTATGGTGGCATTCGATTCGGAGAAGCGCGGACTGCACGATTACATCTGCGGCACGCGCGTGATCCGGACATCCTAAGTAATCATGTTGGCTTTGGAAGTTCTTAAACCGCCCCGGTGCGCCGCCTGCGGAGCGATATTGCCGAGCGAAGTGCTGGAAGCGCCCGAAATGGCGATGTGCCCCGCGTGCAATGCGGACACCATGGTGCGCGTCTTTCCGGCGATTTTGAACGCCCCGGAAATCGTGTCGCCCGAAGGCGTCGTGCAAGGCGAGCAGGAGGCGGCGTGCTTCTTTCACCCGTCGAAAGCCGCCGCCATCGCCTGTAGCCGGTGCGGCCGGTTTCTATGCCAACTGTGCCAGGTGGAGTTTCGCGGCGAGAGTTGGTGCCCGGAGTGCATCACTACCGGCGCACGAAAGAAGAAAATCGCAACGCTCGAAAATTGCCGGACGCTCTACGATACGATCGCGCTGGCGCTGGCGGGCTTACCAATTCCTTTTTTCTGGTTTGCCACGTTCCTCACGGCTCCGGCCGCGCTATTTATGGCGATCCGGTACTGGCGCGCTCCCGGAAGCCTGGTACGGCGCACGAAATTACGGTTGATCGTGGCGATCTCGCTGGCGCTGTGCGAGATTGCCGGCTGGGCGTGGTTCATCGTTTACCTGGTCATAGCCGCCAGGATGGCGAAATAACATGGCGGCTCAGAAATTCAAATACAAACGGCTGCCCGGCATAAAACAGGGCATATTCCGGAGCGCCAGCTTGTGGCTGGGAGACGACCACCTGCTGGCCGTGAACAACTGGCGCTTTGGCGAGGATTACAAGCGCTATCACTACCGCGATATTCAAGCCATCGTCATCACAAAAGCCCCGCGCTTCGTGGTGCCGGCGCCGTGGCTCGTCCCTGTAATCTGGTTTGGGATTCTTGCGCTCATCCTGGGCCTTGCCAAAGTGGGAATGGCAATGGCGCACAACGGGCGGGGCGCGGAAAAAGTGAGTTTGCCGTTCTATGAATGCCTCGCCATGCTGGCCGGGCTCCTGCTGTACCTCGTGTTCGCGTCTTTAATGCGGAGTTGCCGGTGCCGCATTCAGACCGCCGTAAGCCTCGATGAACTGCCGTCGCTGTACCGGATCGCTAAGGCGCGCAAAGCCGTCAAAATTCTTGAAAATCGCATCGTGCAAGCACAAGGCATGCTGCAGCCGGGCTGGACCGGGCAGGTTTCGATTCCGGAAACCGCGCCGCACGAGTCCAAGCCGCAAGAGATACCGCTTCGCATAGCGCCGCAAGGGAAAGCCGACCCAGCCGCAAACGAAAATGCTTCCAAGCGCAACGAATTTTCAGCGTTGGAAATCGCTTTCTACTCGGTGCTGGCGCTTGGCGGCGTCGCGCTGCTCATTCCGGCAGTGTGGTTTTTAGGAATCGCGAGCCTTGCGCCCGAAGCGGTCTTGGGCATCGCGGTCTTTGTCCAACAACAGCGGCGCGGCGGACCCAAGGTATCGCGCTGGATTCCGATAGGCGCGGTTGCATTCGTAAGCGCCGTGCTGTATTGCAGCCTGATGGTTTTCAATGTCCAGCAATTGAGCGCCGCCAAGATGCAACCGCTAAACTACCACTGGGGGCTCAGCGGCGAACCGGTATTGAAGACTACGTTAGCGGCCGGCAGCCTGGCATTCGCAGCCGTGGGAGCGATCCTGGCCTGGCGCAAGAGAACCGGGGAGTGAGCGCAATCGCAACGCTTCGCCACGAACGTTGTTGGAACCACGACTCCCGCGAGGCGGCCGTGTGTTGTCCCGCGTGCAAACGGAATTTCTGCCGCGAGTGCGTGACGGAACACGACGAGCGGCTGCTGTGCGCGGAATGCCTGCGCAGCGCCGCGCCATCCCGCCCCGGCAAACCCGGCAAGGCCGCCTGGGCGAAAGGAACGTTCTTCCTGGCGATGGGGCTGCTTTTCGCCTGGCTCGTTTTTTACATGACTGGCCAGGCGCTCATTCGGATTCCGGCGGAGTTTCACAAAGGAACGGCATGGCAGGACCGGTAAAAGCCACGGGCGCTATCGAGGCGCTGGAAGAAACGTTCCACCTGCTGCGCCGCGCTCCGGCCAACGCCATCGCCGCGTATCTGGCCGGGAGCGTCCCGTTTTTGATTGCGTTCCTGTTCTTCTGGGCAGAGATGAGCGGCAGCCGAAGCGCCGACTCGAGTTGCCTCGGCGAAGCGCTCCTGTTGGCGGTTCTGTTCGTCTGGATGAATTGTTGCAAAGCGGTTTTCGCGGGACGCTTGCGGCGCGAACTGGAAGGCGTTCCGGAACCCGCCTGGAGCCTGCGGCGCGCCGTTCGCATCGTTGCGATTCAGGGAAGCGTCCAACCCTGGAAGCTCGTGATATTACCCGCGGCGGCTTTGGCGGTGCTGCCCAGCGCTTGGGCGACCGCGTTCTTCCGCAACACCGCCGTCTTCGCGGATGCCCCCGGTGAACCGCACGGAGAAGCGGTCAGCCAAGCCCGGCGATACGCCTCCGCCGCAATGATCGAAAGCTGGATGGGGATTGGCGTTCTCCACCTTCTCTGGCTGGTGGTGCTGGTCAACATCGCCGTTACGCTGGCGTTGTTGCCGGCTCTGGTGAAGATACTTACCGGCTACGAAAACCAGTTCAGCCGGAGCGGCCTGCAATTCATACTCAACTCGACGTTCTGGGCCACGGCGGTGGGCATGACCTGGCTGGCGATGGACCCGGTGTTCCAGGCGTTTTTCACGCTGCGTTGCTTTGTGACCCGCTCGATGAAAACGGGCGACGATCTCCGGGCCGCGCTGCGCGGGCTGGCGAAGGCCGGCGCGCTTGTTGCCGTCGCACTCGCGTTGCTGGCGGTTCCGAAGTGCTTGGCCGAACCGGTTGCCGCGCCCACACCCGGCATTTCCGATCGAGCGCTCGAACGTTCGATTGCAACTGTGCTGGCGCGCCGCGAATACCAGTGGCGCTTGCCGCGCCCCGCTTCTCCGGATACTGCGTTTGGAAGCGCGGTGCTGCGTTTCACCGAGCGGATTGTCGAGTGGGTGAAGCAGGCATGGCGGACCGTCGCGGAATGGCTCGGCCGGCTTTTCGAGTGGCTGCGCAATCTGTTTCACCTCTCGCCCGCTCCCAACGCGTCTCCACCATCGGGCGCGGTCGAAACCTGGATGTGGATTTTGGCGGCTCTCGCGGCCGTGGCCATCGTGGCGCTACTGGTCCTTCACCGGCCGCGCAAACCGCAACCAACCGCCGCGCCACGCGCCGCCATCGACCTGGCGGACGAGCGTACGATCGCATCACAACTCCCCGAGGAATCGTGGCTGGCGATGGCGGAAGAATGGATCGGCCGCCAGGATTTGCGCATGGCGCTGCGGGCGCTCTACCTGGGGACGCTGGCGTACCTGAGCGGGCGGGAACTGCTCGCCATTCATGCCTGCAAATCGAACCGCGAGTACGATGCGGAACTCCGGCGCAAGAGCCGCGCGACGCCGGAGGTCTGGCCTCCGTTTCACGACAATGTCGCGAGCTTCGAACGGAGCTGGTACGGAACGCACGAAGTGACCCTCGAACACATTGCGGGGTTTCGCGCGAACCTGGAACGGATTCGCATGGCGGCCGCATCGCCGGGAGCGCCGCAATGAAGCCCCGCCACACGGTTGCAACTTTCGTTTCCATCCTCGCGGCGGCGGCGGGGTGCGTGGCAATCGGCTGGCTTTTTACGCTGCGCTTTTCCTCCGGCGATTTTTATCCGGAATTTTCGTCCTTGCGCGGCGATCCTTCGGGCGCCAAGGCGCTTTACGACGCGCTGGAACGTTTACCGGGCCTGACCGTCGAGCGCTGCTACGTGCCGTTCGAGCGCTGGAAGGGAAGGGACGCCACCGTGTTTTATCTCGGTGCGGATTTGCGTTTGCTGCTCCCCGAAAAAATCGAATCGCCCACGCCCGCCGCAACCGGGATCAAACAGCGGCGTCTGCGGGAGCAGATCGAAGACGCCGCCGGGCGCGGGAACCGGGTGATCGTTTCGCTCGCGCCCTTCAACCGGTTCCAGTCCGAAAAGGGACCGCTCGAAATCAAGGAATGGAATCTGGCGATTCAAGACGCCGCCGATCAAAAGGCTCCGGCCAGTCTGTCTTTCGGCGAAGCGAAAGGCTGGACCGTAATTCGCGGCTTTCACGGAAAGCCGGTGATGATCGAGCGCGCGTTTGGCAAAGGCGCAGTCGTGCTGGCCGCCGCGACGTATCCCTTCCTGAACCAGACGCTCGCGGATCGTCCCGAAGCGCAATTGCTGGTGCGCGCGATAGGGCCACGCACGCGAATCGTATTCGACGAATCGCATTTCGGCGTCGTAGAATCGGGCAGCATCGCCGGGTTGTTCGGAAAATACCGGCTGCAGGGTTTGGTGGCCGGGCTGCTGTTGCTGGCGGTGCTTGGTATCTGGAAAGCCGGCGCGGCGTTTCCTCCGGCAGTCGCAAGCGCCGGAGCAACGGATCGCGTGGCGGGCAAAGACTCTTTATCCGGCTTCACCAGCCTGTTGCGGCGCAACATTCCCGAGGCGCGTCTGATGCCACTGGGCTGGAGCGAATGGAAGCATACGAATGGCCGCGAACTGACGCCGCAGGACGCGGAGCACGTGCAATTTATACTGGAGCGGGAACCCGAGCCGCTCCGGGCTTATTCGGTGGCGCGCAGTTACTTACTCGAAAGGAAGAAACGCACTTGAACGACAGTCTCGACCGGTTTCGATCCGCGGTGAGCGGCATCGGCGCGGAAGTGGAGAAGGTAATCATCGGCCAGCACGAGGCCGTGCGCCAATCGCTCATCGTCATATTCACGAATCAGCACGCATTGATTGAAGGCGTTCCCGGCATCGCCAAAACACTGCTGGCGCGCACGCTGGCTCATACGATGGGCTGCGAGTTCGGGCGCATCCAATTCACGCCCGACCTGATGCCGGCCGACATCACCGGTACCAACGTCTTTAACTTGCAACGCAACGAATTCTCGCTGATTAAGGGTCCGGTGTTTACTACGTTTCTGCTGGCCGACGAAATTAACCGCGCGCCCGCGAAAACGCAATCGGCGCTGCTCGAATCGATGCAGGAGCGGACCGTGACGATCGATCGCGAAACCTACCGCCTGTCACCCGACTTCACGGTGTTCGCGACGCAGAACCCCGTGGAATCCGAAGGAACCTATCCGCTTCCGGAGGCGCAGAAGGACCGCTTCATGCTGAAGATTAATATGTCCTGGCCGGAGCGCGAAGACGAGATTGGGCTGGCCGGGCGCATGCTCGGCGAGGAATCTCCCGAAGCGGTTCTGGCAAGCGGCCGCGTGCGCCCCGTGCTCGCTCCCGGCGAACTGCCGGAGCTGCGTGCCGCGCTCCGCTCGGTGGCGGTCCGCGACGAGGTGATCCGCTACATGGTGGACGTGGTGCGCCGGACGCGCGACCACGAGAACGTGCTGGTAGGCGCCGGGCCGCGCGCCACACAGGCGCTAGTCCTCGGCAGCCGCGCCCTGGCGGCGATGGACGGCCGCGACTTCGTTTCTCCGGATGACGTTCGCACCATCGCGCTTCCCGTGCTCGAACACCGGCTGATTCTGCGGCCGGAGTCGGAAATCGAAGGGGTGCAAGCCCCCGAGGTGGTGTCCGGCATCCTGCACGAAATTTCCGTCCCGCGATGATCGCCCCGCGAACGCCATTGCTGGGTTGGGCCGCCGCTGGAATTATTCCGCTGGCCGCCGCCGGGCTCGTACCTGTCGCGGCTTTGCCGTGCCTCGGCGTGTTTGCCGCGCTGGTGGCGATTGCGGCAGTGGATGCGGCGCGCGGGCTTCGTGCGGCTAGCGGCGTCACCGTGCGTTTGCCGGTGTCCCTGCGCTGCACACAAAATTGCGAAACGCCGTTGGCGGTCGAAATCGGAAGCGGCTCGTTCGGCGCTGCGATTATTCAGATTGCTTTGCGGCTGCCCGCGAGCGTCGCGTCGGATCGGGTATCGGACACCGTCACGGTGGAACCGGGTGGCTCTAAAATCTTGTGGCCGGTTACGCCCGCGAAACGAGGCGATCATCGCATCGAGTTTGCCGATATCGAACGCGCTTCGCCCTGGTCGCTGTGGTCGATCCGTTCGGTGCTTCCGGCCGATTGCGTGTTGCGCGTGTATCCGAACCTTCGCGGCAGCGCCACGCGCGCTCTGTTTTTGCGCCGCGAAATGTCCGGAATCCAACGGCAGCGGCAGGTTGGCCGGGGACGCGAATTCGAAAAGTTGCGCGATTACCTGCACGGCGATTCCTTCGACGAGATCTCTTGGAAAGCGACGGCGCGCCGCGGCAAACCCATCGTCAAAGTTTTTCAGGTGGAGCGGACGCAGGAACTCTACGTCGCCATCGATGCATCGCGCCTGAGCGCGCGCGAAGGATTGCTCGAAAAGTACGTGACCGCGGCGCTGCATCTCGGCCTGGCCGCGGAAAGACAAGGCGATCTGTTCGGGATCGTTACGTTCAGCGACAAAGTGCATCAGTTCGTGCGCGCGCGCAAAGGAAAAGCCCATTACCGCACCTGCCGCGAGGCCATCTACAAGCTCGAACCCCGGCGCGTGTCGCCGGATTTCGCCGAGCTGTTCGGCTTTATCCGGAACACGCTGCGGCGTCGAGCGCTGCTGGTCGTTCTGACGGCGCTCGACGATCCCATGCTCGCCGAAAGCTTCGCCGCTGCCGTTCCATTGGCTTCCCGCCGCCATCTGGTGCTGGCGAATGTTGCCCAAATGCCGGGAATCCGTCCTCTCTTCGAAGGCCCGCCGCCCGAATCGACGGACGAAGTCTACGCCCGCGTCGCGGGGCAGTTGTTCCGGAAGCGGCTCCGGGAATTGCGGATCGATCTCGAGCGCAAGGGCGTCCGGCTCACCGTGCTCGATCCCGATAAAATCGAGACGCAGCTCGCGTCGCTCTACCTGGACGTGAAGCGGAGGCAGACGTTATGATCCTCGATCTGCCGCGCTTCATCGAAACCGAACGTTCCTATTGGATGGAACTGGACAGGATGACCGCAAAGATCGAGAGCGAGGCCGCTTATCGCATGGGCATCGCCGAGTTGCAGCGGTTCCATTATCTCTACGAACGCTGCTCGGCCGATCTGGCGAAGATGGCGACGTTCTCCGCCGAGGCCGAGGTCCAGGAACATCTCGGATCGATCGTCGCGCGCGCTTACGGCGAGATCCATTCCACGCCCGCGCGTCCCAAGAACGTGCGCCCGCTGCGCTGGCTGTTTTATGTTTTTCCCCGGACTTTCCGGTGTCACGTCCGCCTGTTCTGGCTCGCGATGGCCATCACCGTTTTCGGCGCGTCATTCGGCGCTTTCGCCTTGCTGACCGACCCCGATGCCAAGACCGTTCTCATGCCGTTTTCCGCTCTGGAGGGGAGCCCTGCGGATCGTGTTGCCCAGGAAGAGAGCGGGAAGAACAACCGGCTGGCGGGACAACACGCGACCTTCGCCGCCTATTTGATGCAGAATAATATTCGCGTCTCGATCATGACGCTGACGTTCGGCGTCACTTGGGGCGCCGGGACTACCATCGTATTGTTCTCGAATGGAGTCGGCCTGGGCGCGGTTTCGGCCGACTACGTACACGCGGGCCAATCTAAATTCCTACTGGGCTGGCTGCTGCCGCACGGCGTGATCGAAATCCCGGCGATTCTGATCGCGGGCCAGGCGGGATTTTTACTTGGGGGGGCGATGATCGGATGGGGGCGCCGGGGAACGCGCCGCGAACGCCTGCGGTCGATCTCCGGGGATCTGATTACGCTCACGGTCGGAGTTGCCGTAATGCTAGTGTGGGCGGGGCTGGTCGAGTCGTTCCTCTCGCAGTATCACAAGCCCGTCTTACCTTACGAACTGAAGATCGGATTCGGATTAGTGGAAGCGATTCTGTTGACGCTGTTTCTCGGCCTCGCCGGCATTGGTGACTCGGCTGGGAGCAAATCGGAATGACGCTCCGCAATCGCACCATTGAGATCGAGACTTCCGAAGGCGTAACGTTTTCGTTGCTCTTGGCGGCCTTGCCGTCGCGCTTCCTCGCCTGGACGATCGATGCGTGCGTGATCTTGGGTGTTTCGAACCTGGTAGGAAGAAGTCTCGCTCTCATCGGCTTCATCGGTTTCGATTTGGTTCAGGCCGTCAATCTGTTTTTCTACTTTGCCGTTTCGATTGGATATGCCATCGCGCTCGAATGGCTTTGGCGCGGCCAAACCTTAGGCAAACGGCTGCTCCGCCTGCGCGTCATGGACCGCCAAGGCCTGCACCTGCGATTCAGCCAAGTGGCGATTCGCAATCTGATGCGCGCGGTGGACGCTCTACCCGTCTTTTATATGGTGGGCGGCATGGCTTGCCTATTGAGCCGGGATGCGAAGCGGCTCGGCGATCTCGCGGCGGACACCATCGTCGTGCGCCATCCCAAACTGCCCCATCCCGACCTGGCGCAACTGCTCGAAGGCAAATTCAACTCGATGCTGCGGCATCCGCACCTGGCCGCGCGGCTTCGCCAGCGTGCGCCCGTCGAGGCGGCGGCCATTGCGATTCAGGCGCTCGTCCGGCGCGATCAGTTCGACCCGGCCGCGAGAGTCGAGGTCTTTGGCGAGATCGCTGCGTACTTCCGCTCGCTCGTCGAATTTCCCGAGGAAAGCGTTGCCCAACTCACCGGCGAGCAGTTCGTGCGCAACGCCGTCGAGATTCTGGCGGGTAGAACTCGATCCAGTGCGCGCCCCGATGCGGCGGTGCCAACCGGGAACGCACCCGCGTAAAGATGCTATCCTGCCAGCGGAAGCGCTATGCAATCGAATCGCGAATATAGCAAGGAGATGCAATGAGAATTCTGGGGATCGCCGTATCGGTTCTGCTGTTGTCGTCCTCCGGTTGGGCGACGCGGGAGAAGGCCAAAGCGGAGTTGCAAGACGCTCAGGGAAAAAGAGTAGGCACGGCATTGCTTACGCAGGAGGACAACGGCGTGCGCATCGAGCTGCGTCTGAACGATCTTCCGCCGGGTGTTCACGCGATACACATTCACGAAACCGGCGCGTGTACGGCGCCGGATTTCAAGTCCGCCGGCGGCCACTATAACCCCGGCAACATGCATCATGGCAAGGACAATCCAGCCGGCAAGCACGCGGGCGATTTGGACAATATCGCGGTCGAACGCGACGGCAAGGCCCATACGGTGCTGCTCGATTCGAGCGTCACCCTGGGCATTGGCCCCAATTCGCTGCTCAAGACAGGCGGCACGGCGCTCGTGATCCACGAAAAGCCGGACGATTATAAGAGCGATCCCGCCGGAAACGCGGGCGCTCGAATTGCCTGCGGCGTTATCGCGCAATAGGCGCTGGCAGTGGGACGGGCCTCCTGGCCTGTCTAGGCTTTATCCACGGGCCAAGCCTGCAATCGGGCTTCGAATACGGTAGATTCGTACGTGATGATCCGTAATACGTGCGTTCTCTTCGTCTGTTGCATTCTCGGCACCGCGGCATCCTTATGTGGACAAGCGCCTGGCGATAACGAATCGCCGGGCTGGCGGCCGGTTGCCGGCGCGTCGCAGCCCGTCCTGGTCGAGAAGACGGACCCCGAATACCCGGAAGCGGCGCGTGCAGCGGGAATCGAGGGTACGGTCGTTTTGCAGGCCGTCGTCGACGAAACCGGCGCGGCGACGCAGATCGAAGTCGCAAAGCCGCTCGGATACGGGTTGGACGAAGCGGCCATCGAGGCTGTCAAGCACTGGCGTTTTATTCCGGGCATGAAAGACGGCAAGGCGGTATCCGTTCGGGCGACCATTGAGGTGGAATTCTCGATGAGCGAGTATCGCAACAGAACGCCGGCCTCCGGTAACGCCAGTGCCGCGCGCCCCAAACGATACCCCGCGCTCCTTCCACACAGCCAGCCCAACACGGTAGCGCCGCGCTACTCCTTTGCCGAAGCGGTGCGGAATACCCAGCGCGCGGCCGAGGCCGGTTATCCTCCCGCCGCCAGGAATCTCGGGCTGGCTTACGAGCGCGGCGAAGGCGTTTCACAGGATTACAGCCAAGCCCTGAGTTGGTATCTCTTCGCCGCCTTGCGGAACGAACCCATGGCGCAGAATCTTCTAGGGATGATGTACGCCAAAGGCCGCGGCGTGCGGCAAAGTTACGTCGAAGCCTATGTCTGGTTCCGGCTCGCGGCGCGGAATGGCGAGGCCGGCGCTGAAGCGAATCTCTCCAGCATCGGGCCGAAGATGACGCCGGAAGATATCGAGCAAGCCGAGCGGCGGGCGGGCGATTGGAGACCGACGGGAGTCCCGCGCGAACAGGATGGCGCGCCGTCCAATTCTCCACCCAATTCTCTGTTTCCGTGAGTGGCCGCACGGCGGCGCTCCGTCAGAGCGGGGCCGGTGAAGCGCCTCCCGTTTATTTGGTAGATTTGAATTCGGAGGAATGGCCGAGCGGTTGAAGGCGGCGGTCT
>Ga0187849_1004489_pt1 | contig 11575 bp, 8 predicted proteins | sample June2016WEW_4_10_2_FD_132412 | JGI IMG/M metagenome (GOLD analysis project Ga0187849, IMG submission 132412) | Peatland microbial communities from SPRUCE experiment site at the Marcell Experimental Forest, Minnesota, USA - June2016WEW_4_100 | ecosystem: Environmental > Terrestrial > Soil >... | reverse complement strand
GAGGCGCCATCAGTTTCATCCCCGCTTTCTCATGGGGCGGGAGAAGCTGATGGATCTTTCGATCCGGGCTTTTCAACGGGGGGCCGACCTGCTTATCTTTGATCAGGAGCTGAACTCCAACCAGATGCGTTCCATCGCTGACCTCACAGAGCTCCGGGTGATTGACCGGACTCAGCTGATTCTGGACATCTTTGCCCAGAGGGCACACAGCCGGGAGGGGAAGCTCAAGGTGGAGCTGGCCCAGTTGAAGTACCTGCTTCCCCGGCTCACTGCGAAAGACAGCGGCCTTTCCCGTTTGACCGGGGGGATTGGGGGTCGCGGACCGGGGGAGACCAAGCTGGAAATTGATCGTCGAAAGGTACGAGATCGCATTCATCGACTGGCCCAGGAGTTGAATAATCTAAACCGTGGCCGGGAGGTCCGCCGGGTTCAGCGGGAGAAGAATCACGTGCCCGTAATATCCATCGTCGGATATACCAATGTGGGCAAGTCCACCCTGCTGAATGCCCTGACCAAAAGTCAGGTTTACGTGGAAAACAAACTCTTTGCCACGCTGGACCCCACGAGCCGTCGGCTTCGGATGCCCCGGGAAAGGGAGGTCATCATTACGGACACGGTAGGATTCCTCCGCGACCTGCCCAAAGACTTGATGGATGCTTTCCGGGCCACCCTGGAAGAATTGAAAGACGCTGACCTGCTTTTGCACGTGATTGACATCAGCCATCCCCGCTTCGAAGACCAGATGGCTGCGGTGGAAAAAATCCTGGAGGAGCTGGATTTAAAGCGCACTCCCCTGCTCCGGGTTTTGAACAAGACGGATAAGGTGGACCCGGAAACAGCGGAGCGGTTCTGCCAGGCTTTTGACGCCATCTGCGTCTCCGCCTTGCAACCCGAGACTTTTTCCCCGCTCCTCAGAAGGATCGAAAGGGAAATTTCCCAGTTAAAGAGCGGTCCTCCCGAATTTGTGCCTTCCTATGATACCCCTGTGAGCTCCCCGGTTGCTCAAACGGTCTAGGAATACCGTTCGGAGTTCGGGATTAGGAGTTTTTAGTATTTCCGAATGCCTACACTACTCGGAACTTTTCGCTCCGAACTCCGAACTCAACTACTCGGAACTTTGATTTCTAAGGGCAAATCAGTATAATGGGAAAAGAGAATTCTGCCAGGAAGGTTAGTCAATATGCCTATTTATGAGTATGAAGCCGCGTCTCCGGGAAGAAAATGCGGGAAGTGTTCATCCGTCTTTGAGGTCATCCAGCGCATCTCGGACCATCCCCTCACCATCTGTCCGGAATGCCAGAAGGAGATCCGGAGAAGAATTTCCCGGCCGCGCGTGATCCTCCCCGGATCAGCCAGAGGAGGCGACGAGGTTGAGCAAAAAGTGGCCGAGTACGAACGGCAGGGAATGTACAGCCACGCCGCTGAACTGGCCGACAAGGAGAGCGAAAAACCGGAGAAAGCTCGTCTCAAAGAGCGCGCCATGGAGGATTACAAAAAAGCCGGATATAATTTTTAAAGAGAGAGGATCCTTGAGCAAGAAAACAAAAAGAAGAACTTCCCTTCCTTCCTTTTCCCCCGCCGAAATCCTCAATGTGCTCAATGCCCAAAAGGGACAGGCGATCACCTTTACGGAAATTGCCCAAGCTCTGGACGTGGACCCATCCCGGCGCAAAGAATTACGCCGGGCTTTGCGGGAGATGGTTGATGAGCGTAAGATCGTAAAGCTCGACCGCAGGCATTATAGCCTTCCTTCCGGGAAAAATGTAATCATCGGCCGGGTGCAGGCCCATCGGGACGGGTACGGCTTCCTCATTCCTGACGATACCAGCCTCCCGGATATATTTCTTTCCAAGCGGGACGTCCAGGATTTGATGCATCGGGACCGGGTCGCCCTTCATCTCGCCAAGAAAGAACGGGGACGGCGAAGAGCCCCGAGGGTCGTCGAGGTTCTGGAGAGGGCCAACCGCCGGGTGGTCGGCCGGTATGAGGAAGGAAACAAATGTGATTGGGTTATTCCTGATGAGCAGCGGCTCGTTCAGCCCATTCGTATTCCCAAGAAAGCTTCCGGGGGAGCGAAGAACAATAAGATCGTCCTGGCTGAGATCACCCGCTATCCGACCGGCAAGGAAGGGGCCGAGGGAGGAATCCTGAAGATCCTCGGCGACCCTGGAGATCCCCGCCTCGATTCAGAGATCATCATTCACAAATACGACCTTCCCGACGAATTCCCCCCTCCAGTCCTGAAAGAGGTCTCCGGAATTCCTCCGGTTGTTCAGACAGATGGATTGGCCAACCGGAAGGACCTCCGGGCTCTAAATTTTTTCACCGTGGATGGAGAAACCGCCCGTGACTTTGACGACGCGGTGGCGGTCTCCCGCGAACCCGGAGGCCATCTTAAGCTGTGGGTTTCCATCGCCGATGTCAGCCATTATGTGAAGGAAGACTCTGCCCTGGATAAGGAGGCTCTTCGCCGGGGAACCAGTGTCTATTTCCCCGAGCGCGCTTTGCCCATGCTGCCTCCTGTGCTTTCTAACGGGATCTGCAGCCTGAACCCGGAAGAAGACCGGCCATGCCTGACCGTGGCCATGGAATTTGACGGACAGGGAATCCTCCGGCAGAGCGATTTCTTCCCCAGCGTGATCCACAGCCAAGCCCGTCTGACTTACACCCTGGTGAAGGAGATGCTCCAGGAAGGAAAGGATGAGGTTATAGCCCGTTATCCATCCATCTTTGAGGACCTCAAAGCCATGGCTGACCTCTGCGGGGTGCTTCGTGCCAGGAGGAAGGAGAGGGGTTCCATCGACTTTGACCTTCCCGAGCCTGAAGTCATCCTGGATGTTCAGGGGCAAATCGAAGAGATCGTAAAAGCGGATCGACATATTGGCCACCAGATCATCGAGGAGTTCATGATCGCCGCCAACGAAACCGTTGCCGGATTCCTGGATCAGAGAGAGATCCCTTCCCTGCACCGGGTGCATGAAGTGCCGGAGGGAAAGAAAATCGAGGAGTTCAAAGAATTCGTCGAACATCTGGGCTACCCCTTCCCGATCAAGGGAAAAATTCAACCCAAAGTTTTCCAGAGATTTCTGGAAAAGGTCCGGGGAAAGCCCGAAGAGAAGAGCGTGAACTACCTGCTCCTCCGTTCGATGAAGCAGGCCCGCTATTCGGAAGAACAGCTGGGCCACTTCGCCCTGGCCGCGGTCCATTACCTTCACTTTACCTCTCCCATCCGCCGCTACCCGGATTTAGTGGTTCACCGGATCCTCAAGGAAGTCCTGCGGCACGGGGAGATGGCGGAAAGGCGCGTCCAGCGCTGGGAGAAGAAGCTTCCCGAGATTGCCGACCATTCTTCCCTGAGGGAACGGATCGCCATGGAGGCCGAGCGGGAGATCGTGGATCGCAAAAAAGTGCAGTTCATGCGAGATAAACTGGGCCAAGAGTATAACGGCTATATCTCCGGGGTTCTTCCTTTTGGGATCTTTGTCGAGCTCGAAGACTTTTTCATCGAAGGTTTGGTTCACCTGACCCGGCTCCCGGAGGACCACTATGAGTACCGGGAAACAAAACACACCCTGGTGGGGAAGCACAGCAACAGATTCTTCCAATTGGGGGATCGAGTAAGGGTTAGGGTGGAAGCCGCCAGCCTGGAGCGTCGTCAGATTGATTTTGGCCTTGTCGAGTGATATAGAAGGATTATGAAAGTCATCTGGAAAGCGAAAGATTTCGGTCAATCCTTTAAAAATCCCGTACTCACCCTCGGGAATTTCGACGGGGTTCATCTGGGGCACCAGCGCATCTTTAAGCAGGTTCGGGAGAAGGCGAAAGAGATCGGCGGTGATTCCATCGCCTACACCTTTGAACCCCATCCGGTGCAAATGTTGAAACCCGAACGGGAGCCTTTTCTCCTTTTGCCCATCGCAGAAAGGCTGCGGCTGATCGGAGAGCTGGGGATCGAGGTGGCCATCTGTGCCCCGTTCACTCGGGAATTTGCCAACCTGACCGCTGAAGAATTCGTCCGTGATATCCTGCATGAGCAAATCGGCGTCCGGGAGGTTTTTGTGGGGCAGAACACTACCTTCGGGCGAAACCGCGAGGGGAGCGTCCCGCTTCTGAAAGAGTTCGGGCAACGCTTCGGGTTCGCCGTGGAAGCGGTTGAAGCGGTTGAGGTGAGAGGGGCTGTCATTTCCAGCAGCCGAATCCGAAAGCTCGTCCGCGCGGGGGACGTAAAGGGAGCGGCGGAACTCCTGGGTCGATATCCTCTCCTCTTCGGCGAGGTTATCCATGGCCATGGCCGAGGAAGCAAAAAGCTGGGATTCCCCACGGCTAATCTGAAAACGGCTTCGGTTCTTTTCCCTAAACCCGGAATCTATGCCGTTTGGACCATCCATGATGCCCAGAGGTATCCGGCCGTGGCCAATCTGGGCTGGAACCCCACTTTTCATGATCGGAATTTCTCCATCGAAGTCCATATCCTCCATTTCGACAAAGATATCTATGGCCATCTGCTGCGGGTCGAATTCGTGGAACGCCTGCGCGATGAAGTCACCTTCCGGGGCCCAGAAGAACTGATCACCCAGATCAAAAAAGACGTGGCCCAGGCGAAGAAGATTTTGAAGGTCGATTAATTCCCAAGCATCTTCATCATTACAAGTCATTGCGAGCCCGAAGGGCGCGGCAATCAATTATTAATTTACCAGAAGACCCTGCCTAAGGCCTATCAATTATTCAGATCCCTTAAAAGGAAATTGAAAGTTTGAAAGAAACCCGCTATTCTTCTCCCAGACCGCCTCCCGGGATGTAGAGGACGGACTTCCGATAATTCCGTTGCTGAAAAGGGAGAGATGGCTTAAAGGTTCGGTATACGGGGGAGGTCGAAGTTATAGTCAAGAATGAAGATTCGCCCCTTTCACAACTTTTTCCTTGTTATTTCATCGATAATTTTTCTTTGGTTCTCGGGTGCCGGCTGAAGAGGCGATACCGGTTGCCCTGATCCTATCCCCAAGGTTGACATGGCGTATTTTACACCGGAGAGCCAGCAGGGCCCTCCGAGGCAGAGGGGCTGGCGCAGAAAATCCACCCTTTCCTGCATTCTTGCCAATTCTTCCCGGTCTTTCTTCCGAGCAGCGGAATAGGCGCGCACATATGTTTCCGGCTCGAAGTTGGCGCATACATTTACGGCTCCAACCGCTCCGGCGAGCAATTTGTCGGCCAGATCAACCTCGCTGCCGGATAATACTTTCAACCCTGTCGCTTGTAAGCGCCGAAAATACTCCATATCCCCGGAGCTGTCCTTGCAATATCGGATCCATCCGCGCCTGGCGCATTCCTGAAACACTTCCACCGGTATTTGCGAATGGGTATTCTGCGGAATGTTGTAACCCACCATTTCCATTCCGCTGCCGGCATCGATGCACTCGTTAAACAGCCTGAAATGTTCCTCAGGGGTTGTCAGGGAAATATAAAAAGTTGGGGAGACGACAAAAAATTCGTAGCCGATTTGTTTTAAGAGCTTAATTTTTTCTTTTACCCTCTTGGTTGAGGTATCCATCACTCCACCCAATAGCGATACTCTATTCCTATTCTCGTTTCGCGCGATCTCCATCATCCTTGTCCATTCTTTTTCCGTAAGTAACGGTCCTTCCCCCGCTGAACCCCCGACAAACAACCCATGTACCCCGCCTTCGATAACATGGCGGATAAGCTTTCTGAAAGAACTTTCATCGACTCGATCGTCTCTATCGACCGGCGTAATGAGGGGAACAATGATCCCGTGCAATTCACTGTTTTTCATCCATCCTCCAATGGGGGTCTGCACTTTGACTTTTGAGATTCCATTTTACCATTTGCTGTCCTGCCATAAGTAAGAAACTCCCACAATAGATCGGCTCCGCTTGTCCCTCCCAAGTCAGAAAACTGGATTTCAGCCTCTCCCCGCGTTACCCTTTGGTCGCCCCGGCGGTCAGACCGGCAATATAGTAATCCATTAAGAATGCGTAGATGATCACCGGCGGTGCCGCCGCCATCAAGGACCCGGCCATGATCTTGCCCCACTGGAACACATCGGCACGGATCAGGTCGCTGATGATTCCCACGGTCAGCACCATCTGGTCGGACCGGTAGAGATAGGCCATGGGGTAGATGAACTGGCCCCAGCTCACCGTGAAGGCAAAGATCGTCGCCGCGATGATGCCGGGCATGGCCACGGGGATGAAGATCTTGAACAGCACCTGCATCCAGCCCGCCCCGTCGATGAGTGCCGCCTCGTCCAGCTCCTTCGGGATCGACGCGAAGTAGCCGATCATGATCCAAGAGCAAAACGGCACCGCCAGCGTCGGGTAGATGAGGAGCAGGCCCCAGGTGTTGTTGATCAGGCCGAGCTTGCCCATAATCTGAAAGAGCGGGATGAAGAGCAGCGAGTCGGGGACCAGGTAGGTGAGGAACACGCCGGTCGCCAGTAACTGGCTGCCCCAGAACCGCAACCGCGCCAAGCTGAAGGCGGCCAGCACCGAAATGGCCATCGACACCGCGACCACGCAGACGGTGATCTTGACCGAGTTGATGAAGAAGTGCTGGAAGTTGCTGTTTTGGATCAGGTCCAGGTAGTTCTGCAGCGTAGGGCGGTGGACCAGCCACGGATTGGTCTGCTGCTCCGAGATCTCCGCCGAAGTCTTGAAGCTAGTGATCAGCATGTAGAAGGGCGGAATGAGGAACATGAAAACGAAGACGGCCAGCGCTGCATAGCTTCCCCAAAGCGCCCAGCGCCGCTGGCGCGACAGCCCGCCGGATCGGCGTGTGGCCGGCGGCATCGCTTTGGCAGTAGCCCGGCTCGCGCTCATCAGATCGTCTCCTTGCTGCGCCGGGTAACCCCGCGCAGGATGAAGAAGCTGGCCACCGCCAGGATAGGCAGCATGAACAGACTCACCGACGCGCCTAGCGGGATATCGCCCGACTGGATACCTACCTGGAAGGCATAGGTGGCGAAGATGTGGGTCTGGTCCTGCGGCCCGCCGTTGGTCAGGATGCGGACGATGTCGAAATTGGCAAAGGTGACAATCAGGCTGAACAGTACAGTGATGCTGATGATATTGCGCAGCATGGGCAGGGTAATATAGCGCATCTTCTGCCAGGCGTTGGCTCCATCAATGGCTGCTGACTCGTAAAGATGCTCGGACACAGATTTGAGCGCTGCAAGGTACATGATCATGAAAAAGGGCGTGCCCCACCAGGTGTTCACCAGGATCATGCAAAAACGTGCCCAATTGGCGTCGCCCAGCCACGCCACCTCCGGCAGGCCCACCCCGCTCAGGACCCAGTTGAACGCCGAATAGGAGGGATCGAACAGCCACCACCACCCCAGGGTGGAAATGGCCAGCGGGATCACCCAGGGGATCAGCAGGAGGCCACGCCAGACGCGCTGGTTCTTCGCGGGCAAGTTATGCATCAGATGAGCGAGGGTGAAGCCGATCACTGCCTTGGCGAAGACCGCGGTGATGGCAAACAGGCAGCTCTGGAAGATCACCAGGCGAAACGTGCTGCGGCGGAGCAGAAAGGTAAAGTTCCCGAGTCCCACGAACTGGGTCATCCGCTTGTTTAGCAGGCTCAGGTATATCGCATACAGCCCCGGGTAAAGAACCAACCCAACGATCAGCAGGATCAGCGGCAGGCACATCAGGAAAGCGATGGTCGAGCGTCGCCGCGTTAGCAGGCGTATAACGCCAGCCCGCGCCCCGGCGATCTCTTCGCGGAAAAACGTTGCGGGGATACTCCGATTGGCCATCTCGTCATCCTGCCTTCCAGTCGCCGCGGGCGGGAAGCGGCGCCGCCCCCCGCCCGCAATCGCCTCAGCCGCGCGTGAAGCCTTCCAGCTCGTCCTGAGCCCAGCTCAGCGCCTGATCCATCGACTGGCCGCCTTTGGTCATCTTCGCGACCAGGGTTGTTATGGTGGCACGGTTGTAAATCTGCACGGCTATGTCCCGAGGCGCGGGGTAAGCGGAGATCGAGGGCGTCGCATTATGGAACGGCCGGACCGGATAGTTGAAAACCGTCCCGCGCGGAGGCTCGACCTCGGACCAGATCTTGAAATCGGACATGCTCAAGAAAGGTGGGATGTCGTACCCGTCCACGGCAATGTCGCGCTCCTCGACCTGCTCCCGCTGCATCAGAAAGGTCAACAGGTCCTTCGCCGCGCTCTTGTTCTTACTGAAAGACCAGATGCCCCAGAAATACGGCAGGTGGGGGACAAAGCGGCCCTTTGGACCGGCCGGGGTCGGGAAGGTCCAGCAATCCGCCGCTACGGATGGGTTGTCCCGTTTCGCCACGGCCCAAGACGAAGGCGGGTTGAAGATCAACGCCGTCTTACCGGCGATTAGCGCCCGGTTGTTGGAGGCGTCATCGTAACTGTACACGTCATCGGGCAGGAACTTGGCAAGTTTCATCATGTATTCGAGCGCTTGCTTCACGGGATCCGACTTCACCGTGATGTTCCCTTTCGCATCCACCAGCTCGGCGCCGAAGCTCCGGAACAGCGCGCCGACCCAGTCCACGTTATCCGTGGTCTGGCCGAGGCCCAGAGCGAAGGGCAAATTAGCCTTCTGCGCCGGCCCCGCATACTTCAGCATGGTGTCCCAGGTCCACTGGTCGGACAGGGCCGTGTGCTCCGGCTTCGCGGGATACATGGCCTGTACGTCGAGGCCCTGCGCCTTAAAGAAGCTGATACGCGCACAGGAGGGTTTGTACTGCGACCCCGAGCTTGACGGCACGCCGATCCAACGCCCTTTGACCTTGGCCAGGTACTCGGAGACCGGGTTGATCTTGCCGTACTTTTTCTCCAGGGCATTGATCACGTCATCCACCGGCTCGAGGTTATCCGCGTTGTTGCCGATATTCCAGGTGTCGAAGGCGAGAATATCGTGGCCGGCCTTGGCCTGGGCCTCGGCGGAGGCGGTCATGATAATCTTGTTCCCTATGGAGGTAATGTAATCGTCGGTCACCTCGACCTTGTTTTTCTTGGCCCAGGCCGCTACCTGCTTTTTCATCGCGGCGTTGCCCGCAGGCACCCAGTGGTCCCAGAACCCCACCGAGAGCTTGCCGGCGGCCCGGGAGGTGCGAACGTGCACCAGCGGCAGTGCGGCGGCAGCGGCTGCGGCCGCGCCCAGCTTCAACACATCACGGCGCGAAATTCCATTTCCTTTGGTCCTCATGGGTTCTCCCTCCTTCGTGGTAGTTGTAAATGCCTGTTTGAAATTCCCCCCTCGGGGTCGATTCTCTCCACTGAAAAAGGGGACATCCGTTCAAAGACAACTTTAGGCGCCCCTATAATCCCCGGTAAGGCTAACATTCAATTGCTGAAAATTTTATTAACAGCAAAATGTCAGTACTTTAAGCTACGGGCCAAAAGTTAATGGTACATTCTGGTTGCGGCTACGCCGCCCTGGGTTAAATCCTTCTCCTTTTTGCTTCCGGTGGACACGCAAAACGAAAAACCATTCCTCTTCCTGCAGGAAATGGGGTTTCATATCTCCGGGACCATACGATCCCCTCCAGGTTGATCGTTGATGAACGTTTGGCGTGGATGGATTTCTGAGCGGATACTACCAAATCGGAGAAAAATGTCAAGGTCGATTTATGGCGGTGGCGGGACTGGATGAATCAGGCGTCCCTTAACCCTCTTCAGATGGGGTTTTTTTTGTTTGGGGAAATGTGGACTTCACCAGTCCTCAAATATACCGAGGTTCAACAACTAACGATTCCTGATGTCGTGGCATTGGAGAGGTACCCGCTACCGGTCTGCCAAAATCTACACCTGCGTAAACTCAGTGATGCAGGTCTAATACGAACGGCGAGACAGATTTCGCGGAAAGCAAATCCATTCGCACGGGATCTTCCATGGCGGTAGCCTGGCTACTGCTGGAGTCGAGGCGCCGTAATCCCTCCTTCGCTGCGGCCTGAAGCTCGGAGATGTTGCCCTGAGCCGTGGGGAGACGCAGAATGATCTCGTGGCCTACCTCGTATTCTGTTCGAGCCAGCCAGATGTCGCGAAGCTGAATCAGAGACAGGACGGAATTGATCGCAATATCGATGGGGTCGAAGACCAAATTCACGTTGGTGGAGTAACGGTGGTCGGTGCACGAAAAGATCTCGTGCCCATCCACCGTGGAGACCATTCTCACGTTTGCGCTAACCTGCCAGGCTGCGATGAGAAAGCCGTAGTACGCCTCATAACTGAGCAGCTTGCCGTAGACCACCGCATCAGCGTCCAGCCAGCGGCCGAGCTCTTCGGGGGGAACCGCGTTGAGCTTGTCCCAGTCGGTAATCCCGTGGTCGGCCAGCACGGCATCTACCGCCGGCAAGGGAACGATGATGAATTCCCGCGTCGCGAGAGCACCGGTAACCGAGCGCCGAAGCCGGTTCGTATGGGTCCATGACCACCTGTCGCGCGCTCCCTCGTTACGATCGGCGAACGGGAGCCTGTTGATTAGGTAGACGCCATCGCCCTTATCGGCAAAAGGCAGTACCGCGATCTTTCGCGGCGGATGCGTTTGATAGTCGTTTGCGAGCTTGAATACTGTGCTACCCGGATCGGCCTCAATGAGGCGGTCCAACCAGGTCTTGCGGCCGTGAGTTTCCAGTTCCTGTTCGTTTACGAAAAAGGGCCTCGACTGGTGTTGCGTGCTAGCGCATCCCGCAAGCAGCATCAGAAGCATAAAAAATAGGCAGGGCTGACGCCGGTTTGCTCTCCGTCTCGTGGACGGTCTGGCCACGTGTGTTTTCTCCGTGGAATAGGCGGTCACCGCCAGAATGCCGATGGTCGCAACTCCTATCATGAACTCGATCAAAGTGAGACCTTTTACCCTTACCTTTTCTTTTTCAAACATCTTCTTCGCCTTCCGGCTCCTTTGAAAAAAAGTAGCATCCGGGTTTAGCCTCAAATCCAGCATTTCCCGTGCCATAATTTCTCACGGAACATATTATTTAAGTATACGAAAATATTTATTATTTAGGAGGTGCAGCCTTCCCAGGGGGGACAGATTTGTTTAAAGCTGACAATTGCTGTACGTTAAGTGACCAAAATTGGAAATGAAAAGTCGAAATTTTGTTTTTGAATTTTTGTTAGGCGCGACCCTTTCCTCGTTCCTTATTTATTCCCGATTGCACTCTTCAATCTAATGCGAATTTGCAACTTAATAGATTCAGAAAGTAACTTTCCATCGGATTTGCCTAAAATTTCGCCTGAAATAAAGCTGATCTGCTTATGGGAACGCGCGTTCACGAAGTAAAGATTAAAGGTTTCTATCGGCAATTCTCGGGGCTATCCTTTCATCTCTTGGGCAGGGGGAAATACATGGGAATGGCTTGAAATAAGTGAAAAAGGGAGGTTGGTTCTATATGAAATTCCTGTAAGCGGCCGTCCATATTTCGGACGTGAAGCTTTTATTTGAATGAGCTAATTCCTGAAGGGCCAATAGTATAATCAGTAGTGCCCGGAAAATTGAAATTTGCCGACATCGATAAATTGGAAGAAGTACCATTAAGAACCACCAAACTGACATTCTCGTTGGGAACATAGCCGCTACCT
>Ga0187849_1004486_pt1 | contig 11576 bp, 10 predicted proteins | sample June2016WEW_4_10_2_FD_132412 | JGI IMG/M metagenome (GOLD analysis project Ga0187849, IMG submission 132412) | Peatland microbial communities from SPRUCE experiment site at the Marcell Experimental Forest, Minnesota, USA - June2016WEW_4_100 | ecosystem: Environmental > Terrestrial > Soil >... | reverse complement strand
GGTTGACCTGCTCGATTTGTCCCGTGCCCCACCACCCCCTAACCCCCTCCTCAGCCGAGGAGGGCAGCTATTTTCATAACAGCAGGCGGCGGAGCCGCAGGTTGCCGCCCGCCGGATCGAGCGTAATTTGGAAAAGCCTGTGGCCGGCCACTGGTCCTACCTGAACGTCATGCCGATGCGGAAGCTAACGACATTTTGAGGCGCTGTGTAGGAGTTGCCGGAGGGTTCATAATCTATGCTTATACTTCGGCCGCCGATGGTATCCCGAACCTCCAGGCGCAGGGCAGCGTGTTTCTTCACCCATATGTTCACTCCAACCCCGAAGTTGCCGCCAATAGCGATGGGTTGATCGGTGTCGGGGACGGAAAAAAAGGTACAGCCCCCGGTCACAAAGGGTTCGAACTTGCGGTTTTTTCTGCTGGGCCCAAAGTGGTAAGACACATTGGCTGAGGCGATGTACTCTCCGAAAGGCGATCCTGCCTTGACAAACTCACCGCCCAAGCCGAGCCCATTGGAGAAAAGCCCTTCTCCGCCGCCCCCGCCGGCGGGACCCACCGTCGCCTCGTCGGCAACGAACGCATAGCCTTCGGCGTGGTACACATGGTCAGCATTCTGTGCCGACGCCAACATAGGAACCAAAAGCAACAAAGCTGCTGTGGCAATGAGTTTCTTCATATTACACCCCCTGGTGAGAATGTTTTCGCGGGGAGGTCCCAAGACGGCTACTTATTGCCTATAACTTTCGATTCCGATTAAATCGAAGAACAATCCCTATGCTGGGAACAATATTGTGAAGGCTGCTCGTATTGTAATGGGGCATGCCTGTGGTGTAGTCCCTGAATTCAAAGCGCAAAGCGAAATATCGTTGGGGGATCACGTCGATGCCGGCTCCGAAATTCCAGGCGAACTGGGAAACGTTGGTCGTCAACCAGTTATTCCAACCTGCCGTACCATGGAAACTTTCCCAACCAACGCCGCCCGTCACAAACGGCTGCAAATGGGGATAAGCCGACAGGTAACGAACGTAATTAATGGAGTGGGAGTTAAGGAGGTAGTTCTCGTAGTGCAGTGGAAAGGCCTCGTCGAAGACATTGGGGCTGTAAGAATAACTCGCCTCGACGGCGTCATGCCGGGTCAAACGGAGCCGCATCCCCCCGAAGAAACGGCCCGCCTCGCATTTCACCTGGCCCGAGGCGCCGGAGTGTACATTACCCTCAAGGCAAGAGGGGCCGAACTCGCCGAAAACGTCAAAGCCCATGGGAATATCCCGGGCGCAAGCCCAAGGGACAGAGAAGAGGGGAACTATAAATAGCAAACCTACTGTCGCAATGAGTTTCTTCATATTTCACCCCCAGTGGGAATTTTCCTGTCAGCACGTGACTTGGCCGAACGCCGTTCGGCCCCATCGGTGTTTTGCACACACGTACCCCCGGTTGGCACAGCCCTTTCCCTGGCTACCACCAGGCGAATGGGCCATGGCACAACTCGAAGACTATGTTGATGCGTAGAGTCGGCGCGTGCCGAGCTAAAGCTCGGCGCTACAACGTCGCGTTAGCGTGCGGACGGCCCAGGAGGTGTCGCAGAAGAATGAGGGCCAGACCGCTTACACCCAGCAGGGTCACGCCCGTCCAGAAGTAGAACAGAAAGCTGGGCGAACGGGAGTAAAGCAGAGCGTCCAGCAACATGTAATGGCGGGGTGGAATGCCGGGCAGCGTCTGAGTGTACATTAGAAATATACGAAGGTCGCGGGTCTGGGTCCTTTCACCGTTCAGGATGGCGCTCTGGAAAAAGTACCAGTAAGGGCGATAGGTCAGGTAGAGCGTGACGGAGGAGAACAGCAGACCCACGGCGCTGGTCAAGACGACCATCGTCGCCAGGGGCTTGGCGCGCTGAGCCGCCGGCCGCGCGCCCCGGCGACTGCCGGCGATCAGGATCGATGTGGCAACCACCACGAGCCCGCAGAAGATGAGGATCATGAGCCCCGAGATCTCTACCACTGCGGCGTTCCGTCTGGAAATATCCAGCCCAAAAGCCAATTCCCCGGGGAACCCTGGGTGCTCGCCCTCGACGGGGTCGAACTTTGCCGCGAGGTAACCGAAGAGCGCGGTTTCCGACTGATTACCTCCCTTCTCGGAAGACGCCCGGAGCTGGCTGTAGGCCATGGCCTGAAGGGTTGTGCCCATCCCGTGTTCGAGGTAGGTGCGTCCCTGGGAATCGATCAACTGGCCATAGCGCGCTACGGTCCAGTATTTGTCGCGCGCTCCCTTCCGATCACCGCTTGCTTCGAGAGCTGCCCCGGAGTGAAGAAGAGATTTGGCAAACCGCTCGGAATTCTCGAAAGCGGAGACAGGCAGGTCGATCTCTTCTCGGGACTGCACCTCATACGGGTCGTAGAAGCCGTAACGGGGTACGACCTTGCGGTTAAGTTCTGCGACCCGGTCAAGGTAATCATCGAATTTCGGAGACTGGAACGCTCCCACCATGGCGCTCTGCCACGCTCGCTCTTGTTCCTTAGTCGGCGGCGACCATACGCCCCGGCGAAAATGCGCCTGCTCAATTGACTCCGCCGTGATCAAGTGAAATAGGGCATTCTGCGGATCCCATCGCTGGAGCTTCTCGACCCACGGGCCGGTTTCCGAAAGTCCGGGGTTGCGCATGCCGACAACGGCGTAGACCCAAAGGAGGTTCGGGTCGAGACGGACGGCTTCCTCCGCCAAGCGAGCGCTCTCGCGGGGATCTTGGAGCCGCACGGCGCAGAAGGCCAGCCCCTCGGCGTCATGGCGCACCTCGGCCCGCTTGGCAAGGGCCTTCAAACCCGACTGAATATTTCCGGACGCCATATGCCAGGGCTTTAGCGCAACCCGGAACGCCTGCCGGAACGGAGGGGCAGCAAAAAACAGCAGTGCTGCCAGCGCACACGCGCCGCCAATGGCTAATGCCGCCTTGCGGAGGGAGGCACTCTTGGCGAAAAGCCCTCCGTCAGGAACAAAACCCTCCCCGTGGCGGCCCGGGATGAATAGGGATGCAAGGGCGTGTTTGGTGAGAACGCTCGCGCCGCCGAGCGCCCACATCACCGCCGTCCAAGGGCCTTCCACGTAATTGAGCTCGCCCATCATCGCCCGGCCCCAGTCGCGCGTGTCGGGCGGCGAGATGCGAATCGCGGATTCCAGGAGCACTGTCGCAGCTTGTCGGAGATGCGTTTCCAGCATCATTCTCACCCATTGCAGAAGGCGGGTTGCCGCACCATCGAGCGCGGGCGCGCTTCGTCCAACTGGGTCTTGGCCAATTCCAATCCATTCGGCGTCAACCGGTAGGTGTGTCGGGGCGGCACGCCGTCTTCCGTCGCCACCCAGCGTGCTTCCAGCCAAGTGTGCTTTTCGAGGCGCATGAGAATGGGGTAGAGCGTCCCGGACTTCAGCCCGGTTTCACGGCTCAAATCGTAACCGTAGCGCCAGTCGGTGGGGCGCTCGACGAGCCTTTCCAGCACAAGGAGAGTCTCAGGAGACATGCGGGGAGTTTTCACGGCGAAAAGTCTATATATATAGATATAGCTTGTCAAGCCCTTTCCACACCCTGCGGTGGGTTGATTTGATATGAAGGTGGCTTTCCGCCGACACTACCCTACCCCCCACGGAGCAAAGAGCGTCACAGGACCATCGGGCCAGGATTGACTGGGGAAGGGTCCTCCAAAGACCCGGGTGCAGTCCTATGCGCGATGCCTGAGACTATGGAGGCAGAACCATCGAGTTTGACGATCCTTAGTGATTCAGCCCAGCCGTAAGTAATCCAATTTCATTGTGGGTCCTCCCAGCGGTAGTCAGCATGAAGGCATGCAGGATTGTAAACAAATCCTCCCTGGATTACAGTTGAGTGGAATGAAGGCGGCGTGATGGGTGACCACGAGGGGCTGTAGACCATTCGAGGCTCCGCTAGGCCCCAATTGGCGCAGCCCAGGACTGGAACATTGCAGTCGCGCGGCAGGGCGAGTTAGGAAGCCCCAGCGAGCAGCGTTTGAGTTAGTCCCATTTCCGGCCCCGTTCTGGTGGAAGATGATGCCGACAGGGAGGCTCTAACGGGCGTCTAAAGAAATCTACACGGTGGTTTTTGTGATGGGCAGCCCAGCAAGCAGAATCTCCGGGGTTTTTGGCATCGCGATAATAAGCCTCTGGGGGACGACCACCTTAATCGGCGGCTTAACGGTCGGAACCCTTTCCGTTGCCGCAGAGCTCCAAAAGTCTACCGTGGATTACTGCCGGCAGGCACAAGATCTGCTTGCGCGAGAGAAATTCCAAGAGGCCCGCGACGCGGCGCGGCGCGCGCTGGAAATCGATTCTCGCTCAGCAGAAGCTGAATGCCTCCTGGGGATGGCCGAATTCGCCCTCGGTGATTTCGACGCCGCCCAGAGAGATCTGGGAAGGGCTCTCAAATTCCAGCCCGACCTGATCCAGGCACGCCGCACTTTGGGAGCAGTGTACCTGAAGCAGAAGCGCTTGAATGACGCCCGGCGCGAATTCGAATTGGTCCTCACCTCTCACCCGAACGATTTTGAATCTCTTTATGGTGTGGGTTTGACGTTCCTTCTGGAAAACCAGCCCAGCTCGGCCTCAAACGAGTTCAACAAGGCTTTGAAACTCAATCCCCGCGATCCTGCGCTTCTTACCAGCCTGTTGCAGGCGCAGTTGGAGCTGAAACAGGAAGCACAGGCGGCCGCGACTCTAACCCTGCTTGACGGCCAGTTGGAAAAGAAAGATCCTCGGCGAATGGAACTGGCAGCCATGCTGGTCGGTGAAGGCGCCTACAAGCTGGCGATTCAGCAGTTCGAGCGCTTGCGGGAGACCCAGCCGGAGTCTTACGAGCTGAACTACAACTTGGCACTGGCTTACCACCGTGCTGGCGAAGAGGATCAGGCGGCGGCTCTCCTGGCAAGCATGCTGGGACGCATAGAAATCGCGGAGCTCGAAAACCTGCTGGGCGATGTCGAGGAAGCCCGCGGCGACAAGTCTCGATCCCTGGAAGCCTTTCGACGTGCTGCGGAACTTGAATCGCAAAATGAGGAGTATCGCTACGACTACGCGCAGGCGCTGGTACATTGGGCGGCCCTTAATCAGGCGTTGGAAGTCTTCACTGCTGCGGCCAGGGACTTTCCGGCATCGGCAAGGATGTGGCTAGGATGGGGAGCGACGTACTACCTGGCGGGCAGATATTCAGATGCTGCACAAACGCTTCTGCACGCGGCTGACATGGCTCCGCAAGATCCCCAGGTGTATTACCTCTTGGGTCGAGCTTATGACGCGGCCGGCCTGCTTCAGGACGTTATCGCACAGCGATTTGCCGGCTACGTGGCCACGCAGCCGGAGGACGCGTGGGCTGAGTATTTCTATGGAAGAATTCTGGCTGCTCAGAGCCAGCAGTCCTCAAGGGATGCTTTGGCAGAAGCGCAGCAGCATCTCGCGAGGGCCATTGTACTTGATGGCCGCTTGGCCGAAGCCCGCGCGGAACTAGGTAGTGTACTTGCAAGGCGTAACCAGCTCGGTGCGGCTCGACGCGAACTCGAACGGGCTGTCCAGCTTGACCCGGAATCAAGTGCGGCCTTCTACAAACTAGCCGAGGTCTATCGGAAACTCGGCAAGATGGAGCAAGCACAGGAGGCCGTCGAGACGTTTCAGAAGCTCAAGGCAAAAGAGCGAGCGGACAAGGACCGCGAGGCGATCCAAGGCTTTCTCAAGCATTCAAGATAGTGAGAACCCGGTTCATGCCGAAAGACGGTGATATTGTTTGCTCCCATGCAGCGACCTCGCCATATCGCGCAGGGTGACCGGACGATTGCATGATGACCGGCGCGTGGCCCGCGCCACCTACCACTTTTCTCGACCTCGCGTCCAACGCCTTTCTCCTTTCTTTTCATCAACATAATGGAGAGAACACTATAACTAGCTTTTTTTCATCAACATAATGGAGAGCCGGAAATCGGGCATTTTTTCTACATTTGTTTTCAATAACATAATGGAACATACCTTCATTTTTACCCCCCGCGTTTTTTCGCTAGCCTAGCATCAGAATAGACTAACTATCTTAGTTTCAATGATATAGATTTTTGCACGGTCTTCTCTATTCATCGCTAACCCCTTTTGTTTCCGACACATAATGGAGAGCCGCGCTATTTTCCAAAGCTTCCATCCTACGTTGGTGGCGTTTAATCTTCAGCAGCAGGTTGGTGACCCGCCGGACTTCCCGAAAGTTGGAATCCTGCATTCTCCGCATGAGCCGCGCGTTGGGATGGGTGGGCGCGATTTCCGCGGCGCGTTCGTAGGGCGACGGACCCTTCAGGGACTCATTCAGGATGGCCTTGCGCTGAGCCTCGCATATCTCCACCTGCCGCGTAAGGATATTCTCCAGAAGCTGGCGCGCCCGTTCCCGCGCCTGCCATTCCGCCGGGGTGATGTTGGGATATCGCTCATCCTTCTCCTCTTCGGTAGCGCCAGCATCCTGCTGGCTTTCCTGTGGCTGGCTGGAATCCGCCGCTACGTCCGCTGCGGGCTCAGGGTCGAGGCTTATAGCAAAGATCTCCTTGATCTTGCGGATGACCCTGCGGGTCTTCTCCTCGGCGTCAATACCGTCCTCACCCGTGCCCGGCGCGTGAAGTTGGTAGAAGAGGGCCAGAGCGATTTCGCCCATGTCCTTCAACACTCCCTCCTGATGCAAGTTTTTCATCTTCTCAAGGTCGGCGGGAGTGGTGACGTAATGCTCATACCCTACCGACTGGACGAGCAACCGCAAGCTGTCCGCCGTTATCTTCAGCCGCATCATCTGAACGTGCAGCCGGTCCTCCCGGCCGTTGCTCACGTCCCTGGCCTGCCGCACGGCGTAGCCTTCCTGCATGCGATCGGCGCGATTCATCAGCCACGTGGCCCGCGCCAGACGGATCACCAGTCCCTCCTGCGCGGCATCGGTGGGGTTGTATGTCTCCCAGAGTCCTTCCAGCAGTTCCTGGAAGTGGGCCGGCTCTTCGCCGAGAGCGCGCAAAGCCACCTCCTCCGCCTGCGCGTAGAACCCATGACGCAAATTGGCGGCGCGGATGCGCTCGCGGCCCTCGACGGTCGCCGGACCATTGCAAAGCTTCTGGTTCCGCCGATTCGCGGCCAGTTTCTTCTCGGTCATTTCGTGTTTTTTAATTAGCGACATGGGAAACCTGTCTTTTGAGGCTGACAGCCGACAGCTCACAGTTGGTAGTCAACTACGTTCAGCAGTCAGCCGTCAGCGGTCAGCTTTCAGCCTACTACCTACTGCCTACTGCCTACTGCTTTCTGCCTACTGTTCTATGGTTTGCGCCCACCCCTTGTCTAGGTCTGCGTCCTTTCACGTCAGCCAGCGGGTGCTGGCCTGGTGTACTAGTTTAACACCAATATTAGTCGTGTCAAGTGGAAACATAGTATATATACTAATATCTACAAATTAAGGCAAAACGTCAGAGATTCCTCCTGCCGGGAGGAGAAAATCTCTTTGGAGGGTGTCTAATTGTCCGAACTGCGTCCCGCGCTTGCTAATTCCCCTCCTGGTTCAGGAGGGGGCAGGGGGTGGTCGAACAGAGGATCGCCATGGTGGTCATTCCCGCGAAGGCGGGAATCCAAGGGCGAACCATCGCTCTACGGCATATGCATCACGGTATGGGACAAGTCCTCCCAGCCGGGATTGACCGATTCGATGAGCCGAATCTTCCACGCGCGATTCCACTTCTTGAGGCATTTTTCTCTCTGGATAGCATCACGAGGTCGCGGAAAGGATTCGCAATACACCAGGCGATGGACGTTGTACTTCTTGGTGAAACCCTCCAGCAAGCCCTGCTGGTGCTCCCACACCCGGCGCGCGAGATTATTGGTCATGCCGATGTAGAGGGTCCCATTCGGCTTGCTGGCAAGAATGTAAACATAATACTCGCGGCTCATGGGATGGTTAGTGGATTCCCGCCTTCGCGGGAATGACTGCCTCCATGGGATGGTTAGTGGATTCCCGCCTTCGCGGGAATGACTGCCTCCTAACCCGGCGCTGGCGTATCTTGCCCAAAGCGAGTGACCCCTTGCGCGGGTGACATATCAAGGCAGCCATGGTGGTCATTCCCGCGAAGGCGGGAATCCACGCTGTTCAAATTGCCTTCGGATCCCCGAGCGGAATCCAAATATCCTCAACAGCTATGTACGGGCAGCGAAAATGATCGACACTGATCGTCGACTCCGCCTGCTGAATTGAATCGGCATGCTCGCTCAGACGGCTGTACAGAACCAAGCCGGGGCTGGCACTCAGGCTGAGCCCCCCTTTGCGGGCACCAGCGGGAACGGCCTTACCAATGTAAATCGGAGTCTCCGGAGCGCCACGTCGGGCCGCGCCTCGATTCCGCTCGATGAGCGGTGCATAGGCCTTGAAGGGTCCGGTATAGTAGATCGCGTAGACGCCAGCCGCGATGAATTTCTCGGGCGGAGGTAGCGGACCGACATTACGTTCCAGCAGCGCATCAGCAACGCTTTTGCCGAGGTTTTCCTTCGCCAACGGATTATACGCGGGTTCAATCCTGACTCCGGGATTCGGCATATAAGACTCACAGTCTACGCATCTCAGAAAAATATTACGCGGAATTCTAATTGACACACCCAGGGCAAGAACTGCTAGCCAGCACTTAGCATGCGTATTCTACTAAAACCTTCGCTCCGCTCAAGATTCTACGCCAGCCGCGTTGTCAGAACAAAAAATATTGTGCTCTCGGTTGAAATTCCCGCGAGCAAGCTCGCGGGGAGGAAAGCGGCAGCAAGCGCCCGCACTCCTAAGCGGGCTGCGCCCGCACCCGTATTGGGTGTGGGACACGGGCCTCGTCCAACACATCAACCGCAACCCAGCGGTGTTCGCGGCGGAGTTGGTTTTGCTGTAGCGGCGGTCTATGACCGCCGGTCTTTGCTTTTTGACGAAACGGCGTTCGCACAGCGCCGACGGCGGTCATAGACCGCCGCTACAACGACCAGGCGGAATGGCAAAAGGGGAGCATCGAGGATTGCGTGATGGAGGGGCACCGCCTCGCTCAAACGGTTGCTTACGGAGACCTCAGCAATGACAATCCACCTCCGATTACTCCCGCGTATGAGCGGCAAGCGGACCCGGTGATCGACCTTCAGTTGGAGAAGGCCGGAGTCAGGCTGGCCTACCTGTTGAACGCATATTTAATGCTGAACCGCGTTAGGTAGTCGAATAATTATTCGACTATACTTGCCAGGACCCTGGTCCCCGAGGCTGTCGGGGCAAGTGCGGACTGCGGCCACAAAAGATGAGCGGAGGACGACTGTGGAGGAAACCATGCAATCAATACGCTTTGTGGGTATTTATATACTTGTGACGCTCTGCACGATCGGGTCAGGTGTCGCATCTGGTCAAGCACAATCATTCAACTTGACTCGGAAGCCGACCGCGAGGGACCAGAAATCTGAAGACCTCCGCGTGGAGAAGTCGCTCAACGCGGACTGGCGGTTCAAGCGCCAAGCGGACCCGGGGGCGGCGACAGAGGCGGAGTTCGTCGGGGCCGAAAAGCCTGGCTATGACGATTCCGGTTGGACAAAGATCGCCCTGCCCCACACCTGGGATGCCACCTGGGATTGCCCGTTTCCGACCAGCCGCCACTTTCGCGGTGTGGGATGGTATCGCCGACGGTTTGAGGTGCGACCGGAATGGCAAGGACGGCGAGTAGCGGTGGGTTTCAGAGGTGTGTTTCAAATCGCCGATGTTTGGGTGAACGGAAAGCTTGTAGGGCGGCACGTGGGTGGCTTTACGGGATTTCAATTCGACGTCACTGATTTCCTGAAATGGAACGCGCCCAATCTGCTGGCGATTCGAGTGGATGACGTACTGAACCCAGAGATCGCTCCCGCCAACGAGAGCAATGTGGTTGTGTATGGCGGCATCTACCGCAGCGTGGCGCTCGAGGTGACGGACCCGCTCCACGTGGCTCCTAACGGGACGTGGGTCACAACGGAGGGGAACGCTGGCGCCCCCGTAGTAAGAGTCCGCACCTGGATTGAGAACACCGGCAAGACCGCCGAAAGCGCCAAGCTGAAGACGCTGGTCGTGGACGATAGCAGCCAGACCGTTGCCACACTCGATGCCAGCGCGACAGTCGCGCCCGGCGAGACGAAGGAGTTCGATCAGAAAACGGGCGCCCTTCCCAACGCGCACCTGTGGTCGCCGGACACTCCGCACCTTTATCGAGTCATAAGCATGGTTTCAGACGGAAGCCGTGCGGCCGACAGTTACGTGACGCCTTTCGGTATTCGCTTCATCAGTGTTGATCCGGCCGTGGGTTTCGTGCTGAACGGCAAGCCCATCAACCTGCATGGCGTAGACCGCCGGCAGGATTACGGGTTTCTGGGTGATGCGGTGCCGGAGGTCGTCGGTGAGCGTGATATCCAATTGATCAAAGGCATGGGGGCGAACTTCCTGCGCACGGCACATTATCCGCAGGATCCGGCCGTCCTTAACGAATGTGACCGGCAGGGAATCGTGACTTGGGAAGAGATTCCCAATATCAAGATTCATATCTATCCCCCCGTCGAGGACAATCTCAACCCGGTTTTTACTGAGCGCTTTCCGCGGCCGCTGATGCAGAATCTAAAGCAACAGTTGCGGGAGATGATCGAGCGCGACCGCAACCACCCCGCCATCGTCATTTGGGGCCTGAGTGACGATCTGAGTACCTACCATTACCCCGAGGACTTCGTCGAGTTGTCAGACGCGGCGCATGCGCTGGACCCCACGCGCTGGACGGCGGGCCGCGCTCCGCATGTTACCGATATCATCGATGCGACAAGCTCTAATGATCTTGAACCAGGGCGCTTCGCCCTGTTGCGAGAGCATCAGGAGCATCCCGAGAAGGGGTTTATTTGGAATGAATGGGGGGCATTTCAGTCGGAGCGAGGCCAGGAAGGCGCTCCCTACCACCATCGCGGTGAGTCCGAGGACAGTCTCTCCTTGGGTGACAGCCTGGCCGCACAGCTCCTGGAAGGCCATTTGATGCAGTGGAACGCCTTGCCGTGGCTGGCAACGGCGAAGTGGTGCATGTTCGATACCGGCGAGATGAATGCCAACGCCACGCGCACCCTGTGGGAGCGGGCCTCGGATGGCAAGGTGACCTTCCGCTGGCCATTCAACGATTACCTGGGTGTCTCGGATATGTGGCGTCTCCCTAAGAACGGGTTCTACTTCTTGCAGAGCCAGTGGACCGAGAAACCCATGGTCCACATCGTGGGCCACTGGACTTGGCCGGGCGAGGCAGGGCGGAAGCGGCAGATCAGGGTGTACAGCAACTGCGACACCGTTGAACTCCAGTTGAACGGTCGCAGCTTGGGCGTCCATCAACCGATAACGAACGAAAGAGTGTGGCAGGAATTCCGGCAGGCCAGTGATGAGATCAAATACCAGGACCAGTTCAATCAGGAGATACTGCCGGGTGCAAGCCTGAAGCATCCGCCGTTTGTTTGGGACGACGTTCCCTACGAAGATGGAGCGCTGGTGGCGGTTGCCCACCAGGGAACTGAGACCGCGCG
>Ga0187849_1004485_pt1 | contig 11579 bp, 7 predicted proteins | sample June2016WEW_4_10_2_FD_132412 | JGI IMG/M metagenome (GOLD analysis project Ga0187849, IMG submission 132412) | Peatland microbial communities from SPRUCE experiment site at the Marcell Experimental Forest, Minnesota, USA - June2016WEW_4_100 | ecosystem: Environmental > Terrestrial > Soil >... | reverse complement strand
CCGTCGAGGTCTTCGCTCCCACCGAAAAGGAATTGGGAATTAATTGGGTCGATTGGAACCCCTTTCCGCCGGACAAGAGCATGGGGCTGTGGCGCGGCGTCTATCTGACGGCCGCGGGTCCAGTCACTGTCCGCTATCCGGAAGTGGTCACGCATTTTCCCGGTGGCTCGCTCGACGAAGCCGATCTGACCGTCGTTGCCGAAGTGCGCAACGGCTCGGACAAGCCGGTCGTGGGAACTCTTCAGGCATCCATCGACGGCGCGCCGCCGGTCGAAAAGCAGGTTGCGCTCGATCCCGGCGAGGCGCGCACGGTAACGCTTACGCCGGAGGAATACGCGGCTCTGCGGCGCAAGAATCCGGCGCTGTGGTGGCCCGTCGATATGGGGCCACACACTCTGCATGATCTCACGGTCAGTTTTAAAATCGGCGAGTCAATCTCGGACGAGCAGCATGTGCGATTCGGCATTCGGGAAATCACGTCTGAGCTGACGCCGGAAGGGTACAGGCTGTTTCGCGTCAACGGAAAGAAGATTCTCATCCGCGGCGCGCAGTGGACTCAGGATATGCTGTTGCGCCGCTCCCCGGAAAAGCTGGAAGCTCAGTTCGAATACGCCTCGGCGCTGCACTTGAATGCGCTGCGCCTCGAAGGACAGATGGAGGCGGACGACTTTTTCGAGCAAGCCGACCGGCGCGGCATCCTCGTCATGGCCGGCTGGTGCTGCTGCGACATTTGGGAAAAATGGGATCGGTGGGAGCCGGGCATGCTGCAGGTGGCAACCGAATCCTTGCGCGCGCAAACGCTAAGACTGCGCAGCCATCCGAGCATGTTGATGTGGCTGACCGGCAGCGACGGCCCGCCTCCGCCCAGCGTCGAGCAGGCTTACTTGCAGGTATTGAAGGAAACCGTCTGGCCGAATCCCATCCTGTCTTCCGCATCCCAAGAGTCCACGCCCGTGAGCGGCCCCTCCGGAGTTAAGATGACCGGGCCGTACGACTACGAGCCGCCGTCTTACTGGTACGTGGACCGCAAGTTCGGCGGAGCTTTCGGCTTCAATACGGAGACCGGCCCCGGTCCGGCGATTCCGCAGATCGAATCCCTGAGGAAGATGCTGCCGAAGGGCCATCTCTGGCCCATCGACGCGGAATGGAATTATCACGCGGGCGGAGAGCGCTTCCAGAACGTAAACCGTTTCAACGAGGGGATGGACAAAACCTACGGCCAGCCCTCCGGCCTAGAGGAATACGAGCGGAAGGCGCAAGCCATGGCTTACGACGGCGAGCGCGCCCTGTTTGAAGCTTACACGGCGAAGAAGTACACTTCGACCGGCGTGATCCAGTTCATGCTCAACAATGGCTGGCCGTCGCTCATCTGGCACCTTGTGGATTACTATTTGCAGCCCGCTGGCGGATACTTCGGGGCCAAGAAGGCTTTAGAGCCGCTGCACATTCAGTATTCCTACGACGACCGGAGCGTGGTGGCCGTGAACAATACCGTGAAGCCGGTTCAGGGGCTTACCGTGAGCGCTCACGTTTACGATATGGAATTGCACGAGCTGTTTTCCCGCGAAGCGCGGACGGACGTGGACGCGGATGGCGTCAACGCCGTGTTTACGATTCCGCCATTCCCGGAGGCGCCCGCCTCCGCCGTGTACTTCGTGAAACTTTCGCTGCGGACCGCGGAGGGCAACGAGGCCGCCTCGAACTTCTACTGGCTGCCGACGAAGCTCTCGACGATGGCCTGGGACAAGACACCGGATACGTCTTTTACTCCGATCGCCGAGTTTGAGGACATGACCGCGCTCAACCGGCTGCCGCAAGCCGGGCTCCGGGCGTCCGCGACGCTCGAAAATGGCAGAGAGGGCCAACTGGTCGAGGTTAAACTGGAAAATCGGAGCAAGAACCTCGCCTTCCAAACACGCCTGGCCGTCGTGGGCGGTAAACAGAGGGAGGAGATTCTGCCCGTGCTTTGGGACGACAATTACGTTTCCCTGATGCCGGGCGAGTCGCGGACGATTCGCGCACGCTACCGGAAGCCCGGCGCGGTGGGTGGGAATGCGGCGCTCGATGTGGATGGTTGGAACATTGCCCCGTTGCGGATTGCGCTCCGTGTGGCGAACTCGCGCGGGAAGCAATGAGCGGGCGAACTCAGTGGCGCCGTGTAGCGAGCCTGAGCGGGCGCCCGAACGCTCGGGACGAGGATGAGGGAGAATTGCGTGGACGACAATAAGACCGGCGCGCATCTCAGGCGAAGCCTGGGACTGTGGGATCTGATCCTTTACGGAATCATCGTGATCCAGCCGACGGCGCCGATGTCGGTTTACGGGGTGTTGAGCAAGCATGGCCGGGGCCACGTCGTCACAACCATTCTCATCGCGATGGTCGCGATGCTGTTCACGGCCATCAGCTATGGCCGCATGGCCCGCGCGTACCCGAGCGCGGGTTCCGCTTTCACCTACGTCGGCCAGGAGATCAATCCCACGCTCGGCTACGTTACCGGATGGAGCATGGCGATGGATTACATGCTCAATCCGATGATCTGCATTATTTGGATCGGCCAGCAGTGCCACGTGCTTGCGCCGCCCATTCCTTACTGGGGATGGGCGGTATTGTTCGCGTTGCTGTTTACCTGGCTGAACATCCTAGGCATTCGCACGTCGGCGAGGATCAACGCGGGGCTCGCGGCCGGCATGGGCGTAGTGATCGCGATTTTCTTCGTGGCGGCGGCGCGCTACATTTTCCATTTGCCGCACGACGGCGCGGCCTTCTTCCTGCGCCCCTTCTACGATCCGCAAACGTTTCAGGTCAAGGCGGTCCTCGGCGGCACCTCCATCGCGGTTCTGACGTATATCGGCTTCGACGGCATATCGACGCTCTCCGAGGAAGCGAAGAACCCCCGGCGCAATATTCTGCTCGCGACCGTGTTCACGTGCGTGATCATCGGCCTGCTGTCGGCCGTCGAGGTGTACGCGGCGCAACTGCTGTGGCCGGCTTCGCAACCGGTCGACGAGACCACGGCGTTCGTCTTCGCCGCCGGGCGCGCCTGGGGGCCGCTGTTCGCGATCGTCGGCTTCACGCTGCTGGTGGCGAATTTCGGCTCGGGCATGGGGGCGCAACTCGGCGCGGCGCGCCTGCTGTTTGGAATGGGACGAAGCGGCGCGCTGCCGAAATCGTTCTTCGGCGCGGTGGATTCGAAACACCGCGTTCCGCGCAATAATGTGATCTTTGTGGGAGCGGTCGCGTTGCTGGGCGCCTTAGTGCTGAATTGGGCCGAAAGCCCCGAGCTGCACGCTTTCGATCTCGGCGCGCAGATGCTGAATTTCGGCGCGCTGATCGCGTTCATGGGCGTGAATCTCGCCGCCCTGATGCGGTATTGGGTTCGCGCGGAGCGGCGTACTTGGACTAACCTGGTTCCGCCGGTAATCGGGTTTCTGGTCTGCTTCGTGCTGTGGATCAACCTGAGTTGGCCGGCCAAGATCGCGGGGATGGTCTGGATGGCGGCGGGCATTGCCTTCGGAGCCTGGAAGACGCACTGGTTCCGGAGCGATCTGGTCAGCTTCGAGCTTCCGCCGGAGGACGCGGCCGAGCCAAGCGAGGCCGCAATTAATTCAGTGGAGTCTTAATACATATGGAAGAAGCAGTGCTGGGGATCGACATTGGCGGCACCAAAGTTGCCGCCGGGCTGGTGAATGCGGCCGGCGAGATCCTGTTCAAGACGCGGGTGCCGATGCACGCGGCCGGAAGCGCGGCCGACGCGATGGAGTGCGTGCATGGCGCGATCCGCGCCGTATTCGACAGCGGTCCGAAAGCGGACGTCACGGCCATCGGCGTCGCATCGCCCGGACCGCTGGCCTTGCCGGAGGGCGTGGTGGTGGAAAGCCCCAACCTGCCCTGCTGGCGCAATTTTCCGCTCGGCGGCGAAGTGCGCCAGGCCTACGGGCTGCCGGTCGTGGTCGAGAACGACGCCAGCGCCGCCGGGCTGGCCGAGGCGCTCTGGGGCGCCGGAGCCGGATACCGCAACGTGTTTTACGCCACCTTCGGAACCGGAATCGGGACCGCTCTGATTTTCGACCGCCGGATCTATCGGAGCCGGACCCGCATGGCGCCGGAAGGCGGCCACATGACCATCGATATGCACGCGCCGGTCAATTGCGGCTGCGGCAAGCACGGTTGTTTCGAGGGTCTCGCCTCGGGCACGGCCATCGCCCGGCGCGCGCGGGAACGCGTGTTCGTCGGCGGAGCGCGGAGGGAATCGGCGTTCGACTGGGGAACCGATCCCGGCCTCGTCACGGCCAAGACCGTGACGGAGGCCTGGCGGGCGGGCGACCCGATCGCCACGGACATTCTGCGCGAGACCGCGGACCTGACGGCCATCTGGCTCGGCAACGTAATCGACATGCTCGAACCGGATATCGTCGTGGTGGGAGGCGGGCTGAGCGGCGTCGTCTCGGAGTGGCTCGACTACATTTGGGCGCAATTGCCGTCCATGACGATTATTCCGCGCTCGCAACGCACGGCGGTCGAAGTGGCGAAGTACGGTTCCGATTCCGGAATCGCCGGGGCCGCGGCGGTCTGTTTCGCCGAACTCCCCTCAACGGACACCCGCCCTGTGAGAATCTGCAAGCTAAGCGATTAGTTCTTTGACAGCGTGATTCGGTTCCACCGCTTGCTGACGCGCGCGGCTCGTACCCGTCACAGAGCCGCGACTGTAAGGGAGCGGACCTCGCGGTCACCGCACTAGCGGGTGTTTCTTTCACCTCCGCTGGTGGCGCGCGCTCTCAGCGAGCCGTGTTGGCACTCATGCCAACACCTTGCTTTGTGTCATAACCGGGCGTCGAGACGAATCTCGACGCGGCACGCACGATGGCTCCCGCGCCACAGTTTGCTACCGGAATTCGATGCTGTAAGGCATCATGCGCATGATGCCGCCGCGCATCCACAGCTTGGTATGGAAGCGCCGCAGAAAGGCGGTAGCGGGCAGATCCGTCCAATCGTCCTCCCGGCCAAAAAGTTCTTCCAAGAGCGGCCGCTTGGGCGGATAGCTGACCAGCTTCACCTGCTCGCGGGCTGGGATTCCCGCGCGCCGCTTCACCATTTCGATGGCGCGGTCCAAGCCGCCCAGTTCGTCGACCAAGCCATTGCCTTTGGCTTGATCGCCAAGCCATACGCGCCCTTCGGCCAGCGGCGCGACTTGCTCGTAACTGCGATGCCGGCTCTCCGCCACTTTCGTCACGAAGCTCTTATAGAACGCGTCGAGGCCCACTTGCAGCTTCCGGCGCGCGTCATCGCTCAGCGGCGTGTAATCGGAGTCGATTTCGGCGAAGCGCCCGCGCGCGAGGATGTCCTTCTCTATCCCCAGCTTGTCGTAGAGGCCGTGCAGATTCACCTTGCCGAAGAAAACCCCGATCGATCCCGTCAGCGTAGCCGGATAGGAAACGATGGGGTCGCCGGTCGCCGCGATGTAATAGCCGCCCGAGGCGGCGAGGTCCGACATCGAAATTACGACCGGCTTCGCCTTGCTCAGCAGATCCATCTCGCGCCAAATTTCGTCGGAGGCGAATGCGTCGCCGCCGCCGGAGTCGATGCGTATGATCGCGCCTTTGATGCCGCCGTCTTCCCGCACCCGGCGCAGCAGCTTCGTCATCGCCGCGGCGCTGATCTCGCCTTGGCCGGATGCGCTGTCGCCGGGCTCGCCACGCACGATGTCGCCCTCGCCCACCACCAGCGCAATCTGCTTGCCCGTCTCGAGGCCAAGCGATTCGGCGGGCACCCGCTTATAGTCCCGCGCCGCAACCTTGTGCGTCTCCGAGAGGTGAAGCTGCTTTTGCATCTCGCCGAATACCTGATCGCTATACAGAAGGCCATCGATCAGGCCGGCCGCGGCCGCCTGCTGCGCGGTGAAGGGGCCCTGATCGATGATGGCACGCATTTGATCGGGCGTCTTGTGGCGCGCCTCGGCGAGCGCGCTCACCAGTTGGCCGTACATGTCGTCCAGAATCGAGGTCATGACTTCGCGCGATTCCGGACTCATCGAGGAACGCGTGAATATTTCCGGCGCGCTCTTGTACTTGCCGGCGTGTTCGAATTCCGCCTGGATGCCGAGCTTATCGAGGGTCTTCTTCAAATAGACCATCTCGATGCGCATCCCTTTCAAATCGAGTTCGTCCTCGGAGGAAAGGTAAACGCGGTCGCAGGCGCTGGCCAGGTAGTACTCGCGCGCACCAGGGGAGCGTAGAAAGGCGTAAACCGGCTTGCCCGACTTACGAAACGAAACAGTGTCGTTTCGTAATTCCTGCAGTTTGGCCCAGCCGGCCTGGATGCCATCCGGCATGAGCACGATTCCGCGAATCCGGGAATCGGCAGCGGCCTTCCGCAGCGTTTCCCAGTGGTCCCGGACCGTGGGCGCGGACCACCGGTCGAACATCGGGAACGGGATATCGAACCCTGGCGTTTCCGGAATCGGGCCCTGCCAGTTCAGAACGAGAACGGAGCCGCCCGGAATCCTAGGAGGACGCGAAGCCAGCCACGCCGCCCCGCATAAGAGAATCACGCCGCCGAACGCAGCGACGAAGAAGCCGATCAGAACGCCCCACAGTAGTTTTTTCATCTGTTCCATTTATACCTGAAGCGGCGGGGAAAGGGGTTGGGAGGGCGGGGTGACGGCGTGGCGGCAAAAAAGCCAGATTTCAACAAGTGGGAGGCTGAACGTGTGTATCGCAACGCAAATGGTCAACCACGGGTTGACCATACCGGCGTGAAGCTTGCCAGCCGCGTAACCGTCCGCCGCAGGCTCGCGGACTGCGACGCAGCGTCCTCGATGCTCCAATCTGTTCGGACAAATTCAGCGAGACATGAGTTGTAGTCACGGCCCTGCTTCGCGGTGCTGCCCCGCTGCGGCACGATACGGTCCCGTAGCGTTTCCGATCTTGACCGCCGTGCCACGTTTACAAGGGTGGCTTTTGGGTCCGGCAATCCATCCGGATCAACGGGGATCGACTTCTCGGAAACACGCAGATATTTACCTAAATTCGATCTGTCTGCCAGAAGCCACGCCTCAACTTCCCGCACCGCAACTCGGAGAAGCAGATTAGGGTGCCTTGCTTCTTTGAGCCAGTCCTCTATAAGCTCGGTTGGACAAGGGCGGCTGTCAAGATCCGTCAGAACAATGAAAGGCACAAAACGAGCGGCCCGATTCCACCCGGTGATGGTTCTCCGCAAGTCGCCAAACCCCCTGCGGCCGTAAGCGGTACCAATAGCGTATCCTCTATCGGAGTGATCGAGGAGCCTTCGCAAGACCACTTCGCTTAGCTCGTCCTCAGTGGCAAGATTAACGGGAATGATCATTGAAAGAGGTCGAGTTGGCCCAACTGAGGAGGAATGGTACGCGGTAACGCGGCGTCGGCAATACTCAGACCAGCCTCTAACAGGAGGCGCACCTCTTCCGAAGAGGATGACAATTGGGCATTCGTACCTTCTTGGCCGGGAGTCAGCATCACTACCTCTTCACCGCCGATACTTTTTTCTGAGAGCAAGTCCCAGCTATGTGTGCTGATGAAGAGCTGCCGCTTGGTTTGGCGTTGGAGCCTGGAAAACAGCGCAGGCAACCGCTTCACGATCTCAGAGTGAAGAGACAGTTCGGGTTCTTCAAGAAGAAGAGGCGAGTCCCCTTCTAGTAATGACCAGAAGAGCCCAATCAGACGAATCGTTCCATCCGAAAACTGATCCTCGCGCTGGAGACCTGCATTGGGACGCCAGTGTTTGTATTCAGCTTCTAGATGGGGAATTCCGGCGTCATCCTTTGTGTCTGTCAACTTTGTCAACTGAGGAACAGCCATGGTGAGCGCCGCTTCGATCTTCCGGAGCCGGGACTTCCGGGTCTTTTCTGGCGTCTTCGCAACCATCTCCAGGAAATTTCGGCCGTAGGGATCTTCGGGAACGGCTGGCCCCTGAAAGGCCTCGGGATGGCGCAGTAGTTGAGGCACCACATGGAGATAACGGATTGAGTCAAAGAAGCGGGCAATCGGCCGGAATTCCGCGTTGGCGCTGATCTGCTCCAGGTGCGTTTGGGTGAGACGAGGCAAATCCAGACGATCCTGACCATCGGGGCGGTCGAGCAGCAGCGACTCGTTCTCCCATACTTTCTCGTATCGCAAAACAGGTTGGCGGTATCCACGCGCTTGCTGAGTGATTCCTATCGCATATTTGTATTTAGGAGTCGATTCGCCTTCAGACAACTCGACGTTAATTTCAACATCCGGCTCTCGACGAGCTGCCAGGCAACGTACTTTAGAAAGCCCCCCTCGTTGAGTGATCGCCCGTTGGAGTCCGCCGCCGGGATGAGCAATATCTCGCAAGAAACGAATGGCATCCAGGAGGTTTGATTTGCCCGAAGCGTTTGGACCAATGACGATGACGCGATCCCTAAACGGAACGTCAAAGGTCCGAAAGTTACGCCAGTTCTTGAGCACCAGCCTAGAGATAATCATCGAGAATCCATTGTAATCCGGTAAAGGTATCCGGTGTAAATTGTTTTCAGGCTATTTCAGTAGCCCTGGCCTGCAGGGCATGGCGCAGGCACTCTTGCCTGCCGCGCCCATCGGCGCAGAGCTACGGTTAGGGTGTTGCGGCCCAGTGTTGTTCCTCGACGGGCGTTCCAACATGCCGGCCTCGCCTCAGAGCAGCGCTATGCGGCGACTTCGACGTAGTCTACGGAAGAATGCGGTTCCGGGATCTGCTCGCCTACTTCACGCATGGCCTCGAAGTGGGCAGTCAGAGCATCCTGAAAATTCCGGCGCGTCTCTTCCTCGGTATCGCCTACCGCCACGCATCCGGTAACGTCCGGCGAATAGGCGGAGTAGCCCGTCCCCGTTTGTTCGATGACCACTGGATAGCGTCTCGCGCTCATTTCAGCCCCGCCTTTTTGAGTATAGCTTTGAGCGGGCAGCAAATTTACTCCCGCTGTGGCGCACGTTCCCAACGTGCCGTGTCCGCACTCTTGCGGACACCTTTTGCCGGCCGCGAACCATGCGTCCCCACTCTTGGGGACGCGGCTCGCACGAGTGCGCGCGCCACCAGCTTTAGGCGGTTTCAGCCGCGAGCGCGACTTTCATCGCAATGCACCCCGCCGTATTTCAGGCGGTAGTCATTTAGAAATGCGACGGAAGGCTGCCAGCGGCGTTGCAGAGCTTGGGGCCGTTTATGTCCAAGTGATCTCGATCCCTTCCGTGGATACTCTCACGTTCGGGGGCTTGTGCTTTGTCAGGATGCGGATGGCGGTAAAGCCGCCGCTGAGCACGCAGACGGCGCCGCCCCCCACTAGCAATCCGAGCTTGCTGGTGGGTTCCGGGTCGATAAAGGCAAGAACGATCATTCCGATGCCGGCCGCGCTCATTCCCACTGCCACGCACACGGCCGCCAGTTCCGGCTTGGAGAGACCGGCTTGCTTGGCCATATCGAGTAGCGTCTGGTTAGCCGGATCGATACCGAATCCGGCATCGTCGACGAGCAACGCCGGCTGGCGGCGCCGGTAGATCCGGGCAAGAATCCCAAGCCAACCCGGCTGGGAGGTTCTGACGATCTCTTTACTTTGGTTCTGCATCGCGCTTGGATCGAGTGTATCCGAATCGGAACGATGTAGCCAGCGCCGCTTGAAACGCGTGGCGTGCGCACTCGTGCGAGCCGCGTCCCCACTCTTGGGGACGCATGGTGCGCGGCCGGAAACGGTGTCCACAAGAGTGCGGACACGGCACGTTGCGAACGTGCGCCACGGCGCCTCTCCTATACTGAAACAGATGGAGTTCCGTTTGACGGTCGATTACCGGCCCAGGGGGGATCAGGGGGCGGCGATCGGACAGCTCATTCGCGGCGTGCAGGAGGGCGAGCCGCACCAGGTTTTGCTGGGCGTCACCGGCTCCGGGAAAACGTTCACCATCGCCAAGGTCATCGAGAGCGTAAACCGTCCCACGCTGGTACTGGCGCACAACAAGACGCTCGCGGCACAGCTCTATCACGAGTTCCGGTCGTTCTTCCCGCACAACGCCGTCGAGTATTTCGTCAGCTACTACGATTACTACCAGCCGGAAGCTTACATTCCCTCGGGCGACGTTTACATCGAGAAAGAAGCGACCATCAACGAAGAGCTGGACAAGCTGCGTCTCTCGGCGACGAAATCGCTTTTCGAGCGGCGGGATTGCGTGATCGTGGCGAGCGTGAGCTGCATTTACGGCCTGGGCTCGCCGGAAGCCTATTACGGCATGTTGCTGATGCTCGAAAAGGGCCAAAAGATTTCGCGCGACGAAATACTGGGCCGGCTGGTCGAGATTCTCTACGAGCGCAACGACGGCGATTTCCGGCGCGGCGCGTTTCGCGTGCGCGGCGACGTGATCGAGTTGTATCCCACTTACGACGATTACGCCTATCGCATCGAGCTATGGGGCGACGAGATCGAGAGCCTTCAGCAAATCGACCCGTTGCTCGGGCAAGTGCGCCAGACCTATCAGCGGCTGCCGATTTACCCCAAGACGCACTACGTGATGAGCGAGGAGACCCGGGAAAACGCGCTCGGCTCGATTGAAAACGAACTGGGCTGGTGGCGCGGCGAACTCGAAAAACAGGGCAAGCCAATCGAGGCGCAGCGCCTCTATCAGCGCACGATGTTCGATCTCGAGATGATCCGCCAGATCGGCTACTGCCATGGCATCGAGAATTATTCGCGGCATTTTTCCGGCAGGCTGCCCGGCGAAGCGCCGCCGACGCTGCTCGACTACCTGCCGAACGACGCGCTCATCGTCATCGACGAAAGCCATCAGACCGTTCCGCAGTTGCACGGCATGTATCATGGCGACCGCTCGCGCAAAGAGACGCTGGTCTCGTTCGGCTTCCGGCTGCCGAGCGCGCTCGATAACCGCCCGCTCACTTTCGAGGAATTCGAGAACCGCGTCAATCAGACGATCTACGTCTCGGCGACGCCCGGCCCCTACGAGCTGACGAAATCGGCGGGCATCGTGGTCGAGCAGGTGATCCGGCCGACGGGATTGACCGAGCCCGAAATCGAAGTGCGGCCGATCAAGGGGCAGGTCGACGATTTGCTGAACGAGATCCGGAAGCGCACGGAGCGGAACGAGCGCGTGCTCGTCACCACGCTCACCAAGCGCATGGCCGAGGATCTTTCCGAGTATTACTCGGAGGCTGGCGTGAAGTGCGCGTATCTGCACTCGGAGGTCAGCACGCTCGACCGCATCAAAATCCTGCGCGACCTGCGCCGCGGCGAATTCGACGCGCTCATCGGCGTCAACCTGCTGCGCGAGGGGTTGGACCTGCCGGAGGTTTCGCTGGTGGCAATTCTCGACGCGGATAAAGAAGGCTTTCTGCGCTCGAGCGGCTCGCTGATTCAGACGATGGGACGCGCCGCGCGCAACGTCAACGGCCGGGCGGTGCTTTACGCGGATGTCATGACGGACAGTATGCGGCAGGCCATCGGCGAAACCAACCGGCGGCGCCAGGTCCAGGTGGAGTATAACGAGGAGAACCAGATCACGCCGCAATCTATCGTCAAGCCGATCGATATGTGTCTGGTTGCGATT
>Ga0187849_1004481_pt1 | contig 11584 bp, 9 predicted proteins | sample June2016WEW_4_10_2_FD_132412 | JGI IMG/M metagenome (GOLD analysis project Ga0187849, IMG submission 132412) | Peatland microbial communities from SPRUCE experiment site at the Marcell Experimental Forest, Minnesota, USA - June2016WEW_4_100 | ecosystem: Environmental > Terrestrial > Soil >... | reverse complement strand
TCCTCTTGCTGCTCTCGCCCCTGCTGGCGGCGGTCGCCCTCATCGTCAAGCTGTCGTCCAGCGGGCCGCTGTTCTATCGCTGGCCGGTCGTCGGAAAGAACGGTCGCTATTTCACCGGCTACAAGTTCCGCACGATGGTCGAAAACGCGGACAGGCTGAAGGAGGGGCTCATCGCGAGCAATCAGATGCGCGGCCCCGTCTTCAAGATGGAGCGCGATCCGCGCGTCACGCCCGCCGGCCGGTTCCTGCGCCGCTTCTCCCTCGACGAGGTGCCGCAGCTCTGGAGCGTTCTCAAGGGCGACATGAGTCTGGTCGGACCGCGTCCTCCCCTCCAGGAGGAATACGAGCGCTTCAATGCCTGGCAGCGACAGAAGCTGGCGGTCAAGCCGGGCATCACGTGCCTCTGGCAGGTCTCCGGCCGCAACGACATAAGCGATTTCGACGACTGGGTGCGGCTGGACTTGGAGTACATAAGAGACTGGTCGCTTTGGCTGGACGTGACGATACTGCTACGGACGGCTCTGGCGGTGGTCTCGGGGCGCGGCGCGTCCTGAGTGAAAGGACGGTGTCGACTTGAAGATACTGGTTACCGGCGGCTGCGGCTTTATCGGCTCGCACACCGTCGATGCGCTGCTGGAACGCGGTCATGACGTGCGCATCCTGGACTCGCTCGAACCGCCCGTCCACAACGGCGAGCCGCCCGACTACCTGCCGCCCGAAGCCGAGTTCATCCGCGGCAGCGTGACCGATCCGAAAGCCTTTCGCCGCGCGCTCAAGGGCGTCGATGCCGTCTTCCACTTCGCCGCCTATCAGGACTACCTGCCCGACTTCTCGCGTTTCTTCGCCACCAACAGCGTCGGAACCGCTTTGCTTTACCAGATCATCGTCAACGAGCGCCTACCGATCGCCAGGGTCGTCGTCGCCTCGTCGCAGGCCGTCTACGGCGAAGGCAAGCACCTGTGCATACTGCACGGCAGCCGCTATCCCGGCCAGCGGACGCGCCAGCAGCTCCGTCACGGCGACTGGGAGCACCGCTGCCCAAACTGCGGCCAGCCGATGGAGCCTGTCTGGACCGATGAAAGCGTGACCGCGCCGCACAACAGCTATGGCCTGTCGAAGCGCGACCAGGAAGACCTGGCGATTCAGCTCGGCCGTCGCTACGACATCCCGAGCGTCGCGCTGCGCTACTCCATCGTCCAGGGGCCGCGACAGTCGTTCCGCAACGCCTACTCAGGAGCGCTGCGGTCGTTCGCCGTTCGGGTGCTGACGGGCGCGCCGCCGGTCATCTACGAGGACGGTCGCCAACTGCGCGACTACGTCTCGATTCACGATGTTGTGGCCGCCAACCTGCTCGCGCTGGAGGACAGCCGCGCCGACTACCAGGTGTTCAACGTCGGCGGCGACCGGCGTATCACAGTCCTCGGCCTTGCCTGGATGGTCTGCCACGCCGCGGGCGTCGACACGGTCCCGGAATGCTGCACGCTCTATCGCCTCGGCGACACGCGCCACATCTTCTCCGACGTTGCGCGGCTCCGCGCCCTCGGCTGGGAGCCCGGGGTGAGCGAGACGGAGACCGTGCGCGAGTACCTGGAGTGGGCGTCCAAGCAACCCGACCTCAGCGACACGTTCGCCGCAGCTCAGGGCGTGATGGAGTCGGCGGGCGTGCTCAGGAAGGCCGCGTAGGTCAAGCGGCTCTACCTCTTACCAGAAGCGACTCGTAGAAATCGAGAGTCTGGCGGGCAATCGCCTTCCAATCGTAGACCGTTTGCGACAGCTCCGTTGCGTACGCACCTATCGTCGCCAGCCGCTCGGGGGAGCCAAGCAGCTCCAGGATAGCGTCCGCCAGCGCCTCCTCGTCCCCCGGGGGCACCAGCAGACCGCTTTTCCCATCCTGCACGTCTTCGGCCAGGGCGCCGACCCGCGTAGCCACCACCGGGCGACCGAAGCTATAGGCTAGATGAAGGACGCCGCTTTGAAAGATTCGCAGGTACGGCAGCGCAACCAGGTCGGCGGCAGCCAAGTAGTCCGGCACGGCTTCCGATGGGACGTACCCAGGTCGCAGGATCGCGCTTTCCCCAAGATGGAGGCTCTCTGCCAGCGCTTCGAGCGCCGGTACCTCAACCCCGCGCGGCTCGCCGGCCACGAGGAGACGCGCTGTCGGCTCCGCCTCTCGCACGCGGGCAAAGGCGCGCAGAAGGCACTCCAGCCCCTTACTGGGCTTCAACGAGCCGAAGAATAAGACCAGCTTCCCTTCCGCGGTCAGGCCAAGCCGCTGCCTCGCGTCCGCCTTCGACGGAGCGCGATCGGCGCCATACGATCGATAATTCCCGTGAGCGATCCGCGCCACCTTCGAAGCGGGCACGTCGAATGCGCTGACCAACTCGTCGCGGGCGCTGTCAGACATCACGATGATGCCGTCGACGCCGCGGTAGACACCCGCGAGCGCCTTTCGACGCAACAGCGAGCGCCGTGTCGCCGTTATGGCATCCTGGTCAGGATCATGCGATGTCAGCACGGCTTTCGGGCGACCGCTTCCCCTCAGCATAAAGAACGCGGCATCGACGTGGGGCACGATGCTGTCCTGGAAATGGACGATGTCGAATCCGCCTCGGCGAAGATACGCGCGCAGACCCAGCATAGTGGCGCCGTAGCTGACGCCGCGAAGCAGCTTCGGCCGCTCCGGCTCCATCCCCCCAAGCACCGCCATAATCCGAAATCCGCTCTCGTGCGCCGGGAGCTCTTTGCAGGAGCGAGAGGTCACAAGCGTCATGTCGGCGCCGTTCTCGGCCAGCGCCTCGCACAAGTTGAGCGCCAGCCAGAGGTAGCCGCCGCGATCAACTGGAACGACCATCGCCGCCTTGAGCCGTCGCTCAGGCTGCATCTTCTGCCCTCTCCTTCTCCGGAATCGGGAGGCCGCGGGCTAGCGCCTCGTAGGCGCCGAGCATATGGCGCGCCGTGTCGTCCCAGGAGAAGAGGCGAGCGCGGGCAAGGCCGGCCTCGCGCAATCGGCGGCGCAGCTTGTCGTCCCGTGTCGCGTCAAGAATCGCTGAGCCGATTCCCTCTTCGTCCTCTGGATCGACCAGCAGCGCCGCGTCGCCGACGACCTCCGGCAGCGACGAGCGGCTCGAACACACGACGGGAAGGCCACAGGCCATCGCCTCCAGGGGCGGCGTGCCGAAGCCCTCATAAAGCGACGGGTAGACGAAGGTCGTGGCAGCGTTATAGAGCGCAGGCAGATCGGCGTCATCGACAAAGCCGGTGAGGCGCACGCAATCCGGCATCGCCTCGGCTGTGGCGATTACGTCGTCGCAAAGCCAGCCTCGGCCGCCGGCAAGCACGAGCGGCATGTCGAAGCCGCTTTTCCGCAGGCCTCGACACGCGCCGATAAGCCGCAGCAGGTTCTTGCGCGGCTCCAGCGTCCCCACGTAGAGGAGGAACCGCTCCGGCAGAGCGTACTTCTGCCTTACAGCGCTGAGTGTCCATTCGTCAGACAGCGGTGCGAAGCGGGGCTCCACGGACGGATAGATAACGCGAATCCGTTGCGGATCGAGACGCAGACGCGCCACAAGGTCGCGTTTCGTCTGCTCGGAACTCGCGATGACGGTGCGCAGGCGTCGGGTGCCACGTACGAGCGCCTGGCGATAGAAGACGCGCCCTTTCAGCGGGAACAGGTCAGGCCGGAGAAGCGGGATTATGTCATGTATTGTCGCCAGCGCCTTCGCCGGCTGATAGACGGGCAGCGGCGACTCCAGCAAGTGGACAAGGTCCAGTCGCCTGACAGCCGGCGCCAGATGCAGGCGTGCGATCTCCCACAAGCGTCGCGAAGGGAAGCGCGGCAGCTTCACTTCAACCGTGTGGAAGTTGCGCTCCGGTCGATCGAAGAGATGACGGTTCTGGGGGCTCACAAAGACGAGGTACTCATTGTCGTGATCGAGGCCGGCCAGCGCCCCCAGGAGAGCCTGAGCGTAGGTTTCCCGACCCGTCCGATACGGCAGCAGCCCGGCGACATGCATCCCGATGCGCATTTCGTTACCGTCAGACGGTGGCGTCCTGGGCTGTCGGGCTCTTCGACAAGAGCAGGTCGGAAAACGCAGCCGCCAGGGCTATGATCAGCCAGTAGTAGGCGAAGTAATAGAGATTGTTGAAGCACGCGGAGATTGTCAGCCCGACGACGCAGGCAATGGCGCCTTGGACGTATGGAAGCGACGTGCCCGCCTTCTTCAAAGCTCGCAACAAGCGCCACAGCAACACGCCCATCAGAAGGGCGAACGCCAACAGCCCGCCGATCCCCTGGTCGTGGAGAAGGCCCAGCTCTATGCCAGCGCCAACGACTCCGGACCGGCCGCTATTCGCCGAAGCGGCGACAGTTCGCCCATATTCGGTCGTGATCGCTATGGTCCCGACACCATGCCCGAGAAGAGGGTTCTGCTTGATGACGGCCCAGGCCTGTTGCATCTCTTGAGCGCGCGTCGGCGCCGGGTTCTCTGGCTCGACGATGGCGACCAAGTTCTTGGCGCGAACGCTCACGGTCTGGAGAGCTGTCGGCCAGACGACGGCGAGAGCGACGAGGATGACCGCCAGAGCGGCGAGGATGCTCGTCATTCGCTTGAACAGGGCAGCGAAATCAAGCCCATCACCTCGCTCGCGCAGCTTCAGCCAGCCGAAGACCGCCAGTCCGGCAATCATCCCCAGCCAGGAGGCGCGAACCATTGCCAGAATGCTGGCAGCCAGCAGCAGGAGAACGACCACGCCGACCGCTGGCATCCAGGAGCCGGTCCGCTTGCTGCCCCAGAACGGAAGGATCAGTAGGAAGGCGCCTACGAGGAATGGCGCCAGGAAGTCGGGCTCGCTGAAAGTGCCCGCCGGTCTGGCCTGGTTCAGGATCGACCCGTAAGCGGTGGTGGTCGTCACCTTGTCGTAGAAGCCGGCGGCCTGGACTATCGCCAGCGCCGCTTCCAGCGTACCGGCGATGATGAACATCCAGAAGCAGCGCCGCAGCACGCCGGGCTCGTCGACGAAATTGGCAAGGACGATAATCATGGCGACGAACCACAGTTGCAGCCCGAACAACGAGATGCCATACGACAGATACTGGAAGTGCAGCACGAAAGCCAGCAGGAAGGTCAGCATCAGGAGCGCAAGCGGTTTTGTCAGGCCGCTCGACCGTATGGCCTTTCGCCGCCCCACGGCGAGCTGAAGCGCCCAGCCGGCCAGCGTGAGCAGCCCGATAACCTGCGACGGCTTGATCCTGAAGCCCGCGACATCGACGTAGGTCGTCTCGAGGGGCGCCGTAAGGAACATCAGCATAAGGCCGATTTCCGGCCGTAGGAGGATGACCGCCGCGAGGACGAGTGCCAGCGCCGCCGCGGGAACGTACAACCCGGCGTCTAAACCCGGCGCGAGGAGGCCGTACGCCGCCGCCGTCAGGAAGACGAGTATAAGGGCGGCCAGCGTCGGGCTCAGCTCGGGTAGCCGGCGTCTGAAAGGGTCAGCCCGGGCAGCCAGTTGCGAAAGGGACATTGCAGTCGCTACGGACTCCATTCCAGCAAACGACCCGGAAGGGGGCAGGCGGGGACCTGCGAATCCAAATTACCTTTCGCCGGTTGCCCGGGCAATCGGGGGAAACCCTCATATTGCCGCCGGCTGCGATTGCGCTATACTGCGCCTGACATCGCAGCGAGGGGACGAGCAATGATCGAAGGCGTCGAGCTCAAGGACCTGGTCACGCACAGCGACGAACGCGGCTTCTTTCGCGAGATGGTGCGTGCCACCGACGCGACTGCCGGCGAGGGCTTCGCGCAGGTCAGCCATTCCCTGATGTTCCCCGGCGTGATCAAGGCCTGGCACGTCCATCCGCATCAGGTCGACTGGTGGTACGTGGTGGCCGGCGACCTGAAGGTGGCGCTGTATGACCTGCGGGACGGCTCAGCGACGCGCGGGGAGCTGCAGGAAGTCTTTCTCGGCGACCGCTACCCGGCGCGGCTGCTCAAGATACCGGCGGGCGTCGCCCACGGCTGCAAGGCGATAGGCGGACAGGCGCACCTCGTGTACCTGACGTCCAGCACCTACAACGTCGCGGAAGAGGGGCGTTTGCCGCACGACGACCCGCGCATCGGCTACGACTGGCTGGCCCCACCCCCGATCAGCTAGCTATTGGTCCGGCGCGCCCGCCTTCGAGCCCGCGTACACGTCGTCGTAGTAAACGTCGCCGCCGATCTGCGGCTGAATAGCGGTCGACGAATCGTACCGCGCTTCGAAGAAGATCCGCACCGACGTGATATTCTGCGGCAGGCTGCCCCATTCCTTCTGGAAGTCCTCCCTCACATTGCCGCTGAAGTGCACCCACTGCCCCGTCGCCGGCTCCGACCTGTTGACGAAGATGAACTTCGCGTTGTCGATCCGGAACGGCTCAGTCGAGGCGCCGGCGAGAAGGTAGCGGAGCTGCGTGTTCGTCGTCGTACCCGTCGACGGGTCCTTGGAGAATACGATGACGACGAACTGTAGGTACTGGCTGGGCGTCGCTTTCTGCCAGTTCTCGACGCGGTAATAGCCGGAGACGTACTCCGGCACCTCGTTCGTAGTTATGTCCTGGGCGACGCCGAACACCCAGTCCTGTTCCGGCTGCGGCGGCGGCACGAGAGCGACGTGGAGGCTGTGGGCGCCGGAGTGAGCAAGGACGTCGGTCACGTCGAAATCACGCGACCAGCCGGCCGTCTCCATCGTATGCCAGGGGTCCGCCCCCTGCTCGAAGCCGGGATTCTGCAGGAGATTGCCCGTAGCTTGCGGCGAGGCGCCTGATTTCGGTGAGCCGCCTGATTTGCCGCCGCAGCCGGTCACAACCAACCCGACCAGAACCAGTGCGCACAATCTGGACAACGTCACCGTTTCACCACCGTCGGACCGTCTTAAGAACGCGATAACCAGCATATCACGCGGTCGCAACGATTCGAAAGCAGGGAAACGGAGTTTCGCTAGCTGGCGCGCGCGCTCCAGCCGAGAGATCGGTTTGGTTCCATCCCGACGTCCTTGTCGCGCTTGGCCTCCGCGAGGCCGGCCTCCGCGGCGTCGATCAGTTCGTCGCGAGTGGTGCCGTCTTCGGGATAGGCGACGATGGCGACGCTGGCGGTCACGGGCTCGGGCGGGCCGTCGCCTCCGAAAACCGTCACCTGGCCAATCTGGGCAAGCAACTTGCTCGTCATGGCGACGGCAACGGCGCGATTGCTCTCCGGCAGGATGAGCCCAAACTCATCGCTGCCGTATCGGACGGCGACCTCCGGCTCGGCGAGCGACGTCACCAGCATCATGCCGACGGAGCGCAGCAGCTTGTCGCCCATCGACGGGCCATACCCCTCGTTGAACGCCGTGAACCCGTCGATATCCAGAAGGACAACCGTTAGAGGTCGGTTGTAGCGGTTCGCCCGCACTATCTCCTGCGCCAACGTATCCTTGAAGAAGCGACGGTTGCGCAGCCAGGTCACCTCATCCACCTCGCTGAAGCGGCCCGCTTCCTCCTGGTCCAGGCTTTCCTTGAGGGCCAGCGTGCAATGGCCGGCCAGCAGCTCGAGGATCTCGACGTCGACGTCCTCATGGTCGAACATGAACGTCACCAGGCCGATGGGGTCGCCGTTCATCACCAGCGGGACCATCGCCAGCTTCTTGACGTCCAGGCGCTTCTGTCCGTTCTCGCAGCTCTGGCGCCCCAGCACGTCCTCCGCCAGGTCGCGCACCGACGGCGCAACGACGACCTCGCCCGCTTCCAGGATGATGCGGCGAGTGCTGCGCAGGTACAGCGGGAACTCCAGTTGCGTCATCTCCGCCTCGAAGGCGAGCGCCGCCTGGTCGAGGCGCGCATCATTCGTGCCCTCCAGCGGCTTGGCGTGGAGGACACCGCGTCGCTTGTCCAGCAGGAGCGGATAGACGACCTTGGCGCCGCTGATCTGGGGCGCCCTGTCCAGAAAGAGAGTCAGTATCTCCGTGCTCGTGCCGGCGCTGTGCAGGAGCAGCGCCAGGATGCCCAGATCGCGCAGGCGCTCTACCTGCCGTCGAAGAGCAGCGGCGTCCGGATTCTCGTCCGCTTGCTGGTCCCTCGGATGGCTAATGCCGTGCTCTCCCTTGGGCTTCGGCGACTCCCCGAGCAACCATTTGCTGATTCCCGCCCTTAGCTGACCCTTGCCTTCTTCCTCCAACTGACGCCTCCCCGGATATCAAGACTTGTCTCCAAGCTGCACTAGGAACGTATTCGAATCGTGCAGTACGATCGTGCAGTCCCGTTTCATGACCTTGTGCAGGGCGTTCTCCAGCTCAACCGGCTGGAGCTCGTCCGTACTTTCCAGCGAAATCGAAGCTATTCCGTTCACATAGTTGAGCAGCGCCAAGTTCCGCACCACCGCGATGCTGGTCAGCGCCTGGTGAAGCTGCATCAGCTCGACCGAGTTCTTGCGGTCCTCGACGGTGACGCGATATGCATAGGGTGCCGGCGTGTCGTCAGGCACGAGGGTTATCGGCCTCGGCGCCGGCCGCGGCGGGCCCGCCGGCATCGCCCAGGCGCCTTCCGCCTCTTGCGGCTGCTGCACCCTCTCTCTCAGGTCGGGCTTGCGCCTCATCGCCTCCCGCTCACGGCCGAAGCGCCCGCCGTCGACGGCCTGCGGAATGGCCGTTGGACTTGCCATCTCTGCTTCCACGCCGCCGTCCGGGAATCGAAGAGGAGCGCGCGCTTTTGCGACAGGCGGCGTTTCGGCTGGACGCGGCTGGTCAATGAAGGCGCCCAGAGCCTCCTCCAGGCCGCCCAGGCTGCGCAGGAGGGGCGCCATCTGCTGCAGCGTCGCGCGCAGGAAGCGAATCGACTCCGCGGCCTCGTTGATGCTGCGCTCGACGGAGCGAAGGGCGTCGGTCCAGGCGGCCAGCGCGGGCGCCAGGTCGTCGCCGCGTGCGGGCGAGCCGGCTTCAGACGGCCGCGCGGCGGATACGGTTTCTTCCGAGGCCGCCGGCGCTACCTCCGGAGTTTCTTCCGGCGGCGCCTCGTCCGCCTCGCTATCTGAGCCGTCGCTCAACAGCGCGTCTGTCGTTAAGTCCATTTCCCAACGGGTCATCGCCCGCAGCCTTGCCGCTCGGGCGAAAACGTCTTCCATGTATTGATCGGCATGTCGGGCCAACCTCCGCACGCCGGTCCCGCAGTAGACTACCAGCGATAGCTTCCGGTAACATCGCCTTGAATCCGTGCCCCATCGCGGGAGCAGAAAGGACGCGCCGAAATGAAGGCAGTGGTGTTCAACGAGCATGGGGACATCGACGTCCTCAAGTACATGGACGTGCCGGAGCCGCAGATCTCGCCGAACGAGGTGCTGATCAAGATAAAGGCGTCCGGCTGCAACTATAACGACATCTGGGCGCGCCGCGGCCTGCCGGGCGTGTCGATAGTCATGCCGCACATCTCCGGCAGCGACGCAGCCGGCGAGGTCGTCGACATTGGCAGCGAGGTCAAGAACGTCAAGGTCGGCGACGAAGTCGTCGTCTTCAGTAGCTTCAGTTGTGGGACCTGCGACGCCTGCGCCCGCGGCGAGGTCTTCTTCTGCCGTCAGTTCAAGATCTGGGGCTTCCAGACCGGCCCCCTCGACGGCGCTCACGCCGAATACGCCAAAGTACCCGCCTTCAACGTCGTGCCAAAGCCGAAGAACCTGGGCTGGGAGCAGGCGGCCTCGATGCCGCTCGTGCTCTTCACCGCCTGGCGAATGCTGGTCACGCGGGCGAAGGTGAAGGCCGGCGATTTCGTCCTCATCTGGGGCGGCGCTGGCGGCCTGGGGACCATGGCGGTCCAGATCTGCAAGCTCCATAACGCTCGGGCAATCGCCGTGGCGAACAGCGACGACAAGCTCCAGATCGCCAGCGAGCTCGGCGCCGCATACGTGATCAATCGCAGCAAGCAAGACGTGAACGAAGAGGTGCGCAAGATCACCGAACGCCGCGGCGTCGACATCGCCTTCGAGCACGTGGGCGAAGCGACGTGGGAGACGAGCGTCCGTTCCCTCAAGTGGGGCGGAACGCTCGTGACCTGCGGCGCCACCAGCGGCTACGACGCCAAGACCGACATCCGCCTGCTCTGGAACAAGCAACTCAACTTCCTCGGCTCGCACATGGCGAACAAGGCGGAGTTCCTCGATGCCTGGCGCTGGGTGGAGAGCGGCGACATCAAGCCGGCGGTCTTCATCGCCCTGCCGCTTCAGGAGGCGGGCCTGGCGCAGAAAACGATTGAAGAGGGGCGCGTGATCGGCAAAGTCGTCTTGACGCGCTGATCAGGCGTTCCGCGAGCGGCCTAGCGTCCACCAAGACCCGCCAAAGTCGAAGCCTTATCGGCCCTGCTTCTTCAGCTTGATGCAGTCATCGCAAAGCCGATACCCTCCGTTGCCAGCAAGCCGCTCGTCCGGCGGGATATCCCGCCCCGAAGGGCAAGCGGTGTTGTTGTGGTGAACTCGATCCGCTGGCGGCTTATTGATCTCTTTGACCGAATGGAACCGTGGCACAACGGGCATAGTAACTCCACCTTTCAGGACTTCTCTTCGGCCGTCCCGCGGTCGATTTCGGCGGCGACGGCGCCCACCCGAACTTCGAGCCCCGCTGCCAGGTCGCGAGTGCTAATGATGCCGACGATTCGGTCCGGCGCCTCGCGTTCCACGACCGGAAGCCGCGAGATTCCCGACTTGGTCATCCGCAGAAGCGCCGTGTACAGGCTGTCGGAGGGATAGGCGATGATAGGGTCGTGGCTCATTGCCTCTCTCACCCTCAGGAATCCCTGATGGCGGGCGCGCAAAGCGTCGCTGGACGTGAACATGCCCACTAACCGCCCGTCCTCAACTACCGGAAGGCCCCGCCTGTCGTTATGGTAGATGCGCTCCTCCGCTTCGATGATCGATTCCTCCGGTGACGCCGTGATGACGTCTGTCCGCATCGCTTCGGCTACGGTAATCGTTTGAACGAGCGGGATCCCATATTCACCTTTGTGCGCGGGCGAATCGGCGCGCGTCCTCACCTGATTCTCATAGATTCTGATGTTGCCCGACACGAGATAAGCGATGGTCACGGCCAGCATCGCCGGCACGATCATCGAGAATTCGTTCGTCATCTCGGCCACCATCAGGATCACCGCGATGGGCGCCTTGGCAACGCCGCCAAAGAGCGCCATCATGCCGACGATGACGAACGGCCCCGATTCGGGCGGCATCCAGGCCACGTGACCGTGCAGCAGTCCCCACATACCGCCGCCCAACATGGCGCCAATTACCAGTCCCGGTGCGAAAACGCCGCCGCTGCCGCCCGAGCCGACACTTAGCGAGGTGGCCAGAATCTTGAGCACTACCAGCGCGAGCATGGTTCCAACCGCCAGTTGGGCGGTGTTTCCGTCAATTGCAAGCTGTATCCAGCCGTATCCCATGGAGAGCACCTGCGGAAACGCCAGCGCGATCAGCCCTACGCCGAGACCGCCGATGGCCGGCTTGAAATGTGGCGGAATGCGAATTCGGCGAAACGCGTCGCGAGTGCCATAGAACACCTTCGCGTAGGCAATCCCGCCGAGACCGGCAAGGATTCCCAG
>Ga0187849_1004479_pt1 | contig 11587 bp, 14 predicted proteins | sample June2016WEW_4_10_2_FD_132412 | JGI IMG/M metagenome (GOLD analysis project Ga0187849, IMG submission 132412) | Peatland microbial communities from SPRUCE experiment site at the Marcell Experimental Forest, Minnesota, USA - June2016WEW_4_100 | ecosystem: Environmental > Terrestrial > Soil >... | reverse complement strand
TCCAGCCTATGACCGATGCTCGCCCGTCAAGGCCAAGCCCTTCGGGCGCGCGTCGCGCGGCCTTGACCCGCTCCGCTCGGTCCACACCAGCCAGAAATGACCCACTAAAAACCCGGATGAGCCGAGAAAGTGGATTGCATTCGCGTATGCCGTTTCGAGCATCTGGCGGGCGGCGGCGAGTGAGGTCACGCCTTCGAGGGCCTTGGCGTGTTTCGCAAAATCGAGGTCGAAACCTTCGCGCCGGGATGCGCCCTCGATGAACCAGTCGAGAGTCTGAGCCGCATGCGCGACCTGCTGCGCGACGGTCATCATGCCTTCCCGAGGACGGAACCCGGAGTCGGCCTCATCGAGAACCCTGGTCGATCGTTCGAAAAATTCCTTGCTTGCGAGCAATTGGTTGGCAAAGTCGTAGTGCTGTAAGCTTGGGCTCATGACCGGCACTATAACATAAGGCGATAATCGGAGAAGAGCGGCGTATTATAGTTGTTTCCGCCACCCGGCCAGGGCCACTTAGTTTTTATATTGCCGAACACTGTAAGGATTGTGGGGCAGGCCCTCGTGGCCTGCGGCGGCCTCGTAGGCCGCCCGGCGCCTGAGCAACAAGCTGATTCTATAAGTGAGCAGCAGGTCCAGGGGGACCCGCGCGGACCGGGGGTCCGCCTTATAACACTCGCGAATGGCCGCTATTGGGAGAACTAAATGACATTGGGCTCCCCGCCCCGCCCTGGTGTGATTGCGCTTAGTGCGATGGCGGCCTGGGAGGCCGCCGCAGGCGAGGCCCTGCCCCACACTGCCACGGTATTTAGCGAGGCTCAGTAACGGATAGTCGAGCGAGCGAACGGGGATTGCGCTTACTCCTCCGCTTTAAACCCCGCGATGGCCAGACCGGCGGCATCGGCTTCTTGGAGCATGTCTTCGCGGTCTAGGAGCAGGGTGCGGCCGGCATCGACGGCTAGCGCGGTGGCTCCGGTTTCGCGCATGGCGGAGATGGTCGCGAGACCGGCGACGGGAACGTCGAAGAGCAGGTGTCCGCGGCGGCGTCCCACTTTGACGAGCGTCAGCGGGCGGCCGTTTACTAGCGACGCGGCGCGGCGCAGCATGGCATCGGTGCCTTCCATGGCTTCCAGGGCGACGCAGGCGCGCTCGCAAATGGCCACGCTCTGGCCGACATCGAAACCGGCCAGAGCGTTGGCGATGCGGCGTCCGTAATCGATGTCCGCGCGCTCCTCTTTAGTCAGCTTGCGTTTCGTAAGCGCGCCTTCGCCGGCGACAAGCGGCTTCAGGAGCGCGGTCGAATCCGCCAAGTGGATGCCTTCGTCTTCCAGAATTTTAGCGACGCCGCCGATGAGCGCGTCCGTGTTCTTCGATTCGAGCGAAGTCAGGAGCTTGAAGAGACGCCAATCCGGCCGTATGGAAGAAAAAATCTTGGCGTGCTTCACCTGGCCGGCCATCGTCACCTCGGTGATGCCTTCCCGCTTGAGGATGTCGATCAGCTTGCCGAGTTCGCCGAGCGAGAGCCAGTAGCAGCGCGACGCAAGCGCTTCGATTTCCGGCGGCGCTTCCTCTTGGATTGCGATAACGACGACTTCGTATCCCAGCTTCCGCGCGTTTTCGAGCGCGAGCAGCGGAAAGCGTCCATTGCCGGCGATGAGACCGTATTTCACGCGCCCCCTCTACTTCACCACGCCGCGCGCCGCGCTGCGGATGAACTCGATCAGCTCGTCCAGTTCGGCGCAAGGAGCGGCCTCGGCGCGGATGCGCTCGATGGCCTGCGAAGTGTTCAGCCCGGAGCGCGTCAGGATGCGCAGCGCTTTGTGCAGGCTTTGGATCGCTTCCGGCGCGAAGCCGCGCCGTTCCAGGCCGACCGCGTTTTCGCCATACACTTTCGATTCGCGCGGCGTGACGGTCATCGAGAACGGCATCACGTCCTGCGTGATCACGCTGTAGCCGCCGACGAACGCGTGCCGGCCGATGCGGCAGAACTGATGCACGCCGCTGTAAGCCTCGATGACGGCGTAGTCGCCTACGGTGACGTGCCCGGCGAACGTCACGGCGTTCCCCAGAATGACGTGATTGCCGATGTGAACGTCATGCGCGACATGGACGTAGGCCATCAGCAGGTTGTCGTCGCCGATGGCGGTCAACATGCCGCCGCCCTCGGTGCCGCGGTGAATGGTGACGAACTCGCGAATGCGATTGCGGTTCCCGATGCGAGTCTCGGAACGTTCACCCTTATACTTCAGGTCTTGCGGCGCGACGCCGACGCTCGAAAACGGATAGAAAACGTTGTCTTCACCGATGGCCGTGGGGCCTTCGATAAAAACATTCGCCATCAAACGCGTTTTTGCGCCGATTGCGACATCCGCACCGATGACGCAATACGGGCCGATTTCGGCGGTGTCGGCGATCCTCGCCGCCGGGTCCACAATCGCGGTGGGATGGATGGCCATGCGCGCGATCAGGAACGCTGGCCGGCCGGCTCCGGCTCGGCGGGAGCCGCGGCAGGCTGTTTGTCCGCGAGTTTGCACATGATCTCGGCCTCGGCCACCACCACGCCATCGACCGTGACCTGCCCGGAAACCTTCGCCACGGACGCTTTCCGCTTGAGAACCTTTATTTCGATGCGGAGCTGGTCGCCCGGAAATACGGGTCTGCGGAATTTCGCCTGGTCCACCGAAGCGAGGAAGACCGCTTTCGGCCGGCCACCCAGTTCCTTGAGCACGAGCACGCCGGCCACTTGCGCCATGGCCTCGACGATGAGGACGCCCGGCATCACCGGAAACTCCGGAAAATGCCCGTTGAAGAATGGCTCGTTGACCGTGACGTTCTTGATGCCAACGATGCGGTCGGCTTCGATCTCGATAATCCGGTCGACGAGCAACATCGGGAACCGGTGCGGCAGAATTGCCTGTATGGCTTGAATGTCTAGGATCGGCATGGGAATCCGTAATTATATCAGGTGGGGCGGCACTACCCCTTTTCCTGCTTGCGATTCCCAGGCATGAGAAAATGGTTTGACTCGAATGGTTATCGACGGTATCTATTACGCGCTGGCGTTTTCGGCCGGCGGAGCGCTGGTTTGCTACGTGGCCGGAGTGCCGTTCGGCGTCCCGTTGTTTCTGGCGGCGGCGTTCTGCCTCTATTTCTTTCGCGACCCGGAGCGGGAAATTCCAGCGGGCGACGTGGCGGTTTCTCCGGCCGATGGCCGGGTGGTGGCGCTCAAGCCGGAAGGCCCGCAAACCACGCGCGTCAGTATTTTCATGAATGTCTTCGACGTGCATGTGAACCGCGCGCCCATTGCGGGCAAGATCGTCAAGGTGGTGCATAAGCCGGGCCGGTTCCTGATCGCGGATCGCGAGCGGGCTTCCATCGAGAACGAGCAGAACCTGGTGGAAATCGAAGGCGAAGCGGCGACGGTCGCGTTCAAGCAGATCGCCGGGCTCATTGCGCGGCGTATCGTTTGCTATAAGCGCCCCGGCGACGTGGTTGCACAGGGCGAGCGTGTGGGGCTGATTAAGTTTGGGTCTCGGGTGGATGTGCTTCTGGGGCCTGAGTGGACAATCGAGGTGCGCGAAGGAATGCGTGTCAAAGCCGGATCGAGCGTTCTGGCGCGCCGGAGGGCGGAGTGAACCGGATGGGCATGGGAGATTTGTCGCGGCGGTTGATCGAGCCGGGGCCGGCCCACCGCCCCCGGCGGGTTGTCTACGCCTTGCCGACTCTATTTACGGCCGGCAATATTTTTCTAGGATTCCTGGCGATCTTGCGCTCGGTCGAGGGCGTTGTCGCGGCCATGTCCGGGAACACGGGGCCGAATCCGCATTTCGCATTCGCCGCGCTGATGATTATATGCGCCGTCGTGTTAGACGCTCTCGATGGGCGCGTTGCCCGGATGACCGGCACGACGAGCGACTTCGGACGCGAATTGGATTCGCTAGCCGACGCCATCACGTTCGGACTCGCACCCGCCGTGCTGGCCTACTGCTGGGGCGTCCAGGCGGCGATTCAGGCGGCCGAAGTGCAGAACGCCGAGCCGTTGCGCCGCGTGGGGCTGTTCGTAACCTTTCTTTTCCTGGCCTGCGGAGCGGCGCGTCTGGCGCGGTTCAATATCCAGAAAGATCCGGTGCCCAAGAATCCCGGCAAGCCCGACCGCAAGTATTTCGTCGGATTGCCGATTCCAGCCGCCGCGGGGCTTATCTGCGCCATTATTTACGCGGCCGGCGGCGCACCTCCGGCGTTCTGGCCGCTGGCGTATGCGTGGCTGCTACTGATTGCCCTGCTCTCTTTTCTGATGGTGAGCACGTGGCGGTATCGCAGCTTCAAGGAACTGCAGACTAGCCGACCGCGCCTGCTGCTGATCGTTTTCAGCTTGTCGCTGGCCTTACTGGCCTGGTTTACGGAACCAACGTTACTCACGCTCACGATCGCTTATGTTCTGAGCGGAATTGTCATTCGCGTAGGCGGCGCGATAAGGCGCATCTTCCGCCATACGCCGCCGAACCCGCCTCAACCGGAGCGCCAGATTGGATAAGAAACCGCTAGCCGCAATCGTGGGCAGCCGATCGCTGCTCGGCCGGGAAATCGCCGACATCCTCGCCGGTTCCCCAATTCGCGTGCGTCCGATTGGCGCGGATTCCGAAGAAGCCGGCCTCCTCACGGAACAGGCCGGCGAGCCGATGATTATGACGGAACTCGACGCCGAGAACCTCGCCGGCGCGCGAGTCGCATTCCTCACCGGCTCGGCGGAATCCGGCCGCAAGTCTTTGGAGATTATCTCGAAGCTCGCAACGCGGCCTGCGTTGATCGATCTAACCTACCTGCTCGAAGACCGCGCTACCGCTTCACTGCGCGCGCCCGTTGTCGAGCCCGCCAATTACGCCGCGACGGCTTTGCCGGAACATGTCATCGCGCATCCCGCCGCAATCGTACTGGCTCTTTTTCTGCAGCGCGTCGCAAGGATCCGCCACATTCGCGAAGCCGTGGCGCATATTTTCGAGCCCGCCAGCGAGCGCGCCAAGCCCGGCATCGTCGAATTGGAAAAACAGACGGTCAGCCTGCTGACGTTGAAGCCGCCGCCCAAAAAGGTATACGACGAACAGGTCGCCTTCAACCTGCTGGCGCGCTGGGGCGCCGAAGCGCCGGGCCGCCTGGAAGACATCGAGGCGAGGATCGACCGGCACCTCGGGAGTCTGCTATCTCTCGATCCGGGAATTGCAACGCCCTCCGTGCGCCTGATTCAAGCCCCCGTGTTCCACGGCTACAGCATTTCCGTGCGCGTCGAATTCGACGAGAATCCCGGCACGGCCACTCTGGAAAAGGATCTGGCCGCCGCGCTAATCGACGTTCGCGGTCCAGACCTCGATCCGCCGAACATTGTCGGGATGGCGGGACAGAGCGGCATTGCCGTCGGCGCGATCGCGGCCGACCGCCAGAACCCGAGGGCCGTTTGGTTTTGGATCGCCGCGGATAACCTCAGAATCATGGCCGAGAACGCGGTGGCCGTAGCGCGCTCCTTAATTGGCCAGACCGGAATAGCGAGAACTCAATGAATAACAGCCGAATGTCTGGCGGAATCGCCGCCGCGAATCTCTCTAGCAGGTTGCCGAAAAAGGCTATTTCACCTGCAGAGGACAAGCGGGAACGCTCGTCCCGCCACGCAATATCGATAGTGTGCGCAGCCAGTGGGACAGGCCTCCCGGCCTGTCAAAGCCTTTTTCAGCAGCCTGCTAGTAGCGCAGCGCTCCTGCGCCGCGCTGCGTGGATCGTGCCGGTGTTGCTCGCGTTTGCCGCCACCGGCTGCGGCTACCATGTCGCGGGGCGTGGCGATACGATCCCGAAGAATGTCAAAACCATCGCCATTCCCGCCTTCACGAATCGCACTACGAACTACCGGCTCGCGCAAGGCCTGCCGGAAGCCATCACGCGCGAATTCATTTCGCGGACGCGGTACCGTGTGGTGCCGGAAGCGGGAGGCGCGGATGCCGTTTTGAGCGGCGCGATTATCAACGTCTCCTCGTACCCCATCATTTCCGATCAGAAAACGGGGCGCGCCACGGCGGTGCAGTTCTCCTTGCGGTTTCAGATTTCGCTCAAAACGCGCGATGGTAAAGTTCTATTCTCGCGGCCGAACATGGAGGTTCACGATCGCTTCGAGATCAGCATCGATCCCAACGCCTACTTCGAGGAAAGCGATGCTATGCTCGACCGTCTGAACCGCGAAACCGCCGCCAGTATCGTAAGCGCGGTGCTGGAGAATTTTTAGTGCCCTGTCCCGCCTTATTCTTGACAAGGAGCGGCCGTCCAGGAGGCGCTATACATTGACGCCCCAGCAGTTCCTCACGCATTTGAAGCAGCAACCGCTCGCGCCGGCTTATCTGTTCCTGGGGCCGGAGCCGTACCGGCGCGACCGTTGCCGCGAGGCGCTCATCCAGCGCGCGCTCGGAGAAACCGGAGCGGGCGAGGGCGCGGTAACGCGCCACGATCTGGACGAGATGCCTCTCGAAGCGGTGCTGGAAGACGCTTGCGCGCTTTCGCTGTTCGCAACGAATCGCGTCATCCTCGTCCGAGGCGCCGAGTCCGCGCTGCCGCGCCGGAAATCGGCCGGCTCCGATGAGGATGCCGAAGACTCCGCCGCTCCCAAGGGCGCGGACGCCAAACTCGCCGCTTACTTGAAGGACCCTTCGCCGGGCGTGACGCTCGTTTTCGAAGCCTCGCGCTACGGCTTCGAGGGCGAGGACAAAAAGAAGACCGAGCGCGTGAGCAAGTTCTTTTCGGCCGTGCCCGTTGCGGTCGAGTTCGCGCGGTTTTCGGCCTCCGAAGCGCGGGCGTTCGCCGCCAAGCTGGCCCGGCAGGCAAAGTTGACAATTGGCGCGGACGAACTCGACACGCTGGTCGAAGCGCTCGGCGCCGAGGCGTCGCGCATCGCGGCGGAAATCGAAAAGCTCGCGCTGTACGCCGGCGAAGGCGGCACGATTGGAGAAGCGCAAATCGCCGCGCTCGTGCCGGAAGCGCGCGCGTCCACGATTTTCGCGCTGGTGGCCGCGCTCGGCCGCAACGACCGCGCCGCCGCCCTCGATATTCTCGACACTTTGATCGCGCAGGGCGAGTACCTGCCGCTGGCACTCAGCTTCCTGGCAACGCAGTTTCGCCTGGCGCTGGCCGCCAAAGAGGCGAACCTGCGCACTCCCAGCCAGGTGCAGGCGCACTTCTCGCGTTTCGGAATGCCGATGTGGGGCTCGCGCGCCGAGCAGGTCTGCCAAACGGTGTCGAAGTTTTCGAGCGGGAAACTGCGAGCCGCGCTGAAGCTGATCTATTCCGCCGATAAACTGCTTCGGGACGCGCGGCCTGACGACCGGGTCGTCATGGAACAGTTCATCGTCGCGTTAACGGGATAGTGCGGCTGGAGAAACAGCGGGAAGCTGGGAGGCGCACGCGGGTGCGCCATTCTCAACTCTATGGATTACGCCGCGGCGAGGCTCTTCAAGCGGGCGGCGAGCCGCGACTTGTATCGCGCGGCCGCGTTCTTCTTCACGATGCCCCACTTGGCGGCTTTGTCGATCATCGAGAACGTCTGGGAAAGCGCCGCTTGCGCGCCCGCGGCATCCTTGGCTTCGATGAGCCGCCGCAGCGTGCGGATTCCATGACGGAGCCTGGTCTTGCGCGCGCGGTTGACCACAGTCTTGCGCCTATCGGATCGTACTCGCTTCAGTGCTGAAAAAGTGTTTGCCATCTAGTTAAAAATCCAATTGGTTTCTTTTAGTTAGGATAGCGCAGGCCCCCCGAGCCGGTCAAACGCCCGGTTTCCGGCTTCGGTTGCCTTGGGATCGAACTCCGATTTCGGAAGCATCGGCGCGGTGATTGTAGAGGTGGGGCGGTCCCCCTGGACTGCGGCCGACGCCCTCGTCGGCCTCCTTTTCGAGCCACAAAACCTGCCCGTTTTTCGGTTCCAAGGCAGCCGGACCAGGGGGTCCGGCGCGGACGAGGGCGTCCGCCCCACAAGACATTACATTACCCTAGTGCGATTCCGCCACCGTTTCGGGCTGCTTGCCCCACACTGCGAAGCGGATTATTTCCCAAATACCCTGAAGCGCCATGGCCAGTCCGGTGCAGACAAAGACCAAAGCAAACTTGTGCTCGTTGGGCCACGGAACCAGCGGCATCGCAAGACCGGCTAGAACGCAGCCGACGACCACAACCGGATAGGACCGTCTCCGGAGCTTGGAGTTCGAGCAATAAAGTGCCCCGAGGCCAACTCCAGCTACGGCAGGGAGTAAATCGTACCGGCGTAAACACAAAAGCGGCACCAGGATGACCACTGCTGTCGCGACTACCGCGTCAAGCCAGTTCCTGGCTTTGCGATTCTTTCGGAGATCAAACCCCAAGTCGATCATCCAAATAAAGATCCCGGCTATTCCCGCCAAAACAACGGCCCAAAATATTGGGGCTAGTTCGCGTAAATCAGGCTGGCGTAAAGCTGGTAGAAATGCACCCACAATTAAGATCCCCCAAAAGATCATTCCGCAGACGCCGCGCCACGTTTTCACTACCTCCCACGCGCGGCGACCTTGCGATGGCTTCTCGCTATCCGGCTGCAAGATGCTATATGAATTTCCTTTTTGATTCTCCACGCTTGCTCCTTCCGGTGGCTTGAGGTGGTCGTTCCGGCAGCCTGACCGCACACGCACCACAGTACCAGTCTCGGGAAACAAGAATACCGTATTTACGGCCTGCTTGGCTGCTGCCGGGGACACGAACTGGCGCGGCCGGGTCCTTCGGCCTATACCGGGATTTTGGCCCAGCTGATAGCCCCAATTCGGATTTCCAGGGCGAATCGCCAATGCTAAACTGTCCTGGACTGGTCCTTACATCCTGTTTGGGCCGGAGCATCGAGGAGAAGAAAACCACTATGAAAACCGCATTGAAAGTTGCATTCACATTCACGGCGCTCGCGGTACTCATTTCGCTGAGCGCTGGTAATGCGTTCGCCCAAAGGCATCCGGCGTATTTACGCGCGTTGTCGGACCTGCGCGCCGCGCGCGCCCACCTGGAGCGCCCGGACGGCGGGGCGCTGCGTGACCAGGAACGAAAGGCGATTGGCGATATCAACCACGCTATCGATGAGATCGTCAAGGCCGCGATCCGGGACGGCAAGGACCCCGATTTCCGTCCTCACGTCGATCTGCCGCGCGACTGGGCCGGCCGCCTCCACCGTGCCATGGAGTTGCTCAACAGAGCGTACAACGACATTGACCGGGAAGAGGATAACGGTTTTGCCCAGGGCCTCCGCAGCCGGGCTTTGGGCCACATCAGCCACGCGCGCCAGCACGTCCGGGAGGCGATGGACATTATCCATTACCGGTATGAGTAACGCCGGATTCCTCCTCGAATCCAGGCGGTAAATCCATCCACGGGCTGCCGGCCTTGCAGACTACCGGCAGCCCCGGTCCTGCCAGCCAGCCCGCTCATATCCCAGTTCGGAAATCTAACGCGTTGTTTTAAGCAGGGGCTAAAGCCCGTCATCCCTTGCGATTTTGCGGCACGGCTATCGCTCCTTGGGCAAGCTCAAGTAGATGTCCAGGACGGCGATGGCGGCGGGGGTGACTCCGGGAATGCGCAGGGCTTGGCCGAGCGTGCGGGGCGCGACGCGCTCGATCTTTTCGCGAATCTCCCTCGATAAACCTGGAATTCCAGCATAGCGGAAATCTTCCGGAATGCGGCGGGATTCGGCGCTCTTGAGCCGTTCGATTTGGCGCTCCTGTTGGGCCATGTATCCGGCGTACTTCGTCTCGGTCTCGATGTTTTCGAGAACGCCGCGGGCGGGCGCTTCGCCTAGCGCCGAGGCCGCCCAACCGCGCAGGGATTCGATGCCGGCTTCCGGGCGCTTGAGCCACTCGATCAGCGGCGGCCGCTCGCCGTTGGGAAGGCAGAGGCCGCCGAACTTGCCGGGCTCCAGACGGGTTTCGCGCAGGAGCTTCGACAGCCGTTCCTTCTGCTCCTGTTTTTTGAGATAGAGATTCCAGCGGGTGTCGTCCACCAGACCGGCGCGGCGTCCGGCGGGCGTGAGGCGCTCGTCGGCGTTATCGATGCGCAGGTGCAGCCGGAATTCGGCGCGTGAGGTGAACATGCGGTAGGGCTCGTCGGCCCCCTTGGTAATCAGGTCGTCGATGAGAATGCCGGTGTAACCTTCGGTTCGTCCAATTACGAGCGGCTCCTTGCCGCCAACGGCGAGCGCGGCGTTGATGCCCGCCACCAGGCCCTGGCACGCCGCTTCCTCGTATCCCGACGTGCCGTTGATCTGGCCCGCCAGGAACAGGCCGCCGATGGATTTCACTTCGAGCGAATGATGCAGCTCGCGCGGGTCGATGGCGTCGTACTCGATGGCGTAACCGGGCCGCAGCATCTCGGCGTTTTCGAGGCCGGGTATCGAAGCGATCACCGCCGTCTGCACATCCACCGGCATACTGGTCGACATTCCGTTGACGTAGACCTCGTAAGTGTCGAGCCCTTCCGGTTCGAGAAAAAGCTGGTGCCGGGCTTTATCGGGGAACTTGACGAACTTGTCTTCAATCGACGGGCAGTAGCGCGGGCCGATGCCCTCGATTTGTCCGCTATAGAGCGGCGAACGCGGAATAGCGGCCTGGATGATGCGCCGGGTTTCCTCGGTGGTATAGGCGATGTGGCACTGGATTTGTGGCCGGTCGATTTTCGCGGTCAGGAACGAAAACGGCGTTGGCACGGGGTCGCCGCCTTGCGGCTCGAAGCCGGACCAATCGATGGTGCGGCCGTCCAGGCGCGGCGGCGTGCCGGTCTTGAGGCGGGTCCAGTGGAGCCCGAGCGTGCGCAATTGTTCGGCGAGCAGATTGGAAGGTGCCTCGCCGTTGCGTCCGCAGGTGTAGGTGGATTCGCCGACGTGCGCCAGCCCCTTCAGAAACGTGCCCGTGGTCACGATGACCGCGCCGGTTTCCAGTTCCCGGCCATCGCGCAGAGCCACGCCGGTTATGCGGCGGCGCGCGCCGTCCTCCGCGAATCGCAGGCCGGCCACCTCCGCCTGGAGAATGCGCAGGTTCGGCTCGCGTTCGAGCGCCTCGCGCATGAACACGCGGTAAAGCTTCTTATCGCATTGCGCGCGCGGCGAGCGGACGGCGGGTCCGCGGCTGGTATTCAAGAGCCGGAACTGAATGCCGGCGGCGTCGGCGATCTCGCCCATTACGCCGCCGAGCGCGTCCACTTCCCGGACCAGATGGCCTTTGGCGATGCCTCCGACGGCCGGATTGCAGGACATTTGGGCGATGAGGTCCAGGTTCATCGTGACCAGCGCGGTGTTGAGGCCCATGCGCGCGCACGCCCGCGCCGCTTCGCAGCCTGCGTGGCCCGCGCCGATCACCACCGCGTCATAACGGAATTGCCGCATTTGCCTATCGCCCCAGCGCTTCCTTTATTCTATGGGTTGGGCGGCGGACGGCGCTAAGGAGAGGAAACGTTCTTATGAAAATTCTGGTTGTGGGCAGCGGCGGGCGCGAGCACGCTATTCTCTGGCGGCTGGCCCAGGGCGGATCCGCACATAAGCTTTACGCCGCGCCGGGTAATCCTG
>Ga0187849_1004477_pt1 | contig 11591 bp, 8 predicted proteins | sample June2016WEW_4_10_2_FD_132412 | JGI IMG/M metagenome (GOLD analysis project Ga0187849, IMG submission 132412) | Peatland microbial communities from SPRUCE experiment site at the Marcell Experimental Forest, Minnesota, USA - June2016WEW_4_100 | ecosystem: Environmental > Terrestrial > Soil >... | reverse complement strand
GCCGGCCGCGTGGTCGTCCAGAACCTGCGTCCGGCCCATTATCGCGCGGTCCGAAAGCTGGTTGATTTCAAGAAGGTGGCCGCGTCGAAGCTGCGGTTTGCCCACGACGCACTTTTCGGAGTCGGCGCCCATTGTTTTGAGGAGCTGTTGGCCGGGACGACCTGCCGCGTTACGACGCTCAACGGCAACCATGATCCGAACTTTGGCGGCATCAACCCGGAACCGATTGCCCTGAACTACGGTCCCAGCACCGCTTACCTGCGCCGCCATCCGCACGCTTTCTGCCTGGTGACCGACGGCGATGCCGATCGCGTTGGCGGCATGGATGGCCAGGGCAACCCGCTGACGACCCACCAGATCATCGGTCTTTTGCTGCGCCATTACGTCCACAATCGCCACGCCACCGGACGAGTGGTGAAGACGCTGACCGTCACTTCGATGGTGGACAAGATGTGCGCCGCGTGGAACCTGCCGTTGCTCGAAACGGGCGTCGGGTTCAAATATGTTTGCGCGGAAATGCGGAAGGGCGGTGTGCTGTTGGGGGCCGAGGAAAGCGGCGGCATCGGTTTTCCGTGCCACATTCCCGAGCGGGACGGCATCGCCGCCGGGCTGATCCTGCTCGAGATGCTGGCGATGGAACGCCGGCCGATCACGCGGTTGCTCGCCGACCTCGAGCGCGAATTTGGGCCGCATCGTTACGCGCGGAGCGACCTCCACTTCCCGTTGGAAAGGCGGGCGGCGCTGATGGAGTTCTGCAAGAACCACCCGCCGGCGAAGCTGCTGCGATCACCCGTCGCGGAGGTCAAGTCGTTTGACGGCGTCAAGTACGTGGCGCGCGACGGCGCCTGGCTCATGCTGCGCGGCTCCGGCACCGAGCCCATCCTGCGCATCTACGCGGAAGCGGCCACGGAGGCCGGAGCCCGGAGGCTGCTCCAACTCGGCCGGACCCTGACGCGCGAGGTTTAAGCCGCCACCCACATCCGCCGGGTGGCCCAACCCGGCAAACTGCATTTTTCCCATGTCCATCCTCCATCGCTGCTGGGCCGAAGTGGATCTCGACGCGCTGCGGGAAAACCTGGCGTGGATCCGGGATCGCGTCGGTCCCGCGGTCAAGGTGCTGACCGTCGTCAAAGCCGATGCCTACGGCCACGGCTTGAAACAGATCGCGGCGTTGTTGATGCAAAGCGGCACCGACATCTTTGGCGTGGCCAATCTGGACGAGGCCCGGGCCATCCGCAGCGTGGGCGAGGGGTGGCCGATCCTGATGCTGGGCGCCTGCCTGCCGGGCGAGGTCGCCGACGCCGTGCGGGACGACGTGATGCCGACCATCTCCACGTTCGAGGAGGCTGAATCGTTCTCGCGTGTAGGAATGCGGCAGCGCCGTCTGGTTCGCGTGCATCTGGCTGTGGACACGGGCATGGGCCGGCTGGGGGTCGCGTCGGACCGGGCGGCGGAACTCGCCGAGCAGATCCGCTCCCTTCCGGGGGTTCAACTGGAGGGTTTGTTCACGCATTTCGCGGCCGCGGAGGATGACGCCGTCTTCACGCGCACCCAGGCCGAACGCTTCCATGCGGCGGTGGCTGCGATCAGCGCCCACGGCAGCCAGGTGCCACTCATCCATGCGTGCAACAGCGGCGCGCTGTTGCATGAGCGCGACGTGCTGTTCAACGTCGTGCGCCCGGGCCTGCTCGTCTATGGCGTCGTGCCGCCGGGAACCCGCCGGAGCCCGCTGGCCCTGGCGCAACGGTTGCGTCCCGCGCTGGCCTGGAAGACGTGCGTCAGCCTGGTCAAAACCGTTCCGCCGGGCGTGACGCTGAGTTACGGCCGCACTTTCACGACACCGAAAACGCTCCGGGTCGCGACCCTGACCGCCGGCTACGGCGACGGCTATTCCCGCGCCGGCAGCAACCGCGCGCAGGTGCTGGTGGGCGGCCGCCGCTGCCCGGTTTTGGGCCGCGTGACGATGGATCAAACGCTCGTGGACGTTTCCGGCGTTCCCGAGGCGCGTGCGGGCGACGAAGCCGTGTTGATCGGCCGGCAGGGCAAAGAGGCCATCACCGCCAGCGAACTGGCCGGGTGGTTTGGCACGATTCCCTGGGAGGTTTTCACCGGCATCAGCCACCGGGTGCCGCGCATTTACCGCGGCGGCACCGCCTCGTAAACCGGACTGCCTGCGCTCCAATCTATACCCTCGCGGCGGGCAGGGCAGGGCGGGGGGAGCGCCGGAAACCGTTCTGAAACCACAGCCGCCACACCATGCCCAGCGCCTCGAACACGATGCGGCGCGACATCTTGGACGTGCCCAGGAAACGGTCGGTGAAAACGATGGGAACCTCGGCCACCTTCATGCCCTGCCGCCAGATTTTGTGCGTCATCTCGATCTGGAAGCTGTAGCCGTTGGAACGCACCGCCTCGAGGTTGACGCTCAGCAGCGCGCGCCGGCGGAAACACTTGAAGCCGCCGGTGGGATCCGAAAACGGCATGCCCGTGATGATCCGGACATATTTGGCCGCGCCCAGGCTGAGCATCAAACGCCGCAGCGGCCAGTTGATGACCCGAATGCCGTGCGCATAGCGCGAGCCGAGGACGAGGTCGGCTTCCTGGGCCGCCGCCAGAAACTTGGGCAGATCGTCGGGATTGTGCGAGAAATCGCCGTCCATCTCGAAGATGAACTCGTAATCGCGCCCGAGCGCCCACTTGAAACCGTCGCAGTAGGCGCGGCCGAGACCGTTCTTCTCGCTCCGGTGCAGGACCTGCACGCGGGATTCCCGGGCGGCGATTTCGTCGGCCAGGCGGCCGGTGCCGTCCGGGGAGTTGTCGTCCACCACCAGCACCGAGAACGAAACCGGCTGGGCCAGCACGCGTTCGACCAGCGACGGAAGGTTCTCCCGCTCGTTATAAGTTGGTACGATGACCAGATTGTCTCCACTCATGCAGGCGCGTTTGTCGGATTGAGAATAGAGCAAGGGCGGGGCCAATTACAAGCCGGCCGTCCGGCGGGTCCTGAATTCGCGGGTGCGTGCCGCTGGACGGCGGAAGCGAGCCACTACCGGTCAGGCAGGCGCGGTGGGCGGTTTTGACGGTAATGGCCGCAGGCCGCCCGCCGGCAGCAACGTTTGCAACGGACAGGCGTCGCAGCGCGGGTCGCGGGCGCGGCAATGGTGCTTGCCGACCATGACCAACTGGGCATGGTAATCCTGCCAGTAGTCGAGCTGTGCATCCGCGCCGCGCCGCTTCAATGCGCCTTCGCACAACACCTGGAGTTCGTCATAACTTGCGTCCGGTCCGCACCAACCGTGGCGGGCAAAGATCCGTCGCGTGTAGGCGTCCACGACGAACCGCGCGTGGCCGCCGGCGTAAAGCAACATGCTGTCGGCGGTTTCGGGCCCAATGCCGTGGATCGCCAGGAGTCGCGCCCGAACGGCGGGCGTGTCGCCGGCAAACAAGCGCTCCAGTTGTCCACCATACTGCTCAATCAGAACGGCGAGGAACGCCCGCAACCGCCGCGCCTTGACGTTGAAGTAGCCGGCGGGGCGCAGGCACTCGCGCAGTTTCGCGGGTGGCAGTGAGTACAGCGTTTCCGCGGTGAGCGCTCCAGTGGCACGGAGATTGGCGAGCGCCCGCTCGACGTTGGTCCAACTCGTGTTCTGCGTGAGGATGGCGCCGACACAGACCTCGAACGGGGTTTGAGCGGGCCACCAATGCTGGTGACCCTGCGCGGCGCGGAGGCGGGCATAGGCGCGACGCAGGGCGGGGGCAGCGGAATGGCGGGAGCGGTTAGGCGGCATGATGGCGGTCGGAAAAGGTCGGTCACAGTGGCCGGTTGGTAAAATGCGGCCTCATATCCAGCAATCTATATTAAATATAACAAACAACATAAATCCGCGATGTGAATAACTCGGTGAATAACTCCGGGGCAGGGGAGGGGAACCCCCAGCCAAGAAACGGCAAAAACTCATAAGATGCAGTTATCCGACACCCTGGACTTGCGCCCCTACAGGGCTTGCCAAAAGGCCGACAGCAAGCGCACGACCCCACGCTTACTGCCGATCCGTCAGCCCGTCCGGCCTGGACCTCTGGACACACCAGACACAACGCAAGGGCAACCCGCAAACCCTACGCGCCAGACCGCGCCATCTAAACTATACGTTTGACCCTGAATGTCAATCACAAAAGCTTATAGGGTGGATGCGGTCAAAACACAATCGCAATGCCGGCGGATAATTCCAGACAAACGGAGACCGCAGTACCAAGAGCTTTTAGTCCTCAGGCCGGACGGGCCAATAACGCTAGCGCGACTTCCAATCCCTGTTCCGTCAAGTTACGCCGGCGTAACAAGGTGCAAATGACCGAAAATCAAAGTGCGATTAACTATACTTAAACAAGGGAAGCGGCGCACACGCGGCCGCTGCCTGCAGCGATTTGTTCGGCGATGCCTCATTCATGGATAACTTCAATAATCAATGGCCTTGCTGACCGCTTCAACATAGTCGATTACCACGCTCGGCAATACAACTGTCCACTGTCCAACGCTGCGGTACTGAAAATCGCGCGCCGTGTAATCCCTGCTCAGCGCTGCGACGGCGTCTTCCACGTCCTTGGGAGCTTGAACCGCTAGCCCCTTGGCTTTTGCCTCGGCGAGAGCGTCGCAAATACGATGGCCGACTCTGCTCTTAACGTGGCCCGGGGTTACCCCATGCTCCAAAAGGTACGCTTTGAGGAAGTTCTCGAGCGATTGGAACACTAGAAAGTAAGTCGGCCAGCTGTGAGCGCCCTTGAAACCCGCGTCGGTGAACTTTGCAGCGTCAAGGAATTGCCGTGCCAGGTTGCAAAAATTGTGCGAGGAGTCGTTACCCAAGAAACGTCCGAACGGGACAATGCCGTCGCTCATTTTCACATTCATAATACTAAACGCTACATGATTCATGGCCGGAAGTCAAGGTATTCTGTGGCCTATTTCATGGCATTGTAACTTCAACCGCCGCCCCCTGGCAAGACCTTGAGATCAAGGACCGACGAAACCGTCGCCACTTCACGGCTTGAAGTCGGCACTTTGGCAAGCTGGCCGGCGATCAGGTCAATCCGATGCAGGATGGCGTCAAATTGCGCGACGTTGTATCCTGGCGCGACTTGCCAGGCATGACGATCAACTTGGGGCGCAAGATAAGAACCCCACCAGGACGGCGCACGCCACTTGCAGGCCATGGATCCGTCTCCGGTGGGGCAGGGATGAACATCACCGAGGTCAACCCAGAACCGAAAAACACCGGGTTGAATCATCCCTCCTCCACCTTCAACGCAACGTACTTCCAATCCACGGCCTCCGCCAACCTACACGACCAAAACCTCGTGCGCTCACCGGCCGGCGGGAGAGGGGATAAACTTTATCACGCACAGGCCACTCAGGATTCTTCACTTCAACACCCTTCCCATAACGATAATCAAGCCACGAGAACCCATCAAGCACTTGGTCCCCGTCGCAATCTGGATAAGGACACAACCGCAACCCGCGCACCATACGAAACTCACCGAGCACGTAGCAACGTTCACAGCGCAAACACCAAGTCCAACCCACCTGCACCTTTTCCATATCGCAACCTTCAATTTGAATCCAACCCGTGAGGACAAGGTACAGGATGATCATGCCACTTCCCGGCCTGCCCCTCCCACCAACGATTCGACGGCGTCTGTCCAACCGCCACCCGCGCCACGAAATTACAAACACACCCCAGCAAACAAAACGTAACACTACGCCCATCAGGCCAACCCACCATCCACCCATCAGCAAACAACTCAACTTGAAAACCAGACCGCACCAACGACTCAATGGCCACAGAATCAACTTCTCTTTGACGTTTCCTCATGCTCATAATTCACCCCCATCGCCGCCAGGCAAAACGACGCGCGAACATTGTATTAGTTTCTATGATCTTTAATGTCGTCAATAATTACACCTTTGTATTCGATAATAGAAGCAGTATTCGGGAAATTCATGATCTTCGCCATCTGACGCGCCGCCGCCCTGGTCAGATTTTCATCACTCAAAGGCTCGCCGTACGACGCCTCACCTTGTTTAACGGCAACGTACCATCCCTTTAGACCTTGATATGCTTTATATCTCACTTCAATTCAATTCCGAGCCGTGAACACACCCGCCACCAGGTGCCCCGGCAAGTCCCCACGATAACGCACCGAAGGATAATTCACATTCAACCGACCACGCCCAACCGACCACACCACAAAATCAGAAACGTGCCCCGGCGGACATTTCGTAAAAGTATGGCCATCAGGCCAGGCCACCAACCAGCCGCCAGCAAACCAACTGACATGAAAATCATGCCCCCGCAACCACTTCGCCGCCCTTTGGTCTGTTTTTGTTGGATAATTCAACCTGCTCACAATTCACCCCCGCCACCCCCAGGCAGGACAACCTTCAATTTAAATCCAACCCGGGAATATTATCCCCACCCCATAAACTTTACCACGCACAGGCACCGGAGCTTTCTCCACGTCCACTTCAACACCCTGCCCGTAAAGATAATCAAGCCACGGCCACCCATCACAAACAATGCCCCCATCGCAACCCGGATAAGGACACCTCCGCAACCCGCGCACCATCCGGAACTCACCGCGCACGTAGCAACGTTCACAATGCAAACACCAAACCCAATCAGTCGCATTCATACCGCAACCTCATTCACCCCGACCGACCCCAGGGAGAACAATCAACCGAGGAACCGTCAGCGCCGCGGCGGAATCACCGCCCGCAGTAGGCACTTTGGCAAGCTGTCCCGCGATCAGGTCAAGGCGATGTAGAATGGTCTCGAATTGCGCGACGTTGTATCCTGGCGCGACTTGATTGGTTCGCCAAAGCCTCTTGCACCTCACGCAACAAGTCCGCCGCGGAAAGCCCCAGGGCAGCGCTGTCCACCTTCAGCAGCCCCTGATTGTCATAAGGCACAAGCATCTTGCGCATCCATGAGTTGAGAACGTAACGGGCGAAGTCAGCCGCCTCCATCAGGTCCCGAGCCTCCCGAACACGACGCCGCAACGATTCAAGACGGTTTATTGTCTCCGTCCAAAACCAGTGCATCGTTGCGAGGTCAGGGCACATTGCAAGCGGGCGCGGTTCAGAAAGCCCTTCCTTCCCACGCGCAAACTCAACGCCTGCAATGGTCTTAGGTTGCTGCGGAATGCCCCCGGCCTCGCATTGCGACAGGGGAGAAGATGCCCGATCCGGGGCAACAAAGTCAACGTTTTTCTTGCCCATCCGCGGAGTCTGTCGTTATTGAATATAACAAACATTGTGCGATGATAAGTGCATCACTCGAACGTCCAACCGAGCCGGTCGCTCAACGGCCAATAAACCAGGAAGCACCGGCCCATGACCAACTCCTGCGCGAAATCGCCCCACCGCCGCCCATCGAAGCTGTTCAACGTATTGTCGCCCAGCACCAGGAAGTGACCCGGCCGTACTTGGAATTCGGCCCGCTCCGTGGCAAACAGCGGCGCCAGCGAACCGCGCTTGATCCCATCGCGTTGCGCCACGAAATCGTTCACGTGCCCCGAATAGCGATTCTCCCGCGGCGGACCGCTGAAACTGTAAACGTTCGCAAAGTGCGGCGTGTCCGCGTCCAACCGGCGACCGTTGACCACCAGATGGCGGTCGTCGCCAATCCGCAACCGTTCCTCCGGCAGGCCGACCAGCCGCTTGATATAGACGGTGGATTCATGCACCCCAGGAATCCCCTGGGTATCGAAGACGACAATCTCACCGCGTTGCGGATGCCGAAAATTGAAGGTTAAACGGTCCACCAGGAGATGGTCACCGGCGTTGATGGCCAGATTGATGACCTCCTCGCCGGGCTGGAACTGGTGCGCGGCGTCAACACCGGCGAGCACGAACAGCAAACGGTCCGGATTCAAGCCCAGCGGGTTCGGCAATTCAGCCGGGGTGAACCAGATGGTGTGCCAGGTCGTGCCAATCTGGAATCGCTGTTTCCGCCACGACCGCAGCAGCTCCGGCCACTTGAAAATCGGCTCGGGTGGTTCGATGCGCGTGATGCGCCCGCGCGCCCTGGCCACGACGTGGCAGTAGCTCCGACCGAACACCCAGCGATCAACCACGCGGCGCAGCAACCGCGGGCGTCCGCCATCGGGACGGCTGCGCAAGTCCTCAGTGGTGATGCCATAGAGGGTTGGCTGCATTGAACCGGTGGGAATGCTCATCGGTTGGACGAAGAAAGTGCGGACCGCCAGGATGACCACGAAGGCCACCAGCAGCAGGTCGAGGGTTTCGTAGCCCCAGTGCGCGGAGGGGTCTTTTACGAAGCGTCCGGTCGTCTCCTCCAGGCTGTCCATCTGCCGGCGCAGGACGGCCGGCTCGGCGCGGGCCAGCCAGACACGGGCGAACGCCTGCCGGGCGGCGATGAGTTCGGCGAGCGCGGCGGGCTCCAGCAGGTCGCGTTGCTGGCGGATCAACCGGCAGACGGTGCGCAGCCGCACCAGCCCCTCCCGGGCCGTGCGCGACTTCAGCCAGTACCAGATGAGGCGCGCCCAGCTCACGGGCTACTGATACACCAGGCCGAAGCGGCTGGTAAATGGCCAGAACACGAACAGGGCCCGGCCGACCACGTGCTCGCGCGGGAAATCGCCCCAGCCACGGCCATCGAAGCTGTTCATGGTGTTGTCGCCTAATGCGAGATAGTAGTTGGGCCGCACCTCGAATTCGGTGTTCTCATCCGGGAAAAGCGGCGCCAGTTTCCTGGCGGGCAGTCCGGTTTGGACCGACACCAGGTCGTTTACGTGCCCGGAATAAACGCTGTCCCGCGGCTTGCCGGTGAAGGAATACACGTGCTCGAAGCGCCGCGTCGTGGCATCGAGGCGTTCGCCGTTGATGATGACATGGCGGTCGTTGCCGATCCGCACCTTTTCTCCACTCAGCCCGACCAGACGCTTGATGTAATGCGTGTTGGAGGTGAGCACCGGGTACCCGTTCCAGACGCGAAGCGTGTGATCAATGTCCACGGTGTGGAAGACGATAATTTCACCGCGCTCGGGCCGGCGGAAATTGTAAGTGAGCCGGTCCACGAACAGCCGGTCGCCGCCCCGGACCCTGAGTTTGAGCACGGTGTCGCCGGCCTTGAATTCCTGGCCGGGACTCACGCCGCACTGTTCGGCCAGATGATCAACCGGCCACCAAAACGTGTAGGCATCATTGCCGAGCAGGAACCGCTGCTGTTTGATGAAGCCAAACGACGTGGTGACCGGCTCGATGTGCAGCGTGCCCCCATCCTTGGCCACCCAGACGTGGTAGTCGAGGCCGCGGAACCAATCGAGGAAGCGGCCCCACCGGTCGGGAACGGTGATCTGCGCGTTGGTCCGCAGATCCGTGACGACATTGCCGTAGAGGGTTGGCTGCGCCGAGCCGGAGGGAATCTTCATCGGCTGGACGAAGAAGCTGAAGATGGTCAGGATCAACACGCCGCTGACCAGGAATTCCTTGAGGTTCTCGCGGGTGCCGGCGTTTGGATACGGCTGGAACCATTTCGTCGCAGCTTCCTCCAGCTTCTTCACTTCGGCTTCGAGCGTCGCGTCGTTCGGATGGCGCGCCCGCGCCTCGTCGAACGCCTTGAGCGCCGCCGTCGCCTCGGCCAGCGCCTTGGGCGCGAGGATGTCGCGCTGGGAGTTCAGGATGACGATGACCTGCTGGCGCAGATCCACCGCCTGTCGCACCGTTTTTGAAACCAACCATCGCAAGTTCATTCGATTCCTTCCGGCGGGTGGGCTCCCCTGCCCTGCCCGTCCTGGACCAAAGGGTTTACGCCTTGAGCACTTCGATGAAAGCCTCCTGCGGGATGTTCACCGAGCCGATGGATTTCATGCGTTTTTTGCCTTCCTTCTGCTTCTCGAGCAATTTGCGTTTGCGGCTGATGTCGCCGCCATAACACTTGGCGGTGACGTCTTTGCGGAAGGCGCTGACCGTTTCCCGCGCCACGATCTTGCCGCCGATGGCCGCCTGGATGGCGATGGCGAACTGCTGCCGGGGAATAACCTCCTTCAGCTTGGCGGCCAGCGCCCGGCCGCGGCCCTCCGCTTTCTCGCGATGGACCATGCAGGAAAACGCGTCCACCGGCTCCCCGTTCACCAGGATGTCGAGCTTCACCATGTCGGACACCTGGTACCCGGTGTGCTCATAGTCCATGGAACCGTAGCCGCGGGTCAGGCTCTTGATGCGGTCGTGAAAATCAATCAGAATTTCATTCAGGGGAACCATCGAGGTCATCATGACCCGCCGTGGGTCCAGCGTTTCGGTGTGGTCGAGGATCCCGCGCTTCTCGGAAACCAGCGCCATCATGTCGCCGATATACTCGTTTGGGCAGATGATGAACGTGCGGACCACCGGCTCCTGGACTTCCTCGATGAAGGTCACTTCCGGCAGGAAAGCCGGGTTGTCAATGTCCTTCACCTCGCCGTTCGTCAGCTTCACTTTGTACACCACGCTCGGGTAGGTGGCGATGATGTCCATGGCGTATTCGCGGCGGAGACGTTCCTGGACGATCTCGAGGTGAAGCAGGCCGAGGAAGCCGCAGCGGAAGCCGAAGCCCAGCGCGACGGAGCTTTCGGCCTGATAGACAAAGGCCGAATCGTTGAGCTGCAACTTGCCCAGGCTGGCCTTCAGGTGCTCGTAATCCGCCGTGTTGATCGGGTAGATGCCGCTGAACACCATCGGGTGGATTTCCTGGAAGCCCGGCAGGGCCGGCGCCGGCACGCGACTGTCGGTAACCGTGTCCCCCATCTTGACGTCCTTGGGACTTTTGATGTTGGCGGTGAAGTAGCCCGTTTCGCCGACCTCGAGCCGGTCGCGGACGTACGGCTTGGGGTTGAAGCTGCCCACCTCCTTGACTTCGAAGTTCTTGCCCGAGTAGAGGAGTTTGACTGGGAGACCGGCGCGCAGTTCGCCGTTGAAGATGCGGACGTGGGTCACCACGCCCTTGTAAGTGTCGAACAGGGAGTCGAAGCAGAGCGCCTGCAGGCCGCTCGCGCCGGTGGGCTTGGGCGCCGGGATGCGGGCCACGATCGCCTCGAGAATGTCGTCAATGCCGATGCCTTCCTTGGCGCTGGCCAGGATTGCCGTTTCGGCGGGGATGGCGAGGATGTCTTCGAGTTGCTGCCGGGCCTGCGCGATGTCGGCATGCGGCAGGTCAATCTTGTTGATCACCGGAATGATTGTCAGCTCGTGCTTCATCGCCAGGTGGACATTGGCGACCGTCTGGGCTTCGACGCCCTGGGCCGCGTCCACGATGAGCAGCGCCCCTTCGCAGGCGCTCAAGCTGCGCGAGACTTCGTAGGTGAAGTCCACGTGCCCGGGCGTGTCAATCAGGTTCAGCTCGTAGGTTTCGCCGTTTTTGGCGATGTAACTCATCGTCACCGGGTGCGCCTTGATCGTGATGCCGCGCTCCCGCTCCAGGTCCATCGAATCCAGCAGTTGCTCCTGCATGTCCCGGTCGGAGATCGTCCCCGTCCGGTTCAACAGCCGGTCGGACAGCGTCGTTTTCCCATGATCAATATGGGCGATGATGCTGAAATTG
>Ga0187849_1004474_pt1 | contig 11600 bp, 8 predicted proteins | sample June2016WEW_4_10_2_FD_132412 | JGI IMG/M metagenome (GOLD analysis project Ga0187849, IMG submission 132412) | Peatland microbial communities from SPRUCE experiment site at the Marcell Experimental Forest, Minnesota, USA - June2016WEW_4_100 | ecosystem: Environmental > Terrestrial > Soil >... | reverse complement strand
GGTCATGGGCAATGCCGCTGGCCAGCCGGCCCACGCTTTCCAGCCGCTGCGTGCGCAGCAAGTGTGTCTCCAGTTCCTTGCGCTCCGTGATGTCCGTCCACGCGCCCACCACCTCGTGCGGCTGGCCGGTGGCGTCGCGCAGCAGATGCACCTCATCGTGAATCCACACCACACCGCCGTCCCGGCGAAGAAAGCGATACTCGTGGACAATGTGTTCGTGGGCCAGGATGCGGCCGGAGTCGATAATCACGCGCGCGAGGTCTTCGGGATGCACATGCGCGCTCCACCAATGCGGTTGCAGGGCCGCCTCGACGGTGTAGCCAAACAGGCGTTCAAGGTTGGCGCTCACCCACGTCCGCCGCAAATCCGGACCTTCCATCCGAAACACCGAAGTGACGTTGGGGCTGGCCTCGAAGATTTCCCTCAGCCGCTCCTGACTGGCCCGCAGCGCCTCCTCCGCCCGCTTGCGCTTGGTCCGATGGCGCAACGCGCCGATACCGTACGCGAGATCGTTGGCCAGTTCGGCCAGCAGTTCCACTTCCGCAGGGTCGAAAGCATCCGGCTCCCCGGCATACATCATCAAGGCGCCAAGGCAACGGCCCTCGTCCAACAGCGGCAGGGCGATGGACGAAGCGTAACCGCGCCGGATCGCCTCCGCGCGCCAGGGTCCGAAAGCTGGATCGGTGGGAATGTTGCGGGTCAGCATCGGCTGACTGGTGCGAATGGCCGTACCGGTGGGGCCATGACCGCGTTCGGTATCGGCCCAAGTGATGTTAACGGTGTCGAGGTAACCGTCCTCGAAACCGGCCTGGGCCACCGGGCGCACCAACCTGGCTTCATCCTGCTCCGCTAAGCCGACCCATGCCAGGCGGTAGCCGCCGTGCTCGACGGCAATGCGGCAGACGGCCTGCAACAACGCCGACTCGTCTGTGGCGCGCACCATTTCCTGATTGCACTGGCTGGTCAAGCGCAGGGCGCGGTTGACATTTCGCAACTCGTTCTCCGCCCGCTTGCGGTCGGTAATGTCGCGGAAATACCATACCCGGCCAAAGTACTTTCCGCTTTCGCCGAGCATCGGAGCCGAATAACGGTCAAACGTTCGGCCATCTTTCAGGGCAATCTCATCCCGGCTGGTTTCATTTTGGTCCGCGTGGAGTTGTTCCAACTTTCCGACAAATTCTTCGGGAGTTACCAGTTTATCCATCACCGATTGCAGCACCTGCTCATCGGATTTGGATTCGGCTATGTCCAAAGGCATACCCCACAGGTCAACGAACCGCCGGTTGAAGGATATTATTTCGCCGTTTTCATCCACCACGAGGATTCCGTCAAGGGAGGCTTCCTGCTGCGTGGAGAGAATGATGTTTTTAAATTCCAGAGCCTCCTCCGCCTGCTTGCGCTCCTGCAGCAGGTTCCATTCGTGCAAGGCGTGGGCGATGGTATGCGGCATGTCGGCGAAGGCCTCCGGGGATTTCACCACGTATTCCAGCGCGCCCGCCTTGATTGCTTCCACCGCCACCTGCTCGTTGCCATAGCTCGTCATCACCAAAATGGGGAACTGTCCCGCCTCCGGCGGATAGGTCAGCACCTCGGTGGCGCGGCCATCCGGCAGGTTTAGATCCATCACGGCGATGTTCGGCGGCCGGTCCACGCTGCTCTGGCGGAACTCCCGCAACGTGCCAACGACCTTGACCTCGGACTCCGACCCGCTGGCTTCGACGGCGCGCTGGATGGCCGCCGCGTGGGCCGGATCATCTTCCACCAGCAAGATAAACATGGGTTTATGTTTTTTTTTCACGGCGGTTTACATGGTTGAAGCCGGACCGGCAAGGATGCCTGCCACTACAGAGTGACTGTTGTCTGGCTCGCCTCATGAGCAGTCGGGATTCGTCTGCTTTCAGTCTGGAAACCGGTTCCACGCGAGCCAGTAGAAGCCGAAGGCTTCCATCAGCTTGGAGAACTTCTCGAAATCCACCGGCTTCACCAGGTAGCTCCCCGCGCCATGGGTGTAGGCGTTGACCAGGTCCGATTCGGCGCCCGAGGTCGTAAGCACGACCGTCGGGATGAGCTTCAGTTCTTCATCCGCTTTGAGCCGGCGCAGCACTTCCATCCCGTCCACCTTGGGCAGTCGCAGATCCAGGAGAATCAGGTGCGGCCGGGGACTGGTTTTGGGGTCGGCATAGGGGGCATGGTGGAAGAGATAGTCCAGCGCCGCCTGGCCGTCTTCCACGGGAATGATGTGGTTGGCCACGCGAAAACTTCCCAGGTTGCGCCGCACGATCTCGGCGTGCGCCGGGTCGTCTTCCACCAGCAGAATGGTGACGGGGTTTCCTTTAATCATAAATGTGGTCTCCATGGTTAGATGCAGCAGTTTGTGAGCCGTTTTTCGGGATGCCGGGCGGCAGGGATGCCGCCGGCTACGGCAGGCAGGATGCCCGCCGCCACCGTAGCGGCAGCCATCCTTGACTGCCGTAGCGCCCGGCTTCCAGCCGGGAGTTTGGATGGGAAGTGCAAGGTCATGGGGCCTCCTTGGGTGAGCCGCCGAGGCCGCCTTCCACCAGGTCCGGGTACAACTTCTTGATGCAATCCGGGCACAGGCCGTGGGTGAAGGTGGCATCGGAGTGTTTTTGAATATAGCTCTCCACCTGGCTCCAATAGCCCTTGTCGTCGCGGATTTTTTTGCAGCCGGCGCAGATGGGCAGCAGCCCGCTCAAGGACTTCACGTTGGCGAGGGCGTCGTGCAAGTCCTGGATGAGCTGATCGTGTTCGGCCTCGTTCTGTTTCCGCGCGGTGATGTCTTCTTTGACGGCGACGTAATGGGTGACGCGGCCCGCGCGGTCGCGGATAGGTGAGATGGAGGCGCTTTCCCAATAGAGTTCGCCGTTCTTTTTTTTGTTGTGGAATTCGCCGCGCCATTCCTTTCCCGCCGTGATGGTTTGCCACAGTTCCCGGTAGGTTTCCGGACTTATCTCGCCGGATTTCAGGATGCGCGGATTTTTGCCCAGGATCTCCGCCAATGTGTAACCGGTGACGTTGATAAACTTGGGATTGGCGTATTCAATGTCACCGGCGGGATTGGTAATGACGATCGAGGCGGGACTTTGTTCCACCGCCCGGGACAACTGGCGGAGTTTCTCCTCCATCCGCTTGCGCCCGGTGATGTCGCGGATGTTGCACTGGATCACCTTCTGGTGATTCACCAGATAGACGTTGCTGACAAACTCCACCTCGATCCGCCGCCCGTCGCTGGTTTCCAACGGCAGGTCTTCATAACGAAGGTATCCCTTCTGCTGCAATTCCTCGAAGTTGTCCTGGTTGGCGACGATGTCCTTGAAGAACCCCAGTTCCCAGACCTTCGTTCCGAGGAAAGCCTCGCGCGAGTAACCCAACAACTCGATCAAGAACGGATTCACATCCAAGATCATCCCCGTCTCGGCATCGAGGATTAAAATGCCGTCTCTCGCCGCCTCAAAAAGCCGGCGATAGCGGACCTCCGAAGCGCGCAGCGCCTCCGCCGACTCATATTGCGCCTGGTAGAAACGGGATTGCTGCTGCCGCCAGACCAGACCCACACAGGCCGCCGAACCGAAGAGCAGAACGCAGATCATGACGACCACCTACCAAAGTCGCGCCCTCATCGGCGCATAAACTTCTGCGGTATCTATGCGCGCCTCCAGAAACCACGGCGAATCCGGAATGGCATGCAGGGCCGCCAGTACCGGCTCCCCACGATAATCCGTCCCGTCCACAATGCCTTCGTGCCCCAGGATGGCTTTCACCGCAGGCATGTTATTGCTGGTGAGGGATACGCGCAGGTTGAGGGCGGTATTGGTCCGGAACTTCAGTTCATTGAGGAACAGCGCGTCGTCGCCGTCCCGTCGGACGAGCAGCGTCTCCGCCGTCTCGCTGGGCACGGGCCAGCGCTGGATGAAGGGATAGAAGAAGGCGGCTGGATTAATACGAAAGACGAGCACGCCCAGCGACCGGCTGGCATCCTGTTCGTCGAAGATGGGAACCAGAATCTCCAAATGGATAGGAAGGCCAGGAGCGTCACGATGAAAATCCAGAAACGTCACCCGGCCGGATCGCAGGACCGCGGCGATGTCCTTTGCCAGATGGCCAGGCAACGGCTCCGGCTGGTCGGGGACAGCCAGCCGTTCAGCGCCCTGAACATCGAGCAGATAGACCCGGGTATACTCGTAGTAGGCCTGAAATTTGCCGAGCCACGTCTGAATCTGCCGTTGCGCGTCCGTGTCCTCCGGGTGATCGAAAAAACGCCGCACCAGCCCGGAAAAAGCCGCGTTGTTGAAAAAGATGGCGGCGTCTTCCAATCGTTCCTTGCGATACTGCGCCAGCTCGTTGACTTTCAGTTCCGCAATGGCCGTAAGCTGGTGCTCGGCTGCGGCGCGGAATTGCCGCTCGTAGTGCCGGTAGTAGAAGGCGCTACCCCCGATGATTCCCAATGACAGGATGGCGAAGATCAACAGGAGGCCCCACTCGGCGCGGCGCTCGGTTGGCTCGAGGAATTTCATAGTGATGGTTTGTTTTTAGTCGGTGGCGACCTGTTTATTACCAACCATCGGGCGGCAGGATGCCGCCGGCTACGGCAGGCAAGATGCCTGCCGCTACCCGGGGCGGTGTGCTGGTTAATGTCTTCATTGGGTGTTGGGGTCGTCCCCCTCCAGTTTCGAGAGATACTTCTGGGCGCACTCCGGGCAGTAGCTGTGCGTGAATCGGGCGTCGGTGTGCTCCTGAATGTAGCCTTCCACCTGGCTCCAGTAGCCCTGGTCGTCGCGGATTTTCTTGCAGGCGGAGCAGATGGGCAACAAACCGCTCAAGGTCTTGACCTTCGACAGGGCCTCCTCCAATTGGGCAATCAGGCGCTTTTGCGCGGCCACGGCCTCCCGGCGTTCGGTGAGCAGCTTCCATTCGCGCAAGGCGCGCTCCACCGTGCGCGGCATCGTCGCGAAGGCTTCCGCGGACTTGACGACGTAATCCAGCGCGCCCGCCTTGATTGCCTCCACCGCCACCTGCTCGTTGCCATAACTCGTCATTACCATGATGGGAAACGGACCGGCCTCGGGCGGACTTGACAGGATCTCCACCGCCCGGCCATCCGGCAGGTTCAGGTCGAGCAAGGCGAGGTCCGGCGGGTGGTCGGCGCTATGTTGATGGAATTCCCGCAACGTGCCCACCACCTCGATTTGAGTTTCGGGTTCGTCGGTTTGGAAGGCGCGCTGAATCGCGGCGGCGTGGGCCACTTCATCTTCCACGATCAACAGGCGTAAAGGAGGTTTTCCCATAACAATTTACCTTACGACGATTGTTCCGGGTCAATGACAACCGCTCCGGGCAAAGTGAACAGGAAAGTCGCGCCCTGCCCCAGCCCCGGAGACTCGACCCAGATTCGTCCCTTGTAAATCTCCACGATCCGCCTCACCAGAGCCAGTCCCATCCCCGTTCCCTCGCCTCTCGGATCGAGCTTCTCAAACAAACCGAACACTTTCTCCTGGTAACGCGGATCAATGCCCGCGCCATTGTCGCGCACGAAAAACACCATCTCCAATCCGCGCTGCTCGACGCCAATCTCGACCCGCGGCTTGGGCTGGTTCCCCATGAACTTGCAGGCGTTCTCCACCAGGTTTTGCCAGATTTCCATCAGGCGCGGGCGGTCGCCTTCCAGGACCACGGCAGCATCGGCCACTTGCACCTCCCCGCCGCCCGTGCTGATGCGTCCGGCGACCAGCCGGACAGCCTCCTGCACGAGTTCCTTGAACGTGACCCGCTCGGCCGGATTCATTTTGCGGCCAACGCGCGCCAGATTCAGCAGTTCATCGAGCAACTGGCCCATCTTGTCCGCCGCAGTGTGCATGTAGGCCAAATCCTGCTTGACCCGCTCCTTGTCCGGACCGGCCATATCCTGCTCCAGGTAGCCGAGGAAGGTTTTCAGCGTCACCAGCGGGCTTTTCAAGTCGTGCGACACGGTGTAGGTGAAGCGTTCCAGTTCGGTGTTTTTCTCGCTCAACTCATTTTCCTGCCGCTTGCGCTCAGTGATGTCGCTTACAATGAGGAGCAAATGCTGTTCGCCTTCGTATTGGAACGGCACAAAACGGCAGGAGAACCAGGCTTTCCGGCCAAAGGTGGTGACTATTTGGGTCTCCAGTTTGCGCTCCGTTTGCGCGGCCAGCGCGGCTTCAGCGGCGGCCAGCATGCCGGAGTCCTTCCACGATTCGAGCTGGCGGAAGTTTTGTTTCAGCACCTCTTCGCGCGGGCCGCCGATGATTTGCCCAATGGCTTCGTTGGCAGAAACACACGGACCGGTGGCTTTGAAGACGACGATGCCCACGGGCAAGGCACGGAGCATGGTCTGGTTGAAGTTCAACGCATCGGCGACGCGTTGCGCGGCTTGTTTGCGCTCGGTGATGTCACGGAACGACCACACCCGACCAAGGACCGCCCCTTCCATCATCATCGGGAAGTAATAGCGCTCAAAAATGCGGCCGTCCTTGAAGGCCAGCGTGTCCATCTCCACCGCGTCCGTGTTGTAGAGCGACTGCTCCTTCTGCAAAAACGCGTCCGGATTGGACAACTGCTTCAGCACGAAATCCAACAGGGCACGGTCGTCTCCGGCATCCATGAGCGACTGGGGAATCCGCCAAAGCTCGGCAAACCGCCGGTTGGCTTTGATCACCTTCCCCTTGTTGTCCACGGCCAGAATGCCATCGGCGGTGGATTCCAGGATTGCCTGGAGCCCGGTTTCACTCCGGCGCAACTCCGTCTCGACCCTTTTTAAGTCGGAAATGTCAGTGGTGATGCCAAAAAGCTCCCAGCGATTTTCCGCCAGTTTTCGGACGGTCACAAACTCCTGCATCCAATGCCCAACCCCGTGTTTGTCAATGCATCGGAACTCGTTGCGGTAAAAAGGCAGATCATTCAGAAAGGCGTTCCCTGCATTCCAATTCATCTGGGTGCAATCGCCACGATTGCGGCTGCGGAACCAGGCTTCCTGGTATCGTTCGCCGGCCGCCTGTTCCAGCGGTAATATCTTTTGCGCTGCTTCTTCATTTAGCACTGGAAAATCCCAGTGAAACGGCGATTCCGGTTCCAACGCCCGTTCCCGCCAGCCTTCCGGACCTTCCACCTGGCCGGAATGCAGGATGCAGCGGGTTTGCGTAATAACCTTGAGCAGCCGTTCCTCCGCCCGCTTGCGGTCGGTGATGTCGTAGTTAATGCCAGCCAGACCGATTACGCGGCCGGCGGCATCGCGCAGAGGGACCGTCGATCCCGAGAGATAGATGACGGAGCCGTCGGGTTTGGTGAAACTAGACTCGTGATTGATTTGTGGCTGGCCGTTGCGGATTACCTCCTGGTCATTCGCTTGATAGACTGCCGCCTGTTCCGGTGGGAAGAAGTCGAAATCCGTCTTGCCGAGGACTTCCGCTTCGGAGGTTGCACCCATATAGCCGAGTTCCACCCGATTCGCCAGGGTTTTACGCCCGGCAAGGTCCTTCAAATAGATGGCCGCCGGCAAGTTGTCCACCAAGGTGCGCAAGAGCGCCCGCTCGTTGGCCAGGGCCTCCTCCGCCCGCTTGCGGTCGGTGATGTCCTGCCCGATTCCCACCAGACCGCAAATCCGTCCCTGGCTGTCCCGAAACGGCAATTTGGTCGTCAACACCGTGTGCTTCCGGCCATCCAGAAAAACCGCGCTGTTTTCCTGGCCGATGATTGGCTCTCCAGCAAAAACCTTCATCTCCTCGGCGCGGAAATCGGCGGCCAGTCCGGCGGGGAAAAGGTCCGCGTCGGACAGGCCAAGAAGTTGGGAGGGAGTGTCTTTGCCGTATTGTTTCGCCAGGGTTTCGTTGACAACCAGAAAACGGCTGTCCAGGTCTTTGATAAAAAAAGTTTCGGGCAGCAGATCAATCAAGTTGCGGAGCAACTGGCGTTCGTGGGCAATGGTTTCCTCCGCCCGCTTGCGCTCGGTGATGTCAAGAACCTGCGACAGGACCGAGGTCATTTTCCCCCCGGCATCATGCAGCACGGAATTGTGCCACTCGCAATGAATGACCTGTCCATTCCTGGTGCGGTTGCGGTTTGAGGAAAAGACATGTTTCGACACGCCGCCGGCAAGCTGCCGTATGACGCTTTGCACGGCCGGAAGGTCCTCCTCGCAGATTCCAGGCAATTCCGTGATCGGTTTGCCGATGGCTTCCTCCGCGCTCCAGCCGAACATCTTTTCAGCCGCGCCCGTCCACCGCGTGATAATCAAGTCGGCGCTCCATTCAACCACGGCCAGGGGAGAGTTGTCCGTATGCAAACGCAGCCGTTCCTCGCTCTCCCACCGCACCATCTCCGCCCGCTTGCGGTCGGTGATGTCGCTGATGATTGCAAGAAAATAGCGGAATGCTCCGGCCGCGTTCCGCACCACATTCACTTGCACCAGTCCCCACAATTCTTTCCCGGACCTGGCGATATACCGTTTCTCAGTGCTGTACACGGAGAGTTCACCGCGCAGCAGACGCCGCATGTGTTCGACATCTCTTTGGATGTGGTCAGGATGGGTGATGTCGGTGAAGGCCATCGTTCGCATCTCGTCCATGGAATATCCCAGCATGGAAGAAAAAGCCGGGTTCACCTGAATAAAACGAAACGCCTCGTCAAGTATCGCTATTCCAGTCGGGCCCTCCTCGAATATCCGTCTGAAACGCTCTTCGCTCTCCCGCAGCGCCTCGGCTATCTGATACCGCTCCTTGTAAAACTGGACGCGCAGATGCCGCCAGATCGCGCCGATGCCCAAGCCCACGCTGATCAGCAAAAGGCTCGCGAGCAGGATGGTCAGCCTCAACCGCTCGCGCAGCGGCGCATACACTTCGGCGGCATCCATGCGGGCGATCAGGAACCACGGCGAGTCGGGGACATGGTGCAGGGCAGCCAGCGTCGGCACCCCGCGGTAATCCACGCCTTCCACGACGCCTTCCTGCCCCAGCACGGCTTTCACCGCAGCCACGTTGGTGTTTTCAAGGGAAATGCGCAGGTTGAGGGCGGTGTTGGTTTTGAACTTCAACTCGTTGAGGAACAGCACGTCGTTGCCGTCCCGCCGAACGAGCAGGGTCTCGGCCGTCCGGCTGGACGTCGGCCAGCGGCTGAGGAACGGATAGAGATAGGCTTCGGGATTAATCCGCAGGGCGAGAACGCCCAAGGCTTGGCTGTGGTCCGACCTGTCGAGAATGGGCACCAGCAGCGTCAGATAGATCCGCTGGTCATGCTCGTTCCAGTGGAAATCCTCCAAGGCCACTTGACCAGATCGCAAGACTTCTGAAACGCGCTGCGCAACAACGGAAGATAACGGCGGCCGGCCGGCGGGAACTGACATGTGAATGACACCTTGAGCATCAATCAGGCGCACCAGATCATACTGGTCGGTTGCCATGTATTTGGCTGCCCACTCCTGAACCTGCTGTTGCGCGTCCGCGTCCTCCGGGTGTTCAAGAAAGCGCCGTACCAGCCCGGAAAAAGAAGTGTTGTTGAAAAAGGTGGCGGCGTCCCCCAACCGCTCCTTGCGAAACTCCACCAGTTCGTCCACCTTCAACTTTGCGATGGCGGAAAGCTGGCTCTCGGCCTCGGCGCGAAAGTGCTGCGCGTAGTTCCGGTAGTAAAAGGTGCCACCCACGACAAGTCCCAATGCCAGAATGGCGAAGCTCAGGACGAGCGGATACGCAACACGCCGTTCTTCCCTTGTAACGGCTTTCATAGTTGACTGCGATTATGAAGCGATGTCGGCAAATGGCAATCCGCAAATGTCCGGGCGCAACCGGAGGGCGTGTTGCCCAAATCATTTTGGAGATGGCGGAGCGCGGCTTGTTCGTAGCGGCAGCCGCCCGGAACACAAAAGGGCAGGAATGTTCACCGCCACTACCGCCGGCCACCGGCTGCGGGTTGAGACAACCCGCGCTCCAACCTTTCGGCAACACGCCCCTGACGCTGCCACCATGTTTCTTTCTCTTGGGAGCGCCGGCGTCCCGCCGGCTCGTTGCCTGATGTGACGACCAAATTTGTTTGCCGGCGAGACGCCGGCGCTCCCAAGAGATTCCCACCCCCGGTCAACTTGGAACTTGGAACTTCATACGTGGAACTCTAGTTTAGACCCATGTTTCGACCGTGCATTGACCTGCATGAAGGCAAGGTGAAGCAAATCGTCGGCGGCTCGCTCGGCGATTCCGGCCTGCGCACGAACTTTGTCTCCGACCGCTCCGCCGCGTGGTTCGCGGAACTTTACAAACGCGCCGGCCTGACCGGCGGCCACGTCATCATGCTCGGCCCCGGCAACGAAAATGAAGCGCGGGCGGCCATTGCGGCCTATCCGGGCGGATTGCAAATCGGCGGCGGCATCAACGCCCGGAACGCCCGCGACTGGCTCGACGGCGGGGCGTCGCACGTCATCGTCACCAGTTGGGTGTTTTACGAAGGCCAGGTGGATTGGAACCGGCTGGGCGAACTGGTCAAAGCCGTCGGCAAAAAACGGCTGGTGCTGGATTTGAGCTGCCGTCGCCGCGGCAAAAAATATTTCGTCGTCACCGACCGCTGGCAGAAATGGACGGAAGTGACCATTTCGCCGGACACATTTCAAAAACTTGCCGGAAGCTGCGCGGAATTTTTAATCCATGCCGTGGACAAGGAGGGCCTGCGCCGCGGCATTGACCGGGAACTGGTCAAGCAACTTGGCCAGTGGACGCCCATTCCGACGACTTACGCGGGCGGCGCAAATTCAATGTCGGATTTGGAGGAAGTTACACTGCTGGGCGGGGGAAAAATTGATCTGACGATTGGCTCGGCGCTGGACATTTTTGGAGGCACCAGCGTTCTTTTCGCCGACGTGGTAAAATTTAACCGCCGCCAGAGCGAAAACTCCGGCGGCGGTTCATTGGGGACCAATTAATCAGGATTTGACCACGTCAATCTTGGTCGGCGTCATTATTTCCTTGCCGTCCTTTTCCGTGACGGTGCCAGTGACCGTCACTTTTTCGGCGGTACCGCCGCAGACGGCCTTGTGACTGGCCTTGCTCAAGTCATTTTGCGTCAGGTAATAATTGACGGTTTTGCCGTCCTTTTGGACCTGGACAACGTTCTGACATTCCGTCGTTTCGTGCAGCGTGCATTTGCCGCAAACCATTGAGCCGGTGATGGTGACTTCCTTGCTCGCAGCTTCCACCGCGAGCAGGCGGGAGGTTGAAACCGCCAGCAAAAGGCCGGCGGCGATAGCTAGAAACATTATGGATTTTTTCATGGATTGTTGATTGGTTTGGTGTTGAAGGGTTAGACACCACAATTATTGGTTTTGTTCAAGCAAATTAACACCGGGTCAGCCCGCCTCCGGCTGCGCGGCAAACAATTCGGCAACGACGATTTGAAATTCTGGAATCAATGCTTCCGCCAGCACTTCACTGCCAGCCAGAATTCCCTTCAACGCCAGCCCCCATTCGGTGCTGTGATAAACCTCCACGTTGTCGTAGCGCGGATCCACCATCCACAACCGCGGCACGCGGATGTCCTCGTAAATCTGCTTTTTGATGACGGTGTCGGAGCGGTGATCGTCCGTGCTGACG
>Ga0187849_1004469_pt1 | contig 11604 bp, 12 predicted proteins | sample June2016WEW_4_10_2_FD_132412 | JGI IMG/M metagenome (GOLD analysis project Ga0187849, IMG submission 132412) | Peatland microbial communities from SPRUCE experiment site at the Marcell Experimental Forest, Minnesota, USA - June2016WEW_4_100 | ecosystem: Environmental > Terrestrial > Soil >... | reverse complement strand
AGCATGTGGAGGATGAACGTGAGGAGAAGGTGGACACGGCAGCGCTGCTGGCGGCGAATCCCGAGCTCTTCAATGCCTATGACGCCTATCTTGACGCGTTTGTCGCTGCGAGGGACAAGTTACGGGGCGAACGTAAGAGCGAAGGCGAGAACACGGCGAAATTGACGTTCAAACCGGCGAGTGAGTGAGCCGCAGAAGCTAAAAAACACACGCAAGGCCTAACCACTCATAGTGCGGGTTCGGGGGCTAACACAGATCGAGCACTCAAACACAGTGCGAGAGCTCGAACGCTTAAATCTGGCCATCATTCATCATACCTCTGCAGCTACATGCGTTTTTGCCTTTTTTCTTTTTTATTCATTGTTTTTTATAAATTAGATTAAATTAATATTCTGTGAAATGTGTCAATTGCTCCTTTGTAAGCTAAAATAAACCCCCCAACGTCATCGTTCTTTTCGGAGACTCGACTGCTGTTGAACGAAGTGACTCCGAAGCCAAAGAGTCTGGAGTTTCAAAGCAGAAATCCTACCCCCTGGGATTGAGTCTTACAAGAGATACCCAGTACGCCAATCGACCGTCTGTGCTTTCCCGCCAGCAAAGATGTTGGATGATATGACTAGAGTCAATTGTGCCGATAGTGAGAATTGCGACCTCAAAAAGGGGCCAAATAACGCCCCGGGGAGCAAACGCGCGTGGATTAACACAAGGACCCCCGCCGTTTAGCTGGGGACCAACGGGGGATGAACGGCATTAAGGACCGACAAAGCATGGCTAGGCCTTCGCAAGATCAAGCCAGTGTCTGGTGCCAAGCCGGTGTCGTGCTATCCGTCTGAGGCCCCACTCACTGAGAGCGAGAATGACTTTGCAAAATTATTGTTGGAGGAAAAAGCAATAACCCTCGATACGCCAGAGAATCGAAATTTTCTGAGCTGAAATAAGCTCTTTTTTCAAACGAAAGCTTCAACCCTCACAAAATCAAAAACAGGTGGACTCGAAACGATTTGAACGCTCGACCTTCGCTGTGTAAAGGCGGAGAGTTTAGAGCTTGAACAAGCGTTTTCGCGTTTATCTGGGCTGCTTTTTGACGTCGGCGAGACAACCACGAGGAAGGCGAGCGCTCCTTGGTGCACGGTTTGATAGATGCGCGTTGATAGCCCTATAAGCCCCGAGAACGCAATGGGAAGGTGTATCGTCGGGTAGTCGTATCCCGCCTTGGCGCGGTGCGCCCTTATAGTACCGCGGTGAATCTCGTACAGCGTCGGGTTCTCACGAACGGCGTGTAGTGTTAGCATCGTGAATCATCTCCGTTGACCTCAGGAGCCCGCAAGTATTTATCAGTTATGAAACGTATGAACGATAGATGAAACGCGAGGATAGGGCGACCATCAGCGTGAGCAAGAAGACCCACGCCGTTTTCGAGGAGTACCGTGCCAAACTGAGCGCTGAGAGGAAAAAAGTCCAGACCCAAGACGATGTAGTGAGGGCGCTTCTCGAAATGGTGAACGAGTAAATCAACGAATAGCGCCAAGTTTATAATCTTTTTAGTCGCATTTGCTCTATCTGGTGTGTTTGTGTCGAGCGTCATCATAGAAAGAGAATTTGACGATATTCGAAAGCGAGTCGACGAGACACGTGGGAAAATCCGTAGGTGGCTTTTAGTCCTAGCACTAGTTTTTGTTCTATATTTTTTAATTCCAACCTTCCTACTTAATGTAGCCAATACACCATTGAGCTATAGCTGGTCGTTCAGTCTCTTCCCATTGTCTATCTCTTTTTTCGTGCTCGCGATCTACTTCACGTCGTTGCTGCGTAAGCCGCAATTTGCTGCACTTAATATAAACAAAAAAGGTAGCAACCTCACCGCAGCTGACGATGCGTCTAAACCCAAGAGGGCGAGTGAATGGACACCAGCACGTGTCTTTAACATTATCTATTTCACTTGGGTCACGGTGTTATATGTGGGTGTTTCGGCGTTAATGTTGCTGTCAGCCTCTTGGCGTACTCTTGCGCCAGCAACGCAGTTCTTGTTAGTTGCATCGATTGTTGTGTGGGCAGCAGTCTTGTACGTGCCTCTGTTCCTAGTCTCTTTCGTACTAAGACGTCGGAAATCGACGGAACTCAAATACATCGTACCTGTTTTTTATGGCTTTAATATCGGCTTCACTTGGTTTCTTTTTACCGCATTAGTTCTTTTTGTACCACTAGCAGACCTATTGTTTGGTTCTCCTATCAGCTTACAATTTGGTTTGTATCAGTCCAGCCTTTTTTCATTTCTTCTCCTAATACTCGTCAGTTTTATGTTGGGAGATCGTGTGCTATCGACTGCGCGATTTCGCGCTGAAGAGATTTCAGCGCCAATTTTGCAAGAACGCTTGATTACAGACGGTGTAGCTATCCTTCCGAGAAGTGTCCCAGTTGGCTCATCGTGTAACGTGATGATCGATTTCGACCTCTCTAAGTATGTGTGTGAAAACGCTGCGACTAACGCGGATGCGTGTTGTCGGCAGCTCGAAGTGGAACTCCAAGCTGCTGGCATTACCGTCGACGGAGAGAAGAGATTGCGACTATGCCCGGACTCTCCTCTTCCTATAGGCATCTGGAACTGCTATTTTCCAAACACAGGCCACAACACAGTCAACGTAATCTTGCGCGAAGTGAAATCGCCCCGCAATGCCTCCGGCAGCACGTCGGACACCGCTCGCGAGGTTATTTTTGTTCACAAAACTGATGTTAAGGTCTACGGGTTGTTCGCCGGATCTTCTCTGGCTTTTTTGACTCTCGTGATTTCTGGCTTTGCCGCTATCGCAACGTTTATAGGCGACTGGGGCCCGATAACAAGCGCGCTGCACACAGCTGCGAACTCCACAAATACGACGGCCAAGCCGATCGTAGATATCCTTCAGCCGTCGATTCTTTCGGCGATGCAAATCCTTGCTAATGGTGTGCACGCGCTTGTTCACTAAAGGCACGTTCCTGAAGGTTGCCAACGACAGCGTAAAACCACCCTGTTTCTTGGCATCACGATAGAAATATGCCTATCAGGGTGCGGGAGTTTGCGGTACAGAGCATCATTTGTGCCCAGTGAACAACCTCATTCAAGAGCGCAGGCCGTGTAGGAGTCATAAAGGTTAACTATCCTTCCTTTCCTTCTTCTTTTACTTTCGGCACGTTCTTGCAGCTGCATTATCACCTGTCGCACCGATTCGTCGCTTGTGCAAGCGATTCGTGTCCTTAATGTCACAGCCGATGCTAGAGAGGCGATCTACAATCTCTTTGCTGCCTACATTCACACAATGCCGCTTGAAGAGCTAATAGAAAGCGTTGAACGAGCCCGGTTAGACGCTAAACTAAGGTATGTGGGAATATACGGAGCGGCCTGCAGCTACTGTCTCGGCAAGGCGCAAAGGCTTGACGGATCGTATTTGCGAACGTTTGCGCTCGATTTGAAAGAGCAGCTTGCGCAGACCCTTGCTACATTTGTTACGTCGATTCTAGCAGGGCCACATGGCCATCTAGACGTGGAAGAGGCTGCTGAACCACCGCTCCGCCAGATCATTGACGTGTTGCAGCAGGTGATGTGCACACACGACGCAGAAAAGCTTGCGATCGCTGTGCTTGAAATCTACGACGGGTACCACCAAGAATGAACTTCGAAGTGATGAGATTCCTTGTTCGAACCCTTTGGTTGCGAGATTCTTGCAGTTATGAACCGCAGCGTGCTTCAAGGGCTTTTTAAAGCGCAACTACGTGTTTTTACCATCGCGCTGCTAAATGGGCCTTAGAGATCGAAGGAATCGAAAAAGAAATGATGAGTCATGAGCTAGGGAAATGATGACACGAATACGCGGCGCAAAGCGGCTTTCAGCTCGAACGGATTGTTAAGATCAACGTCTTCTGCATCTGCAGAATCTCAAAAATCTCCTCTCGCTTAAACTTCGAGAGTTTCACCGAAGACAAATCATCAAGAACATTTGAGTACGGATATTCTTCGATCGTGAATCCTGCTTTGATGAAAAACTGTCGCACAGCATTTTCATCTTCAAATATGTTCGTTTCCATGTTACGCCCTGTCGCGCCAGATATATTCTGCATCCGTTGCTGCATGGTGTCATCTGCTTGAGAGACAAACTTCCATAATTGTTTAGTGCTCACATCTGGGGTAATCCATATTCCGTCGTGTTGCTTAAGAAGATCACGAATGTTGCCTGCCAAAGTTTCTTTTTCGTCGCGGGTGAGGTAAGGAAGTAACCCCTCCGTGATAATCGCAACAGGCTTGTCTGATCGAAAAGGAATGGCCGCTTGCAACAAACTTTCTCGATCAAGTGCATTTGCAATCCGGTAATAGAGGTTTGAACGATGTATGTTCGATTTTGCTAGTATGGATTCGGCAATTGCTTTTTCTTGTTCTAAAATCTCTGGCAAATCAGTGGCCACATAAACTACATTTGGATCTTCAGTCATTGCGAGGCCACGCGGAGAAAGTCCAGCGGCGATTTCCAAAACTTGTGTAATATGGTAACGTGCAATGATCTGATCAGTAGTTTTGTAGCGTGCCTCCAAATTGAAAGCAGACTGAGTCATGAATTCCGCGCTCTTGCCTGTTAGTGTTTGAAAGTCTGTCTCTGCGCCGCTTGCTGCGGCTATCTCCTTAGTGAACGGAATATCGGTGAAGCTCCTAATGTGCGCTACTAGCTTGGCAGTGGAACTAATTTTTTCATAGGCTTCTTCTTCTCCCATATCGCTTATCACCCTTTTGCGCCCATCTACTCCAAGTGATTTTGTACACACACGATTATTCGCAGTATATATAGACGCCCCAACGCGTGTCAGAAGGCACGATAAAGACTCGGATTGAAAGTGCTGCAGAACGGCTTGATGGATCATACCTACGAACGTTTGCACTTGAGTTGAAGGAACAGCTTGCCCAGACCCTCACTGCGTTTGTCACATCGATTCTGGAAGGGCCGCGTGGGTTAGATGCGGAAACTGAAGAGCCGCCTCTCCGCCAGATCATTGAAGTGTTGCAGCAGGTGATGTGTGCACACGACGCAGCTTAGTTAGCGACTTCCGTGCTCGAAATCTACGAAGACGGTTATCGCGAAGAGCACAGTTTAAAGTGATGAGATTCTGTTCTGCGCACTGCGGCCCATGAAGAAGGTAGCTAAACCTAACGCCGCTTCTTCACGCGTTAGAGAGCGTCGTTCGCCAATTGCTGCGCAATAAAGACGTTAAAGAGCCTACGCTACCGGGTACTAAGTGAGGAAGTAGCAGGTGTGCGCCTCTTATTTTTTCCCGTACAGAATGCCAACAGTGCCAAGCATGAAGGGAAGTCTCAGCGCCTTCGGAACAATGCCTAACTGAGTGGTATCGAAAAACTCGACGCGTTCGATACCCCAACCCCTCACTTCTTCGAGCAACTCCTCAACGTCGCCGTACACTCGCTTCCAGAACAGATCTTGAAAGGCGAACGCGCCGCCCTTCCTGACGACTCGTAATGCCTCCTTAATCAGCTCTCGCTTGTCGTTGGCGTCGCTCACTTCATGAAAGACCAGATTGCTTACCGCAGCATCGAACGATCCCGCTTCATAAGGTAAGGCCGACGCGCTTGCTTTTTGGAAGTTCACGCGGTCTGCAACCCCCTCAATCGTTGCGTTGCGCTCACAAACGGCTTGTGAATACTCCCATTTCCCCCCCCAATAATCAATGCCCGTTACCCGTGCGGCGGGGAAGCGTTTGGCCATGTCAATAGTGAGGGGGGCATTTCCGCAGCCGATGTCGAGGGCGCGGCCTTCGCCGTCCCATTCTACGTGCTGTAGCACGAGTTCGCGGAGGTGCGCCTGCAGGTCTCCTCCTCGTGGGGAAAGCCGGTAGCGTGCGTAGGTGAAATACCCAAACGCCGCGGTGAACGCGATTGCACCGATGATAGCAAGAGGAAATACAAATGAGAGGGCCAGCAGAAGAATGGCAAGCACTCCTAATGTGTAGGGAATTCTCACCGAGACCCAATTGCCGTAGTCTGGTTGATCCGTTTTCAATTCACCACCGAACCGTCGCTACAATCAGAGACAATGCTACAAGTTGTTGTTTCATTTGGCGCAAGCGGCAAAACGACGATGCAATACTTAATTGTTTGTTTGATACGTCAAAAAAGAAGGGAGTTATCAAAACTGCCTTAGCGTGCACGCTGCGCGCTCACACTTGAGATAAAAGCCGTCCAAACGGTCGCCCTCTATAGTATTTTAGTCGCATCCGACCACCGACAACGGCCTCGAAAACCGCGGTGCTCGTAGCGGCCGTAATCACTTCTCAAAATGATGAAAAAAGTGCACAGAACGTCCTCTCGCTGTGGTCGATCATATGTGCCCCTAAGTAGGGGTCCGACGAAGCTCGAAGACGCGGACTGTTATAAATAAAAGCGGATCATAAGATCGTTATGCGTCGCCTCGCGCATCGCGATCTGTTTACACAAGAAAAGGAGAAGGACATGGCATTTACGATCAAAGAGAGTATTTCGTGGGTTGGGAAGGTTGACTGGGAATTAAGGTCATTTCACGGGCAGGAGTACTCGACACATCGCGGATCAAGTTATAATTCCTATCTAGTCAGGGACACGAAAACAGCGTTGATCGATACGGTGTGGGGGCCGTTTTCGCGTGAATTCGTTGCGCACCTTAAAAAAGAAATCGCACTTGACGAGATTGACTTTGTCATAGCAAATCACGCGGAATCTGACCACAGCGGCGCATTGCCGGAATTGATGCGCCATATCCCTGATGTCCCGATCTACTGCACGTCCAATGCGGTAAAGTCCCTTACGGGCCATTATCATCAGGACTGGAATTTTCAGGTGGTAAAGACGGGAGACACGCTCAGTCTCGGATCGAAGGAACTGATATTCATTGAAGCCCCTATGCTCCACTGGCCGGACAGCATGATGTGTTACCTCACGGGCGATAACGTCCTGTTCAGCAACGACGCCTTCGGTCAGCACATCGCCACGGAACAGATGTACAATGACTTGGTGGATCAGGCGGAGTTGTATCAAGAGGCCATCAAATATTATGCGAACATCCTGACGCCGTTTAGCAAGTTAGTTGACAAGAAAATCAAGGATGTGCTCGCTTTGAACGTTCCAGTCGACATGATCTGTCCGAGCCACGGGGTGATATGGCGTGATGACCCGCTGCAGATCGTGAAAAAATACGTTGAATGGGCAAACAACTATTCGGAAAACCAGATAACCGTCGCCTATGATACCATGTGGAACGGAACGCGCCGCATGGCTGAAGCGATCGCACATGGAATCGCAACCGCCGATCCAGCAGTAACCGTAAAGCTGTTTAACGTTGCCCGATCGGACAAAAGCGATCTGATCACGGAAATATTCAAATCGAAGGCGGTTCTGGTTGGATCACCCACCGTTAACAAGGGAATCCTTTCTGCTGCGGCCGCTATTCTGGAAGAAATGAAGGGCTTGCGATTCCAGAATAAAAAAGCAGCTGCATTCGGCTGCTACGGATGGAGCGGTGAGGCGATATCAGTTATCTCTGACAGGCTTAAAGAAAGCGGATTCCAGGTGCTGAATGATGGGATCATGGAGAGATGGAATCCGACTAGCGAAGGTATCGATAATTGTATCCGTTTTGGAAATGACGTGGCATTAGCCACGCAGTAGTGAATTTGCTCAACAAGTACGCTCGTGAAAGAACGGTTGGCGAATCGCCGCAGCTAGATCTCGTTCTGCCTATTCCTATTTAACCTACCATCTCGCCGACAGTTTTTCAAACACCTGCGCGCGTATCGTAATTCTGATAAAAAAGCGCCGTCAAGTGCTCAGATCTATATTGGAGGCGAGAGGAACTAACCGCACGACTGATCTGTCACGTGGAACTTTGCCTATATCAGACGGAGGTCACATCAAGTGCCCTGTTCGAGCCGTGCCTGCTATACAAATTATCCCGTTTTTAGGTCAGAACTATCTTTGTGATCTGTATTTCACAGATAAAGCTGTTATTAGTGCCCACGCCCCCGCATCGATAACGCCGCCAAGTACCGCTAACGGTAGACTAAGGGTCGCGTACACGCAACTTAATACGACGAGAAAAGAGAACGTTGTCGCGCAGGAGAGTATGTTCATACCTGTCTTTTTCTCGTGCATGTCGCGTATCTGGGGGATAAGAAGGAAACCGAAGACGAGGCTACAGATGAGGATTACCGTGTCCTGCCACATCTTAGTCATTATCTCCTGTTGTCATAAGCGCGGGTTTATTAGCAGGTTATGGGCTTAGGCCGTTATACAGCGTATGCGGCACCCACGTAGGGCGAGTTTTGTATGCCATATTTTAAAAACACCTATCCGCGCTTATCTTGACACTCTCTAAATGATAGGGATCGTTCTCGTCGCGCGGTACGAGAGTTATCTCATCATCCCAGGCGTCTTCTACCACGTAGGATTTGGCGACCGCATCGCAAAAATAGGTATGTCCATATGGCGCCCCCCGGAGCGTATTATACTTAGCGACGACGTAAATCGTATTTTTATCAATAAGCGCGGTTTCGGGCGCGCCTCTAACCTCTGTTGTCGATATGATTATTCCCTTAACGCCATCGTGCGCTATCTGTGTTTGACTTGGACGGCAGCATGCCATTTTTAACCCTCTAGACTAACTCACTTGTTACGTTGCCTAGTGAAGCACGTTGATCGTTATTTTGTTCATCAAAAACCTGTTAAGATGTTATTTTTACATCTCGCCAGTATCGCATATACGTGTCGTAGACATCTTCAGGAAGTGGGTGTTTATAATGTTCCCAGTCCACCCCAGTCATCCCATGAGCTAAAACATACTTACGGTTCGTGGCATCCCAGCCAATAACGTCTCCAAATTGTTCGGCAAACTTGCGAAAGTCGCTCAGCCACATACGTGCCTTGCTTGGATCACGAACGCGCTTAAGCGGGATTCTCTGTCGTTCTATCCAGTTTTGAAACGAATTGAACATAAAGAAGAGCTTGGTATCGTCGTTTTGGCCAAAATCGTGCTTCAAAACCTCTCTAACTGCACCAATAACTGAGGGGTGCAAAGGCACGTAATGTTCGATCCTGTTCTTCTCTTGTTCCGCAAGCACGTGAAGCACGGGCTTTTCCTCGCGGAGTGCGGTTCTGAATTGTCCAACCGTTAAGCGTTCTAATGTGCTCGGTCGTAACCCTGTGTAAGAAGCAAGGAGCACAAAAGCCCGGTAATTGCGTATCTTAAAAGGATCGGTGCCCCCTTCTTCCGCAGCGGCGATGCGCTGAAACACAGCGCCGATGTCTTCGCGAGTAATGATCCTCTCGGTAAGCGCTTTTTTGACTTTCTTCGTCTTCGGTCGTTCAAGGAAGAGCTTGAAGGAGACGTATCGAGGATCGATGTTCGTTTGGGCCAAGAAATTGAGGAATCCGACTGCGAAGCTTAGCACTTTTGAATGCGAATCTGCCGAGTTGTACTTTTCAAGAACAAATGTTCTAAGGCGAGTCATCGTCTGATGAGATATTTCGCCTCTGGTTGATTCCCATACTGCTTCCGAAGATCTCGTGATCCAATCCTTTGATTTCTGAGCAAGACCCTCGCTACGGTAGGTCACATAAGACTCAAGTTCAGCCTGCTTAAAGTTCAGCACGAGAGGGGTGTGATCGTTAAGATCGTCTACAGTGTGCGTAGCCTCGGCAGCAGCTGAGCGATCTTCAAGAGTAACGATTACTTGCCTGTACTTTTCGACTCCATCACTCTGTGCCTCTTTTTTGATGAACAGATCTGGAACAACTTCGCTGGATATCCGAACATCGAGAGGAGGTGCCCCTGACTTTGGCACTGGTAACGAGATTTCCCCCTGCGTTTGCCCTGATGCTGGAACGAGGTTAACTATCTCCACGGCTCCTGGCTTCAGTCTTTGGACTTTCTCGGGTCTTGGTTTTTCTTTCAGTGAATCGTCTAGATCTTCAACATCGTCAGGAATAAGTTCTTCAGCAATGAACTCGCGCGAGTGGATATTGCCGTCTTCGTCGGTGAAGTAGTAGATTTCAGAACCACTTTCAGCCTCATCTTCGGGTTTCAGATCAACACGCTCTTGCCAAGAAAGATCGGGCTCATTATTCACAGCGTCAGAGTTGTGCAACTTTTCATCAAAGTTGTGCAACTTTTTGTCCTTGTTGTGTCTCTTTTTCCCCATAATTCTTTTACCCGAGAAATCCCAAATGGAAGGATCTAGTGTATCCGATTGTAAAAAGAGCGATGGGCTCGAGGCGATTCGAACGCCCGACCTTCGCCGTGTAAAGGCGATGTCATAACCAGCTAGACCACGAGCCCGCAGGTTACCCTTATCACACGTTCGTATATTAAAGTTCTCACGCGCCGCGCAAACAAACCGCGGCCGTTATTCGCTCAAAAGCGCAGTTTGGATCCTTTTCTTAGCTTTTCAGTACGTTACTCTGTAGCGGGGGGCGCGCTTGTAATCTCCTCTCCCCAACCCAGCATCGTCTCGTACATATCGACAGCCTTGAGCAGCGTGGCTTCCGAATAATCCCCAACTTTGTAGGACCACCAGTAGGGTGCGTCTCCTTGCCGCTTCTCAAATTTAACCGTCTCGTCCTTGGCAAGCGTGAATTCCTTGGAGTCGTCGAGCACGATCTCCCCACTTCCCTTGAGCCGTTCGACAAGCGGCTCCATCTTGGTGGATAGAAGGACTCTAATTCCTTTATCCGATCCGACTTCGAGCAATAGATTGCTCTGCACGCCGATCGAGAACAACCGAAATCGGATGCCCTCCGGGTCTTTCTGTGCGCCGCCCCGGTCCATGAAGTTGTGCTTAGCCAACTGCTCTTCAACTTGTGTTGTCGTCATTTCTGCCATTGAATCACTCCAACAGTGGTACCCCCTAATGTGACCATCGTAAATAAAGGCCTATCGCTTTCTGTTTGCACCCGAACGCGTGCCTATGACTGGTTCGTGCGTCATCGCAGCCCTTCGAATATCGTGCGCCCAACGGCTTTTCGGAATAATGGCACGATTGGTGGGAGTCCGTCAGGCGGCGCTGCGCTCACCCTTATTTGAGGAATCCTTCAGCGGCGAGCATCTCTGCGTTGAGTATCGAAGCTCCGGCAGCTCCCCTCACGGTGTTATGGCCCATAAGCGTATACTTTATGCCCTTCACGACATCACGCCTCACCCTGCCGACGCTGACGCTCATTCCGTCGTAGACGTCGCGATCAAGCCGAGGCTGCGGCCGATCGTCCTCCTCTCTGACGATTATGGGCCGTTCGGGGGAAGATGGCAACCCTTTAAGGGGTGGGAGCGAGGCCATAGCTAGTTTCACTTCCTCAGGGGAGGCGTCGACGTCCACCCACACCGATTCGGTGTGTCCGTCGATTACCGGGACGCGGTTGCAGATGGCGCTGACAGTGATGCTCGCGTTAATGACCTTCGTTCCGTCGAAGGCGCCCAAAATCTTTGGTGTCTCGATCTGCATCTTCTCCTCCTCTCCGCCGATATAGGGCACGACGTTGTCGAGGATGGCCATCGAAGAGACGCCGGTGTAGCCCGCACCGGAAACCGCCTGCATCGTCGCGACCTT
>Ga0187849_1004466_pt1 | contig 11606 bp, 10 predicted proteins | sample June2016WEW_4_10_2_FD_132412 | JGI IMG/M metagenome (GOLD analysis project Ga0187849, IMG submission 132412) | Peatland microbial communities from SPRUCE experiment site at the Marcell Experimental Forest, Minnesota, USA - June2016WEW_4_100 | ecosystem: Environmental > Terrestrial > Soil >... | reverse complement strand
TCAGCCGTTCCAGAACCCGGCTATCCACCCATCGTCCCCCGACTTTTACCGCTCCGAGCACGCGTCAAGACTGCGCGGTTGGAAGGAAGATGTCTAGCACTAATTTTTCCGGGTAAGGGTGAGCAGCTTGCTGGCGCTTTCGCGAGCGGCCAACAGCTGCTCCAGGCAGCAGCCATGGCTTCAAACCGTTAGTCAAAGCAGGGCGTGTGAGCCGTCGCAGAACGGCGCGTTCCCCGAGTGCTTGCACCCGCACCACGCCACCGTTTTTGCCTCCGTCAGTTCGACCTTTTTGGGGACCAAGCCGGTGCCCTTGTGAGACCCGTCGCAAAATGGCTGGCCTTTGGACCGTCCGCAGGCGCACCACCAATAGGCGCCTGCGGCGGCTTCTTGCACGAGAGGCGCCTTTTGGAAAACAATCGGCTCGCTCATAGTTGGATTGCCTTTCAGAACGGCTTGGTGATCGTCAGCGCCACCGTATGTCCCTCCAAGCGGCTCTCAGCCATGAACTCGTAAGCATAGCGGAGCGACACTCCGACGGCGCATTTTGGACAAAAGGCGGTGATTTCCGGCCCGATGCCCGCCACACGGTTACGGGGCGAGCCGTTGCTGTCGCTGGTGACTTGCTGCTGGTAATAGCCGGCGAGGCCGGCATCGATGGTCGGGATGATAGTGCGGCCCAGGCCCCATTCGAGGGTGTAGGCCTGGCCAAAGGTGAGGCCCTGGTGCTCCATGTTGATTTCATAGCGGCTCAAGGCGGAAACGGACCACTTTTTGGCCGCATCGGGATAATAGGTCGCGCCCGCGGTGAACATGTGCGTCCAATAACCCAAACCGGCGTGAGTGGGATTATCCCCCGGGCCGGTCGAGGAGGAGCCCGTAGGGGCCCAAGCGCCATAGGCCAAAGAGACGTCAACCTGCTTCCAGTGTCTGGACCAGGTGCCTTCGGCGAAGGCGTCGCCGACGCCGAAAGTGTGGTCGTCAAAGCCGCCAACCCTGAGGCTGGTATATGCCAGCGGCACCAAGGCGTCCACGCCGAGGTTGCCGCCCAGGAACTGGCAGGGGGTGATCCAAATCACACGAGGCACATTCGCATAAATAAAGGCGCGGGTGTTCGGCGGCCCGCTCGAGTTGCCGCTCGAGTTGTTCAGCTCATCGGAATAATAGCCGACGTTATAATCCCGCAGATAAATTCCCGGCGGCGGCAGGGAAGCGCCCTTGATGCCTTCGACGCCCGGGACGTAGTGTGCGGAGGGCTGGGCTAGGCTCAGCAGCGGCAGCGCGAGCAAAGCCGCGCCGATTGACAGACAGGTGGACTGGAGTTTCATGTTTTGTATTTGGTTTTGGGTTTCTTGCGCTAAACATCCTGCAACTTGCCGGTCAGGTAGGTCTCGTAGGCGCTCAGGTCGAGCAAGCCGTGGCCGGAGAGGTTGAAGAGCAGGACCTGCTTGCGGCCGGCCTCGCGCGCCTTGATGGCGGCTTGGGCGACGGCCGCGATGGCATGGGCCGATTCGGGGGCGGGCACCAGGCCCTCGGTCCGGGCAAAGAGAGTGGCCACCTCGAACACTTTGGTCTGGTGATAGGCCTCGGCTTCGATCAACCCCAACTTGAGGGCGTGGCTGACCATCGGGGACATGCCGTGGTAGCGCAGCCCGCCGGCGTGAATGGGCGGGGGCATGAATTTGTGCCCGAGAGTGTACATCATCAGCAAGGGGGTCGTTTCCGCCGTGTCGCCAAAGTCGTAGCGCAACTCGCCCTGGGTCAGCGACGGACAGGCCGAAGGCTCGACGGCGACGATGCGATAGGGTTTGCCTTCGGCCAGCTTCCGGCGCAGGAACGGGAAAACCAACCCGGCAAAATTGCTGCCGCCCCCGCAACAGCCGAAGATGGCGTCCGGTTCTTCGCCCGCCAGTTCCATCTGGGCAATGGCTTCCTGGCCGATTACCGTCTGGTGCAGGCAAACATGGTTGAGCACGCTGCCCAGCGAATACTTGGTGTGCGCGTGGGTGGCGGTGTCTTCGATGGCTTCGCTGATGGCGATGCCCAGGCTGCCGGGACATTGCGGGTCTTCGGCCAGCAACTTGCGGCCAAACTGCGTCTGGTCGCTGGGGCTGGGATGGACCGAGGCGCCCCAGGTGTGCATGAGCATCCGCCGGTAAGGCTTCTGCTGGTAGCTCACCTTGACCATGTACACGTTGCACTCCAGGCCGAAGAGAGCGCAGGCCATCGCCAGGGAGGACCCCCATTGGCCGGCGCCGGTTTCGGTGGCCAGCCGTTTCGTGCCGGCCTGTTTGTTGTAGTAGGCCTGCGCCACCGCGGTGTTCGGCTTGTGGCTGCCGGCGGGGCTGGCCCCTTCGTACTTGTAGTAAATGTGCGCCGGGGTTTGCAGCGCCTCTTCGAAGCGCACCGCCCGCAGCAGCGGCGTCGGCCGCCACAGCGCGTAAATCTCCCGGACCGGCTCGGGAATCTCGACCCAACGGTCGGGGCACATCTCCTGGCGCACCAGGTTCTCGGGAAAAATGGCCAACAGCGCCTCCGGCGGCACCGGCTGTTTGGTCCCGGGATGCAGCGGCGGGGGCAGCGGCTCGGGAAAATCGGCAAGGAGGTTGTACCAGGTCTTGGGGATGTCGTTCTGTGTTAGGTCGAAACGCGTTTGCATAGCCAGTTCAGGTTCTCTGTTTAGGACCCGCCGAGCATAGCGATGAGCACCGCTCATGTCATCAACAATTTTCATGGAAAGCAGCAATGTCTGCCCTGCAGGTTTCCATTGCATTTTGGCCCGGATAATCTATTGTCTTGCGTTCATGAAAGGCATCATTTTGGCTGGGGGTGCGGGCTCTCGCTTGTTTCCACTGACCTTGGTGGCGAGCAAACAGCTCCAGCCGGTTTATGACAAACCGATGGTCTATTACCCGTTGACCACCCTGGTTGCAGGGGGCATCCGGGAGATTTGCCTCATCTCGACGCCCGTGGACCTGCCCCGCTTCCGCCAACTGCTTGGCGATGGCAGCCCCTGGGGCCTGGACATTCAATACCTCGAGCAGCCCAGGCCCGGAGGCATCGCCCAGGCCTTCCTGATTGCCCAATCGTTCGTCGGCCAGGACCCCGTAACGCTTATCCTGGGCGACAACATCTTTTACGGCGGCGATGCCGTCCCCAGGGCTTTCGCCGAGTTCAAGAGCGGGGCAACCATCTTTGGCTACCATGTGAACGACCCGGAACGCTATGGCATCGTCGAGTTCGACCCCCTTGGCCGGGCAATCTCCATCGAAGAGAAACCAAAGCAGCCCAAGAGCAGCTACGCGGTCCCCGGCTTATATATCTATGACAACAACGTCCTGGAGATTGCGAGAAACCTGAAGCCCTCGGCGCGAGGCGAACTGGAAGTCACCGATGTCAACCGCCAATACTTGAGGCGTGGACAATTGCGCGTGCTCCGCTTGAGCCGGGGCTTTGCCTGGCTGGACGCCGGCACCAGCAGCAGCCTCCATGAAGCCTCCGCCTACGTCCAGATCATCGAAAAGCGGGCCGGCCTCAAAATCGGATGCCCCGAAGAGGCCGCTTTTCGCCGCGGTTTCCTGCCCCTGGCCGGACTGGACGCGCTCGCCGCCAAGATGCCTGATTGCGAATACCGCGATTATTTGGTCGGAGTGGTCGCCGAGGCCCGGCCGCCGGCCTGAGGGACTTTCAGGCAATTCACGCTGCGTTTTGAGCCCATAAACAGTTACAGGATTGAGAAAATGAAGACCTTTCGTTGCGAATTACAGGGACTCATCATCGTCGAACCGGCCGTTTTCGGAGATGCGCGAGGCTTTTTCATGGAATTGTGGCACCAGGGCCGGTATCGCGAGCATGGCCTGGAGGCCGATTTTGTGCAAGACAACCTCTCGTTTTCGCGGCGCGGCGCCTTGCGGGGCCTGCACTTCCAAAATCCCAACCCTCAGGCCAAGCTCTTGCAGGTCCTCCAAGGCGAGGTCTTCGATGTGGGCGTGGATCTCCGCCGCTCCTCCCCCACCTTCGGCCGCTGGCACGGCCTGGTGCTCTCCAGCGAGAACAAACGCCAGTTCTATCTCCCCGCCGGTTTCGCCCACGGCTTCGCCGTGCTGAGCGAAGCCGCCTTAATCTGCTACAAGTGCTCCACCTTCTATTGCCCAAAAGACGAACTGGCCCTCCGGTGGGACGACCCGGACGTTGGTATCCAGTGGCCGCTGGACAAGCCTATGCTTTCCGAAAAGGACGCCAAAGGACTCCGCCTGCGCGACCTGCCGCCGGAGCGGCTCTTCCCCTAAGTGGTCATGAACACTAAGCTCCTGACCTGATATGAGCCTTCCCCGTATCCTGCTCATCGGCAAAAACGGCCAGGTCGGCTGGGAACTCAGACGCGCCCTGGCGCCCATGGCCCAGGTGGAAGCTGTCGATTTTCCGGAAATCGACCTCGCCAACGCCGATTCCATTCGCCGTTGGGTCCGCGACACGCGGCCCCGAGTAGTGATCAACGCCGCCGCCTACACTGCCGTCGATAAGGCGGAAACCGACCCCGACCAGGCAATGAAAATCAATGGCACCGCCCCTGGCATCCTCGCCGAAGAAGCCCGCAGCGCCGGCGCTCTCCTGGTCCATTACTCGACCGACTACGTCTTCGACGGCGCCAAGACCGGGCCCTACCTCGAGACGGATGCCCCCAAACCGCTGAACATCTACGGCCGCTCCAAGCTCGCCGGCGACTTGGCGGTGCAGGCCGCCGGCGGGGCCCACCTGATCTTCCGCCTCTGCTGGGTCTATGGGGCGCGTGGACAGAATTTCATGCTCACCATCCTGCGCCTGGCCCGCCAGCGGGAAAAACTCCGCGTGGTCAATGACCAACTGGGCGCCCCGACCTGGTGCCGGCTCATCGCCCAGGCAACCACCCTGGCCCTCAGACAGGCCGCGGCAGAGCCCGATCCGGCCGGCTTCTCCGGACTCTATCACCTGGCCGCCTCGGGGTTGACCAGTTGGCACGGTTTCGCCCGGAAGATAGTCCAACTCATGCCCCCGGAGGCCAAAACCTGCACCGAAGTCCAAGCCATCTCCACGGCCGAGTTTCCCACCCCGGCCAAGCGTCCCCCCAACTCGGTCATGTCCTGCGAGAAGCTCGAACGCGCCTTCCACCTCCGGCTGCCACCCTGGGACGAATGCCTCCCGATGGTGCTGGAAGAGGCCGTTCCCTGAGTTGGACGCAATCGGCCCAAGACTTTTCCAGCCTTTATTCCGCGCCGTTCCGTTGTATTGTTTGCTAACATGAATCTCCTTGTCACAGGCGGCGCCGGCTTCATCGGCTCCAATCTTATCCACCACGTCATCCAGCGGCCCGAGGTCGCCAAGTTGGTCAATCTGGACTGCCTCACCTATGCCGGCAACCTCGAGAACCTCGCCGGCCTGGACCAGCACCCCAAGTACGTTTTCGAGCAGGTCGACCTCCGCGACAAAACGGCGGTGCTCTCGGTGATGCATCGCCATGCCATCACTCATGTGCTGCACCTGGCCGCCGAATCGCACGTGGACCGCTCGATCTCCGGCCCTGGCGATTTCATCCACACCAACGTCGTCGGCACTTTCAACCTGCTGGAGGCTTGCCGCGCCGCCTGGCTCGACGCCAAAGCCGGCCATCGCTCCCCCGCTTCCAACTTCCGTTTCCATCACGTCTCGACTGACGAAGTTTACGGGAGCTTGGGTCCCACAGGCTTTTTTGCCGAGACCACCCCTTACGCCCCCAACTCGCCTTATTCGGCCAGCAAGGCCGCCAGCGACCTGCTCGTGCGCGCCTGCCATCACACCTACGGCCTGCCGGCGGTCATCACCAACTGCTCGAACAATTACGGGCCCTGCCAGTTCCCCGAAAAACTCATTCCCGTCGTCATCCAGAGCGTCCTGGCGCGCAAGCCCGTGCCGGTCTACGGCGACGGCCTCAACGTGCGCGACTGGCTCTATGTCCTGGATCACGTCGAGGCCCTCTGGCTCGTATTGACCCGGGGGCGCAACGGCCAAACCTACAACATCGGCGGCCGCAATGAATGGCCCAACCTCCGCATCGTCGAACTCATTTGCGATCTCATCGATGAACTGGCCCCGGGGGCCGGCGGCAACTCCCGCAGGCTCATCACCTTCGTTAAGGATCGCCCCGGCCACGACCGCCGCTACGCGATCGACGCCACCAAGATCAAAAACGAACTCGGCTGGTCCCCCGCCCGCAAATTCGAGCAAGGCCTGCGCGAAACCGTCCGCTGGTATCTGGACAACCAGGAATGGGTCCGCCGAGCCCTCGTGCGGCAGCTGGGTTGACGGTTCGTCTCCTACAGTTAGGGAATGGGGCCCGTTTCGGCGGCTTTGTCAGTGGCCCCCGGTTTTTTTCCGCCTCCGCCCCTTGCACAGATCACCTTATGGGGGTAATTATAGTTATTGTTGTAAGGCCGGCTCGTGTTGGACCCCTGCGTGGACCAGAGGCCCCGTTGCGCTGCCACTCTGACGCCCTGAGCGGGAATCTCGCTTATGCCCCAGCCGAGAATACTGGTAATCGAAGATGAAACCATCGTGGCCATGGACCTCCAACGCGGCTTGAAGGGAATGGGCTGCGACGTGGTGGCGACGGCCGGCACAGGGCCGGAGGCCATTGAACTGGCCGGGCAGCACCGGCCCGACCTGGTCTTGATGGACATTGGCCTGCAAGGTCCGATGGATGGCATCGAGGCGGGCCATGAGATCCGCCGCCGGTTCCAGCTCCCGATTCTGTTTTTGACGGCCCGTGCGGACGAGAGCACGGTGCGGCGGGCCAAGGCGGCCGAGCCGCTGGGATACCTGCTCAAGCCGTTCGACGATCGGGAACTCCACACCGCGATCGAGATTGCCTTGCACAAGCGCAAGGCCGAGGCGCGGGCCGCGCGCGAAGCCGGGGAGGCGCTCTGGCAGAGCGAGCAGCGGTTTGACCTGCTGGTGGAGAGCCTGAGCGATTACGCCGTCATCCTGTTGGACCCGCAAGGCCGAATCGTCTCCTGGAACCCCGGGGCCAAGCGAATCACCGGCTTTGGGCCGGAGGAGGTCATTGGCCAGCATTGCTCGCTTTTCTACCGGCCCGAGGAGTTGGTCGCCAACCGGCCGGACCGGTTGCTTTGGACTGCCGCCCACCAGGGCCGCGCCGCCGAGGAAGGGTGGTCCGTGCGCAAGGACGGCTCTCAATTCTGGGCGGACACGGTGGTCAGCGTTTTGCGTGACCAGCAGGGGGAATTGGCCGGCTTTGCCCGGATTACGCGGGATGTGACCGAAAGGAAGGAGGCCGAGGAGGAAATCCGCAAACTCAACGCCTCCCTCGAGCATCGTGTGCGGGAGCGCACGGTCGAGCTGAGTGCCGCAAACCGCGAGCTGCAGGCCTTCACCTACTCGGTCGCGCACGACCTGCGCGGGCCGTTGCGCGGCATCCGCGCCTATCTGTGCATCGTCCAGGAGATGAGAGCGCGGCTGCCGGCCGAAGCCGCGGAGTTCCTGGACCGGAGCGGGCAGTGTGCCGAGCAGATGAGCAGGCTGATCGATGACCTGCTCAAGCTGGGCCAGGTGGGCCAGCGGGCCTTGCAACGCCAACCCACCTCTCTGGACCAGCTTGTGGCCGAAGTCGTGGGCGAACTCGAGCCCGAATCCCGAAACCGCCAGGTCCAGTGGCGCATCGAACCGCTGCCGACCGTCCCGGCCGACCCCGGTCTCCTCAGGCAAGTCCTGGTGAACCTGCTCGACAACGCTCTCAAATATACCCGGAGGCAGTCCCGGGCCGTCATTCAAGTGGGCCAGGCCCAAATCGAGGGCGAGCTCGCCGTGTTCATCCGCGACAATGGCGTCGGCTTCGACATGAAACGCGCCAACAAACTCTTTCAGCCCTTTTCCAGGCTGCATCAGCGCCAAGAGTTTGAGGGCTCCGGTGTCGGCTTGGCCATTGTCGAGCGCATCATCGGCAAGCATGGGGGGCGGGTCTGGGCCGAAGCCCAGGAGGGCCACGGGGCCACCTTTTATTTCACACTGGGCGGGGGGCGGGGTGCCGCCGGGACTCTCGAGCACCCAAACCGGAAATCAACTGGACAGGAGGCTTCGAATTGAATTTGATGGGTTAATCGCTATGGCTGATGCAACCGTCTCTTGTCCGGCCCCGGGAAAACGCCGCGGCTGGCTCCGGCTGCTGGCCTGGATTCTCGGCAGTCTCGCAGCGCTGGTCATCATCGCGTATCTGATCGCCACCAGTTCCGCCTTCTTCAAGGGCGTTATCCTGCCCCGCGTTGGCAAGGCCCTCAACGCCGACATCACTGTCAGCGACGCCTCCATCAGCCCCTTCCACCAGGTGGTCCTGCGCCATCTCAAGGTCCAAGCCATCGGGGCCGAGCCGCTGGTCACCGTCCCTGAGATTCGCCTGCGCTACAGCCTGATGGACATCATCGCGGGCAATATCCACGTTGAACTGGTTGCCAGCGATCCTTCGTTTCCCGAAAAACCGCCCGAGGCAACCTTGCGCCTCGATGCGGGCCTCCATGCCAAAGTGCTCGACCTGCGCCAGTGCCAACTCGACTTGGCCCCCACTGAACGGGCGGCCAACCGGGTGCAGCTCACGGGCAAAGTGGACCTGACCGATGGCCAGGCCACCCGGGGCAATCTCAAGCTCGTGGCCGATTCGCTCGACCTGACCCGCTACTATGACCTTTTTGTGGGCCAGAACGCGCCTTCCGCAGCCAACCGCCCCAAGGTCCCGCCGCCGGCTAAGCGGGCCGGCTCGGGTCCGGAGGAGGAACCCGGCCCGAAGAAGCTGCCGTTCCGCAACTTCTCCGCCGAGGTCGCTATCCGCCGGCTCTACCTGCGCGAAATCGAGCTTGCTGACTGGCAAACCACGACGAAAATCGATGGCGGCCACGTGGTCGTCAAGCCCTTGAAGCTGACGCTCAACGGCGCGCCAGTGGAAACGACCCTGGATATGAACCTGAACGTGGCGGGCTTCAAATACAACCTCGCCCTCGACGCCCAGGCCGTTCCTTTGGCGCCCCTGGTCAACACCTTCCAACCTCAATGGAAGGGCATTCTGAGCGGCACGCTGACTGCGCAGGCCAAAGTGGAGGGCGCCGGCATGACCGGGGCTGGTTTCAAGAAAAACCTCACCGGGCAATTCGATTTGACTTCCACCAACCTCGATCTGTCGGTCGACAAGATCCCTGGCGACAAGGTTTCGATGCGGCTCCTCAAGACCCTTATCGCCGCCATTACCCTCATCCCGGACCTCACCAGGAATCTCGCCGGCGCCGGTGGGTCCCTAATCCATGGGCTCACCGGGCATGGCGGTGGCCGCACCGCCGGCCCCGGCGGCCCCGCCGGGTTGACGGCCGAACTCAAGGAATCCCCAATCAATTCCATCGTCCTGCACGGCACGGCCGGCTCCGGCAAGATCGACCTCCGGCAAGTCCTCATCCAAGGCCCCGCCTTCGAGGCCCTGGCCGGCGGCACCATCACTCTCCAGGACGTTTTGACTAACTCCACCCTACAGATCCCGGTCTCCGTTTATCTCGAACGGGGAGTCGCCCGACGCCTCAAAATGGCTGACAACGCTCCGGCCAACGGCGCCTACGCCAAGTTGCCTGACTTCCTCACGATGAAAGGCACGCTCGGCAACCCGAAGTCACATATTGACAAAACCGCCCTCGCCGGCGCGGTGCTCGAGGGTCTGGGCCGCGAAGCCGCCCAGGCCGGCGGCGGCCTGTTCCAGGGCCTGGGCGGCAGGCCGGGCAACCGCCGCCCAGCCACCAATGCCCCAGCCGCCTCGGCCAGCGCACCCGCCACCAACCAATCCCCCGCCGGCAACCTCCCCGACAATCTGTTCGGACCCAAGAAATAACCCGGATACCTCCTCATGCAAGCCGTCATTGATTACCTCAAACAAAACGAAGCCCGCTTCATAAGCGAGCTCTGCGATTACATTCGCTTCCCCAGCGTCTCTGCCCAGGCTCAGCACCGTGAGGACCTCCGGGACTGTGCCGAGTGGCTGGCCAGGCATTGCCGGCAAATCGGGCTCCAAGCCCGCGTCTGTCCGACCGCCGGCCACCCTATCGTCGTCGCCAAAACCTCGTCGGCGGCCTCGACCACACCCCGCCGTCCCCACTTTGTGGTCTATGGCCATTACGACGTGCAACCGCCCGAACCGTTCGAGCTCTGGAAATCCCCCCCATTCGAGCCGCGCATCGAAGACCGCTCGCTTTTCGGCCGCGGCGCCTGCGACAACAAAGGCCAAAACCTGGCGCACCTCAAGGCCGTCGAGGCCTATCTCAAAACCGGGACCGAATTGCCGTGTGATTTGACCTTCGTCATTGAAGGCGAAGAGGAGGTCGGCAGCACCAGCCTGGCGGCGTTCTTGCGGGAACATCAGGCCGAGTTGGCCTGCAAGGCCGTCGTCATCTCCGATACCGGCATGCCCTCGCCCAAACACCCGGCCCTCACCTGCGCCCTGCGCGGCATCGCCGCCTTCGAGCTCCTCCTCCACGGCCCCGCCCGCGACCTGCACTCGGGCATCTTCGGCGGCACGGTCGATAACCCGGCGATGGCCCTCTGCCAATTGCTGGCCAAACTCCGCGATAAAAACGGACGCGTCGCGGTCCCGGGTTTTTATGATGACGTCCAACCCCTCTCGGCTTATGAACGCAAGCAAATGGCCCGCTTGCCCTTCAACGAGCGCGAGTACCGCAAACTCCTCGGGGTGCCCGGCCTCTTTGGTGAGCGCGGCTATACGCCCATCGAACAACGCTCCGCGCGCCCCACTTTCGAAATCAACGGCCTGACCAGCGGCTACCAGGGCGAAGGCAGCAAGACCATCATCCCCGCCTGGGCCCGCGCCAAGATCACCGCCCGCCTCGTCCCCAACCAGGACCCGGTCCGCATCGCCCGCCTCCTCCAGCGCCACCTCAAGAAACTCTGCCCGCCGACCGTCAGGCTCGAGGTCCAGGTCACCCGCGGCGCCGAGCCGTACCTGGTGTCCCCCGCCGGCCCCCAAGCCCAGGCCGCCCTGCGCGCCCTCAAGGCCGCCTTCGGCTTCGACCCGGTCCTCCTGCGCGAAGGCGGCTCCATCCCCATCGTCAACGATTTCAAGAAATGCCTCCGCGCCGACTCCCTCATGCTCGGCCTGGCCCTGCCCGACGACAATGCCCATTCTCCCAACGAGAAATTCGACCTGGACTGCTTCGCCAAAGGCCAACTGATGAGCGCCTTCCTGTGGCAGGAGCTGGGCGCCGCACACAAATAACATGATGTGGCATTGAGGGTCATGGGGATAGGACCACCAAAAGGCCTTAAGCAACTCCGCGGGCGCACCCGGGCAGCACCGCCACCGGGGCAAGGACTGCACGGCGGGCTTCTGTTCCATCCCGGACGGATGAAAGACGGCAGCCGGGGGTCGAAGCGCAGCGGGACCCTGCTCTTACCCCACTTCTCCGCTTGGTTAACGAGGCTCCGCCCCAGACCGCCTCTGCGATGGAATGTGCTGGGTCAGGCCCATTGAGAATTGAGTATTGAGAATTGGTCATTGGTTATTGAGTCCCCAACCGGCACCCGGGTCCTTCCCTTGA
>Ga0187849_1004465_pt1 | contig 11607 bp, 11 predicted proteins | sample June2016WEW_4_10_2_FD_132412 | JGI IMG/M metagenome (GOLD analysis project Ga0187849, IMG submission 132412) | Peatland microbial communities from SPRUCE experiment site at the Marcell Experimental Forest, Minnesota, USA - June2016WEW_4_100 | ecosystem: Environmental > Terrestrial > Soil >... | reverse complement strand
CCTTCGGCGTCTTGTGCGGCGCAGACGTGGACCGCGAACGGTACCGCAAGGCATAGAAATAGACATCGGATTGCTTTCATGTTCCCCTCCTGTTTTCATCTCAGTGAAAAATACTTACCCAGCTCGATGCCAATGTAGCACAACCGTTGGGCGCTCTGCCTTTGCTGGAATGAGCCGGTGATGGGGCAGTTTACGGTTAATCAACAATCAGGATCACCCTATCATGTGGCGCCTAAATCCGGCGTCAGGCAGGATCTAATCCCTTTCGTGAGATAATGCTGTTTCAAATGCTGTGGATACGCGGCCTAATCTTTACTTTTCTGGTTCCCGCAGTTGTCGGTATCTTCCTTCCTTCGGTGATCGATCCCCACGCGCAACGCCAGGGAGGAGTCTGGGATGTAGGCTGGCTGCTGTCTGCGACGGGGACGCTGATCTACGCTCTGTGCCTGATCCGATTTCTTGCCGCCGGTGGGACGCCCGCCATCTTTTTCACACGTCCGCTGCGCTTTCTAATAGGGGAGGAGCCTGCGGGATTGGTGTCAAACGGTCTGTACCGTTTCTCCCGCAATCCCATGTATGTTGGAGTGCTACTGGTCGTTTTCGGCCAAGCCATACTATTTGCCTCACCGCTTATCGCGGTTTACTGCTGCGCGGCATTCGCCTTTTTCCACGCGATCGTAGTGTTCGTGGAAGAACCACATCTTCGAGCGACACGGGGCCATTCGTATGAAATCTATTGCCGCGCAGTCCCCCGCTGGCTGGGCCAGCCGAGCCGGCGGGGGACTGCTTAGCTTGATTCCTTTCCCGAAAATCGCCAAGGCTTTAGAATGTTTCACGGATGGGACTGAATCCACCTGCCCGTCTTCACGCCCTCTCCGTAAAACAGCCGCTCAGGGCATGTGCTCTGATTTCGCCAATGTTCTAAAGCGCCACCGCGCCGGGGCGCGCCTGGTTCGGCTACGATAGGGGCGGATAGATCGTGCCGGTAACGGCAGTGGAGGATTCGTCATGAAAAGCGCCCCCGTAATCGCGTCCGCGTTATTGTTTGCTATGTCCGCTTTCGGACAGTCGAAGACGGACGCACCCAAGAAGGTTCTAGCCGATCGCGTCGTCAATACCGGATTCGTGCAACTGGAAGCGGAGAGCTTTCGAGCGCTCGATGCGCGCCAGCAGGCGCTTGCCTACTGGCTGACGCAGGCTTCCATCGCCATCGATCCTATCGTTTACGATCAACTCTCGGCTTATGGCATTCGCGAGAAACGCCTGCTCGAAGGCATCGTGGCGCATCCGGAAGGGATAGAACCCGGAATCATGGCGCGGCTCTTGGCGTTTACGAAATTGTTTTGGGCCAACCGCGGCAATCATAACGAGGGGACGTCGCGGAAATTTTTGCCCGAATTCACCTTCGAGCAACTTCGGGGGGCAGCCGCGATCGCGCAGGCGCATGGGGCGTTTCGCACGGCGTACGCGGATTTAGCGCCGCTGGCGGCACGCCAGGACGCGATTCGCGAAGCCGAGGCGCTGCGCGCGCCGCTGTTCGATGCGGACTTCGAGCCGATGACCACGGCGAAGAGTCCCGAATCCGGCAAAGACATTATTCAGGCCAGCTCGAATACGTTTTACCAGGGCGGCGTGAGCTTGCCCGACATGCAGACGTTTCACGAGCGCTATCCGCTCGACTCGCGCGTCGTTAAGGCAAAGGACGGCAAGCTGGAAGAGGTTGTATATCGCGCCGGCACGCCCGATGGCAGCGTTCCTCCCGGTCTGTACGCGATTTATCTGAGTAAGGCGATCGAATGCCTCGAACGCGCCGAACGCTACGCCGATCCGGCCGAGCGGGAGGTGATTGTCAGGCTAGTGCGCTTCTACCAGACCGGCGAGGCTAGCGATTGGCTGAAGTTCGGGCAGGCCTGGGTGCAGAACGACGCGACGGTCGATTTCGCGAACGGTTTCATCGAAGTTTACCGGGACGCGCGGGGCGCCAAGGGGAGTTCGCAGAGTTTCGTCACGATTACGGATAAAACGGTGACGAGCGCCATGACCAAGTTGGCCTCGAACGCCGGCTACTTCGAGCAGAAAGCTCCCTGGGACGCACGGTACAAGCGCCAGACGTTCAAAATGCCGGTGGTGAAGGCCGTCGAGGCGCTGATCGAGACCGGCGATTTTGGCGTAACGACGATTGGCGACAATCTGCCGAACGACAACGAAATCCACGAACGGTTCGGCTCGAAGAATTTTCTGTTTACGGGAAGCAGCCGCGCTCTGAACGAGGCGGCGGGCCACGCCGCGTTGGAGGAATTTGCCGCCAGCCCGGACGCCGTGGAACGCGCGAAGAAGTACGGCGATGAAGCCGAAGACCTGTTCACCGCTTTGCACGAAGTCATCGGGCACGGATCGGGCCAACTGAGCGAACGGCTCGCGCGCGGGGCGGAGCCCTACCTGAAGGAATATTTCTCGACTCTCGAAGAGGGACGCGCCGACCTGATGGCGCTGTGGAACGTTTGGGACCCGAAGCTGAAAGAACTGAGTCTCATTTCCAATCAGGAAGAAGTCGCCAAGACCATGTATGACGGCGCCGCGCTGGTGGCGCTTACGCAATTACGCCGGATGCCTAAGGGCGACACCATCGAAGAGGATCATCAGCGCGACCGGCAACTGATCGCCCGTTATATTCAGGACAAATTTCCGGGCTCGATCGAGCAGTTCGACCGCGACGGCAAGACCTATATCCGCGTCGCCGATTACCGGAAAATGCGGCAGGGCGTTGGGGCGCTGCTGGCCGAGTTGATGCGCATTAAGGCCGAAGGCGATTACGCCGCGATTAAGGCGCTCGTCGATCGATACGGCGTGCGTTTCGATCCGGCGCTGCGCGACCAAGTGGTCGAGCGCTACAAGCGGCTGAACCTGCCGGTATACTGGGCCGGCATTAATCCGGCACTGACGGCGGCGTTCAGCAAGCCGGGCGAAGCGATCCGGGTCGAAATGCGCTATCCGCGGAGCGCCGTCGAGCAATATCTGAACTACGCGTCGATGTACGACCCGAGCCTCGCCGGGAGCTTGCCGAAAGCGGCGGCTCCGCAGGCTGGACAAAAGTAATTCTCTGTCCGGATGGGTTGGGGCCAGCGAGGGCCCCTCCCTCACGGTCGGGGTTCCGCGGCATTGTGTAGTGTCAGCGAGCGGTATTCGTCCCGAGCCGGTTTCAGGGCGTGGGCGAGCCGTCGCGCGTGATCGTCATCCACTTCCGCACGCGCCAGGATTTGACGAGCCCGTTCGCTACGTACGGATCGGCATTCGCAAAAGCCTCGGCGGGATCGGGAGATGCCGTGTGGAATACCAGCACCGCGCCGTCGTAGGGATCGGCGAGAGCCCCGGCCAGCACGATGTCGCCCCGCTCCATGGCACGGCCCACAAGCGCCAGATGTTCGGCGCGAAAAGCCGCGCGCCTGGCGAGGTAATCGTCAGCAAGATCGTAGAAAAGAATAAAGTGCATAGTGACGCTCCGCGATACTCGTGAGTATAAACCAAGCGCGGGTCTGAAGCTGGGATTTTCGTCACGTTTGCTCAGACCTTTCGGGGGCTCTGGCCGTTTATGATACAGTCAATCCGGATGAGGATCGCATTGGTTCAAATGAAGAGAATCGGTGACAATGCTAATTTACAGGAGAAACCGTGAAACGCTCTCTTCGCAAAACTCTGGCTGATTCCAACATCGCGGCCGTTTCTATCGCGGTGCTTCTCCTTTGGTCGTTCATCGGGATATCCCAAGTTCTTGCGGATGCGCTTTCTCGTGCGGCCAGTTACCTGTATAGTGCGGTGACGATTTTCGATATGCCTCATTTTTCGAGCACACTCACTCGCGAGGGCCACTTCGGATTGAACATTGCAGTTATGTATCTTTGGGATGCCGTTATGAGTATTGCCGCAGCTTGGCTTCTGTCCCACTGGGTGTATGGTGCGGGGCCATTCCGCAGCTTGAGCCAATGCCGCGCCAGACTGACAAGGAGGAACCATGCTTGATCGCCTGAAGCGGACTTTAGTGGAGAGCTTCGTTGGCGCCATCGCTCTCGGCTGGCTATTCGGGGACATCACTATGAATTTCGCACGCTATGTTAGCGTGACCGTGGCTAGCTGGCTTGCGCGAGGCGAATATCGCGGACTCCGCCCTGGCCCTGCCTCGCCAAGCTTTCTGTCGCTCCGAGATGGCCTGCCCGATTTGGCTAAATCCTTTTTTCTCCTGCTGGTCTGGTATGTTCTGCTGCGCTGGCTTTATTTCAAGCCACTCGAAGAAGAGGCATCCGAGCCCGTGCCGGATCCGGAACCCGAACAAGCCCCTTAAGAGTTTGTTGAAAAACGTTTTCCGCCCCTCCCTTACGGTCGGGGTTCCGCATGGGGCTTACCGATTCCGCGACACTTACGGAACCGCGCGCGTCAGCAAACGGTTGTTTTGAAACGTTTTTCAACAAGCGCCTAAACTCCCAAAATGATCCGTCGGCTTGCCGCGCGTTCCGCTGCTCCTACTCCGGCAGCGATGGGTCCGTGCCGCGCGCTGTTGTATGATTGAGGCAATATGAAAGGCATTGTTCTTGCAGGTGGCACCGGAAGCCGTCTCTTCCCGCTCACGAAGATCACGAACAAGCACCTGTTGCCGATCTACGATAAGCCGATGATTTATTACCCGATCCAGACGTTGGTGGATGCGGGCATCGATGACATTATGATCGTGACGGGCGGCAGGAACGCCGGCGATTTTCTGCGGCTGCTTGGCAACGGCAAGCAGTTCGGGCTCGCGCATTTGAACTACGCTTATCAGGAGGGCGAGGGCGGCATTGCCGAGGCGCTGGCACTGGCCGAGCATTTCGCCGATGGCGCTAGGATTTGCGTCATTTTGGGCGACAACATCATCGAGAGTTCGATCCGCGACGCCGTGAACCGGTTTGAAGCGCAACCGTGCGGCGCGCGCATTCTGCTGAAGCAAGTGCCCGATGCCGAGCGTTTCGGCGTCGCCGAGATACAGGGCGATCGCATTGCCGGTATCGAAGAAAAGCCCGAGCGGCCCAAATCGAACTACGCCGTTACCGGCATTTACATGTACGACGCCACGGTGTTCACGAAGATTCGCACGCTGGTGCCCTCCCAGCGCGGGGAACTCGAGATTACGGATGTAAACAATGCGTACATCCGCGAGGACACGATGTCTTTCTCTCATCTGGAAGGCTGGTGGACGGACGCGGGCACCTTCGATTCGCTTCTGCGCGCGGGCAATCTGGTGGCGCGAACGCAAACTGGGAGCGCCGAGGAGCTTGCGACCGCGGAGGAAAGGGGCAACCGCTAATGGCAGGCAATGCGGCGAAAACCGGGCGGATCGAGATAGCGCACGGCGGATCGCTCACGCTGGTTTACCCGGAATGCGAGAGAGGCATCGGCGACGCGATCCAGGCGCCGGATTCGCCGCAGCGGATCGAAGGCGTCCTAGTGCAACCGTTCCCGCTGTGGCCGGACGACCGCGGCTACTTTCTAGAAATCGCGCGCTTTGGCCGCGATCTGGTCGCGGAGTTTCCAGCGGACGGCACGCAAGTTTCGGCGGCGCTGACGTATCCGGGAACCATTAAAGCATTCCACTATCACCTGCGTCAGACGGATTACTGGACGGCTGCGGCCGGTATGTTGCAAGTGGCGCTCGTGGATCTGCGCGAAGGTTCGAGCACGTTTGGGGCGCGGAACACGTTCTACATCGGCGCGATCCGCCCCTGGCGTTTGCTGATTCCGCCCGGCGTCGGGCACGGCTACAAAGTGATCGGCGGCGAACCCGCCGTGCTGGTCTATTTGACCGATCACTGCTACGATCCCGCCGATGAGGGCCGGATCGCTTACAACGATCCGCGCATCAACTACGACTGGGAGATCCAGCACAAGTGAGCGGCTCGTTTTCCGGCACGAAGATCCTCGTCACCGGCGGGGCCGGATTTATCGGCTCCGCGTTCATCCGCCTGGCGCTCGCCTCCGAAGCGCCGGTGCGCATCGTCAATCTCGACAAGCTCACGTATGCGGGCAACCTGGAGAATCTGGAACCGGTTGCGGGCGACGCCCGCTATCGCTTCGTACACGGCGATATCTGCGATGCCGCGCTCGTCGGTTCGCTCTTCCAGGAATTTTCGCCGGACGCCGCCGTCCATTTCGCGGCCGAGTCGCACGTAGACCGCAGTATTCTCGCGCCGCAGCCGGTCTTCGAAACGAACCTGCGCGGAACGTTCACTTTGCTCGAAGCGGCGCGGGCCCACGGCATCGGCCGGTTTCTGCACGTTTCGACGGATGAAGTGTACGGCAGCATCGCGGCGCCGCTCGAAGCGGACGAGAAATATCCGCTGCGCCCGAGCAGCCCGTACTCGGCCGCCAAGGCGGGCTCGGATCTGCTCGCGCTCTCTTACTACACGACGTACCGCCTTCCGGTGATCGTTACGCGAGCTTCGAATAACTACGGGCCGTATCAGTTCCCGGAGAAACTGATTCCGCTGACGATTTCGAATGCCTTCGAGGGCCTGCCCCTGCCGGTTTACGGCGACGGAATGCAGGTACGGGACTGGCTCTACGTCGAGGATCATTGCCGCGCCATTCAGTCGGTTCTCGAAAAAGGGCGGGACGGCGAAATCTATAACATCGGCGGCAATCGCTCGCTGGCGAATCTGGAAGTCGTTCGCCAAATTCTTCAGGCGACGGCGAAGAGCGCGGACCTGATTCAATACGTCGCGGACCGGCCCGGCCACGACCGCCGCTATTCGCTTTCGAGCGCGAAGACGATGCGCGAGACCGGTTGGAGACCACAGACCGTCTTCGAAGACGGCCTCCGCCGCACGGTCGATTGGTATCGCGCGAATGCCGGTTGGGTGGAACGCGTGAAGTCCGGAGAATATCAAAACTACTACGCCCGCAATTACGAGAACCGGGAAGCGCGGTTGAGCCGGTTGGGAGAGCGGTAAACGGTGCATGTGGCCCTGGATGCCACGCCGCTGACGCTCGCGGCCGGGGGATTGCGGCGCTACACCGAAGAGTTGAGCCGGGCGCTCGCGGTCAACTTTCCCGAAGACCGTTTTCTTCTGGCGTCCGATCAAGAGGCGTCGATACCTCTAGTACTTCGACCACGAAGTCCGCTCCCTTACGGTCGCGGTTCCGCACCGGGAAGGAACCGCGCGCGTAAGCAAGCGGAGGAACCGAATCGGGCGGACAAAGCAGCAGGCAGCAATCACGCAGTGTCGGTGCAAGAGACGGTACACGCTGCATTGAACGAATTTCCCAATCTCGAATTCGGTTGCGGTCCGCGAAACGCCTTCGAGCGCAAATGGTGGCTGTTGGGATTGAACCGCGAACTGGCTCGGGAGCGGATCGACGTCTTCCACGGCACGAATTTTGAAGTGCCCTACGTTCCGCTGCGCCCCAGTGTGCTCACGCTGCACGATCTTTCGCCGTGGCGCGGTGCATCCTGTCCCCGCAACGCCGCGCGCGTTCGCGCCAGAACGCCGTGGTTGATCCGGCTCGGCATCGCCACCATGGTCGTCACGCCCAGCGAGGCCATACGTCGGGAAGCGATCGACCGCTTCGGGATTCATCCGGCGCGCATCGTGGTCGTACCTCTTGCGGCGTCGTCCGTTTTCCAACCCGTTGCCGATGCGTCCGCCGCCACCGGCTCTCCTTATTTCTTGTATGCCGGAACGCTGGAGCACCGTAAGAATTTAGGCGTCTTGCTCGAAGCCTGGCGCACGGTGCGTCGCGGGTGCGCGGTCGATCTGGTGCTCGCCGGACAGCGGAGGGCCGAGTTCCCCGAACTGCCGCCCGAACCCGGTCTGAAAGTTTTGGGAGAAGTGAGCGACGCGGAGTTGCGCGCGCTGTACGCGGGCGCGCTGGCGTTCGTTTTTCCTTCTTTGTACGAAGGATTCGGACTTCCCGTTCTCGAAGCGATGCAGTGCGGCGCGGCGGTGTTTACATCGCGCGACGCAGCCATTTCCGAGGTCGTCTCGGACGCGGCCATACGGATCGAAGCGGGGGAAGGGAAAGGCTGGGTGCAGGCGCTCGAAAGCGCGGCAGCGCGTCCGGAGTGGCTTGCCACGCTGCGCGCGAAATCCATCGCGCGGGCGCGGGAATTCTCCTGGGCGCGTACGGCGCGTCTCACGCGGGATACCTATGAAGAAGCCAGACGGCGATTCGCGTCCTAGCGGGCCGCGGAAAAAGGCTGATTCGCTTACGAGTGACAGGCAAGGACGCCTGTCCCACGACGTAGAATCGACGGTTCGCGTCCAGAGTGGGACAGGCCTCCCGGCCTGTCCGAGCCTTTTTCCGCAACCCGCTAGAGCACTCGTGTTGTGCCCCGAAGCGCCGTATCCGATGACGGGAGGCGGCGCGATCCGGACGGCGTCGCTCGTCGAGTATCTCGCCCCACGCTATGCGCTCGATGTCGTCGTGTTCCGCGAACCCGGTGCGCCCGATCCGCGCGGCGCGTTTCCTCCAGGCCTGGCGCACGCGGTGGACGTCATCGATCTGCCGTATCACTCCAAGCGGTTTTTGGCGCGAGCCACTCGGAATGGCATGCGGCTCGCGCGCGGGCGCCCGCCACTGGTGGATCGTTTCGGCGGGTTTGCCGGGCCGCTTCGCTCGATTCTGCGCGGGCGCGATTACGACCTCGCTCTCATCGAACATTTCTGGTGCGCCGCATACGGCGAGCAAATCGCCGCGAGCGCCCAGCGCGTGGTGCTCGATCTGCATAACATCGAATCCGTCTTCTATCGCACGCTGGCTGACGCAAAAAACTGGCCCGCATCGTTCGTGCTGAACCGCTTCTCGCGCGCCTGCTCGCGGCGCGAACGCCGCTCGCTAGCGAGCTTCTCGACAGTGCTTGTCACCTCACATGAGGACGCCGCAATATTGGGCCGCGCGCTCCCCGGCTTGAATGCGCACGTCTATCCTAATGCGCTGCCGCCCGCGCCCACGCCGTGCGTCGCGGAGCGAAATGCAATCGTCTTTTCCGGCAATCTCGAATACCAACCGAATGTCGTGGCGGTGCGGTATTTCCGCCTCGATATATGGCCGGCATTGCGCGCGCGATTCCCCAGTTTGGTCTGGCGCATTACCGGAAAAAATCCCGCAGGCATCGCAAAGTATGCGGCGGGGGACGACCGGATCGAAGTGACCGGGCCGGTTCGGGACGCGGTTGCGGAACTGGCGGCGGCGCGCGTAATAGTGGTTCCGGTTCTGGCGGGCAGCGGCACGCGCTTCAAAATTCTGGAAGCCTGGGCGGCGGGTCGCGCGGTCGTCTCGACGACGCTCGGCGCGGCGGGTCTGGGAGGAGTGGACGGAGAGCACCTCATATTGGGGGATTCGCCCCACGCGTTCGTGGATGCCGTTTCGCGCTTGCTCGAATCCCCGGACGAACGAACCCGCCTCGGTTGCGCCGGCCGCCAGTTGTTCGAGAGCCGGTTCACCTGGCCGCGCGCCTGGAAAGGTCTCGAAGATATAGGAATGTAGCAGGCTGTGGAAAATGTCTGTTTCACCCCCGAATAATAGGCGAGGGTACATTTTCTCCACGCACAATCAATAGTTTGTGAAGCCAGTGGGACAGGCATCCTGGCCAGTCCAAGCCTTTTCGGCAGCCTGTTAGAGAAGTTTTTCGCATCCTACGACCTGTTTTACTGGAGAGAGTCGAAGTCAATGCGCTTTTCAGTAGATGCTCATGCGATAGGGTGCCGCCTGACGGGGAATGAGGTATATGTCCGCAGCCTGCTGGAAGGTCTGGCGGTCATCGATTGCGGGGCGGATTTCATTGCCTATACCTCCCGCGAGGAGGCGTCCGAAGCGGTTCCCGAACGCTTCGAGATACGCCGGGTCTCGCCGAACCCGTTCGTCAGGTTAGGCTTCGATCTGGCGCACCAGGTTCGCCGCGACCGCCCCAACGTGCTGCACGTACAGTACACCGCTCCGCTGGCTTGTCCGGCGCCGGTCGTCGTTACGGTGCATGATGTGGGATTCATCGAGCGGCCGGAATTTTACGGGCCGGAGCGCGCGATGCAGTTGCGCTCGACCGTCCGGCGGACCGTGACGCGGGCCGCGCGCGTGATTACGGGAAGCGAATTCTCGCGGGCTGCAATCCTGCGCGCTTGGCCGTGGGCGGCGGAAAAGATCGCCGTGATTCCGGATGCCGCCAGTGCCGCGTTCCACCCGCTCGCGCGAGGCGTCGCGCAGAGGCGGATTTTTGGGCGATTCGGAATCGTGGCGCCGTTCGTGCTCAATGTAGGCGATTTGCAACCGCGCAAAAACCAGACCGGCTTGATTCGCGCGTTTGCGGAACTGGTGCGATCCCACCCGAAACTTCCGCATCATCTCGTGATAGCCGGGAAGGACGGCTGGCGTGCGGCGGAGGTTTACGAGGCGGCGCGGCACTCCGGCGTGCGGGACCGGATTCACTTCACCGGCTTTGTGAACGCCGGCGATCTCGTCGATCTTTATAACGCCTGCGAGTTCTTCGTGTTTCCGTCGTTCTACGAGGGCTTCGGTCTGCCTGTGATCGAGGCCATGGCGTGCGCGCGCGCGGTCGCCTGCTCGGACACTTCTTCGCTGCCGGAGGCGGCGGGTGGCGCGGCGATCCCGTTCGATCCGTGTTCGACGTACGGGATGGTGCGCGCCATGCGGGATCTGGCGTTCGACGCAGGTCTGCGCGAGTCCAGGGAACGGCTCGGGCTGGAGCGATCAAGGAAACTCAGTTGGCGTCAGACGGCCGCGCAAACGTTGGCGGTCTACTACGAGGCCGCTCGCGCCCGCGAGCGCAGCGCGCACATCTTCCCGCAGCCGGTTCCGCTGCTGAACCGATGACGGCATCGGCGCGCCGGATGCCAGAGAGCTTCTCATGAAACGGAATCGCCGGCCATGCGCGTAGCTTTTTTCTCTCCCATGCCGCCGGCCAAGACCGGCATTGCCGATTATTCGGCCGCGTTGCTCGATCCACTGGCATTGCGCGCGGAAATCGACGTGTTCGATTGCGAGTCTTCCTCGTTCGATCCCGGCCGCTATGACATCGCGCTCTATCAGATTGGCAATAATCCGTACCATGCGTTCGTCTACCGGGCGGCGTTACGGCGCCCAGGCGTCGTGGTGCTGCACGAAGCCACGCTGCATCATCTCATCGACCACATGTTCATTGGCGGCGGTGATTGGGACGGCTACTTGCGCGAGGCCGAATACGATGGCGGCCCCGCTGCGCTGGCGCGCGCGCGCCGCGTCCGTGCGCTCGAAGTGGGCCCGGACTATGCAGGCGTGCCGATGACGCGGCGGTTACTCGAAAACGCTCGCGGCGCGATCGTACATAGCCAGGGCATGGTTGCAGCCGTGCGGAAAGCGGGATTCCGGGGTCCGGTGGAACGCATCCCGCACGGAGCCTGGATTGCCAACGCGGATGGCTGGGCGTACCGCGAACGCCTCGGCGTGGAACGCGGCGCGCCTCTGATCGGAACGTTCGGATTCTTGAAACCCTACAAGCGCATCGCCGAAAGCCTGCGCGCATTTCGCCGTCTCGTACGCGTCGAGCCGCGCGCGAAAATGATCCTGGCCGGTGAGGCGCACCCCGATTTT